>Ga0194123_10000270_pt1 | contig 101832 bp, 84 predicted proteins | sample TA2MahsurfametaG_5_FD_155479 | JGI IMG/M metagenome (GOLD analysis project Ga0194123, IMG submission 155479) | Freshwater microbial communities from Lake Tanganyika, Tanzania - TA2015023 Mahale A surface | ecosystem: Environmental > Aquatic > Freshwater > Lake | place: Tanzania: Lake... | reverse complement strand
GCAGACGAGAAGGGAGGACATCGCCAGGGGATTCATGGAGAGAGCAACGTACCAATCCCCGCGGAAGCAGGCACACCCCGGCAATGCAACGCACCCCCGCATCGATCGCAGCCGGCTCGATGCCGCCAAGAGCTGCCGGCTGGGCATCTGGCAACCGTCGGGCAGCGGATGGAAGCTTGCCTGCTGGGCCACGCTGCACACGCCGGAGACGCGCCCCGCGCCGGGCGCAGCGCTCGCAACCCCGAAACACGACGGGAGACGGCCGATCCGGCCGTCTCCCGTTCGCTTCAGGCGGACAGGGTGGGATTCGAACCCACGATACGGTTACCCGTATACAGCATTTCCAATGCTGCTCCTTCAACCGCTCGGACACCTGTCCTGAGTTGGGGGGAGTGTAGCGGGGCGGGCGCACGTAACTTTGGTCGCCATGGCCGACCTCCACGGCATCCTCGCCCTCGACAAGCCGCTCGGCTTCTCCAGCATGAAGGCGGTGGCCATCGTGCGGCGGCGGGCGGGCGGGGCGCGGACAGGGCACGCGGGGACGCTCGACCCGCTGGCCACGGGGGTGCTGGTGCTTGCGCTGGGCAAGTGCACGAAGGAGATCGACCGGCTGATGGCCACGGAGAAGCGGTACCTCACCACCATCGACCTGACGGCCTTCACCGCGACCGACGACACGGAGGGCGAGCGGACGGAGGTGGCGCTCGGTGCGCCCGGCGCCCGCGCCGCGGCACCCGCGCGCGACGAGGTCGAGGCGCTGCTCGCCGAGCGCTTCACGGGCACCGTCATGCAACGGCCACCGGCGTTCAGCGCAATGAAGGTGGGCGGCCGCCGTGCGTACGCGCTTGCCCGCAAGGGGGAGGCGCCGGAACTGGCGCCGCGTCCGGTGCAGATCCACTCGATCGCGGTGACCGACTTCGCGTGGCCGCTGCTCTCGCTCGACATCCACTGCGGCAAGGGCACCTACGTGCGCAGCATCGCGCGCGAGCTCGGGCAGGCGCTCGGAACGGGCGGGCACTGCACCATGATCCGGCGCACCATGGTCGGCGCGTTCGGCATCGACCGCGCGGTTGCGCTGGACGCGCTGCCGGAGTCGATCACCCAGGATTGGCTTGACGCGCATGGGGCCGCCGGCGCGGGCGGCTGACGGGCCGTTCAGCCAGCGAGCGTGGCCACCTCACGAAGCAGGCGGTCGAGCCCGCAGGACACGCGTGCACCGCCGCCCGCATCCCGGCGCGTGCGCGAGACGAGGAAAGCGCGCGTCGCACGGATCATCGATGCGCACTTGTCGAGCCGCGCCATGTCGTGCGGAGACGGGTCGCTCGTCAGCTTCACCTCGACGGCCCAGCGCTCGCGGCCGACCTCGAGCACGAGGTCGAGCTCGTGCCCGTCGCTCGTTCGGAAGTGGAACGCCTCGTGCGGGACGCCCAGCGCCGCCAGGAGCCCGAGGCACTGCTCGGCGACGTGCGACTCCCAGCTTGCGCCCACGGCGGGGTGGCTGAGCAGCGCATCCTCCGAGCCGATGCCGAGGAGCGCATGCAGGAGGCCGGAGTCGCGGAAGAGGAGCTTGGGCGCCTTCACGAGCCGCTTCGCGATGTTGGCATGCAATGGCGGCAGCCGGCGGATGAGGAACGCGCCCTCCACGTAGTCCGCGTAGGCGGACGCGGTCTGGTAGTTGATGCCCATGCTGCGCCCGAGCTCGGATGCGTTCCACTGCTGGCCGTTGAGCGCGGCGAGCATCCGCAGGAAGCGCATCGATACCTGCGGCGAGCAGGGAATCCCGATGGCCGGGAGGTCACGCTCGGCAAGCAGGCGCAGGTAGTTGGACTGCCAGCCGGGGAACGCGCCAGCGCGCCGGATGCCGCCGTCGGGGAAGCCGCCGACCAGCCACCGCCGGCCGCGCATGGCGGCGGCGCGGAGCTCTGGTTGCAGGAAGGGCGTCAGCTCCGCCACGGCCATGCGACCGGCGAGCGACTCGCCCACGCTGCGCATCAGCGCCAGAGAGACGGACCCAAGCAGCAGGAAGCGGCCGTTGCGGCGACGGTCGGCATCGATGGCGCCCCGGAGCCTGGGGAAGACCGCGGGCCAGGACTGCGCCTCGTCGAGGATCACGCGCGAGCGGCCGGCGGACAGCCGGTCCCACTCAAGCTCCAGCCGCACCCGGTCGGATTCCTGCTCAAGGTCGAAGTACTCGCCGCCGAGTGCGCGGGCGAGGGTCGTCTTGCCGCACTGGCGCGGGCCGACGATGGTCACCGCCGGGTAGCGGCGCAGCGCGGCACGGAGGTTCCGGGCGGCAAGGCGGCGAATCACCCTTGCAGATTACCATTGAAATGTTAATTTGCAAGACCCGACCCGCCGGTTCCGCCCTGGTCGGGCGGCTCGGGCGAGGCCTGCGCGGCGGGGGACGCGGCGGCGGCGGCGTCCCTCGCGGCGCGGCGCTCGTTGAGCTGGATGGCGAGCATCAGGAGCACCATGCCCGCGATCAGCTCCAGGTCGGCCACGTTGAAGACCCACGGGAACCAGTCATTGCTGCCGCCCGGCCAGTGCAGCCCGAACGGCAGCTCGCGCCGCGGGAAGAGGTGCATGAAGTCGCGCACCGCCCCCACGCTCACGCGGTCGACCATGTTGCCGAGGCCGCCCGCGAGCACCAGCCCGAGGCCCACGTGGCTGAGCCGGCTGCGCGAACCCGTGTGCCTGCCGAACACCCAGAGCGCGGTGCCCACGGCGAGCACGGTGAAGGCGATGAAGAGCGGCCCCCTGCCCTGCCCGATGCCGAACACGGCACCGTGGTTCAGCACCAGCCGGAAGTCGAGGAGGTCGGGCGGGATGACCTGCTGGCCCGGGTGCCATGGCACGGCGTGGCCCGTGTTGCCGGACACCTGCTCGTACTCGAGCACCACCGGCTGGCCCGCGACGGTGCGGAAGGCCCACTCCTTGCTCCAGAGGTCGAGCGCCAGCGCCGAGGCCACCACGGCGAGCAGGAACGCCCACGCGGCGGGTGATCTCCAGGCCTGGACGCTCGGGGCCGACGGCATGCGCGAATGCTACGAGCCCCGCGGCGCGCCGCGCGATCAGCGGCGGCCGAGCCTCTCGAGTTGGCGCGCGGCCTCGATCGTGTACTTGGCCCAGGGCTTGGCGTCCAGGCGTGCCTTGGGGATGGGCTTGCCCGTCAGCTGGCAGACCCCATAGGTCTTGGCCACCACGCGGTCGAGGGCCTCGTCGATCTCGCGGAGCAGCTCGCGCTCGGTCTCGGCCATGCCGATGGCGAGGTCCTGGTCGAAGGTGTCCGTGCCGATGTCCGCCATGTGGAGCGGCATGTTGGAGAGGTTGCCGCCCGAGCTGCGGAGCGCCTCGTCCTCGAGCCCGGTGACGCGCGCGATGAGCTCGGCGCGGGCCTCGAGGAGGATCTTCTTGTACTCGGTGAGTTCCTTCGCATTGAGCCGCGTCTTGATGGCGGCGATCTGCGCGTCGGTGGGACCCTCGTCGCGCGGCTTCTCGGCCACGGCCCTCGCCGCCTTCTTCTTGCTGACCGGGGCCTTGGCCGCGATCACGCGCACGCGGCGCCCGTTCACGAGCACGTAGCCGTTGGCGTCGGGCTTCATGTTGGCCGCCACGTGGGCGACGCTCTTCACGCTGGTGAAGTCGATCTTCTTGCCCTTGTTGGCGGCGCGCTCCGCGGCAGCCTGCTGCGCGCGCAGGGCTTCCAGGGCCTCCTTGCGCGGATCGCGGATGGACGGCGGGGGCGCGCCCTTGCCGGGCTTCTTCTTCGGCGGCGGGGCCTCGTTGGAGGCACGCCAGACAGCCTTGGGGGCGACCGCGGGGATCACTTCCTTGGGGCCCGAGTTGACGATCTTGGGGAGGACGATCGGCGCGGGCTTGGCGGCAGGCGAGGCCTTGGCCGCGGGCGCCGGCTTCGCCGCCACGGGCCTGGCGGCACCCTTCACCGGGGGCTTGGCACCGGGCTTCGGCCCCACCTTGGGGACGGGCTTCGCCGCAGGCTTCGACTTGGTGGCCGGAGCCTTAGGAGCCGGAGCCTTAGGAGCCGGAGCCTTGGAAGCCGGAGCCTTGGAAGCCGAAGCCTTGGTGGCCGGAGCCTTGGAAGCAGGAACCTTGGCCGCCGGCTTGGCGGGCTTCTTCACAGCAGCCGATTTATTGGTCTTGGCCATGAATGCGCGCCCTTCGGATAGCCCGGACTTGGGTGGCTTCCGCCGCCCTGTACGGCTGGAAGCGCGGGAATCTAGCAGATTTCAAGCATTCCGTCAATGCCATGGCGCCGCGGGAAGCGTCCGCGGTCCACCGCCGACGCGCCTCACTTCACGCTGGCGATCGCACGGAACTTCTCGTATCGCTTGCGCACAAGCGTGTCGGGGTCGATGCGCTGAAGCTCGCGAACGCGGTCGACCACATAGTGCTGGATCGCTTCGGCCATCGCCTTCGGGTTGCGGTGCGCGCCGCCGACGGGTTCCGGGATCACGTCGTCGATCAGCCCGTTCCTCAGGTTGTGGGTGGCGGTGAGCGACAGCGCGTTGGCCGCGAGGTTGTTGGTCTTCTCGTTGGCTTCCTTCCACAGGATGGCCGCGCAGCCCTCGGGGCTGATCACGCTGTACCAGCTGTTCTGCAGCATGGCCACTCGGTCGCCGACGCCGATCCCGAGCGCGCCGCCCGAGCCGCCCTCGCCGATCACGATGCAGATGACGGGCACGCGCAGGCGGCTCATCTCGCGCAGGTTCACCGCGATGCTCTCGGCCTGCCCGCGCTGCTCGGCACCGATGCCGGGATACGCGCCGGGCGTGTCGATCAGCGTCACGATCGGCAGCCGGAACTTCTCCGCGAGCTTCATCTTGAGGAGCGCCTTGCGGTAGCCCTCGGGGTGCGCGCAGCCGAAGTGGCACGCCAGGCGTTCCTTGGTGTCACGGCCCTTCTGGTGGCCGACGACGAGGCACTTGATGCTCCCGATGCGCCCGAAGCCGGTCACGATCGCCGGGTCGTCGCCGTGGCGGCGGTCGCCGTGCAGCTCGCACCAGTCGCGGCAGATCATCTGCACGTAATCGAGGGTCTGCGGGCGCTGCGGGTGGCGCGCCACGCGCACGGTCTGCCACGGCGTGAGGCTGCCGTAGGTCTTGGACAGCAGGCTGCTGCGCGTCTCGTGCAGCGTGCGGATCTCGTCGGCGATGGCGGACGCGTCGGGACGGCCCTCGAGTACCGAGATCTGGCGCTCGATCTCGGCGATGGGCTGCTCGAAGTCGAGGATCTGGACTGCGGACATCGGGCAAATCGTAGCCGAGGCGGCGGGCGCTAGCCTCCCGCGCATGGCACCCTCCTCGCGCACGCCCCGCACCGCGTTCGTCGGCTGCGGCAACCTGGGAATGGCCATCCTCTTCGGCGCGCTCAGATCCGGCGCGCTGCAGGCTGCCGAGACGCTCGTGGTGGAACTCGACCCGCGGCGCCGCGAGGAGGCCGAGCAGCTCGGTGCGGCCACCTCCACGGAAGCCGCCGACGCGCGCGGCGCGCGGACGGTGGTGCTTGCGGTGAAGCCGCAGTCGTTCCGCGACGCGGCCCGGGCGATCGGCGCGATGGCGGGCGACAAGCTTGCCGTCAGCGTGATGGCCGGGCACCCGAGCGCAGGCATCCGCGCGGCGCTCGGCGGCACGGTGCGCGTGGTGCGCGCCATGCCGAACACGCCCGCGCAGGTGGGCATGGCCGTCACGGCGCTCGCGCGGGGCGAGGGCGCGACGCCCGCCGACATGGACGAGGCGCGCCACCTCTTCGAGGGCGTGGGCCGGACGGTGGAGATCGAGGAGCGGATGATCGACGCGGCGGTGGCCACCGTCGGCAGCGGGCCGGCGTACCTGTTCCTGCTCGCCGAGGCCGAGATCGCGGCGGCCGTGCGCATGGGCATCCCCGAACGCGAGGCGCGCGCCATGGTGACAGGCACGCTGCTCGGGTCGGCCACGCTCCTCGACCGTGATGGGCGCACGGCGCAGGAACTGCGCGCGGCGGTGACGAGCGTCGGCGGAACCACCGCCGCCGCGGTGCGCGCCCTCGAGGAACGCGCCTTCGCGCAGGCGGTCGAGGCCGCCATGCAGGCCGCCCGCGCTCGCAGCGCGGAACTCAGCTCCTGACGTGGATGGCGAACCCGGACTGCTCGACGTCGCGGGGGCGCGATCGGCGGATGGCCGAGCGCACCGCGCGGATGCCGGCCGCGGTCATCGGGTGCTTCTGGAGCTCGAGCATCAGCGCGGTCTCGAACAGCGTCGACTCGGTCCAGTCCACTTCCTCGCCGAAGCCGGAGACCGCCACGGCGCCCGTGGACCTCAGGAAGCGCGTGATGCGCGCCTTGGGGATGGAGAGCGTCCGGCAGCCGCCGAAGTGGATGAAGCGGCCGCGGCACTTGCCGGCCAGGATCTCCTCGAGGCGGTCGATGTGGATGCGCTCGTCGGGACGCCGCATGTCGCCCGGGAGCAGCAGCCCGCGCCGCGAGTGCATGGAGAGCCACAGCACCTCGAAGCCCGAGTTGCGCTCCTGGAACCACTTGCGGATGTAGTGCTCGAGCTCGGCGCGCGTGGCCACGTCGCGGTGGATGTAGGCCACGTGGTAGTCGGACGCGCGGAGCAGTTCCAGCGCCGGCCGCACGCTGATGGGGGAGCGCAGGCCGAACCACTCGTTCTCGAGGCAGAAGATGCCCTTGCGGTATACGAACACGCGCGAGGATCGTAACGCGCGGCGCGCGCGGCGGTGCAGGGACGCATCCGCGCGACTCAGCCCGCCGCGCACGGCGCACCGGGCGCGCGCACGCTCAGAAGTCGCGCCGACGGAACAGCCACACGCAGCCGCCGAGCATCACGGCCTCGAAGGCGAGGCTGGTGCCGATGGTCCACAGCGCGCCCTTGCGGCGCTCGGCGTCCTCGTACACGGCCTCCTCGAAGTCCTTGCGCTTCACGCGCGTGGAGCCGAAGAAGCGGAGCTCGTCCTCCTCGCTTGGCGGCCGGCGGAAGCTCGCGCGCTCGACGAGCGTGCGGTTCAGCCAGTCGGTGGTCTCGTTGGTCTTGGGGAGCATGGTCACCAGCACGTAGGCAGGCCAGTAGCCCGTGTTCCACCGTTCCACGGAGATGCGCTCGGCGGCAAGGTCCGCGCGCAGCCGGTCGACGTCGGCGTCGGCGCTCTTCTCGAGGCGCGAGGCGATCAGGCGCTCCGTGGCATCCACCTCCATGGCGGAGGCGATGCGGCCGTAGTTGAGGAACTGCTCGGCCTTCTGCACGCCGAAGAGCGCCAGCCAGAACACGAGCGTCAGGAGCAGGCTGGCCACGGTGCTCCGGGTCACCACGCCCATCAGCGCGCAGAAGCAGTAGAGGTAGCTGAAGAACACCACCACCGCGGGCACCGCGATGAAGAGCCCGGGCTCCCATGCGCCGCCGCGGAGGCCGATGGCGAGGAACGAGGCCGTCACGAACACCAGCGCCTGGATGCCCGCGAAGAAGAGGCCCGTCACCCACCGCGTCAGGAAGAGCCGCGTGCGCGAGATGGGCTTCGACAGCATCATGTCGATGGAGCCGCCGGCGATGAGCTCGGGCACGACGCTCGCCGTGGAGATGAGCGCGAGGATGGCCGCCAGCCACGTCAGCCAGATGTTGATGCCGAGGCTCTGGAAGATCAGCTTGTAGAAGATCGCCGGCGGGAAGAAGACGCTGTTGGCGAACTTGCTGTCGAAGTGGATGCCCACCACCGACACGCCCGTGTCGTCGATCCCGAGCGCGGCCACGATGGCCACGACGAGCGCGCTGATCGCCACCGCAAGCCAGAACAGCTTGCGCGAGTTGAGGTCGCGGTAGGCATCGAGGAAGATGGCGAGCGTCTGGATCACCGCGGCGCCCCCGTGCTGCGCGCGGCGCCGGGCATGGCGCGGCCGCGCTCGTCCACCACGCTGCGCACGAAGAGGTCCTCGAGCGACTCGCGCGCGCGGCCGACGCGCACCACCACCGCGCCCATGGCGCGCAGGGCGTCGATGGCGGGCTGGATGTCCGTGGGCTGCGCGGTGGGCACGGAGTACGTGAGCACGCCCGGCCGCTCCGGGTCGGGCACCCCCGCCACGGGGCCGGCGACGGTCTGCAGCGAGGCCGGCCCGCCCGAGGCACCGATCTCGTAGCGATGGCTGTCGCGCGTGAGTTCCTCGACGGTGCCCTGCGCGAGCGTCTGGCCCTGGTTGATGATCGCGACGCGGTCGGCCACCATCTCCACCTCGCGCAGCAGGTGGCTGTGGACGAGCACGGTGCGCCCCTCGCGCCGGATGCGCAGCAGCATGTCGCGGATCTCGCGGCGGCCGACCGGGTCGACGCCGTCGGTCGGCTCGTCGAGCACCACGAGGCGCGGGTCGTTGACGAGCGCGGCGGCGATGCCGATCCGCTGCTGCATGCCCTTGGAGTAGGTGGTGACCCGGCGGTTGCCCCAGTCGCGCATCCCGACCACCTCCAGCAGCTCCTCCACGCGCGCGCGCCGCTGCGCACGCGGCACCTTGCCGAGGGCACCGAAGAAGTCGACCACCTGGCGGCCGGTGAGGTACTGCGGGAAGCGGTGGTGCTCGGGCAGGTAGCCCACGCGCGCGAGCGCCTCCTGCGTGCCGATGGGCACGCCGAGCACGGTGCCGTCCGCGGTGGTCGGGCGCACAACGGTCATGATGATCTTGACGAGCGTGCTCTTGCCCGCGCCGTTGGGCCCGAGCAGGCCGAAGATCTCGCCTTCCGCCACGCGCAGCGACACCCCGCGCAGGGCCTGCACCTTGCCGCGGTAGGTCTTGGTGACGTTCTGGAGGTCGATCGCGAGCACGAACCCGCAATCCTAGATGCTCCTACCATTTCCGCCACGCATGCACCGCGGATTGCGCGAGTTCCTTTCGGCACTGGAGGCGGCGGGCGAGCTGCACCGCGTGCGCGCGGAGGTGAGCGCCGAGCTGGAGGTCACCGAGATCGCCGACCGCATGGCGCGCGCACCGGCGCAGCCCTCGCGCGCGGCGGCGGCGTTCGACCCTGCCATGGCCGCCATGGGCGGCAAGGCGCTCCTCTTCGAGCGCGTGCGCGGGTGCGACTTCCCGCTCGCGATCAACGCATGGGGCAGCTACCGGCGCATGGAGCACGCCCTCGGCGTGGCCGACGACCCGCGCGGGCTGGAGGCCATCGCGGCGCGCATCGCAAGCCTGGCCAAGCCCGCGCCGCCGCGCTCGCTCGCGGAGGCGATCGCCAAGGCGCGCGAGTTCCTGCCGCTCCTGCGGATCGGCCCCAGGCGCCGCCGCAGCGGCCCGTGCCAGGACGTGGTGAAGCTGTCCGCGCGCGGCGAGGTGGACCTGCGCCGGCTGCCGATCGTCAAGTGCTGGCCGCTCGACGGAAACCCGGCCGCCGTCGGCTTCGGGATGGACGCGGCCGCCGCGGGCACCGCAGCGGGCGGCGGGCGCTACATCACGCTTGCAGGGATGCACACCGTCCACGCCGACGACCGCGATGACCCGCGCCCGGCGAGCCACAACATCGGGATGTACCGGAGCCAGCTGCTCGGGCCCACCACGCTCGCCATGCACTGGCACATGCACCACGACGGCGCGTCGCACTGGCGCAGCTGGAAGCGGCTCGGCCGGCGGATGCCGATCGCCATCTGCCTCGGCGGCGAGTCGGTGATGCCCTACGGCGCCACCGCGCCGCTGCCGCCGGGGATCAGCGAGCTCCTGATGTGCGGGTTCCTCAACGGCGGCGGCATTCCGCTCGTGCGCGCGAAGACCGTGCCGCTCTGGGTGCCGGCCAACAGCGAGATCGTGATCGAGGGGTGGGTGAGCACGGAGTGCGGGCCGATCGGCTGGCACCCCGGGTCCGGCGAACCGCTCGGCCCGGGCGCGGTGTTCGAGGGCCCGTTCGGCGACCACACCGGCTTCTACAGCCTGCCCGACCGCTACCCGGTGGTGGAGGTGACCGCGCTCACGCACCGGCGCGACGCGATCTACCCGACCACCGTGGTCGGACTCCCGCCGCAGGAGGACTACTACCTCGGCAAGGCCACGGAGCGCGTGTTCCTGCCGCTCCTGCGCACCATCGTCCATGACATCGAGGACTACCACCTGCCGATGTTCGGGTGCTTCCACAACGCCGCGTTCGTGCGCATCCGCAAGGCGTACCCGCTGCAGGCACGGCGCGTGATGTCGAGCGTGTGGGGCGCCGGGCAGATGGCGTGGACGAAGATGGTCTTCGTGTTCGACGGCGACGCGCCGATCCATGACGAGGCCGCGGCCATGTCGCACGCGTTCCGCACCTGCGACTTCCTGCGCGACACGGTCGCCGCCGAGGGACCGCTCGACATCCTCGACCACAGCGCACCGTGGGTGGGCGCGGGCACCAAGCTCGGGTTCGACTGCACGGCCAAGCGCGAGGGCGAGGCGTGGAACGGCGTTGCGCTGGGGGACCTCGCGATGCCGGGCGCGGACGAGATCGAGGCCGCGCAGGCCGCGATCGAGCGGATCGCCGGCACCGGCGCACGCGTGCACTTCCCGGCCGTCGGCCATGGACGCATGGCCATCGTCGAGCTGCCCGCGGGCGCCGCGCCGCGCGCGCATGGCATTGCGTCCGCGGCGCTCGATGCCCTGCCCGGGGAGCGCGGCGCCGCGGACTTGGTGATCGTGCGCGATGCCGACGCTGACCTCGGCCCGAGCCTTGCGCCATGGGCCGCGGCGTTCTTCCTGCTTGCGTCGAACGCGGACCTCACGCGCGACCTCGTCCGACGCGGGCGCCGCATCGCCGTGGATGCCACGTGCAAGCGGCCCGGCCCCGGGCGCGACGGACTTCCCGTTCGCGAGTATCCGCCGCTCGTGGCCACCGACGCGGCGACCGCCGCGACCGTCGACCGGCGCTGGCGCGAGTACGGGTTCGAGGGCAACCCCGTGCCGACGCGGCGGACGCCCGAGCGATGAGGCCGGATGCGTCGGCGGCGTTCTCGTGGTCGTGGCGCATCGCGATCTTCGCCGCGAGCGTGGCGTACGGAACGCTGGCAGCCATGACGGTGCGCGGACTGGTGGGCGGCTTCGGCATCGGCGCGGCAGGCGCGGCGATCGCGTGCGCCGGCACCATGGCGGCGATGCTTGCCGTGCTGCCCATGGCTGCCATCATCGACGTTCCCGAGGCGCTCTGGGGGCACTGGCTTCCGCACCGCCGCTGGCGCTCGGGTCGCTGCCCCGCCTGCGCGCACGAGGGGCGCGGCGGGCGGTGCCCGGAGTGCGGGACGCCGTTCGAGCGGCCCGCGCCCTGGGCTGCGGACTGGTCTTCGCTGCGACGGGCGGCATGGGTGCTGGTGCCGGCCGGCGCCATCGGCACCGTGGCTGGGCTCGCCGCATCGGCTGCCGACGAACGCGCGTTCGCGCGCGAGGTGGGTGCGATGCGTGCGCGCGACCCCGAGTTGATGGAGCATGCGCGCGCACGCGCGTGGCCCGCCTCGTTCACCGAGCTGCGCTGGGCCGCGGGGCGCGGCTTCGCGGGCCCGCCGCCCTTCGAGTCGCCGAAGATCCCGGGCTGACGCGCGGGCTGCGCGCGAGGGGGGCGCCGCTAGACTCGGCCGGCATGGAAGACTTGCGTGCCAAGTACGCCACGGCCAAGCGCCTGCAGCTCCACCTCGGGGGCTGGCAGGTGATGGATGGGTGGACCATCGTCAACGTGGAGGACCGGCCCGGCGTCGACGTGCGGAGCAGCTGCACGGACCTCTCGATGTTCCCAGACGGCAGCGCCGTCGAGATCTACGCGTCGCACGTGTACGAGCACCTCGGCTACCAGGACGAGCTGCCCACGGCGTTCAGGGAGGCGCGGCGCGTCCTCATGCCCGGCGGAAGGCTGCGCATCTCCGTGCCCGACATGGAGGTGCTATGCCAGCTCTTCATGCACCCCATGGCGCGCCAGAACGCCAACGAGCAGTTCAAGGTGATGCGCATGATGATGGGCGGGCAGGTGGAGCCCTTCGACTTCCACAAGGTCGGCTTCTCGCAGAACATCCTGACCGCGCTCCTGATGCGGCACGGTTTCAGGGACTTCCGGCGCATGGATGACTTCAGGCTCTTCGACGACACGTCGAACCTGCAGTTCAGCGGCGTGCCCATCAGCCTGAACCTGCAGTGCATCCGTGGCCCCGAACCGAAGCCGGCGCCCGCCGGCTGACGCAGGCGGAGCGCCGGGGTTCTTCGGGCACGCGACCTGCGTTCAGGGCGTGGCGGGCTTCGCCGGCGCCGGCGCAGGTGCCGGCGCAGGTGCCGGGGCAATCGGCTGCGTGCCGGCACTCACGGGCTTGGCGTCGCCGATGTCACGCTTGCGGCGCGTGGCCACCGGGGACGGCGCGGCCGCGGCGGGCGGCGCGTACTTGCCCACGTGCTCGGGCTTCAGGACGAAGTAGTAGAAGGTCCCGTCGGCGAACTGGTTGCCGGCGAGGATCTCCGCCGCGGCGCCGATTCCCATGTAGATGTCGGCGCGGCCCGCGGCGCGGATGGCGCCGCCGGTGTCCTGGTCCATCATGAAGCGGTCGAAGTCCTTCATGCGGCCGGCGTAGTCGGCCACCTGCGTGTCCATCAGCATCACCAGGCCGCGCGGGAAGATCTTCTTGTCGGTGGCGACGGTGGCGAAGTCGGTCACGGGCACGCCGAGCGAGCCGCTTGGCCAGCTCTTGCCGTCGTACATCTGGAAGAACACCATGTTCTGGTTGCGGTCGATGTACTTCTGCACCAGCGCGGGATCGCGCGCGTAGAGCGCCTTGATGGCCGGCAGGTTGCGCTCGCGCTTGGTGATGACGCCGGCATCGACGAGCGACGTGCCCAGGCCCACGTACTCGCGGCCCGTCTTGCCGGCGTACCCGACGTACTTCACGGTGTTGTCCGGCAGGATGAGCTTGGCGCTGCCGTTCACCTCGCAGATGTACACGTCGAAGGCGCTCGAGAGCCACATGAGCTCGTAGCCTGCCAGCTGGTTGGACTCGAGGATCTCCTTGCGGGTCCCCCACTGGCCCAGGCTGCCGTCGGCATTGCGGCGGCCGAGCGGATCGCCGGTGACGGTGTCGGTGACCAGGTCCACCGGCCTGCGGTAGAGCGGGTACTTGAACGTCTCGGTGCGGACGGCGCTGGCCTTGAACTCCGGCGAGCAGTAGCCGGTGATGACCGCCTTGCCCTTGCCGTTGCGGCCGCGCGTCTGCCAGATGTCGAACTGCTCGTACACCGCATCCTGGAACGCCTTGGCATCGGTGCTCGAGTCCATGAGCTGCCTGAACGCGTTCACGCTGGCGGCGGCCTGCTCGTGGCCGGACACCACCTGCGAGATGGGGCCCATCTGCTCGCTGGAGTAGTTGGCCTTGCTGGTGCCGGTGGTGAACCACTGCTGGCTCATGCCGATGGCGCGCGCGAACTTGTCGTCGCGCGCGGCGAACGCGGCGGCGAGCTCGGGGTACTCCTCGCGGGACAGCTTGCGCAGGCCGTGCTCGCCGGGCGGCAGCTGGACGTCGATGTCCTCCTCCGGCGTGACCTTCGCCGGCGACTCGCAGCCACCGAGGAACACCGTGGTGGCAACGGCGAGGGCAAGGCTTGCGGCCAGGAATACCCCGGTATGAGCGCGACGCAGGCGGCCTGCGGACGGGGAACGGTCTGAAATGCATCCGTGCATGGCTTTGATATCGGTCCATGCTCATGGAGCGGTCCAGAAATGCCGATAGACTTCGCGCCATGACCTCCACCGCCCCCGTCCTCGCCATCTTCGGGCTCGGCACCACCGAGCTGCTCGTGATCGGGGTGATCGGCCTGCTCCTCTTCGGGAGCCGGCTGCCGATGGTGGGCCGGAACATCGGCAAGTCCATCACCGAGTTCAAGAAGGGCATGAAGGATGCAGGCGAGGAACTGTCCCGCGAGGACGGCCAGCGCCCGCAGCTCACCCAGGACCAGGTGAACCGCGCCACCGACGAGGCCACGCGCCGCGTCAACGCCGAGCAGAAGGCGCACTGAGGGGCGCGGCGCCGCGCGGCGGAGTCCACGAAACCCCGTGCTGCCGCTGATAACTGCAGGGCGCGCGCAGGGACGATCGGCAGGGCTTCCGCTACAATCCGGCGCTCCGGGCGATTAGCTCAGCTGGCTAGAGCACACGCATCACACGCGTGGGGTCACTGGTTCGAATCCAGTATCGCCCATTCAAGCAGACCCGCAGGCATTGCCTGCGGGTTTGTCGTTGATGCAGAGATGCAGGGCGTGAATTTTCCGGTCGGGTTGCCGTGACGCACCCCGAGAAGGCCCCGAATCACCCCAATCTTGCACCACCACCTGGCGCGGCGCAGGCGCGGCCGGGATTCAGCGCGGCCCGTACGTCACCCAGCGCCACAGGCGTTCCATGGGGCCATCGCCGACGAACCTGGTCCATGCCAGCGCGGCAACCGCAAGCGCGGCCCACACACCCACCGCGACCGTGGTGAATCGCGCGTCGCCCATCGTGCCGAACATCGCAAGCCCCCACCAGGATGCGATCATGGTGCACACGATCGACTCGCCCAGGTAGACGGTGAGGCCGATCGATCCCGCCGCCTGCACGGGTGCGCGCAGGATGGCCGGCAGCCGCGGGCCGAACTCGACCGCCAGGCACGCGTAGCCCACCGGCAGGAGGATCGCGCTCAGGGACAGCCCAAGCCCCGTCAGCGCCATGGCGGCGCCGCTCTCGCGCCCGAGCAGCCACCACGGAAGCACCGCGAGCGCGGCGAACGGAAGCCCGGCCAGGATGAGCCGGGTGGCGAGTCGGCGCCTCCGCCCCGATGCGTCCGCCGCGAAGAGCCCGGATCGCTGCGCCCACACGCCAAGCAGCATCATCATGAAGGACTGCCATCCGTAGCTGAACGGCGCCGCCAGCGTGCCGAACAGGTAGCCGGCCGCGCGGAAGAGCAGCGCCTCATGCCACGGACCGGTGCGGAACGCGCTCGTCTCAGCCTCAATCCACTCCGGGCTGGCCGGGTTGAACTCCGCCGCCAGCATGGCATCGAAGCCCCGCACGGGCCCCGCGGCCGGGTCGGCGGCCGGTTCCGCCGGCACGGCCGCCGCCACTGCGTCGGCGAACGCCCATTGCAGCGCCATGCCGGCGAGCGTGATCAGCAGGATCACCGCAAGCACGCCGATCGTGACGCGCCGGAGCCATCGGTCGTCAAGCCCGATGCACGCGACCACCAGCAGGCCAAGCAGCGCGTAGAGGGTCAGGATGTCGCCGTACCAGATGACCAGTCCGTGCACTGCGCCGACTGCAAGCATGAGCGCCAACCTGCGCAGCGCGTTCGGCCAGCGAGACCGTCCGCTCGCGGCCGCCCGCGCCGCCTGCTGGGCGAGCCCGAACCCGAAGAGCAGCGAGAAGATCGAGATGAACTTGAACGTCGCGAGCGCATCGACCGCGTCATACACCGCCCAATCGAGGGTCGATCGTCCAAGCCCCTCCGGCAGCGGACCTTGCCCCACCTCGCACCCTATCGGCAGGAAGAAGAACCGCGCATTCACCAGGATGATGCCCAGCAGCGCCATGCCCCGGGCGAAGTCGATGCCGGCGTTGCGCTCGAGCCTCGGGACGGGGGCGTTCATGCCTGGGCATCCCGCTCTGGCCGTACGTGATCATGGTCGCGCAGCCGACGGCCCACCGGCTCGTACTCCGCCTCGGCCGCCTCCCTCGTCCCGAGGCCCTCGACGTAGCGGTTGTACATGCAGAAGGCCGCGAAGATGAGGACGGGGTCGTGGATGTCCATGTCGGTCGCGCCCGCGGCGCGGGCAGCCTCGACGTGCTGCGGTCGCACGCCGAGGACGCAGGCCTGGAGCGCCCGCGAGATCTCGAGCAGCGCCTGCATCTTGGGCGTGAAGCCGCCGGTGTCGTTCGAGGCCAGGAGCCGGTCGAGCGCCGCTGATCGCTCGGCACCGAGCCACGCGCGGGCGGCGGCGGCGTGCGACTTGGTACAGAAGCGGCAGCCGTTCAGGTGCGAGGTCCACGTGGCGATGGTCTCGCGTTCGCCGGGCTCGAGGCTGGCAGGCTGGCGCAGGATGGTCTCGGCGAGGCCCAGCAGGTGCTTCGCGGCGTCCGGGCGGAACGCCAGCGGACCACGGATCCCGGGAACGTCCGAAGGCAGGGCGATGTGGGCCATGCGACGATCGTAAGTCACCGCGAGTCGCCGGCGCCGAATCCGCGCTGCGAAGCGATGGGCGTCCGCTACGAGCCGCTCAGCAGGCTGCTGGGCGAGTCGGACATCGTGTCGCGACCACAGTCCACAATGCGCTGGACCACGCCGCAGGCCGCGTGGCCGAGGCGAACCTCGTGGACGCGCGTCGGGTCGTGGCGCCTGCGGCTGCGCCGAGGGCGCCCACCGGCCGGCCGCACCCGTGACAGGCCACTGGCTCCAGTTCCTCGCGGGGCTCGCACTGCTGCTCGTCGGCGGACGATTGCTGGTGTCGGCGTCGATCGACACGGCGAAGCGGCTCGTCGTCTCGGCGCTCAAGGGGCGCGGGACGGAAACTCGCACCTCGATGCCCGGCGTCGCACCTCGATGCCCGGCGTCAATCCCTCATTTTCCGGCTCCGCAGCGCGCAGCCGATGAGCTTGTACAGGACGCGCGCCCCGACGCAGCCGTTCCACTCGTCGCCGGGGGCACCCGGCGCTACCTCGCAAAGGTCAAAGCCGATCACGCGGCGTCCGCTCGCCGAGAGGAGCTCCAGCAGGTGGCAGACCTCGGGGAACGTGAGGCCGCCCGGCACCGGGGTGCCCGTGTGCGGGCAGTGCTCGCTGGTCAGGCCGTCGATATCGAAGGACACGTAGACGTCCTTCGGCAGCGCGGCGATGACCTCCTTGCACACCTTCGTCCAGGTCGCGCCGCCGAACTGCCGGTCGCGAAGGCGCTGGTCGTAGAACGTCTTGACGCGGCCCTTGGAGGAACGCCCGAACTGCACCTCGCGCGAGCCGACGTCGCGGATGCCGACCTGCACCAGCCTGCCGACGCCGGGCAGGCGCGTCATCACGTTGTGGAAGATGCTCGCGTGGCTCCATGCGAAGCCCTCGAAGCTGTCGCGCAGGTCCGCGTGCGCATCGATCTGCAGTATGCCCATGCCGGGATGGCGCATCGACAGCTCGGCAATCAGCCCGAACGGCGACGAGTGGTCGCCGCCGAGGACCGCGGGGATGGCGCCGCGGTCGAGGATGCGCTCGGCCTCAAGCGCCACGTAGCCGTGCACGCGCTCGCTGGCCGCGTCCACGGCGGCAACCGCCTTGGCGTGGGCCTTGTTGCCGGGCTCGGCACCGCCCGCCATGATCACGGGCTCCGCGGCCGCGCGCGCGCGCTTCGAGAGCGCGGCGATGTCCTTCGGCACGGGAAGCATGGCGATGCCTGCCTGCCAGATCGGCCCGTACTGGATGTCCTCGAGATCGACCTGCTTGCTTGCCTCAAGCACGTGCTCGGGGCCGCGCGCCGTGCCCGGGCGGTAGCTGGTGGTGGCGTCGAACGGCACCGGGATGACGACGACCTTCGCGGCCTCGGGCAGCGTGTCGAGCCCGAAGAGGCCGTCGCCCGTGGCGGCGGCATCGGGGTCGAAGCCGGACGCGACGACGGGGGCGGCGGGAGGGCGAGCCTTCCGTGGCATCAGCGCTTCGCCTCCATCGGCGCCGAGCGATCGGTGTGGTGGTGCACCATGCGCCAGCAGTCGCCTTCCTTGCGGAAGACGTTGGTGGATCGGAAGCGCAGCTCGGCGGGCTTCCCGTCGATCATCATGCCGCGACCGACCTCGGTGCAGGTGGTGACGCCGTAGTCGGACCCCTCGACCACCCGCAGGCCCTCGCACGCCACGGTGCCGCCCAACTTCATGGCGGCTTCCTTGCGGAACTGCGCGTCGACGGCGTTCCAGCCGAGGTGCATCTGCCCGTCGGGGCCGAAGTCGGAGACGTCGTTCTCGTGCGACCACACCGCCGCCATCGGCGCGGCATCGCCGGCGCAGACCTGGTTGATCGCGGCGTAGAAGGCGTTGTGCGCGTCCATCAGCGTGCGGTACTCCGCGGCTGCGGGGTCGGACTGGTTGCCCTTGGCCACGCGCTGCGCGATCCGCCCGGCCGCCATGCGGCCGGCGCAGCCGGGGAGGGCGAGGAGCGAGACGAGGACCGCGGAAGTGCCAAGCACGAGGATCGGGCGCAAAGCGGTCATGGGGTCGGATGGTAGCCATGACGCCCACGGGCATCGATGCGGCATGAACTACCCTGCGCGCATGCGCACGCCTCATGCAACGGCTGCTTCCGCGACGCTCGCACTGATGGCCTCGCTCACCTCCCCCGCCGTCGCGGAGGAAGGCATGTGGCTTCCGAACGCCATCCCGGCGGCGGAGCTGAAGGCGAAGCACGGGTTCGAGGCCACGCCGGCGCTGCTCGAGCACCTGCAGAAGTCGGCGGTGCGGTTCTCGACGGGCGGGTCGGGGTCGATCGTCAGCGCGAACGGGCTGGTGATGACAAACCACCACGTGGGGAGCGACATGCTCGCGAAGCTGTCGACGCCGGAGCGCGACCTCCTGAAAACCGGATTCCTGGCGCGCGACAGGGGGCAGGAGCTGCCCTGCCCCGACCTGGAGCTCAACGTGCTGTGGTCGATCGAGGACGTCACCGACCGCGTGAACGCCGCCGCCAGGGGCGCCGCCGACGTGGCCGCTGCGGGTGCCGCGCGGCGCAAGGCGATCACGGCCATCGAGGACGAGAGCGAGAAGGCCACGGGCCTCACGAGCGAGGTGGTCACGCTCTGGCAGGGCAGCCGCTACCACCTGTACCGCTACCGCACCTACCGCGACGTGCGGCTGGTGTTCGCGCCCGAGACCGCGATCGCGTTCTTCGGGGGCGACGCGGACAACTTCGAGTTCCCGCGCTACGACCTCGACTGCTGCTTCTTCCGCATCTACGAGGACGGCAAGCCGCTCAGGCCCGGGCATTTCCTGGAGTGGGATGCCGACGGCGCCAAGGAAGGCGAGCTGGTCTTCACGTGGGGCCACCCCGGCAGCACGAACCGGCTCTACACGGCGGACCACGTTGCGTTCATGCGCGACGTCGAGGAGCCGATGGGCCTGCGGCGGCTGTGGCGCAGCGAGGTGAAGCAGACGACCTTCATGGGTCGCGGTGCCGAGGAGGCGCGCATCGTTCGAGAGGACTTCTTCGGCACGCAGAATGGACGCAAGGCGACGCAGGGGCTGCTCGACGCGCTGCAGGACCCGGCGCTGGTGGAATCGAAGCGCGCGGAGGAGGCGGCGCTCCTCAAGCGCCTTGCCGGAAAGCCCGAGGCCAAGGACTTCGAGGACGGCCGGCGCATGGTGGCCGAATCGCTCGAGGCCTGGAAGCGGCTGGCTCCCGACTACTTCGCGCTCGAGCGCCGGATGCGGGGCGGGGAGCTCGCAGGCATCGCGCGCGCGCTGCTGCGCATGAAGGCAGAGGACGCGAAGCCGAGCGCGGACCGCCTGCCGGAGTACGGCGACGCCAACCGCGAGTCGCTCGAGTCGGGCCTGTACTCGCCGGCGCCGATCTACCCGCAGCTCGAGATCGAGCGGATGACGTGGATGCTCTCGGGCCTGGCGGAGGAGCGCGGGCTCGACGACCCGCTGGTGAAGCGGCTGCTCGCGGGGAAAGGCCCGCGCGCGCGCGCCACCGAGCTGGTGCGCGGCACGAAGCTCGCCGACGTTGCCGCCCGGCGCGCGCCCGACATGAACGACCCGATGATCGCGTTCATGGCGTCGATCGATGCAGACGCGCGTGCCGCGCGCAAGGCCTGGGAGGACCAGGTGCAGTCGCCGCAGCGCGACGGATACGCGAAGATCGCCGCGGCGCGGTTCGCGGCATTCGGTGACTCGGTGTACCCCGATGCCACGTTCACGCTCCGCATGAGCTACGGCACCGTCAAGGGCTGGACCACCGAGGACGGAACGAAGGTGCCCGCGTTCACCACGCTCGGCGGCACGTTCACGCGCGCCGAATCGCGCGCGGGGGACCCGGCGTTCGAGCTGCCGAAGTCGTGGATCGACGCAAGGGCCAAGCTGTCCCAGGCGACTCCGTTCAACCTGGTGAGCACCAACGACATCATCGGCGGCAACTCGGGCTCGCCGATGGTCGATGCGCAGGGGCGCGTGGTGGGACTGATCTTCGACGGGAACCTCGACAGCCTCGCGGGCGACGTGGTCTTCGACATGACCCGCAACCGCGCCGTGTCCGTGGACGTGCGCGGGATGCTGGAAGCCATGCGGACCGTGTACGACGCCGGGGCGCTGGTCACGGAGCTGACAACGCGAGGTGACGCGCGGTGATGGCCCGCCTGCGCCCCTTCGCCGCGCTGGCGTTCGCGATGCTCGCGCTCGCGGCGGCCGCGGCGCCGCCCTCGTGGGATGCGCGGCTCAGTCGATTCGTGGACGCGGCGCGCCGGCGCACGCTCGATGCCTGCGAGTCGCGGGGCATCCGGCTGCCCAAGGACTTCCTTGACTGGATCGATCGCGATCCCGTGCTGCGCACCTCGGTCTACGGCTGCCGCGCCGACCCGCTGCCGGTGCTGCTTGGGCTGCGATCGCTCGAGATCGACCTCGGCGAGCAGGCGGTGCGCAAGGACTATCCGCAGCTTGCGCTGGCCTTCGCCATGCAGGACTCCTACGCCAAGCGCGTGCCGAAGGCCGGCACCTGGAACGATGCCGACGGCGCGGTGCCGGCGGACACGCTGCCCGACGTGGCACCGCGCAAGCCGCTGGCGCTCGAGGTGCCCGGCGACCCGCGCGTGCGCGTCGACACCAAGGACCCGAAGCGGAAGCTCGACCGCAACGACCACGTCGTGAACTTCCTCGAGGACCATGCGCCCGTCGAAGTCGACGTGACGGCCGAGGAGCTGCCGCCCCTCGAGTACGACGACAAGGGCGTGGCCAGGCCGCGCGGAGAGCCGGTCAAGGTGACCCGCAAGGCGGTGCGGCCGCTTGCGGCGGCGGACGTGATCGCGTCCGCGGCGCTGCAGGCGGAGTTCAACGCCTACATGCAGGCGCACGGCGACGGGACCCGCGTCAATTGCGGCAACGGCGCCGTGGCCTGGAACTCCACCGCCGCGGTGGGCGACGGCGAGCTGCGCAAGCGCATTGCCGCGGCGCACGAGCTGTTCCACGATGCATACCGCGCCACGGGCCGCATGCCCGCCGAGCGCGACCGTGCGCCGACGCCGGCGGAGTCGATGGCGTGGTTCATGCGCAACGACAGGTGGAGGCCGCCTGCAGCCGAGGGTGCGCAGGCGAGGTGGAACTGGCCGCGCTTCCCGCTGAACGCGCCGTGGCCCGTGCTGATGATGCTTGCGGCCGACGACCAGCCGCTGCGCGAGCGCGAGGAGATCTGGCGCCGGTACGCGGAGACCGGCGAGGCACGGACCTACGGCGAGTACATCGGCGACATCGCGCAGCAGTTCGACATGCAGAGCGCCCGACGGCTGAGCCCGTTCGCGTTCAGCTACGGCAGCATCCAGATGATGTGGAAGGACGGCGGCGTGTGCGGCACGATGGGGAACATCGGCGCACGCACCGAGCGCATCCTCGGCGTGCCGGCGTCCACCGCGGGTCAGCCCGGCCACTGCGCGATGGTGCAGATGGACTGCGACCGCAAGTCGGGCGTGTTCCGCTGCAAGGGCGAGCAGTACGCGACCGGGGGCGACGAGGTGACCATCGTGCACGCGGGATGGAACTACGACGACACGGGCGGGCGGCGGCCGATGGTGTTCCACCAGACGATCGCCTGGGGCGTGAACGCCGGCCTCGGGTCGCTCGTGGACACGCTGGCCATGCGCCGGGCGTGGGATGCGCTGCCTGCGGAGGAACGGGCGGATCCGCGCGAGTGCCGCGAGTTCCTCGAGGCAGGCCTCTCGCGCAACCCCTATGCGATGGCGGTGGCGGAGGCGGCGGTCGGCGCGGCACCGGACGCGGCATCGGCGGTCGCGCTCGTCGATTCGCTGAACGCCGCGCTCGACAAGGCCAAGGTGCCCGCGGACCGCAAGCTGTACCGCGACACCGTGCGCGACCTTGCGCACGCACGCGTCCTTGCCCTGCCCTCGCCCGGCTCGCCGGAGAAGTCGGCGGCGCTGCTTGCCGACCTGACGCGCCAAGGATGCACCAACGCGCAGCTCCTCGCGCGCTGCTGGCGCGAGACGAGCGGCGAGGAGGGCTTCGTCGAGCGCTGCGTCAAGGCCGCCGAGGACTACCTGGCATCGCCCGACCGCGCCAAGGGCCGCAAGGCGGGCGAGAAGCTGGCGACGCAGGTGAAGGCGTGGGCCCGCACCATCAAGGACAGGAAGGTGCGCGAACTCTGGGCCGCCACGGTGCTCAAGCCGTTCGAGGGCAAGGAGTACCTCGACCTCCCGGGCAAGCGGTCGATCGATCCGGTGGTGGCGGAGTTGTGCAAGGCGGCGGGGCGAAAGGTGCCGCCGGATGCCGGCGCGAGGTGAGCGCCCCGGCCCGGGGCCATGGGGCCGGGGTGCCGATCGCCACCCCTGCGGCTAAATTGCCGGCCATGACGCGCATCTACAAGGACGAAGGCGATGGCTTGATGCAGGTTTCCCGGGGAATGCGGGGGATCACCGTGATGCCGCAGGGCGATGTCCGAAAGGCGAATGCCGACCGCCGCATCCGCGTCCAATGGGGCCAGCAGCTGCTCGACGACATCGTGCGGGGCCGCTACCGCACGCTTGTCTGCGGCGTCAATGACACAGACAACTCGCGCGGCATCCTCGGCGAGGTGCTGCGCCTCGTGCCGACCTCGCAGTGGACGCTCGCCTCCGCCACCTCGTACGCCCGCACCTTCCGCTCCGCGGTGTCGCTGCACGGGAAGGACGACCGCGAGCCGTACGTGCTCAAGTTCGACCTCGACCGGCTGCTGGTGCTTGCGGTGCTGCGACCGGCGGGCCGCGACCACTTCACGCTCGACGACCTCGAGCGCGGCTTCCGGACCATCTCGCGGATGCTTGCCAACCGCTGGGACCGCTGGCCGACGGCAAGCGTGTCCTTCCTGGGCGCCAAGTCGAATCGGCTGGTCGGCAAGGATGACCGCGAACCCTCGTTCGAGGACGTGCTCGAGCGCATGCACGATGCAGGCTTCGACGGCGATGTCTATCCCGCGGTAACCATGTGGGACTCGCTGTCGGTGGGCGTCTTCGGCACCTACCCGTTCCCTGACTCCGTGTCTCGGATGCGAGAGGGATCGTCCTGAGCGGCCCATGGGGAAAATCGCCGCGGCCGGCTGTGCGGGGCCGGGTACGCTGACCCGATGCCCGCGAGGTTCCCCGCCGAGCGCTCGGAAACGGCGTTCACGGACTACAAGCTCCCGCTCTTGCCCGCGCAGGCAGCGGTCGAGGCGGGAAGATGCCTCTTCTGCCACGATGCGCCCTGCATCACTGCGTGCCCGACGCACATCGACATCCCGCAGTTCATCCGGAAGATCGCGGGCGGCAACGACCGTGGTGCGGCGAGGACGATCTTCGAGTCGAACATCCTGGGCATGAGCTGCGCACGGGTCTGCCCGGTCGAGGTGCTCTGCGTCGGTGCCTGCGTCTACAACGACCTCGACGAGCCGCCGATCCAGATCGGCAAGCTGCAGCGCCATGCAACCGACCGCGCGTTCGAGGAGGGCTGGCGATTCTTCGAGGCGGGTGCGCCCACCGGCCGGCGCGTCGCGCTGGTGGGCGGCGGCCCGGCGAGCCTCGCGGCGGCGCACGAGCTGCGGCGCCTGGGCCACGCGTGCACGATGTACGAGCGGCGCGGGTTCCTGGGTGGGCTCAACACCACCGGAATCGCGCCGCACAAGATGAAGGCCGACCGAAGCGTGAACGAGGCCGAATGGGTGCTCGCGATCGGTGGCGTCGAGATGCGCACCGGCGCGGAGGTGGGCCGTGATGTCGCGCTCGCCGACCTCGAGCGCGAGTTCGACGCGGTGTTCGTGGGCATCGGCCTCGGCGCCGACAGCCGCGCGAAGGCCCCGGGCGAGGACCTGCCGGGCGTGCTCGGCGCGGTGGAATGGATCGAGCGCATGAAGCTCGGCGACGCGGGGCTGTCGGGCGTGCGGCACGCGGTGGTGGTCGGTGCGGGCAACACCGCGATGGACGCATTGCGCGAGCTGCTGGCGCTGGGCGTCCCGCAGGTGACGATGCTCTACCGCGGCACGGAGGAGACGATGGGCGGCTACGCGCACGAATGGCAGGCCGCGAAGGAGGCGGGCGCACGCGCGGAGTGGCGCGCCGTGGCCGGCGCCTTCGAGGGCAACGGCCGCCTCCGGCGTCTGCGGTGCATGCGCGTGGATGCCGCGCGCGCGCCGGTCGAGGGGTCGGAATTCGCGCTCGACGCGGACCTGGCGCTGCTTGCCATCGGGCAGTCGAAGCTGGGCGCGGCGCTCGCCGGGCTGGCGGGGATCACCGTGGAGTCCGGCATCGTCCGCGTGGACGCGCACGGCTTCACCGGCCGCCCGGGCTGGTACGCAGGAGGCGACTGCGCCAACGGCGGCAAGGAAGTGGTCAATGCGGCCGCCGAGGGCATGGCAGCCGCGCGCGCCATCGACCGCGAGCTGGCCGCCGGCGGCGGCACCGGACGCAGGGGAGCAACGCATGCCTGACCTCTCCACCGACACCGGCGGCATCAGGTCGCCGAACCCGTTCTGGCTGGCGAGCGCGCCGCCCGCCAACAGCGGCGCGCAGATCCAGCGCGCCTTCGACGCCGGCTGGGGCGGCGCCGTGTGGAAGACGCTCGGCACGCCGATCCAGAACGTATCGAGCCGCTTCGGCGGGCACACGATCGGCAGCGTCCGCGGGGCAGGCTTCAACAACATCGAGCTCATCACCGACCGGCCGCTCGAGGTCAACCTGCGCGAGATCACCGAGACCAAGAAGCGCTGGCCGCACAACCCGATCATCGTGTCGCTCATGGTCGAGACGCGCGAGGAGTGGCGGGACATCATCAAGCGCTCGATCGACGCAGGCGCCGACGGCCTCGAACTGAACTTCGGCTGCCCGCACGGCATGTGCGAGCGCGGCATGGGGAGCGCGGTGGGCCAGGAGCCCGCCGTGAACGAGCGGATCACCTCCTGGGCGTGCGAGTTCAGCACCGTGCCCGTGCTCGTGAAGCTGACGCCGAACGTCTCCGACATCGTGCCGCACGGCATGGCGGCCAAGCGCGGCGGCGCGCACGGCATCAGCCTGATCAACACCATCAAGAGCATCATCGCGGTGGACATCGACCGCTTCGTGCCCGAGCCGCGCGTCGGCTCGCTGAGCACCAACGGCGGCTACTGCGGCGCGGCGGTCAAGCCGATCGCGCTGCACATGGTGGCGGCACTGGCGCGCGAGCCGGGCTTCGGGCTGCCGATCAGCGGCATCGGCGGGGTGCGCAACTGGCGCGACGCCGTCGAGTTCATGCTGCTCGGCTCCAGCACGGTGCAGGTGTGCACGGAAGTCATGCTGCGCGGCTACCGGGTGGTCGAGGACATGCGCGACGGCCTCGAGGAGTACATGCGCTCCAAGGGCTTCGGGCGCGTGCAGGACATGGTCGGCAAGGCCGTACCCGCCTTCAGCGAGTGGGGCGACCTCGACATGAACTACGAGACGGTGGCCCGCATCGACGCCGACAGGTGCATCGGCTGCCAGCTGTGCGTGGCGGCCTGCCACGACGGCGCGCACCAGTGCATCCACCCGCAGGAGGGCACGCGCGTGCCCCGCGTCGACGAGTCCGAGTGCGTCGGCTGCAACCTTTGCCAGATCGTCTGCCCGGCCCCGGGCTGCATCACCATGGAGCGGGTGGACAACGGGCATCGACCGGCCACCTGGAACGACCATGTGAGCCACGGCGCGGCGCTGCGCCCCAAGAAGGGCGCGCACTGAGCGCGGCCCGCAAGGAGAACCGATGAGCGACAAGAAGCGGATCGTCCGTTGCGGCCTGATCCAGTGCAGCAACCCCCTGAACGACGAGGGGCGCCCGGTGGCCGAGATCCAGAAGGCCATGGTGGACAAGCATGTCCCCATGATCGAGGAGGCCGGCAAGCGCGGCGTGCAGATCCTGTGCCTGCAGGAGATCTTCAACGGGCCGTACTTCTGCCCCAGCCAGAGCACGCGCTGGTACGAGGCCGCCGAGGCCGTGCCCGGTCCGACCACCGAGCTCGTGGCGGGCATCTGCCGCAAGCACCAGATGGCATGCATCGTGCCGGTGTACGAGCGCGAGATGAGCGGCGTCCTCTACAACACCGCCGCGGTCTACGACGCGGACGGCACCTACCTGGGCAAGTACCGCAAGCAGCACATCCCGCAGGTGAACCCGGGCTTCTGGGAGAAGTTCTTCTTCAAGCCCGGCAACGGCGGCTACCCGGTGTTCAGGACCCGCTACGCCAAGGTCGGCGTCTACATCTGCTACGACCGCCACTTCCCCGAGGGCGCGCGCTGCCTGGGCCTGAACGGCGCGGAGATCGTCTTCAACCCCAGCGCCACGGTCGCGGGCCTCAGCCAGTACCTCTGGAAGATCGAGCAGCCGGCGCACGCGGTGGCGAACGGCTACTACATGGGCTGCATCAACCGCGTGGGCACCGAGGCGCCCTGGAACATCGGCAAGTTCTACGGCACGAGCTACTTCGTGAACCCGCGCGGCGAGACCATCGCTCAGGCCAGCGAGGACAAGGACGAGCTGCTGGTGGCCGACCTCGACATGGGCATGATCGACCAGGTGCGCGGGACCTGGCAGTTCTACCGCGACCGTCGCCCCGAGGCGTACGGCGAGGTCACCGCGCAGTGACGGCATGAAGGAGCGAAACGCGATGCACACGCTGATCAAGGGCGGAAACGTTGTGACGGCGGAGGGCGAGCGGCGCGCCGACGTGCTGGTGTCGGGCGAGCAGGTGGCGGCCGTCGGGGAGCGGCTCGACGCGCCCGCCGGCGCGCAGGTGATCGACGCGGGCGGCGCCTGCGTCATGCCGGGCGGCATCGACCCGCACGTGCACATGGAGCTCCCGTTCATGGGCACGGTGAGCGTCGACGACTTCCTCTCGGGCACCGCGTGCGCCGCGGCCGGCGGCACCACGATGATCATCGACTTCGTGATCCCCGCGCCGCAGCAGTCGCTGCTTGAGGCCTACCGCACCTGGCGCGACCGCGCCCGCAAGGCCACCGCCGACTACTCGTTCCACATGGCGGTCACCTGGTGGGGGCAGCAGGTGTTCGAGGAGATGGGCACGCTCTGCCGCGAGCACGGCATCAACAGCTTCAAGCACTTCATGGCGTACAAGAACGCCATCATGGTGGACGACGCGACGCTGATCGCGAGCTTCGGGCGCGCGCGCGACCTGGGCGCGATCTGCCTGGTGCATGCCGAGAACGGCGACCTGGTCTTCCGCATGCAGCAGGACACCTTCGAGCGCGGCATCCGCGGCCCGGAGGGGCACCCGATCTCGCGCCCGCCCGAGGTGGAGGGCGAGGCCGCCAACCGCGCCTGCCAGATCGCGGCCATGGTCGGCGTGCCGCTCTACGTGGTGCACACCAGCTGCCGGCAGGCGATGGACGCGATCGCGCGCGCCAAGCTCGCGGGGCACCGCGTGTTCGGCGAGTCGCTGGTGCAGCACCTGGTGATCGACGACTCCGTCTACCGCGACACCGACTGGCGCCGCGCGGGGCACCACGTGATGAGCCCGCCGTTCCGCCCGGCGGACCACCAGCAGGCGCTGTGGGGCGGCCTGCAGGGCGGCACCATCGAGGTGATCGGCACCGACCACTGCACATTCCGCACCGACCAGAAGGCGATGGGGAAGGACGACTTCCGGAAGATCCCGAACGGCACGGGCGGGCTCGAGGAGCGCATGAGCGTGCTCTGGCACCACGGCGTGCGCACCGGGCGCATCACGCCGAGCGAGTTCGTCGCCGCCACCAGCGCGAACGCGGCGCGCATCTTCAATGTCCACCCGCGCAAGGGCACCATCGCGCCGGGAAGCGACGCGGACATCGTGGTCTGGGACCCCGCCGCGCACCGCACGCTCGGCACGGCCACGCACCACTCGCGCAACGACTTCAGCATCTTCGAGGGCATGCAGGTGACCGGTGCCGCCGCGGTCACCATGAGCCGCGGCACCGTGCTGTGGAAGGACGGCAGGCTGCAGCCCCGCGAGGGCCACGGCCGGTACGTCGAGCGGCCCTGCTTCACCGATTACGCGCGCAGCCAGACCGTGCGGAACGCCTTCTTCGCCCCAGCACCCGTCGAGCGCCAGGAATTCGTCCCATGACCACCGCCACCGCCGGCACCCCCGGCACCCCCGCCTCCGTCGGCCGCTTCCCGGCCTCCTCCGACGCCTTCACGCCCTGGCATGACGCGCGCCACTGGATCGGCGGCGCCTGGCGCGACCCGGCCACGCACCGCGCCGCGCTCGAGGTGCACAACCCGCGCCACGGCAAGGCTGTCGCCCGCGTGCACCTCGGCGGCGCCGACGACGTGGACGCCGCGGTGCGCTCCGGCGCCCGGGCGCAGCGCGAGTGGGCCGAGTGGCCGATCCGCGACCGCGCGCACGTCCTCTACCGCCTCCGCGAGATGATGGTGCGCGACATCGACGAGCTCAGCTGGCTGGTGAGCCACGAGAACGGCAAGATCTTCGGCGAGGCCAAGGCCGAGGTCGAGAAGGGGATCGAGTGCGTCGAGTACGGCTGCTCGCTCCCGAATCTCGCGGCCGGCAACCAGCTCGAGGTGAGCCGCGGCGTCGCGTGCGAGGTGGTCTACGCGCCGCTCGGCGTGGTGGCCGGCGTGACGCCCTTCAACTTCCCGCTGATGGTGCCGCTCTGGATGCTTCCGCAGGCGCTCGTCGGCGGCAATGCCTTCGTGATCAAGCCGAGCGAGCGCGTGCCGCTGAGCACCATGCGGCTGGCCGAGATGCTGAAGGAAGCCGGCCTGCCGGACGGCGTGCTCAACATCGTGCAAGGCGGCCGCGAGGTGGTCGAGGCGCTCTGCGACCATCCGCAGGTGAAGGCGCTCGGCTTCGTCGGCAGCACAAAGGTGGCCAGGGCCGTCTACGGGCGCGCCAGCATGGCCGGCAAGCGCGCGCTATGCCTCGGCGGCGCGAAGAACCACCTCTTCGTGGTGCCGGATGCGGATGTGGCCGTGACCGCCGAGAACGTGGTCGCGAGCTTCACCGGCTGTGCGGGACAGCGCTGCATGGCAGCGAGCGTGCTGCTCGCCGTCGGTGACGTCGACCACATCCTGGCCGCCGTGCGCGAGCGCGCGGCGAGGATGGTGCCCGGCAAGGACATCGGCCCCGTCACCACCCGGGAGGCGCGCGACCGCATCACGGGCTACATCGATGCCGCCGAGCGGGCAGGCGCGAAGATCGTGCTCGACGGCCGCAGGGCCGGCGCCGACGCGGGCGGCTACTGGGTGGGCCCGACGATCATCGACGGCTGCACGCCCGACATGCCCGCCGCCCGCGAGGAGATCTTCGGCCCGGTGCTCAGCGTGGTGCGCGTGCCCACGCTCGAGAAGGCGTTCGAGATCGAGAATGCCAACCCCTACGGCAACGCGAGCAGCGTCTACACCACCAGCGGCGACATCGCGCGCCGCGTGATGGCCCGCGTGGAGGCCGGCATGTGCGGCGTGAACATCGGCGTGCCGGTGCCGCGCGAACCCTTCGGCTTCGGTGGCTGGAACGACAGCTGCTTCGGCGCCGGCAACATCACCGGCTGGGACGGCTACCGCTTCTGGACCCGGCAGCGCAAGGTCACCAGCAAGTGGGCGCTGCAGCGGGACCAGAACTGGATGAGCTGAGGCCGGGGGCGCCGACTCGAGATTTGAGTATCCTTCCGGTCGATGAACACCCGACTCCTCCTCGCCGGTGCGGCCGTCCTCCCGGTGCTCACCGCCTGCATCTCGATCGGCAATACGAGCAACAGCGGCAAGAACGCCGCCATCGCGGCCCCCGCGGCCGGGTCGCGCGCGCCGATCACGGAGCAGCGGGTGAATGCCGCGCAGCAGGCGTGGTGCGACGGGCTCGTGAACGTGGCGCAGACCCACGCGCGCGGCGGCGACGCCAAGGCCGCGGCCGCGAAGATGATCGACGACCTCTACGACTACGCCGACGGCAAGGTCTTCTTCAAGCCGACGCTCGCGTACGGCCCTCGCACCTTCCGCCCGACGCGCGAGGGCGCGCTGGCGTACTTCGTGGGCGGCAACCAGGCGTTCCCAGAGGACACCGGATTCGCGCTCAAGGGCTGGACCAAGGCCCGCTACGACAACAATGCGGGCGAGAACGGCATCCAGATCCACGGCGACCTGGCCATCACCATGGGCAACGTGTACATCACGGGCCCCGACGGCAAGGAAGTGATGGTCGACAAGACCTTCGTCTTCCGGCAGTGCAAGGACGGCAACCTGCGGCTCTGCGTGCACAAGTCCGCCCTGCCGTTCAGCCCGGACTGACCGGCATGCGCGTACGCGCCGTCCTGCTCCTCCTCGTCGGCGCGCTCGCCGGCGGCTGCGCCGACATCAAGCTGCAGGTGGGACTGCACACCCGTTCGGCCGTGTACGCCGATTCCCTGCTCGAGCAGGAGAAGGGCGTGATGGCCGTCCTCACCGCGAACCCGCCGCGCGTCGGCACGCTGCAGGGCGTGTCGCCGGGGGCGCCGCTGCGCGGGCTGGGAGCATTCGCGTCGGACGCCGTCCGCGTGGGCCTGCACCGGGAGTGCCCGCAGGCAACGGTGCTGACCGGCCCCGCGACCGTCGGGCTGGCGGCGCGCGCGGGCAAGTCACGGGAGCTCGCCAAGCTCCTCGAGGACGCGAACAACTCCGGGATCCTCGCCGCCGAGGACCTGGCAGCGCTGGGCAAGGCCACTGGCCTCGACTACTTCTTCCTCGGCATCGTCGCCGCGCACGGCTCCGCGAATTCCGTGCGCCTGAACCCGCTTGGGCTCACCATGATCCGCAGTGACTGGACGACGATGAACATGGTGCTCCAGCTCTGGCACGCGCCGAGCGGCCGCATCGTGTGGCAGTCGGTCGGTGACTCGACCGGATACACCGAGTCAGCGGTCTCGAACCCGGTGTCGGTGCACACCGTGACCAGCGACCTCGCACAGGCGATGCTCGGTGACCTCATCCGGGGCCGCTCGCGCTCGACCGTCACCCGCGTCGGCGACGGCCCGGTCCGCGCGGAGGCGGAGCCCGGCGATCCGGGAACGCATCGGTGGCGGGAACGGGACGACGAGGATGCATACGCCCCCGCCGACAAGCCCGAGATCGAGCCCGAAGCGGGACGCTGAGCGCAGTCCGCGGTGACGGCGTGGCTACACTTGACCGGGCCTTCCTTGGAGGGGCCCTGGACCGCCGCGCCATGCACACCCACCGCCATCCCACGATGTCCTCGCGCGACATGGTCGACGCGTGCATGAAGCACAGCCTGTTCTCATGGAGCGCGACCGGCAAGGTGGACCCGATCCCGGTGACGCGTGCCGAGGGCATCTACCTCTACGGCCCCGAGGGGCAGCGCTGGATCGACTGGAACAGCCAGTTGATGAGCGTGAACATCGGCCACGGCCATCCCAAGGTGATCAAGGCGATCCAGGACCAGGCCGCCCAGCTCGCCTACGCCTACCCGGGCATGGCCACCGAGATCCGCGCGCGGCTCTCGCTGCGGCTCGCCGAGCTGATGCCCGGCGACCTGAACACCTTCTTCTACTGCCTCGGCGGCGCGGAGGCGAACGAGAACGCCATCAAGGCCGCCAGGATGTTCTCCGGGCGGCACAAGATCCTGGTCCGCTACCGCAGCTACCACGGCGCAACGCACGGCGCGATCAGCCTGACGGGCGACCCGCGCCGCTGGCCCACGGAGCCCGGGATGCCCGGCGTGGTGCGCGTGATGGACCCCAAGCCGTACGACTACAGCTTCGGCGGCAGCGACGAGGAGATCACGCGCAACAACCTGACCTACCTCGAGGAAGTGATCCAGTACGAGGGCCCGAAGAACATCGCCGCCATGTTCATCGAGACGGTCACCGGAACCAACGGCATCCTTCCCCCGCCGAAGGGCTACCTGCAGGGGCTGAAGGCGCTGCTCGAGAGGCACGGCATCCTGCTGGTGACCGACGAGGTCATGACCGGCTGGGGCCGCACGGGAAGGCTGTTCGCCTTCGAGCACGGCGGCATCGTGCCCGACATCTGCACCATGGCCAAGGGCATCACCAGCAGCTACCTGCCGCTGGGGGTGATGGCCGTGAGCGACCGCATCGCGAACCACTTCCGGGAGAACGTGTTCTGGGGCGGCCTGACCTACAACGCCCACCCCATGTGCCTTGCCACCGCGCTCGCCGCCATCAACGCCGTGGTCGAGGAGGGCATGGTCGAGAACGCAGCCCGCATGGGCGAGGTCATGCGCGGCCACATGGAACGGCTCGCGAGGAAGCATCGCTGCATCCGCGAGCACCGCAACATCGGCCTGTTCGGGACGATCGAACTGCGCAAGAACGCCAGGAACGAGCGGCTGGTGCCCTACGCGGGCACGCACCCGGTCATGCCCAAGGTGGCCAAGTTCCTGAAGGACAACGGCTTGTTCACCGTCCTGCAGTGGAGCACGGTCATGTGCAACCCGCCCCTGTGCATCAACGAAGCGCAGATGGAGGACGGGTTCGGCATCATCGACCGAGCGCTCGACCTCGTGGACGAGGTGTTCGAGGGTTGACCCGCACGCGCGTGCCGGCGGTCAACGGCCCTGGCAGCCGAACCGGCTCCCGCGCATGCCCTGCAGGTACACGACCGCGGCCACGCCGAACCCGATGAACCACGAGTAGGGGTAGATGTGGTCCCACAGGTCGGGGCCGCCGCCGACCACCTTCACGCTGCGCAGGAAGCCGATGATGTTCGGCGCCACGCCCGCGCAGAGCGCGCCGATCGCCACCCAGTTGGTCCCGCGGTAGCGCCCCTGCGGGCGATAGAGGTCCGCCACGTCGAGTTCCTTGCCGCGCACCACCCAGTAGTCGACCACCATGATCCCGGCGATCGGCCCGAGCAGGCTGCCGTAGCCCACGAGCCAGTTGAAGATGTAGGTGTCCGCGCTCGTGAGCAGCTTCCACGGCATGATCAGCAGCCCGATCACGCCCGTGATCACGCCGCCCAGCTTGAAGCCGATGCGCCGCGGGGCGAGGTTGGCGAAGTCGTTCGCCGGGCTCACGACGTTCGCCGCGATGTTGGTGGCGATCGTCGCCACGCCCACGCCGACGAGGCTGAGCACGGCCACCAGCCAGCGCGTTCCCGCGTCGGCGAGGAGCGGCGCGTCCAGCCCGGGCGGCGCGTCGGCGCTGGTCAGGTGCCCGAGCACCACCACCGGGTCCCAGAGCGACTTGGGGTCGCTCCCCCTCAGGATCTCCTCCGCCGCGCTCGTGATCACCACCGCCATCGCGCTGAAGGCGATCATGGTGGTCGGCAAGCCGAGGACCTGTCCCCAAAGCTGCTCCTTCTGCCCGCGCCCATAGCGGGTGAAGTCGGGGATGTTCAGGCTGAGGGTCGCCCAGAAGCAGATCATGCCGGTGAGGCTCGGCACGAACACCTTCCAGAAGTCGGCGTTCGTGGCGAAGGAGCTCGGCCGGTCGAACATCGGGCCCAGCCCGCCCGCGCGGCCGACGATCCACCACAGCAGCCAGCCCGCCATCACCAGCACGAGCGGCGCGCTCCAGTTCTCGACGTGCCGCACCGCATCCATCCCGAACAGGATGACCGCGATGTTGAGCGCCCAGAAAGCCAGGAAGGTGATGAGCGACGGGATGCCGAGCCCGAGCACCGTGGCGTCACCGCCCACCTGCGCGAACGCAGGCCATGCCGCCACCAGGAAGGTCCTCACCGCCTCGCCGCCGATGTACGCCTGGATGCCGAACCACCCGCACGCCACCACGGCGCGCAGGATCGCGGGCACGTTCGCGCCCGCCGTGCCGAAGCTCGCGCGCGCGAGCACCGGGAACGGGATGCCGTACTTGGTTCCCGGGTGCGCATTCAGCAGGATCGGCACCAGCACGATGAGGTTCCCCAGACCGATGGTGACGAGCGCCTGCCACCAGTTCATCCCCAGCGCCACCAGCCCGCCCGCCAGCATGTAGGTCGGCAGGCAGTGCGCCATGCTGATCCACAGCGCCGCGAACGTGTAGGTGGACCAGGTGCGTCGCTCGGGCGGCACCGGCGCGAGGTCCGCGTTCAGGAGCGGGCTCGAGCGGACGTCCGCCGGCAGGTGCGAGAGATCGGCGGTGTCGCGGCCGTGCGTGTCCATGCGCGGTTCCTCCGCGCCGGAGCATAGCCCTCAGCGCGCCATCGGCCGGAAGCACGCGGCGCAGGTCGCCACGAAGTCGCCGATCCCACCGACCACGACGCGCTCGCGCGTGGCGAGCAGCCGCTCGCTGTGCGTGCTGGGCGCCCCGCAACGGGCGCAGGTGCCGGTGATCCGCGTGACGACGGACGCGCGCGGGAGGAGCGCGTCGAACGGCGCGAACGCGCCGCCGAAGTGGTCGATGTCGCAGCCGGCTACGGTGACGTCCGCGCCGGCGGCGAGGAGCGCCTCGATGGGCGGCACCGCGTCGCTCCCGAAGAAGTGCACCTCGTCCACGAACACGGCGTCGCCGGGGCCGGCGACCACCTCCGCGAGCGCGCGCACCGGCACGGCGGGCTCGCGCCGGCCGTCGTGCGTGGCGAGCGCGCCGGGGTCGTATCGGGTGTCGCGCGCGGGCTTCACCGCGATCGCGCGGCGGCCGGCGGCGCGCACCGCGGCGATGCGGGCGAGCAGCGCCGTGGTCTTCCCCGCGAACATGGGGCCGCAGATCACCTCGAGGGTGCCGTGGCGCGCGGGCGGGGGATTGCCTGGGCCGTCAGGCATGCGAGCGAAGGAAAGCGCCCCGCAGCGGGGCTGCGGGGCGCAGGGTAATCAGTGAGCAAGCGGATCCGTCAGCGGCGCGAGCCGACGACGCCGGCGACGCCGATGAGCGCCAGCGCGCCCGGGGCGCGTACCAGGATGAACAGGTCGGTAGCGCTCCAGTTGGACGAATTGATCGTCTGGGCGACGTTGCGGTTGACCAGGTCGTTGAAGCTGTTGTAGACGGCGAACGCGAGCGTGGCGACAGGGAGGGAGAGAATGAAACGCACCTTCCTGAGACTCCCTTGTATGTGGAGCGCGAAAGGGAAACGGAGGGAGCGGTCGCGGTCGCGGAGGCGCGCGCCGCGCGGAGGCGGCGCAGCAGCTCCGTGGACTTGCCCGCGAACATCGGTCCGCAGAGAAGGGTCAGCGTTCCGCGCATCGGCACGGTCATGCGGTAAGGGTACGGGTTCGCGACGCGCGCACGGCACCGCTCATGCGGGCGAAGGCTGCGTGGGCACGCCCTCGTACGCCGTGGCAGGCTCGAGTCGCTCGCGCTTCATGACCACCGAGTGCGGGGCGACGACGGCACCCGCGCCGACGTCCGCGCCGTAGAGGAGCACCGCGTTCGCGCCGACGGTCGCGCCGTCACGGATGCGGACGTGGTCGATCTTGAGGACGCGGTCCTCGAAGGTGTGCGCCTGGAAGAGTGCCTGCACGGTGACGCCGTCGCCGAGGTGCAGCATGTCCGGGTCGACCACGTGCGTGAACCCCGGTCCGAGCAGGGCCCGGCGACCGATGCGGCAGCCAAGGAGGCGCAGCACCGCGGGGAGCAGGAGCGTTCCCTCGAGCGCGGCGAGCGGTACCGAGGCCCACATGCCCCACGCCACGTACAGGAAGTCCCACCGGCTGCACCAGCAGCTCCAGAGCGGATGCGTGCCGGGCCGGACGCGCCCGAGCAGCACCCATTTCAGCGCGATGCACCCGATCACCAGTGCCGCCATCGATGCGAAGGACAGCGCCGGCAACGCCACGAGGCGGAACCATGCGGGTGGCAACCGTTCCTCGGCCAGCGTTGCCAGCTCGAACCACTCCACGGCCACCAGCACCGGGACCGCGGGCAGCGCGAAACGCGCGAGCTCCCAGCTCCAGCGGTTGATGCGACGGACGAGCGATGGATCGTGCGTCACCGAGCGCGGGGCATCGACCACCTCGCGCCGAGGAAGCCGCATCGGGGGATGCCCGAACCACGACGAGCCGGGTTCGACCGTCAGGCCTTCGGCGCTGGTCGAGATGCCGACGAGCGTGCCGGGAGCAAGATGCGTGCCGCCCGGCAGCACCGCATGGTTGCCGACGAAGCACGAGGCGCCCAGCTCGACGGGCTCGATCCGCGCCTGCCCGGCGCGCAGGCGCGGACCGCCGAGGTAGACGCCGTCGGCAAAGAAGGTGTCGCGGCCGATGATGACCGAGGCCGGCGAGACGTCGGTCACGGTGGAGATCTCGCAGCCCGGGCCGATGCGCGCCCCGGCAAGACGCAGCCAGTGCGGCCACATCAGGGTTCCCGACAGCCACTTTCCCGCCGACTCCACCAGGCGCGCCTGCGCCGCCACGCGCAGCGATGCCAGCCCGTGGAGGGAATACGAGCCATGGGGCGCGCCGCCGAGCGCCCGTGCGAGGAGGGCCTTCAGGGCCACCGTGGCGACTCCCGCGGCAGCCACGGCACCGACCACGACCACCGGCGACCGCCAGCGGTTGCCGGTGACCAGGACCGCAAGCGCCCAGGGCACTGCGGATGCAAGGATCGAAAGCGCGCCGAAGGTTGCGGCGGCAGCAAGGCGCTCGACGATCCCGGCCGGCGGCAGGGGCTCGCACGGGGGCTCTGCGTCACCGATCCGAACGGCCGGAACGCCATCCAGGACAGCGTCCGCATGGGCCACGCCTGCGTGCAGGCTGGAGAGCGGGCGCAGGATGCTCCCTTCGCCGAGTTCCGCGCCGCCCGAGAGGCCGGCGCGTGTCTCGACCGTCGCTCCGCGCCGCACGGTCACCGGTGCCACCACCAGGCAGCCTGCATGAAGGTCGACCATCCGCAGCGAGGCATCCTGCCCGATGGCGGCGGCGTCCTCGACGGTCAGCAGGTCCCATCCGCCGTCGGTGATCCGCACGCCCGCATGGATGTGCACGCCGTGGCCGATGCGCGCGCCAAGGAGCCGAAGCGCCATCGGCGCGAGGTCTGCGGTCTCGAGAAGGCCCCAAGGCACCAGACCTGCCGCACGCAGCACCAGCCAGTGTCGAAGGTGCCACCAGGACCACGCGCGGAAGCGCCCAGGGCGGTAGCGGCCGATCACGATCCACTTGGCGGCAACTGCGAGGGCGAGCGTGACGAGGGCCCACGCCGGCACGGCGACAATCGCCGACAGCGCCAGGATCGCCGTATCGACCGCAACCGAACCCGAGGTGACGGTGGCCAGCTGGCCCAGCCCCGGTATCCACGTGGCCTGCGCGCCGATCGCCAGGAAGCCGGCGAGCACACCGGCCTGCAGGGCAGTGACGGCAACGGGACGCGCGACGCCATCGGCCGCGGCAGTATGGACACGCGAGGCACCACGCGCGTTCGCGCGTGGTGCGGCATCGAGCGCCGTGGCCATCATCCGCACGGTGCGGTGCTCGTAGGTCAGCCGGACGGTGGCGGCGCGCGTGGCGGCATCGGACCGAAGGCGCGAGACCACCATGGCCACCGTGAGCGAGTCGAGGCCGAGGTCGTCGAAGAAGTCCACCTCCACGCTCGGGAGCGCAGACTGCCCGAGCACCGCGGCGATTGCACCCGCCACCAGCCGCTCCGTGTCCGTGGCCGGCGGCGCATGCACGGCGGCCTCGAGCACCGATGCGACGGCGGGCAGCCGCCTGCGATCGAGCTTGCCTCCCGTGGTCCGCGGCAACGCGTCGATGGCCGCGATGGCCGCGGGCACCAGCATGGGCGGAAGCTCATCCGCAAGCGCCGCACGCATGGCGACGGGGTCGAGCGAATGACCGGCGTTGAGCACCACGTGCGCCACCAGCCGCTCGCGCATGCCCTGCCCCTCCACGGTGCACGCGGCCTCCAGCACTCCGGGCTGTGCCGCAAGGCGCGCCTCGACCGCGCCGAGCTCGATGCGGTGCCCGCGCAGCTTCACCTGCGCATCGATGCGGCCGTGGTAGTGGAAGTCGCCCGACGCGTCGCGATGCACCAGGTCGCCCGTTCGGTAGACCCGGCCGAGCGTGGGATGCTGCACGAATCGCGCAGCGGTCACCTCGGGTTGGCCGCGGTAGCCGCGGGCGAGCGATGCACCGCCGACCACCAGTTCGCCGCGCACGCCGCCGGCCACCTCCGGAAGCGCGCCCTGCTCCGGATCCACCACCCACGCCCGCGTGCCGGGGATCGGCCGGCCGATGGTGACCGGTGAACGCGGCTGCACCGTGCATCGGAGGCACGTGACCGTGCATTCCGTGGGCCCGTAGCCATTCTCGAGACGCATGCCGCGGGACCACCGCTCGGCCACGTCCTCCGGGAGCGCCTCGCCGCCGACGTACACGAACCGAAGGTCGGGAAGCGCGCGCGCAGGGTCCTCCGCGCCGAGCGTCCGCAGGAGCGTGGGCGGCGGGCACAGCACCGTGATGCGCTCGCGGCGGAGCCAGTCGACGAGGTCCGGTCCCAGGCGCGCGGCGGCGTCGTCCATCACCACCAGCGTCGCCCCGGTCGCCCACGCGAGCCACGACTCCTCGATGCTCGAGTCGTAGCTTGCGCTCGAGCCCTGCGCCGCACGGTCGCGGGGACCGAGCCCGAACTCCGCCATGTCGCCCGCCACCAGGTTGAGGAGCGAGCGATGCTCGACCTCGACGCCCTTGGGCTTTCCCGTGGTGCCGGAGGTGTAGATGACGTAGGCGAGCGAGTCCGGCGCGAGGGCATCGGCCCGCGTGCACCCCCCTCCGGGCGCAACCGCACGCACCGAGTCCGGGTCGATCCACGGGGCGTCGCCGCCGGCCGCGGCGATCGCGCGGATGCGGCCCTCCGGGCCGATGATCGCGCATGCGCACGCATCGCGCACGATCTCGGCCGCCTGCAGCTCGGGGAACTTCGGGTCGATCGCGCAGTATGCGCACCCCGCACGCATCACGCCGAGCATCGCCGCGTACAGGCGCGGATCGGTGCGCGGCATGGCAAGCACCACCACGGCGTCGCGTGACGCGCGCGACACCACGGCCGCGCGAAAGCCCTCGGCCATCGCCGCGAGCTCGCGATAGGTCCACGCAACGCGCGGCCGTCCCGCCGCGGGCGGCACCTCCAGCGCCACGCACTCGCCGTGCCGCGCGCACGCGGCATCGAAGAGGTCGAGCACGGTGCTCGGCTGGTCCGCGCGATGCATCGGCGCGAAGGCTACGCGCCGCCCGTCAAGCCATGATCGGGCGGACGACGGTGCCGGCCACGTCGGTCAGCCGGTGCTCGCGTCCCGCGCTCCAGCAGGTCAGGCGCTCATGATCGACGCCGAGCAGCGCCAGGATCGTCGCATGCATGTCATGGACGTGCACCTTGTCCTCGGCGGCAAACCAGCCGTAGTCGTCGGTGGCGCCGAACGAGAACCCGGGCTTCACGCCGCCCCCCGCGAGGAACCACGTGAAGCCGTGCGGGTTGTGGTCGCGGCCGTCATCGCCGCCCTGCGACGCGGGCGTACGGCCGAACTCGCCGCCCCACACCACCAGCGTGTCCTCGAGCATCCCTCGCTGCTTCAGGTCGCGCACGAGCGCCGCGATGGGCTTGTCGACCTCGCGCGCGTTCTGCGTGTGACCCTTGCGGAGGTCGCCGTGCTGGTCCCACGGACCGCTCTGGTCCGAGCGCCTCGCACGCAAGGGCACGACGTGAGCGGCCGCCTCGAGGGCCGCACGGCCCTGGTCACGGCCGCAGCGGCGGGCATCGGGCGTGCGAGCGCGCTCGCGATGGCGCGCGAGGGCGCTCGGGTATGGGCCACCGACATCGATGACTCCGGGCTCGCGTCGCTTGCGCGCGAGCACGCGGGCATTCGTGCCGCGAAGGCGGCGGTGGTCGGGCTCACGAAGGCCGTGAGCGCGGACTTCCTTCCGCGGGGCGTGCGCTGCAACGCGATCTGCCCGGGTACCGTCGACACGCCGAGCCTCCGCGGGCGGGTGGCCGCGCACGGCGACGCGGCGGCCGCGATGGCCGCATTCGTGGCACGGCAGCCCGTCGGGCGCCTCGGCAATGCCGAGGAGATCGCGGCGCTGGTGGTGCACCTGGCATCGGACGAGTCGGGCTACACCAGCGGCGCAGTGCACGTGATCGACGGCGGCTGGAGCGGCTGAGGGTGGCCCGCGCAAGCACAAGCGAATGACGCTGGCCCCGGACGACGTCCGGGGCCAGCGAAGATTCACGATAGAGATGTCGCGCCGGGCTCAGCGGCGACGGCGGCCGGCGATGCCGGCGAGCCCGAGCAGCGCCATGGCACCCGGGGCCGGAATCACGAATACGCCAACGTTGTAGGTTGACTCAGCATCGCCCGCCGGGAGGGTAGTGGCGGTCGAGGAGATCTCGAGGCGGTAGTTACGGCCAGCAAGCAGCGTCGCGGTGCCCTGAGCGACGAACGTTCGGGCGTAGTTGAAGACCACGGTGCCCGTGACCGTGTCGACGAGGCGGGCACTCACCGCGCCCACGTTGCTTTCACCAAGCTCGAGACTGTTGAGGTTCACGCTCCAGCGAATCGCCTCCCCGAGGGTCGCCTGGAAGGTCACGGTCGCGAGGCTGCGAGCCGAGCGTGCCCCGGCCGACGACTGAATCACCGTGCAGCCGCCGACGAACGTCATGCGCGAACTGAGCAGGTTGGAGCCCTGCGTGGCGATCGAGGAGTAATCGGCACCCACATCGTTGGCATCGCCGTTGAATGACCCCGTTGCGAGTGAGTTGATGTAGGTGTCAACGACGGCGCCACCGGAGAGCACGCTGGTCTCGCGCGAGGCCGCGGACACGACAAGCGCGGCGTCAGAGGCGTGCACGGAAGCCAACGATGCAACCGCGAGCGCGGTCAAGCGAACTGAGCACTGCATGTTTGGGGGTTCCTTTCCCACCAAGTCCAGCCAACACAACGCGGCCGGACCGATAACAACTTCTCCCTCCACGACCCCTGTGACCGTGGTGAATTGCGAATGTGCCACAGTCGGGCGCAACTGCAAACACAAACCGCGCCGATTTTGACGGTCTTCACACACGGAGGCCCCCGTTCTCACCGCTTATGTACCTTTCACCGCCCATGCCGCGCCCCCAGCTGCCCATCCTGCAGTTCGTCGCCGACAACTACCGGAACTTCAACTCGCGCGCTGCGCGCGACGCGCTCTATGCGTACTGGGACCACATCCAGGCGGGCGGGCGCATGTACTGGGCCGTGGCAGGCGCCATGAGCAGCGCGCAGCTGGGCATCTCGCTCGCGCCGGCCATCCGCGCAGGGCTGGTGCACGGACTCTCGGTGACCGGCGCCAACCTCGAGGAGTCGCTCTTCCGCCTGGTGGCGCACGACAGCTACAAGGACTTCCCCGAGTACCGCTATTTCACCAAGCAGGACGACACGCGCATCCTCAAGCAGCGCATGCGCCGCGTGACCGACACCAGCATCCCCGAGGACGAGGCCTTCCGCGCCGTCGAGAAGGTGCTGGTGCCGATGTGGGAGCGTGCGGGCAAGGACGGCACCCGCCGCTTCTGGCACGAGTACTTCTACGACCTGGTGCTGTCGCTTCCGAGCTCGAAGTTCGAGGGGAACCCCGACGAGTGCTGGCTGCTCGCTGCCGCCAAGGCGCGCCTGCCGATGGTGGTGCCCGGCCACGAGGACTCGACCTTCGGCAACATCTTCGCGTCGCACGTGAAGCACGGCGACTTCCCGGCCTCGATCGCCAAGAGCGGCATCGAGTACATGGCGCAGTTCTACGACGACTACGGCCGACTCTCGAAGGGCAAGGGCATCGGCTTCTTCCAGATCGGCGGCGGCATTGCCGGCGACTTCCCGATCTGCGTGGTGCCGAGCATCAAGTACGACCTGCAGAAGCCCGTGAAGCCATGGGCCTACTTCTGCCAGATCTCCGACAGCACCACCAGCTACGGCAGCTACTCCGGCGCAACGCCCAACGAGAAGATCACCTGGGACAAGCTCACCGAGAAGACGCCGATGTTCGTGGTGGAGAGCGATGCCACCATCGTGGCACCGCTCATGCTCCAGGCGCTGCTCGAGGCCACGCGCGACCCGAAGGCCGCCGACCGCATCATCAAGGCCTCGCGCGCCGAGACGCGCAGGTCGCTCGCAGGGGCCCGCTGACCGGGGCGCCCGTCGATGAGGCAGCGCCGAGTCGACGAGCTGATGGATGACCCCGCGCTCGCCCCGGCGGAGCACGACCGTGCCCTTGCCGGGCTGTGCAGGCTGAATGCGCTCTCGCGGAGCCACCGCCTGCTGCTGCCCGCGGTGCTGCGCGCGGTGCGCAGCGCAAGCCTGCGCAAGGTGACCATCCTCGACGTGGCGACCGGCGCGGCGGACGGCCCGGTGCGCATCGCCCGGCACCTTGCGCGCCACGGCGTGCGCACGCGCCTGTTGCTCGCCGACGCAAGCGCGCATGCCCTGGCCATCGCCGCGGAGCGGGCACGCGCCGCCGGCATCGATGCCGAGCCGCTGCGCTGCGATGCCGTCGCCGCACCCATAACCGCGCGTGCCGACATCGTCACCTGCTCGCTCTTCGTGCACCACCTCGACCGCGCCGACGCCGTGCGCATGCTCGGCCACCTGCGCGATGCCGCACGGCACGCGGTGGCCGTCGCCGACCTCGACCGCTCGCGCACCGGACTTGCGCTTGCATGGGCCGCGTCGCGCATCGCCAGCCGGTCGCCCGTGGTGCACTTCGATGCGCCGGCGAGCGTGCACGCGGCCTACACCGCGGACGAAGCGCGCACGCTCGCGCACGAGGCAGGCATGGCGGGCGCCTTCGTCGTGCGCCGCTGGCCGTGCCGGTGGACCATCGAATGGGGCCATGCATGACCGAGGCACGCTTCGACGTCGCTGTGATCGGCGCCGGGCCCGCAGGCTCGTGCGCGGCGGTCGCGGCGCGCCGCGCGGGTGCCCGCGTGCTGCTCGTGGACCGCGCGGAGTTCCCGCGTGCCAAGGCATGCGGCTGCTGCCTCTCGCCGCAGGCCATCGCCGCGATCGATGCGCTCGGCATGGGCTTCGTGCTCGCCGATGCCCTGCCGCTGCGCACGGTCCGCCTCTCGAGCCGCGGACGCGAGGCACGCTTCGCGCGCGACGCCGGCGTGGCGATCGGGCGCGACGTGCTCGACTGCCGGCTTGCGGCGGCCGCGCGCGACCGTGGCGCCGACGTGCGCCTCGGCACCGCGGCGCGCCTCGTGGCTCCGGGCGTCATCGAGCTCGGCGATGCCCGGGAGCGCGTCAGCGCGGCCGTGGTGGTCGCTGCCGACGGGATCGCGGGCTCCTCGCTCGCGGGTGACGGCACTTCCGAGTGGAAGGTCGCGCCGGAAAGCCGCATCGGCTTCGGCGCGACCGTCCCGGCCGGCGCGGTCGATTGCGCCGGGGGCGAGATACGGATGCATGTCGACCGCTCCGGCTATGTTGGCGCCGTGGCGCTTCCTGACGGAACCATCGACATCGCGGGCGCCGTGCTGCCGGAGGCGGTGCGCGCCCACGGCGGCCCGGCGGAGATCGCACTCCGGATCCTTGCCGGTGCCGTGGTCGATCCGCCGGCGCTCCACGCCGCGCGCTGGCGCGGCACCCCGCCGCTCACGCGCCGACGACGAACCGTCGCCGGCCCCGGGCTCCTCCTCGCGGGCGATGCCGCGGGCTACGTCGAGCCCTTCACGGGCGAGGGAATCGGCTGGGCCGCCGCCACCGGCGCCGCCGCGGGACACCTGGCCGCGGGCATCGCACGAGGTGAGTCGTCGGAACGCGACTGGCCCGCGATCCACGCCGCCATCGCGCGTCGCTCCGCGGCCCGCTGCAGGGCCATTGCCCTGCTCCTGCGCAGCCCAGCCGCTGTGCAGGCGTGCATCGCGCTCGGCCGCCTGGCGCCGTCGGCGCTTGCGGGCGCCGCCTCCCGCATCGGCCGACCGGCCGCCGCGGAAGGGGCCCGGGCATGACGCCGGACCGTGCGCAGCCTGCCATCCGGTCGATCGGCGTCGCCGTGCCGCCAGGCGAACTGACGGTCGAATCGTGGCTCCACGTCGCCGACCGCATCACGCCGGCCGATGTCGACCGCGGCGTCCTGCGGCGCCTCGCCGAGCGAAGCGGCATCGAACGGCGGCGCTGCGTGACCTCGATCGACCCGGAGGGCGGCCTCTTCCCGGGCGCCGATGCACCGGAGCCCGGCACCGAGGTGCGCATGCGCACCTGGTCGCGCTGGGCGCGCGAGCTGTCGCTTTCCTCGGCGCGCGATGCGATGTCCGCGAGCGGCCACTCGCCATGCGATGTCACGCATGTCATCACCGCATCCTGCACCGGCTTCGAGTCGCCGGGGATCGACGCGCACCTGATCGAGTCGCTCGGCATCGCGCCGGGGTGCAGGCGCACGAACGTGGGATTCATGGGCTGCCATGCCGCGGTGAACGCGCTGGCGTGCGCGCGCGACTCCGTGCGTGCGGACCCGGACGCGGTAGTCCTCGTGGCGTGCACCGAGATCTCCTCGGCGCACTTCCAGCGCAGCGGCCGCCTCGACCGGATCGTCGCCAACACGCTGTTCGCCGACGGCTCGGCCGCGGCGGTCGTCTCCGCGGGACGCACCGGCGACCCGCTGCTTGTCGGCACGCACTCGACGCTCATCCCGGGCAGCGCCGCGGAGATGGCCTGGACGGTGGGCGACCATGGCTTCGAGATGTCGCTCGGCGCGCGCGTCCCGGACATCCTCGGCGGGCGCATCCGCGCATGGGTCGAGGGGTCGCTCGCGGATCACGGCCTCGCGATCGGCGACATCGGCGGCTGGGCCATCCACCCCGGCGGGCCCCGCGTGATCGACGCGGTCCGCGATGCGCTCGGCCTCGACGAGCGTGCGGCAGCGCACAGCCGAGGCGTGCTGCGCGACCATGGCAACATGTCGAGCGCGACGCTGCTCTTCATCCTGCGCGCCCTCGCGCAGGCAGGGGTGCCGCGTCCGTGGGCGGGCCTCGCGTTCGGCCCCGGCCTTGCCGGCGAGCTCGTCGTCACTCGCTGATGCGCGCCGCCGCGGCATGCCGCCTGCGAACGCGTTGCACCCAGAGGTAGCCGGGAACGTTGATCGCCGAGACCGCGATCACCCAGCATGCGGCCGATGCCGCCGCGACGTGCATGCGCGGGAAGAGGACGGCCGCCAGCAGCGCGTATGCGCCGACGCTCATGGTGCCGAGCATCAGCGGGCCCACGGCACCGGTCGGCACCTGCGCGCCCTGCGAGATCCATGTTGCCACCATGATGGTGGTGAAGATCGCGGGAAACACCGACGCGATGCCGCCGGCCACGGGCATGCCGGAGCGCGCGAGCGCCATGGCCAGCCCGATGGCCACCGCCGCCGCCAGGCCGCGCAGCACGAGCGTGGCCGCGCCAACGCCGCGCCCGCCGCGCGGCGCCGGATGCGGCACCCGGTTGGCGAGCACAGCGACCACCAGCCCCGCCGCGAACGCCGACGCCCCGAGCACCGCCGATGCCGCGGGCGACGGCGCCAGCGCGCGCTCCGCGGCCACCACCGCCGCGGCAGCCGCAAGCCATGCTCCGAGCGAAACGCACGCCGTCTTTCCGAGCAGCCAGCGGTGCGACCGCATGCCGAGCCGCGCGGGCACGACGCGCCAGAGGAGGAGGTACGCCGCATTCAGGAGGATGCCCAGCGGCACGAAGCACATCGCGTGCACGAAGGCCGCGTCGTCCGCCGAGCCGTCGTGGATGCCGATGGCCGCGGGAACGATGGTCGTCGGCACGCTGGAGAGGATGCCGCCCGCCACGCCGCCGAGCCGCTCCACCGCGACCGTGGCCAGCACCGCCACCGCGCCGGCGCCGAGCGCAGGCAGCACGACATCGAGGATCAGCGGGATCTGCGGCTCCATGGGGAGCGCGGACGCTACTTCGATTCGGCGTCGTCGTCCTTCTTGGCGGCCTTCGCGGGCTCCTTGTCCGCCACCGCCGGAGGGAAGCCGTTGAACTGCCACCGTGCCTCATGCCACACCGGGACGGTGCGCAGGAGCACCCATGACTTGGCGCGCACGCCCTGGCGCAGGTACTGGGGACCGGGCCACGGCTCGTCGCCGGGGTCGGCCATCACGATGATCCTGAACTGGCCCTTCCCATCGTCGGTGGCATCGACCGTCATCACCTCGCCGCCGAAGGTGCCCACGGCAACGCTCGGCCAGCCGACGAACTGGATGGCCGGCCAGCCCTCGAACTGCAGGCGCACGCGGCTGCCGGCGATGAAGCTGCCGTCGTCCCGCACCTCGCGCGCGCGCACGAGCGGAATACGCAGAGCAGCCACTCGCCGGCCGACTCGCTCCATGCGATGATCGGCATCGAGGCATCGGCAGGCCACGCCATGTCGGCCACTCGCATGCGACGCGGCAGCACGGACATGCCCGCATGGCCCGCCGCCGACTCGACGGAGCGAGGCGGCTCGCGGGGGTCCCACCCGTCGAGGGCGTTGCGCACCGCCGACGGGTCCGGCTCGACAGCCAAGACCCACGACAGCTCGGAGAGCAGCCGGGCGGCATGGTCGCGGCCTGCGATGGTTCGATCGGCGTGGTTCATCTCGGGAAACGGGCGGGCGAGAAATGAGACGCAGCGGCGCAAAGATCGGCCCCCGCCCGGAAGCAGCGCTTCCGACGGGGGCCGAGAACAGGGCAGAGGGGGGTCCGGGCCGGCGGCGACGGACCGTAGGACCCACTCAGGCGTCGTCGTCCGGCCGGATGAACTCCGAGAAGTCGAAGGTCTCGCGATGCAACTCATCGTCGGTCTCGGCATCGCGCACCACCATGTCCAGCGTGGTGTGCTCGACGAGGTTGAGGTCCTCGAGGCGCATGTCGTACCGGCCGACGCCCGTGACCGGATCGACGACGAAGGGCACGGCGAACTCCTGCTTGCCAATCACAGCCCACAGCGTCTTGCCCTCCGGCGGTGCCAGTATGCCGCGCCAACGCAGGTCGCCGCGGTCGGCTCGGGCACTGAAGCGGTCGGCCGACACCACAATGCCCATCGACGGGTGCCAGTAGTCGGCGATCTCCAGCTCGATGCCGAAGAGGACGTGGTCGCTCACCATGTAGCCGACGACGCTGACTTCCACGCCGTTGCCAAGCGCCTCCACCAGCACTTCCGGTGAGATGGTGGCGCCGCCCACGCCGATGGCATGCATCATGATGCGCGGGTCCGGGTTGAGGACCACCAGTGCGTCGTTCACCACGAATGAAGGCGGCAGCGTCGCCGAGCCCGCCTGGAACGACCGAATGCGGCCGATCGTCACGTTCTCGGCGAGTTCCAACACCAGGCCCAAATCAGGGATGCGGTATTCGTTTCCTGCGAGGTCCACGTAGATGTGGCCCGCGGACTTCAGGGTGCCGCCCGAACTGTACGGGTAGCGCCAGTAGGTGCGCGGCGGCAGCTGGAACGGGTTGGTCGGGTACTGGCCCTGGGCGTTGCGGATGCCGATGCGGCCGAGGAAGTCGGCCGGCAGCACCTGTCGATGCGCAAGGAAGCAGTTGAGCGCGATGCGGAAGAAGTTGTCCTCGATCAGTCGCTGCGCATTCGGGTCGCGGTCGAGCAGGCCCACGGCAGCCGAGCGCGCCTCGGACGTGCTGAAAACCGACCGGACGGGACCCAGGCGCCACGGGCCGCAGGTTGGGCAAGGCGACAGGAACACCGCGTCGCGCGACAGGGCGAACGTGTCGCTCAGGCGGTCGAACGTAGCGGTGTCGATCAACCCGAGCTGTGCGCCGTTGGCGCTGATGATCTCCGTTCCATCGATGCCGTACGGGACGCCGTTGATCGAAGCGGGCACGGTCACCACCTGCCCGATGGCGGTGAGGGTCTTGCCCGCGATGTCGATATCCCAGAGCGGGGCCTCGGTGGCCCAGATCTCCAGGGGCACCTTCTGCTGGAGCACGGTGCCGTCTGCGAGGACGGCGGACTGGCCATGGGCAAGCACCGGGAATCCGGCGATGCCGATGGCGACCGACAAGAGGAGAGAACGCATGGAGGTGACCTCTGTGAAGGGCTTGCGACGATGGACGAACCACTCGTCCGCGGCGAAGCCAGGTGCGTGTGAGAAGCCGAGATCCCTGGATCGGTCGACCTTATGAACGGAAACCGACCGGGCAACCCATCACGCGCGCTGTTTGCCTTCATGAAATTGCCTCATTCGAGAGCAACACCCGGTCCGGGAATACGCACGCAACGGGCGCAGCGCAAAGACATCCATCCCCCGACGCGTGAGCGACGGGGGACGGAGGAGTGTGGCGCCGGCGTGAGGAGCCCGCCGGCGGAGATGCGCACCTCTTCAGGCCCGGCGGCGGGCCGAGCCCACCAGGCCCGCCGCGGCGAGGAGCGCGATGGCGCCCGGCGCGGGGACGATGGTGATCTGGTTCAGCTGGTATGAGCCCACCACGTCGGGTGCGCCGCCCAGGCTGTTGCTGAGGTACTCGAAGTTGATTGACATGGACACGATCGCCGAGAAGTCCACCGTTGCCGAAGTGGCGAACGGATCGTCCGTTGGCACGAAGAACGCGAAGTCGGCGAAGTTCGCCAGCAGCGCACCGTCAAGGCCGGTGAATGTCTCCTGCGCGGTGTTGCTGAAGAACATGTGGTTGGCGGAGACACCGAAGCGATCCGTCACCACGATGTCGATGGTCATGCCCTGGAAGTAGGGGTTACTGATGCCGGTCGCACCCGTGAGGGCGCCCTCCAGCCCGATGCCGTAGCCGTTGGACGCGAAGTCCATCCAGGACCCCACCTGCGCGGCGTAGCTGAGGCTGCTGCGGGCGACATCGACCCTTCCGCCGAAGCCGAACACCGCGGCGCCGATGGTGGTGTTGACGATGGTGTTGGCATACCGGGCAGCCTTCTGCTGGGCGGTGTAGAAGGCGTCGCCGAAGCTCTGCCAGCCCGCGCGGGCCACGCGCGTGTTGCGGCTGCCCGCGACGGGGGCGATGCCGGCATTCGAACCCGAGGTGCTCGGCGCGGACTCGACCGCCTGCAAGCTCGAGCCACCCGCCAAGGCAACCTGTGCCGACGCGTTGAATGAGTCGAAGACCAGGCCAGCATCGGCAGCGCCCGCAGGGAGCGCGGCCGCGGTGGCGGCGATGGTGAGGCGAGAAATGAACGAATTGAACTGCATCTTGAACTCCTTATCGATGGTGTGTGACACGTGAGACTTCTGGCGCATGCGTCTGCAAAGTGGCCCCCGCCAGGGGGTTTCTCTGCAGAAACTGTGCTTCCCTAGAGAAATCGAAATCTGGCTAGCGAAACCATCACGCTTGGCGAAGCTTTCTTTTTATCGGAATATGGAACAACACCCGAGAAAAACCGCCGTAGAGCGAAAGCGACGCGCGGGCGTGCTTTCGCAGCGCCCGCGCGTCACCCTGCATCGAGCCCCGATCCACACGCGTGCATCACGGGGCGGTGCACGGCCCCCATCGAACGAGGAGCAGCCCGAGGTCGACGCCGTCCACCACGCCGTCGTGGCTGAGATCCGCGGCCAGCGCAGGGCCGGTCGACCCCCACTGCATGAGAAGTACCCCAAGGTCCTGGCCGTCGACGTAGCCGTCGGCCACGATGTCGCCCGCGCACTGGCATGCATCGGGCACGCCGTTGCCGTCCTGGTCGAGGGCCGGGTTCGAGGCGATCTCGCAGCTGTCCACGCGGCCGTTGCCGTCGCAGTCGGGCGGCGTGTTCGCCACGACGATCGCCTCGTCGAACGGGAGGAGCGGCGCGATGCATGAGGCTGCACGACCGAGCGCACCCACCGCCGGGATGTGCTCGCCGTTGGGCATCGGCAGCTCCGGGTGATCGAACGGGGCGCGCTCGTCGCGCACGCGGTGGTCGGTCAGCGTCCTCAGGAATGCCGCCAGCGAGTCGAGGTCGGCATCCGACAGCTGCAGCGCGAACATCTCGGGCGAGAGATTGAGGATGTTGGCCTCGTGGAAGTCGCCGCCGCGATTGTAGAACTCCACGACCTGCCGCAGCGACGACTGCCCGCCGTTGTGGAAGTACGGACCCGTCAGCTCCACGTTGCGAAGCGAGGGCGTCTTGAACACGCCATCGGCCTGCACGTGGATGGCAGGGTCGACGAAGGGCAGCGGCGCCGGCGACTCGGGCACGGGAAGTCCCTGCTGGCGACGGCGCGCGAACGACAGGGGCACGCTGCCAGCCTGCAGGCCGCCCTGCCCCACGTCATCGGCCGTGGGCCTCACGCCGATGTTGTAGAAGCCGAGGTCATATGCGCCGGTCGCGTGCACGATGGTGGTGGCGCGGACAATGCCGTTGAAGCGGATCTGGTAGATGCCGTCAAGGAACCCCTGCACGCGCACGACCACCGACGTACCGCAGGAGCCGCCGGCCAGCACGCGCTTGCGCACCATCACCGAGAACAGTGCCTCGGCGCCGTCGGCTTCGCGCGCTTCGCTGCGCGCCACGTCGGTCGGGCATCCCAGCCCGGACATGTCCGGCAGCTGGACGGACGCCTGCAGCGGGACATCGTCGGGCCCGGGCACCTCACCAGGCTCTGGCGGCGGCAGCACGCGGTAGAGCTCGACCAGCGCGCCGTCCACCACGAAGTTCAGCGGAAGTGCGGCGGGAGCATCCGCCAGCGGATGATTGGTGAACGTGGCGCCGCCGGTCTGCGCCACCGCAGCTGACGCCATCAGTTCCACCGGTGGCAGCCCTGCGCCGCCGTTGCCGAGCGGCGCCACCGCGGGCCACGTTGCCGTCGAGAAGAGGGCCGTCCCGTGGCACCCAACGCAATTGCCCACCGGCACCCCGGTGAGGGTTCCGTCATTGACGAAGATGTCGAGGCCACGCCGCTCCTGTACCGTGAGCAGGGCGTTGGCAGCGGCCGACTCCGGGCCGCCGGCCTCGCGCCACTGGTCGTACCGCGTCTGGTCCGACACCAGCGTCGCCTGGTACATCTGCAGCGCGATGCCGAAGAGGAGCGGGAAGTTCGCCTCCACCTGCGGCGTGCCGTCGGGGGTGGGGATGGTCGTGCGCCAGTCCTCGCGGAACGCCTGCGCGATGAGCTGGCGATACGTCGACGCAAGCCCCAATCCGTCTGGTGCAGCCCTGCTCCCGAGCACGGAATCCGTGGATGCCACGCGCTGCCCGGCCAGCGCACGGCGATCAAGGAGCCGTGCAGCCAGGTTGGGGAAGGTCCTGCCCGAGCAGGACATCTCGACGCCGCTGGTGACGGGCCCGACCGCCTGCGAGGCAAGCGAAGCGTTCTGCAGCATGACATGCACGGGCTCGACGGCACTGCTGCCGAAGACCTTCCGCCAGACGCGGGCGCCCGGGTCGAGCGGTCCCAGCCCGTTCACGCCGTTGAACCAGGCGTTGGCGCGGCCATCCCAGAAGTTGCGGACATTGAAGACCGCGTTGATGACCGAAGGCGGATTGCGCGAGGTCACCTGACGGACATTCGCTCCGTCGGCGTGGAACACGGGGTCGGCCACGTCGTCGCACGCATCGGAGTGTGCCGCCAGGTCGATCTGGCGGAATGCACGCCGCAGGACGCCCTGAGATCCGACGATGTCGTCGGCATCGCGGGTGCGTGCGCTGAAGCGCGACCGCGGATCGGCAAACTGCACCGTGGGGAAGAGCCCGAGGCCCGTGGTTCCGCCGGGGCCGATGCCGAGGTCAAACGTGCCGTTGGGCCCGGGGTGCACCATGTTGGTGCGCCGGGGGTCCACGCCCGCGTGGCCGTGGCACGTGGCGCAGGCCGTCTGTCCGTCGCTGCCGATCGCGGTGTCCCAGAAGAGTGCCTTGCCGAGCGCGATGGCCGCCGGTCGGTTCTGCACGAACTCCACCAGGTTGGGCGGCTCGGGGATCTGCGTCCCTGCGAGCGCCGGCGGATAGGGGTCTTCCCTCCCTGCCGCGGGCAATGCGGTGCCGAGTGCTGCGAGTACAGCGACGCCGAACTGCGGAAGTTTCAAGGACGGTCGAGTCATGGCGTGGACTCCGGTTGCATGGAACAAGGCAACGGCCCCTCGGCCCGGCTCAGCGGCGCCGGCGCGGGCCGGACACCAGGCCTACCACGCCGAGGAGCGCCAGCGCGCCGGGCGCGGGCACGATCTGAAGCGTGTAGGTGCCCTGGCTGGCGGAGCCGTTCGCGCGCCCGATGGTGGCACCCATCTTCCAGTTGAGGTTGAGCTGCGCCACGTAGAGCTGCGCCACCATCATGCCGTGGGTGCCGGCCGCAGCGGCGGCATTGGAGCTGGCCACGCGATTGGGCAGCACGCTCAGGTCGTACGCGTCGGCCGCGGCTCCGGACAGGAACCAGCCGGCAGTGGCTGGCACCGAGTGCGTGTTGGGATTCACGAACGACGCGTGCAGGGGGCTGCCCGATCGCACGCTGAAGCTGTTGGCGGTGCGCAGGGTCCCGTTGGCGGCGGTGTAGGTGACGTTCCACACCGGGTCGCCGACGGTGGTGTTGTCCGCAAGCCACGAAGACGACGCGGAATCCCAGGCTGCTCCCACCGTGAGGAAGCTGTCCAGCGTCGAGGAACTCTGCAGCTCCTCGGACAGGAAGACGGACCGCGTGCCCGCTCCCTGCAGGAAGCCGCCGGCCGACGTCGTGGTGATGTAGCCGGCGTTCGGCGACTTCGGGTTTGAGCCGTAGACGTTGAAGAGGCGGTCGGTGACGCTGTCGGTCACCGCGAAGACGTTCACCAGGAAGCCGCCGCTCACCGAGCGGGCGCTCGCGGTCCAGCCCACGAAGTCGGCGTTGGCATCGGATGCGAGGGCACTGAGGGCAACGGGGATCAGGGCAAGGACGGGGGTGTGACGGGTGCGCATCTGGAAGCTCCGTGCAAGCGGCGCCCGGCGTCCACAGACGCCAAGCGCACGCGGTCGGATCCGCCGACCGGCGACCCTTTCCCTTGCGGTACTCACCACACGGCGAGTCCCCGCTCCGGCGAAATCTGTGGAGAACTTGAGGTTCTCTGGAGAAGTCGCTCAGCAAGAGACACGCAATCGGGGCCGCGCTTCCATCACGCGCTAGAACAAAGCCGTCTGATAACAAAATGGCCCGGAACCCCGCGAAGGGAGTTCCGGGCGTCATTGTGGGCAAGACGATCACCGGACGCTTAGGACTCGAATCCCCAGTGCAACAGGAGAAGACCGAGGTCCGTGCCATCGAAGATGCCGTCACCGCTCGGGTCAGGGATGCCAGGATTGTGGCTGCCCCACTTCACGAGCAGGATCCCGAGGTCGACGCCATCGACCACGCCGGAGAGATCGAGGTCGCCGAACGCGTACTGGCAGTGGTCCAGTCGGCCGTCGCTGTTGGAATCCATGGCCGGCGTGAGCTGACAGATGTCAGCGATCCCGTCGGCGTTGCAGTCGGTGTCGGTGTCGCACGCATCGCCGATCCCGTCCTGGTCGCAGTCGGACTGGAGCAGGTTGGGCGTGGACGGGCAGTTGTCGGCGGTATTGGGCACGCCGTCGCCGTCCGAATCGAGCGCGTCGATACGGGTCACGCCGTGCAGGGTGATGGTGCCGTTCCACGTGGCCGCGGCCCACGGCGACCCATAGCCGTTGCCGAGGTACACGGAGAGCGGCGAAGCGTCCATCGATACCGGATTGGGCAGGCTCACCGTGCCCAGTGCGCGCGTTCCTGCCACGAAGTGGTCACCAGTCGGCCACATCAGGTTGATGGCCCAATCGTTGACTGCCGTGTAGCCACCGACCTGCAGAAGGCCCTCGCCGTCGAGCGGCGGGACATCGAGGTAGATGGTCAGGTCCTGGGCGTAGGTCTTGGAGACCGACCCGCTGATGGCTGCATCGACGGACACGCCCGTGAGCGTGCCCGTGAGCGCGCCGGGCGCCACGACCTGCGCAAAGTGCATGCCGAGCACGCGGAAGTCGGTGACGGTGATGATGACGTCCGCGGAGGCAGAGGCGGCGCAGAGCGCCGCCAGAGCGCGCCCGAGGTACGCAGGGGTTCTGGACCGAGTTGTCATGTCTGGGTCTCCATAACGTGTCGAGCGCGGACGAATCCGCGGTCAGAGCTGTGCGATGAGCGGCTTGCGCGGAACGTAGCCAGGGATGGGGTTGGCCGAGCGAGGCGCCGAGCACTCCAGGCCAGGCAGCGATGGGCGAGCGTCCGCCGGGTAGAGCCAGACGATGCTGCTGGCGATCGATTCCGGGTTGCCCAGCGACGGGCACGAACTCCACTTGTCGAACGCGTGGTGGCCGAAGCGCACCATGCCGGTGTGGGTGTCCGGCTGGCCCAGCGTGTCTTCCTCGCCCACGTCGAAGAAGCCGAAGGACCAGCGGATCTCGCGGATGACCTCGGCCGACGCCGTGAGGTAGTGCCAGCCGGGCTTCCCGTAGAGGCCACGGAACTCCATCGACTGCTTCAGGTCGGCTGGGCTGTCCTCGGCCAGCGAGAAGTTGTAGAAGCGGACCGGGTTGCCCATCAGCGGCGCCAGGATCTCGGACGCGAGCTGCATGTTCGATGCCATGCGCCCGCAGATGCCGCGGCACTTCACGTACCCGAACGTGGCCGCGAACACCTGCCCGCGGATCAGGTCGTCGTGGAAGCGCACTCGGTTGCCGTCCTGGTCGTGGAGGACGAAGTTCTTGAACGTGCGGGTGCCGTCCGGCTCGGCGCGGGTGCCGCCGTAGCCAGGGTCGTGCTCGGGCGAGGCCGGCGCACCAGCGAGACGGGTCGCGGACGCGCAGCCTCCGAGCAGCGCGGCGCCGGCTGGGATCAGGAGCGAACGGAGGGCGGCGCGTCGGTCGTTCATGGCGCCACCTCGATTCTGGCCATCATGGCATGGTCCTCGTGGACGGTGTTGTGGCAGTGCATGGGGTATCTCCCCAGCCAGTCGCGGAAGCGGACATAGATCTCCATCTCGTCGCCCGGAAAGAGAGTGAAAACGTCCTTGCGTGCGTGCAGGATGGTGCCGTCCACGGGCTCGTCGTTGAGGCGGAGGACGTGCATCTCCTCCATGTGGATGTGCAGGGGGTGGGCCCAGCCGCCAGACGTGGAAAGCCGCCAGATCTCCGCGGTGTTCTGCTTGAACGCCACGTCCACGCGGTCCCGGTTCCAGACTCGGCCGTTGACAGTCCACATGCCATTGGAGCGGTCAAGCCGGATGTCACGCGTACGGACCACGGCCGCGCTGCGCTCGGGCATCGGGCGCAGCAAGGATGGCACGCGGCTGTTGTCCGGAACGTTGGTCTCGGGGCGGATGATGAACTTGAGGAGCTGCGAGCTGTCCGCCACCGGCAGGATGTCGCCGGTGGGCTTCCTGCCGTCCTGCTGCAGCATCCGGTTGATGAGGTAAAGCTCGTTGACGCCTTCCGGCACCTGGCTGAAGTCCACCACGATGTCGGCGCGCTCGGCGACGCCCAGCTCGACGAACTGCACCTCGATGGGCGCGGCCAGCATGTTGCCGTCGTTGGCGATGTGCATGAAGCTCATGCCATTGGAGAGTTCAAAGCGGTACAAGCGCGACGGGCCGCCGTCGAGCAGGCGGAACCGGTACTTGCGGCGTTCCACCTCGAAGTACGGCTGGATGCGGCCGTTGACCAGCATCTTGTCGCCGAGGTGGCCGTCCATGTTCATGACATCCATCACCAGGCGACCCATCGGGTCGTATCGTCGGTCCGTGAAGATGAGCGGGATGTCGTAGCACCCCTTCACGCGCACGCCGTCGGGCACGCCGCTCGGGAGGCGGAAGGCGTCGGGGTTCGGGTCGTTCTCGTTGCCGGAGTCGAGGTGGTCGAAGAGGAGCCAGAATCCCGCCAGGCCGCGGTACGTGTTCTGCGCCGTGTAATCCACGCGGTGGTCGTGGTACCAGAGCGTGCCCTTGCTCTCGCGCCAGTCACCGCCCGCGTAGATGTTGGGCCAGTGGTAGTCGAGGTAGGTGCCGGGGCTGTAGAAGTCTTCGGGGTAGCCATCAGATTCGGACGCGTGATGACCGTTGTGGACGTGGGTGATGACGTCCGGGTTGCCGAAGCCCTGCACCGCGGCCGGCAGTTCGTTGCGGATGCGGCAGAGCACCGGCTCACCGTAGCGCATCATGAACGTCACGCCGGGCACGGAGTTCTGGTAGGCAAAGAGCGTGCTGGCGGCGTACTGCGGATGCGGCCGGCTCAGGTGCTCGCTCGTGCAAATGTCGTAGAACTTCTGCGGGACGAACTCCTCGTACCGCTGGTGCGCGGCGGGATTCACCACGGGAAAGAGCGACTTCCACGCCGGCAATGGAACGGCGTGCTTGGCGAACGCCAGCGGCCAGACCCAGGGCGTGCTGGCGGGACTGCCGAAGTCCACGCCTGCGCCGGTGTTGATGGTCTCCGCGTGCGAGCGCTGCGTCCAGATGGCAAATGCGCCGGTGGCAAGGGCGGAACCCCCGACGAAGCGGCGCCGGGACAGAAGTGGAAGCCGCGAGGCCTCCGTTTTACGGGTCTTCATTTGTTCAAACCTCACCAAAACTTAAGTAAGGGCTTGTATCTGTCCGTGGGGGCAGAACTCACCTCAGGGGAGGCGCACTCCCCGGGGGGGAGAGCGAGCCTGTAAACTTCATTACGGTGCCATTATTCGCTCGACTGTCAATCCGGGAACGATATTTCTCCGCACTTAGTGACGAGATTGCAAGGTTCTGAACCCGCTGCACCGGTCCACTGCAGGGTGAATCGGCGCAGCAAAGTCCGAGAACCCCGTCAGCGAATGAAGGCCGAGAAGTCGAAGGTGGCTTCGCGCTGCGCGACGCCCTTGGCATTGCGGGCAATCATGGTCACCGTATGGTTCTCGGGCATTTCGATGCCCGTCCGTTGCACGCTGTAGGCGCCGATGCCGGTCAGCGGATCGACGATGACGGTGACAGGCACCTCGGCACCGAAGCCGACGCGGGCTGAGAGGGAGAGGCCATCCACCGGAAACACCTCGCCGCGCCACCGGAGAATGCCGGTGGATGCACGGGCATCGAAGTTGGTGGCGGAGATTGCAATGCCCATCGCAGGGTCGTAGAGCGTGGGCGCATCGAACTCGTTGCCGAAGAGGATGTGGTCACCGGTGAGGGCACCCAGGACCGTGACTTCCTGTCCGGGCTGCAGCGCCCGGAAGAACACGTCGCGGGGCAGTTCGTTGCCGCCGATGCCGCGGAAGATGGTGGGATACCGCGGGTCCTGGTTGGGGGTGATGAGCAGGTCACCCACCAAGAGCGAGTCCGGCGTCACCAGGTCGCCGCGGCGCACGGCGCGGCACGGGCCGACGGTGACGTGTTCCGCGGGTGCGACGTGCATGATCGTGCCGGGGTCGAGCGAATCGGGGATCAGGTACTCGCGGCCCTGAGCGTCCACGTAGACGCTGCCCTCCGACCGAATGGTCGCCGCGCTGGTGTGCGGATATCGCCAATGGGTGCGCGGCGGCAGCTGGAACGCGTTGGCCGGGTAGGCACCGGTGGACGTACGGATGCCGATGCGCCCGAGGAAGTCAACCGGCAGCACGCCTTGGTAGCGCTGGAAGAGGTTGAGCCCGAGGCGGAAGTAGTTGTCCTCGATGGTGGCCTGCGCGGCAGGGAACCGGTCGAGGCTGCCCACGGGATTGGAGCGGGCCTCGGTGGTGGAGACCAGGGCGCGAACGGGGCCGAGGCGAACCGGGCCACACGACGGGCACGCGGGCACCGCGATGGCATCGCGCACGACGGCGTTGGCATCGCTGATGCGGTCGAAGTTCGCGGCGGAGATGCGACCGACCACGAGGTCCGCGGAGTTCACGAACTCGAGGTTCTCAAGGAAGAAGGTGGCACCCCAGATCGTGGACGGCACGTGGACCGTCTGGCCCATCGTGGTGATCGATCGGTTCGGGATGTCGATGTCCCAGATGGACCCCTCCACGGCGTATGGCTGCAGGGGCACCTTCTGGGTCACGACGGTGCCGTTGTGCAGCACCGCCGTGGGGACGGCCTGGGCCAGTGAGGCCCCTGAAATGGCAAGGGCGCCGATGGCGGCGGCGACGGAGACGATGTTGAGGGAGCGCATCACGAAACTCGTCCTTTCCGAGGGCCGACCAGCGAGTCGCAGCTGGGCAGCCCACGAGGGGTGCGGGAGAACACACGCGACCGGTGCGGACGCTCCTGCTGCGGCCAAGGACGGCCGACGGTCAGGCGACGCACGCAACCTGCGCTCCATGGAACGAAAGTCCCGGGCCGCTCGCATCACGCGAACGGCCCGGGAAGTGGATCCGGAGTCCGAGAATGTCAGGGCACGGTGATATTGAGCCACGCCGTCCACGCGCTGCCGGCGGAGCCGTTGACGGCGCGGACGGAGTAGCGATAGGTGCCGGCGATGAGGCCGGAGTTGACGAGCCTCGTGGTGTTGGCGCCGACCGTTCCCACCACCACCTGCTCGGTGAACACTCCGTTGACCGAGCGCTCACGACGAACCTGGAAGCCGGTCTCGTTGGTCGAGCGGTCGCGCCACGTGACGGTCACCGTGGTGCCCGAGCGGGTGAGGCGCAGGCGGTCCGGAGCCGTCGGCGCCACCGGCGCCGCGATGGTCACGTTGCGGGTCACGCTCGTGGTCAGGCCGCCCGAATCCGTGGCGCGGGCCGTGATGACGTGGGTGCCGAGCGCCAGCGTGGAGGTGGTGAACGAGCCGCCGACGCCGATCTGGCCCTGCAGGCTGGAGGTCCAGGTCATGCCGGCCGTGAGCGCGCCGTCCTGCTGGTCGGAGGCCGATCCGGCGAAGGTGACTGCCACGCCCTGCGTGAACGTGGAGCTTGCCGCGGCAGGCGAGGTGATGGTGACTGTCGGTGCCGTGTTGGGGGCCGCACCGCCGAGGCAGGCGTTCACGTCGAGCACGCCGCCGGTGACGCACAGCCCGGCGAGTCCCGCGATCGGACGCGCCGTGGCGAGGATCTTCGCCTTCACCTGCGTGTAGGTCCACGCGGGGTTCTGGATGTAGACCAAGGCCGCGGCACCGGCCACGTGCGGACCGGCCATCGATGTCCCGTTCAGGAACCCGTAGGTGGTGCCGTAGGTGGAATAGATGTTGACGCCCGGAGCGCCGATGTCGCAGGACGTAGCGCCGTAGTTCGAGAACGAGGCGCGTGCATCGTTGTTGTCGGTGGCGGCCACCGAGATGATGTTGTCGAGGTTGTAGGCCGCCGGGTAGGAGGGGCTGGTGTCGCCATTGGCGCCGTTGTTGCCGGCCGAGGCCACGAACACGTGGCCGACCGAGCGCGAGGCGCCGATGGCGTCGTAGAGCGCCTGCGAGAACGCACCGCCGCCCCACGAGTTGTTGGAGACCTTCACGCTCTTGCGTGCGGCGTACTGGACGGCAAGGATCGCGTCCGACGTGAAGCCGCCGGTGGGCCCGATGAAGCGGAGGGCCATGAGCTTGCAGCTCCAGGCAACGCCGGCGACGCCCACGCCGTTGTTCCCAACGGCGCCGACCGTGCCCGCGGTGTGCGTGCCGTGGCCGCCGTCATCGGGGTTGTTGTCGATGGAGAAGAAGTCCCAGCCCTTGGTGTCGTCGATGTAGCCGTTGGCGTCGTCGTCGATGCCGTTGCCCCCGATCTCTCCGGGATTCACCCAGATGTTGGCGGCCAGGTCCGGGTGGGTCGTCAGCGTGCCGCTGTCGATGATGGCCACCACGAAGTTCGCATTGCCCGTGAGCACGCTCCAGGCGTTCGTGGCGCGGCAGTCGGCGCCCGCGATGCCGGGGTCGGCGTTCACCGTCTGGCCCGTGTTGCGCATGCCCCAGAGCTGGCCGAAGCTCGGGTCGTTCGGGATGACCGCGTGCTCGCGGACCACGTAATCGGGCTCGACGTACTCGACCGCTGGGTTGCGGGAGAGGGCGGCGATGGCGTTCTCCACCGTCCCCGTGATGCTGAACTGCGCAAGGCCCGGGACGAGGTCGAACGTCTTGAGCAGCGAGCCGCCCACCGACGCCAGCGCGCGGTCCATGTCCACCTGCGTGGTGCCGGCACGGAAGCGCACCAGCACCGAGTACGGGTCGAACTCGAGCGAGGGATCGGAGATCAGCAGCTTCTTGGCGGGTGAGAGATTGGCAACACCGGGGTCGACTTGGTTGATCTGCGCCGACGCCGGCGAAGCCAGCACGAGCGAGGCGACGAGCGACGCGGCGGTGAGCGCGGAGCTGAAGGACGCAAGGACGGTCGACATGACGCGGATCTCCTGGATCGGTCGCGAGCGGACACGGTCCCGAACGTTCGGAACCGCGACCACCGCAAGGGAGCGCGGACGAGTGCGAATGAATACGCGCGATCCTGCGTGCTGCCAAGAAAAATGGCGCGGCATTGCAGATAACCGTTCTTCTTTTTGCGCTTGTTTGCAAGTAAGCGTCGAAGCTCGGAGGGAACGCGAACACGGAACGCCGTCGCCAAATGTTATTGCGAATCCCGCCCCATACTATCCGCAGCCCATGAGCGCCGATTCACCGTCGATCTCCCACGCCCACTCGGTTCCCGCCACGCTCGGCCGAGACCTCGTTGCAGGTGTCGTGGTGTTCCTCGTGGCCGTGCCGCTCTGCCTCGGGATAGCGCTCGCCTCCGGCGCGCCGATCGTGTCGGGCCTCGTCAGCGGCATCGTCGGCGGGATCGTCGTCGGCCTGATGAGCGGATCGAGCATCAGCGTCTCGGGTCCGGCGGCGGGCCTCGCCGCCATCGTGTTCGCGCAGATCCGCGACCTCGGGACGTTCGAGGCGTTCCTGCTGGCGGTGATGATCGGCGGCGCCCTGCAGCTGGTGCTGGGCGCGGTCCGCGCCGGTGCGCTCGCAAACTACTTCCCGAGCAACGTCATCAAGGGCCTGCTCGCGGCCATCGGCGTGCTGCTGGTGCTGAAGCAGGTGCCGCACCTCGTTGGCTACGACGCCGACTACGAGGGCGACATGTCTTTCAGCCGCATCGGCGGCGGCACCACGGTGTCCGACCTCGGCGAGGCGCTGAAGGCGTTCGTGCCCGGCGCCATGGCGGTGGGCTTCGCGAGCCTCGCCGTGCTGCTCGCCTGGGACAAGACCCCGCTGCGGCTCCTCAAGGTGCCGGCGTCGCTCATTGCCGTGCTCGTGGGAGTGGCCATCAGCGAGGCGATGCGCCGGCAGGGAAGCTCGTGGACCATCGAGGACAGCCACCTCGTCAGCCTGCCGATCGTCGGCAGCGAGGGAATGGCCTGGGCCGACGTGCTCCGCACGCCTGATTTCTCGCGGTGGAACGACCCCGCGGTGCTGATGGCGGGCGTGACGCTCGCGGTGGTTGCGTCGCTCGAGACGCTCCTCAACCTCGAGGCCACGGACAAGCTCGACCCGCTGCGCCGCACGTCGCCGCCCAACCGCGAGCTGGTGGCGCAGGGCGCGGGCAACATGCTGGCAGGCTGCATCGGCGGCCTGCCGATGACGTCGGTGATCGTCCGCAGCTCGGTCAACGCCCAGTCGGGCGGACGCACGCGCGCATCGGCCGTGTTCCACGGCGTGCTGCTCCTCGTGGCGTTCGTGTTCGGCGCGCAGCTCATGAACCGCATCCCGCTGGCGTCGCTCGCCGCGGTGCTGATCGTGACGGGCTTCAAGCTCGCAAGCCCCAAGGTCATCCGGCAGATGTGGTCGGAGGGGCTGCGGCAGTTCGGGCCGTTCGCCATCACGGTGGTGGCGATCGTGGCCACCGACCTCCTGACGGGCGTGCTCGTGGGCCTCGGCGCGAGCGTGGCGTTCATCCTCGTCGGCAACGTCAAGCGCGGGTTCCGCGTCATCCGCGAGAACCACGTGGGCGGCATGGTGCACCGGATCGAGCTTGCCACCCAGGCCAGCTTCCTCAACCGCGCGCAGCTCGCGACGATATTCGGCGAGTTCCGCTCCGGCGACCAGGTGGCGATCGACGCGCGCGCCACCGAGTTCATCGATCCCGACATCGTCTCGATGATCCGCGAGTTCGTGCACGAGACGGCGCCCGCCCGCGGCGTGAAGGTCAGCCTGCTCGGCTTCAAGGACCGCTATCCGCTGCAGGACCGCAAGCAGTACGTGGACTGGACCAGCAAGGAGATCCAGGCATCGCTCACCCCCGACCGGGTGCTGCGCCTCCTCCGCGAGGGCAACGACCGGTTCACGAGCGGCCAGCGCCTCACACGCGACCTGGCGCAGCAGGTGGGCGACACCGCCGCCGGACAGCACCCGATGGCGTGCATCCTGAGCTGCATCGACAGCCGCTCGCCGGCGGAGCTCCTCTTCGACCTCGGCATCGGCGACATCTTCAGCGTGCGCCTCGCCGGGAACGTGGCCAGCCCGGAGGCCCTCGGCAGCATGGAGTTCGCCTGCAAGGTGGCCGGGGCCAAGCTGGTCGTGGTGCTCGGGCACACGCGATGCGGCGCGGTGAAGGCCACGTGCGACCTGGTGGCCAAGGGCCTCGACCCGGTGGAGGCCACGGGGCTCACCAACCTGGGCTCGATCACCGAGCCCATCAGCGAGGCCGTGCGGATGGAGACGCGCACCAAGGAGCGGCGCGACGCCACCAACCCCGAGTTCGTGGACCAGGTGGCCGAGATCCACGTCCGCAACACCATCCGCTGGATCGAGGACCACAGCCCGGTGCTGCGCTCGATGGCGCTCAACGGCGAGGTGGCCATCGTGGGCGCGATGTACGACGTGGCCACGGGGCGCGTGCACTTCCTTGACGGGGTGGGCGCCGGGGCGGCATAACCGGCGCCCGGGCAGGGCGTACCCTGCGGCGCATGAGCGCTGCGGACGCACAGTTCGGGCCCGAGGCGGAGCGGCTGCTGGCCGCCGGACGCGCCGCGGAGGCGCTGCAGGTGGCCGAGGCATGGTGTGCCAGGGCGCGGACGAGCGTCGCCGCGTGGCTTGCACGCGCCAGCGCGGACATGCAGCTCGGGCGAATGGACGCTGCCGATCGCGGCCTGGAGGCCGCGGAGCGCATCGCGCCCAGGGACCGGCGCGTGGCGTTCCTGCGCGGGCTGGTGGACCAGCACCTCGGGCGCACCGATTCGTCGGTGGCACGCCTTCGGCCGCTCACCGCCGGCGACGGCGCGGACGCGGTGGAGGCGTGGCTTGCGCTTGCGGACTCGCTCTGGATCGGAGGCAGGACCGACGAGCTGCGCGAGGAACTGGCGCGCTCCGGACCGTGGGCTGCCGACCCGCGCCACGCCATGTGGGTGGCGCGCGGGGCTTCGGCCACCGACCCGGAAGGCGCGGCCACCGCGCTGCGCGGCATCGCGGAATCATCGCCGAACCCGGTCCTGCGCCGCGTCGCCGGGTTCGATGCCGTGCAGCTCCTCGACCGCGCCGGTCGATTCCGCGAGGCGCTGGACCTGGCCGGGCGGCTGCACCGCGATGGCGGGCCGCCCTTCGACGTGGAGGCGTTCCTCGCGCCGGTCCGCATGCAGCGCGCGCTCCTGGAGGGCGGCCGCTGGTTCACGCCGCAGCCAGCACCGGTGGAGGGGCTGGCGATGCTGGTCGCCCTGCCCCGCAGCGGAACGTCGCTCCTCGAGCAGATGCTCGACGCGCATCCGGCCGTCAGCGGGATCGGCGAGTACGAGGGCGTGCGGCTGATGGGGGAATCGCTCGCGGCGATGGACCGCACCGGGCGCGCGCTCTCGCAGCTTTCGCGCCCTGACGCCATCCGACTGCAGCGGGCGTACCTCGACGACGCGCTGCGGCGGCGCAGGCGCGGTGCGCGGTGGATGCTCGACAAGACCCTTCGCGCATGGCGCCTGCTGCCGGCGCTGACGGCGGTGCTCCCGGGCACGCGCTGCCTGCACGTGGTGCGCGACCCGCGCGACATGGCCATCAGCATCCACCTGTCGTTCTTCCGGCCCGACCGCGACGGATGGACGGCCTCGCTCGAGATGCTCCGGCGCGTGGTGGAGGCGCGGGAGTCCATCCTGCCCGAGGCGCTGTCCACGCTGGGACTGCCGCACGAGACGGTGGTCTACGAGGACCTGGTGGCGGATCCGGCCGAGGGCGCGGGCCGGTGCCTGCGCCTCATGGGGCTCTCCATGGAGGACGCGGTGCTGCGCCCGCAGGACAACCGGCGGACGGTGCACACGCTCAGCCATGCGCAGGTGCGGCAGCCCATCAACTCCTCGAGCATCGGGCGCTGGCGGAACTACGAGTGGGCGTTCGGGCCCGAGTGGGACGCGCTGGTGGCGCGGCACGAGGCGAGGCGCGCGTCGCGGTGACGCGGGGGTCGCCGCTACCCTCCACGCGTGGCCGGAAAGCAGCACATCGAGCGCGCGCTTGCGGATGCGGCGCAGGGCCGCGTGGCGGAGGCCGTGGCCGCGCTGCGCCTGCACCTGAAGCTGCGCCCAAATGACCTCGAGGGCATGTCCACCCTCGGTGCGATCCTCGTGCAGTCGGGACAGCTCGCGCAGGCCGTTCCCGTCCTCGAGCGATGCGCTGCACTGCACCCGCGCCAGGCGATGGCGCACAACAACCTGGCCAACGCCTACCTGCAGTCGGGACGACTGGAGGAGTCGGCGCGCCACTACGAGCGGGCGCTCCAGCTCGAGACCGACCATCCGCAGGCGCTGCTCGGCCTGGCATTCTGCCGGACGTCGTTGGAGCAGAGCGATGCCGCCCTCGCGGCGGCGGATCGCGGACTTGCCCTGCAGCCTGACTGGACGGAGATGCACCTCAACCGGTGCCTGGCACTCGCGGCGGCCGACCGGCTCGAGGATGCGACCGCCGCCATGCGCGGCGTGCTCGAGCGCCGCCCCGACGACGCCGAGCTCCGCGGGCAGTTCCTGCTTGCGCTCAACTACCTGCCGCTGCCCGCCGAGGAGATCGCCCGCGAGCACCGCAGCGTCGCGCTCGGGGTCCGCGGCACGCCGCAGCCGGCGGAGACCGGCCGGGACCCGGAGCGACCGCTCCGCATCGGCGTGCTCTCCGGCGACCTGCGCGAGCACTCGGTCGGCTACTTCGCGGATGCGCCGCTGGCGCACATGCCCGCTGGATGGACGCTCACGGTGTTCTCGCTGCACTCGGGCAGCACGCGCGACGCGATGCGGACGAGGTTCGAGTCGCTTGCCGACGAATGGGTGGAATGCGCGACGCTGTCGAACGAGGCGCTCGACGCCGAGATCCGCCGGCGGCGCATCGATGTCCTGGTGGAACTCGGCGGGCACACGAGCGGAAGCAGGCTGCAGACGCTCGACCGCAAGCCCGCTCCCGTCATCGTCAGCGCGATCGGCTACCCGAACACGACGGGACACCCGGCCGTCGACTGGCGGCTCGTCGACTCCGTGACCGATCCGCCGGGAAGCGACTCGCTGTGCACGGAGCGGCTTGCGCGGCTCGACCCCTGCTTCCTGTGCTACCGGCCCGGCGAGGCGGCGCCCGAGCCGACGCTGCCCGAGGATGGGACGCGCGTCACCTTCGGGTCGTTCAACCTCACGTCGAAGATCCGCGAGTACACCATCGAGCTCTGGGGGCGCGTCCTCGCGGAGGTGCCCGGTGCGCGGCTGCTGATCAAGGCACGCTCGCTGCGCGACCCGGCCATGCGGACGAGGCTCCTCGCGCGGCTCGAGGCCGGCGGGATCGATCCGGCGCGGGTGGAGACCATCGCCTTCACGCCCACGGCCGCCGAGCACCTTGCGCTCTACTCGCGCATGCATGTTGCGCTCGACACCACGCCCTACAACGGCACGACCACCACCTGCGAGGCGCTCTGGATGGGCGTCCCCGTGGTGAGCCTGCGCGGCGACCGGCACGCGGCGCGCGTCGGCGCGAGCCTGCTTGCGGCCGCAGGGTGCCCGGAGCTCGTGGCAGGGGACGCGGACTCGTTCGTGCGGATCGCGCGAACGCTCGCGACCGACCGTGCGAGGCTGGCGGAGTACCGCCTCGGGCTGCGCGACCGCCTGCGTGCCTCGGCGCTGCTCGATGCCGATGCCTATGCCGCGCGCTTCCACGGCGCGATCCGCAAGGCATGGCAGGAGCACTGCGCGGCCGGCAGGGGTGCACCGTGAGGTTGTTCGATGCGGTGCTCGCGCTGGCGCTCTCCGGATGCGCGGTCGCCCCGAAGTCGAATCCCGGGAGCACGCCACCGGTCGACGTGTTCGTGGGCGGCGAGGGCGGGCACGCGGTGTACCGCATCCCGGCGGCCACGCGGCTGCGCGACGGGCGGCTGCTCGCCTTTGCCGAGGCGCGCGCGTCGCAGGCGGACATCGGGCGCAACGCGATCGTGATGCGGCGAAGCAGCGACGGCGGACATGCGTGGGATGCCATGCGCGAGGTGGCGGCCATCGATGGCCGCTCGCTGAACAATCCGTGCGTCGTCGAGGTCACGCGCGGCGCACGTGCGGGGCGCACGGTGCTCGTGTTCCAGTCGTACCCGGCCGGTGCGCACGAGGGAGAGGTCCCTGCCGGGATCGACGGGCCCGAGACATGCCATGCGCACGTCATCGCGTCGGACGACGGGGGCGAGAGGTGGTCGGCGCCGAGGGACATCACGCGCGCGGTGAAGCGGCCGCCGCCCGTGAGCACGCTCGCAAGCGGCCCGGGCGCGGGCATCGAGCTGCGGTCGGGCCCGCATGCCGGGCGCCTCGTGGTGCCGTTCAACGAGGGGCCCTACGGGGACTGGCGCGTCTTCATGGCGGTCTCCGACGATGCGGGCGAGTCGTGGCGCATGGGAGAGACCGCGCCCGAGGGCGGGCGGCGGCTCGTGGTCACCGGGCCCGATGACACCGCACGACGCCGCAACGGCACGGCATGGGTCTCCGACGACGGCGGCGCAAGCTGGCCGGCGCGCGTGCCGTTCCATGCCGGCGAGTTCGCCTACAGCGTGCCCGTCGCGCTCGCGGACGGACGCCTCGGCGTCCTCTATGAGGCCGACGGCTGCCGGCGCATCGCGTTTGCCGCGGTGCCGCTACCCGTGCCCGGGGCAGCCGTACGCTGAACGCCCGTGCTTCCCGTCCCGGAACCGCCGCCGATCGACATGCAGCGCGAGCTTGCGGCGATGCGCGCGGACCTGCGCGCGATCCGGGCAAGGATGCAGGACGGCTGGATGGACGAGGAACGTGCGCGACAGGTGCGTACCGTGGTGCAGGACACGCTTGCGGACAGCGCCACGCGCACGTCGCTCGGCGATGCGGGATGGACGGTCTCCTACGACTCGGGAGCGACGCTCCGCTCCGGCGACGGCGCGATGAGCGCCAACTTCACGGTGCTCGAGCAGGTGCGCTTCGTGTGCTCCTCGGCGTACGGCCCAGCGGACGGGAGCGGCGAGTCGAACACGCGATGGGGGCTCGAGAACCGCCGCACCAACCTCACGCTGCAGGGCAACCTGGTCGACCCGTCGGTGACCTACCTGGCGCTGCTCTCGTACCAGTCGCAGGCCGACCCGTTCGTGCAGGTGCCCGACACGCTGCAACCGATGTACGCGCAGCTGGCGAAGGACCTCGGCGAGGGATGGTGCGCGGTGGTCGGCCTGCAGAACGTGCCGTGGGACCTGGAGAGCGACTTCTTCGGCTCGTCGCGGCTGACGACCGGCGACTACTCGGTGTTCAACTACCGCTTCGGCGCCGGCAAGCAGCCGGGCGTGACGCTGCGCCGGCAGGGCGACTCGGCGCGCTTCTCCGCGGGCACCTTCAGCCAGCTCAACGTGCGCGCGGCCGGCGGCTGGGACTCCGATGAGTACCTCTCGTTCGCCGTCGCCGGCCGCGGCGAGCTGAAGTTCGGCGGCGACTGGCAGCGGCTCTCGTGGATGTCCGGGACGCCGCGCGACGAGCCCGGGGTGGTGCTCGGCCTCGGCGGCTGCATGAGCAACGGCCGCGCGCAGAACCCGCAGGGGCCCGGGAGCCTCGCGACGCCGTCCGCGCAGGGCGTGACGGCGGACGTCCGCGCGTCGATGCACGGCAGCACGCTGATCGCGCAGTACGCATGGATGCGCGACCCGGTGGGCGCACCGGAGCTCGGCTGGTACCACGGCATCAACCTGCAGGCGAGCGCGTACCTGACGGAGAGCGTCGAGGCGTTCGTGCAGGCGGGCTGGATGGGCGACGTGCCGGTGGAGTGGATCGCGCAGGCGGGCGCGAACCTGTTCCTCGCTGGCACGCACATCAAGCTGACGATGAAGGTGATCGTGCCCTTCGGGGGCGGCGACGTCAACGGGATCCGCAAGATCTCCGGCGGACTCGGCATCGCGGCCGCGGACAACAACGCGAGCTTCGTGTCGCAGCTGCAGCTGATGTACTGAGCGGCGGGCGATCAGCGCGCGTCAGACGGCGACGGCGACCGAGGCCCGAGCCTCCGCGATCACGCCACCCGGGCAGGCCGCGACCGCGGCCTCGAGGCGCGCGCGCTCGGCGGCGGGCACGCGGCCGAGGATTCCCAGCTGCGAGAACGTGTCGAGGCGCGACGCGGCATCCAGCGCCGCGGAGACCGCGGTGGCGTCGATGATGGGCCGGCCCATCACGTCCTCGAGGTCCTTCTGGCAGTACGTGGGACGCACCGCCGCGGTGGACCTGGTGCCGTACTGGCTGAGGTTGGAGGCGAAGATGCCCGCCGCGCTGACGGGCAGGAAGTCCTCGTACCGGAGCCCCTCCTGCTGCGCGTGGCCCCTGCGGACGAGCTCGTGGATGTCCGCGGAGCCGAGCGTGCCGGCGCGCGCGGCTGCCAGGCCGTTGGGCGTCGGCGCATACCTCCCGAACACGAACCCGCCCTCGAGGAGCGCCGGCAGCGCCTTCGGAAACCGCGCGAACGGCACCGAGTAGAGCTCCTCGTAGCCGGCCGAGTCGCGCGCCGGCAGCTTCGGGTCGCGCTCGCGCACGGCATCGGCCCTCGCGAGGCACTCGTCGTAGAGCGCACGGCCCGCGGGCGTGCATGCGTAGCCGCGCTCCTCGATCTCGCCGAAGCGCGCGGTGTGCGTCGCCGCGGTGACCGTGCCGTCGTCGGCCGTGAACTCGACGGGCTCGGTGAGCGCCTTGTACGAGTCCTGCCGCAGGAGCACGGGCGTGTCCTGCGAGGGCCCCTCGGTGAGGTCCTTGAAGCCAGCATGCGGGAGCGCGGACAGCCGGAACGCCTTGCCGCGGAACGCGGCCACCAGGCCGTCGACCAGCGCCGCGATGTCCGCGGACGAGGCCTCGCCGGGCTGGTAGGAATCGATCTCCGCGTGGCTCAGGTGCTTGAAGTGGAGGCGCAGCCAGTCGCGGTCGGCGCACTTGGCGAGCCGGGCCAGCAGGACGGTGGCGCGCGAGCGGAAGGCGGCCTCGTCAAGCTCGCCCATGCAGTGCTTCATGGCCGCGGTGTACAGGTCCATGAGCAGCGTGTTGGGCGTCAGGTGGTTGAGGTGGTGGCTCCCGAAGCAGGCGATGTCCGCGGCGATCCGGAAGCCCGCGTCGGAGAGGTCCTCGTAAAGCCCGTGGTCGCGCGCCTTGCCGGTCCAGCGGAAGATGCGCTCGACGCCCTCGCGCACCAGCGCGTCGAAGTCGGCGCGGCAGAGGCCGCCGTCGCGCTCGCAGCGCTCGACGAGCTCCCTGGCGCGCGGCGAGAAGACCTCGCGCGCTGCAAGCACGCGCTCGATGCGGGCGCGGGTGGGTCCGTCGAACCAGTTGACCTGCAGCAGCGAGGTGAACACGCGGTGCTCGGGGCGGAGCACGGAGCGGAACGCGGTCGCGATGATCGGCTGGCTCTTCGCGCCGACGCAGGTCATGTCGTAGAAGTTGTGCGGCTCCATGGCGAAGCAGCCGAAGAAGCGCGCGATCCAGCGGTACTCGTCCGGCCTGCCGATGCGGATGGCGCCGTGGCGCTCGCCGCTGGTGCGCTCGAGCTGCCCGGGCGAGATGCGGAAGCCGCGGTGCAGGAGCTCCACCAGCGCGCACACCGCCCTGTTGGTCTCGGCGTTCACGGCGAGCGAGCGGTCGTAGAGCGGCACCTCCTTCCCGAACATCCGGGAAAGCTCGGCGAACAGCGTGTTCTGCATCTCGCGGCGGTCGGCGAATTCCGTGGCCATGGAGCCCAATCGTAGCCCGCGCGGGCGGCGGCACGACGCGGATCGGAACCGGAGCGCCAGGCCCGCCCATGCCGAGGCGCGGCCAGGGAACTCAGTGCTCCAGGTAGTCGAGGTCGCGGTGGAACGTCTCGTCGAGCGCGAGCGCCGCGAGCAGGCCGACCGCCACGCAGCAGATGCCGATGGTGACGGTGGCAGGCACGGTGCCGAGGCCCGGCTTGGCGGCGAGCCAGATGCTGGTGATCGGCACGGCCATCGCGCGCACGAAGTTCGGCGCGCTGGTGGCGGCCGTGGCGCGCAGGTTGGTGCCGAACTGCTCGCTCGCGGTGGTGACGAAGATCGCCCAGTAGCCCGTGGCGGCGCCGACGAGGCACATCATGCCGTAGAAGTGCGAGGGGCCCTTCGGCGCCACCGCGAAGAACAGCACGATGCACGCGGCGAGGCCGGCGAGGAAGCCCATGATCGTGCGGGTGCGGCTGCGCACGAGCTGCGAGACCAGCCCGCTGGCCACGTCGCCGACCACCACGCCGAGGTACGCCCAGAAGATGACCTTCGCCGGCTCGATCGGCTGCTCGATTCCCATGGCCTTCCCGAGCTCGGGCGCGAACACGAACATCACGCCGCCCACGAACCAGATGGGCATTCCCGAGAGCACCACCATCGCGAAGCGAGCGAAGCGCCTTGGCGGCCACAGCAGCTGGAGCGGGTTGCCGCGGTGCACCGCGTGCGAACGCTCCTTCGTGCTGCGGAAGAGGCCGCTCTCCGACACGCCCACGCGCAGCGCAAGCAGCGCCAGCCCCATGCACCCGCCGATGAGGTAGCAGTGGTTCCACTGCAGGTAGCTGCCCGCGACGCCGGCCGCCACCGCCCCGGACAGCCCGACCGTGGCCACGATCGTGGTGCCGATCCCGCGCTTGGCGGTCGGCAGCAGCTCAGCCACCAGCGTGATGCCCGCGCCGAGCTCGCCCGCCAGCCCGAACCCCGCGACGAAGCGGAGCACCTCGTACTGCCAGACGTCCGTGACGAATGCGTTCAGGATGTTCGCGACCGAGTACAGCAGGATGGACCCGAACAGCGTCTTGAGCCGGCCCATCCGGTCGCCGAGCATGCCGAACGCCACGCCGCCGAGGAGCATGCCGACGAGCTGGATGTCCAGGAGCCGCTTGCCGACCGCGGTCAGCTGGTCGGGGTCGGTGATGCCCAGCGCCTTGAGGCTGGGGATGCGCAGGATGGAGAAGAGCACCAGGTCGAAGAGGTCGACGAAGTAGCCCAGTGCCGCCACGAGCACCGCAAGCACGGTGCCCCGGGAAAGCGTGCCTCCGGGAGCGTCGCCGCGGTTGCCGATGCGCTCTGGCATGCGGCGCAGTCTAGGAAGCGCCGCCCGGAACCTGGATTCCCGTTCCTGGATCCGGAATGGGTACCCTCCCCGCCCCATGCTCACCCACGCCGCGATCACCGCGCTCGCCCTGCTCGCCCCCGCCCTCGTGCCCGACGGCGCGGAGTTCCCCAAGGAGACCCGCGACCGCTCCTCCATGTACGGGCTGAGCTGGTTCGGCGGCGACCCGCCGATGCCGCGGCCTGCGTTCGAGGAGTCGCTGACCATCCGCAGCGAGAACGGCGTGGCCCGCGTGGAGATGCACCTGCGCAAGCAGGAGGTGCAGGCCGGCGACCAGAAGCTGGTGACCACCTGCTTCAACGGCAAGTACACGGGGCCGATCGTGCGCGTGCGGCCGGGCGACATCCTCGAGGTGCGCCTCATCAATGACGGCGAATACAACACCAACCTGCACTTCCACGGGCTGCAGGTCTCGCCCGACGACTACGGCGACAGCGTGTTCACGATCGTGCCCATCGGGCACGAGTTCACGTACCGCATCCGCATCCCCGAGTACCACCACCCGGGCACGTACTGGTTCCATGCGCACCCGCACGCCACCACGCAGCGGCAGGTGATGCAGGGGATGGCGGCGACGCTCATCGTGGAAGGCGAGCTCGACCGCTGGCCCGAGCTGAGGGGCATCACCGAGCGCAACTGCGTCCTGCACGACTACCAGAAGAGCTTCAACGGCGAGGTGGCCCAGGGCATCCAGGTGTCATGGCCCACGTACCGCCTGGTGAACGACCAGAAGTTCCCCGAGGTGGCGATCCGCCCGGGCGAGACGCAGCTGCTGCGGCTCTCGGCGCAGGGACCCAACATCTACTACTACCTCGACTTCGGCGGCGAGAAGTTCTGGGTGGTGAACACCGACGGGAACCCCGTCAACGAGATGCGCGAGGTGGACCGCTATGCGCTGCCGCCCGGCTCTCGCGCGGACGTGCTCGTCAAGTTCGACAAGCCGGGCCGCTACAAGCTGCACACCAGCGAGATCCGCACCGGCCCCGCGGGCGACGGCTACTCCGCCGAGAACCTCCTGACCATGGTGTGCGAGGGCGAGCCGGTGGCCAAGCCCATCGCGCTGCCGCTCAAGGCCGAGGGCCCGTCGCCGCTGCGCGACCTGCGCGGCGTCAAGGTTGACAACGTCCGCACCATCGTCTTCAACGAGACGGACAACGACTTCCGCATCGACAACCGCTACTTCGACGGCACGCGCATCGACCAGCTCATCAAGTGGGGCACGGTGGAGAGGTGGATCATCCGCAACTCCACGGACGAGCTGCACGTCTTCCACTTCCACCAGACCGACTTCCAGGTGGTGAAGGTGAACGGCAAGGAGGTGCCCTTCAACGAGCATCGCGACAACATCAACCTGCCCGTGCGCGGCGAGGTGGAGGTGATCATCCCCTTCGACATGCCGTGCCAGGTGGGCGACTACGTCTTCCACTGCCACATCCTCTGCCACGAGGACGGCGGCATGATGCAGAAGGTCCGCTGCTACGACCCGTCGCTGCCCATGCCTCCCATCCGCCCGGGCGACGGCTTCGGGCCGGTGGAGGACGCCTCCCACCAGACGGTGGCGGCGTCCAACCCCAACGCGGCGGGAGGGCCGTTCGCGCTCAAGGACGCGGAGGGCAAGCCGTTCACCGACGCGTCGCTGAACGACGGACTCGCGCTGATGACCTTCGGCTACACGGAATGCACGGGCGCATGCCCGCGCACGATGGCGACGTTCTCCTCGGTGGACGACGTGCTCGACAGCACCCCGGGCGGCCGGCCGCCGCTGCGGTTCGTGTTCGTGAGCGTGGACCCCGCGCGCGACCAGGGCAAGAAGCTGGCCGAGTACCAGGCCGCGGCTGCCGTGCCGCTGGTGGCGCTGACGGGCACCCCCGAGGAGGTGGCGAAGGCGGCCGCCACGTTCGGAGCGGCCTACCAGCCGCAGCCCAGGCGCGAGGACGGCAGCTACTCGGTGCGCCACTCGACCGACATCTACCTGGTGGGACCCGGCGGGCGCATCTTCCGCCGGTTCGCGCTCAACACCGATCCGCAGGTGATCGCCGCGGCCGTGCGCGAGTACGCGCCGCGCGTTCCCGCGAAGGCCGTCGCGCGCGCGGAAGGGGGTGACCGGTGAACCGCCGCATCCTCCTCGTCCTGGCCGCGATTGCGCTCGCCGTGGCCGCACCCCGCCCGGCGCACGCGCAGGGCGGCGGCAAGCAGCCCGACCCGCGTCCGTTCGCGCTCTTCCGCGACCTCTTCGACACCGCCGGCGACATGCACGGGCCGTGGGTCACCATGACCTGGCAGCCGCAGCTGCAGTACCAGTGGCAGTCGGACGGCGTGCCGATGAACAACTTCTCGCCCACGGTCTCGTGGCAGGCGTACACGTGGTTCACGCCCGAGCTCACGATGAACGTGAACCTCGCGCTCAACCAGGTGAACCAGGGCCCGACCAACGACGACTGGGCCGCCTACGGCATGGGCGCGCAGGCCGGCGACGTGTGGCTCCAGTGGAGCGACCAGCGCACCGGAATCATCGGCGGCCGGTACACCGCGCCGTTCGGGCTCGCGCCGCTGATCCTGCCGGGCGTGTTCGACACGACGCTCGTCAGCAACTACAGCTTCGGCGGGCTGATGGGCGGCCTCGGAACGCTGTCGACGGGCGACGAGGGACTGGGCATCCATGCCCTGAACGCGGGGTTCTTCGGCGTCGACACCACGTTCATGGCGAACAACGTGTTCGTGGCCACGCCGCAGGCGGATGGCCCGGGCACGGGCGGCGGCGTCGACAGCTGGGTGATCGGGTACGCGGCCGAGAACGTGCCGCTGATCTTCCCGACCCTCCAGTGGAACATCTCGTACATCCAGTTCGGCGACGGCCGTGGCGCCGAGGAGAACCAGAAGGGCTTCAACGCGGGCGCCTACTGGCAGTACGTGATCGACAACAGCACCGAAAGCACGCTCGACGCGCGCTACTGGTCGGTGGGCCCGCTCGTCGAGTACGTGCGCTTCTGGGACAGCGGCGGCACCGCCGACCAGACCACCGAGTACTTCACGGTGGGAATCATCACCAACTACGGCAACTGGCAGGCGGACGTGACGTGGGGCTTCCAGAACGTCTCGGGCGCCGCGGGCGTGGGCTCCAACAGCCTCAACCCCGGACGCACGGAACTGGTCACGGCCAACATCGGCTACAACTTCTTCGGCCCGCAGTCGCTCGTGCAGCTCGGCTACGCGTACGAGGACACCGAAGGCCAGGACATCAACCACCAGATCGGCCTGCAGGTCAACTTCCCGATCACCATCCTCGAGTGGACGCCGCTCTGGGAATGACGGGATTCGCGGTCCTCGGCCGGTGACCGTGTTTCGGCACGGATTCGACGATTTTCTTCCGCGAGAGGCGCCCGATTCTTCGGGCGTTTTTCGCAATCGCGCGCGGCGCGGCCGCGTCCTGCCCATGCATGGCCGCGCGCCCGTCTCGGGTGGCGCGGCAAGGACCAACGAAAGGAACACCTCCATGCGAATGATCGCGACCATCGGAACTGCACTCCTCGCACTCGGCGTCGCCTCGACGGCGCTGGCCGCATTCCCGCAGGACGGCGGGCAGACGCCGCCGCAGCAGGGTGGCCAAGGCGGCGGCAAGGGCGGACAGGGCGGAGGCCGGGGCGGCCCCGGCGGTCCGGGCGGTCCGGGCGGCGAGCGCCGTCGCCCCGACTTCAAGACCCTCGACAAGAACGGCGACGGCTTCATCACGCAGGACGAGGTGCCCGCCGAGGCATGGGAGCGCCTGAAGAATGCCGACAAGAACGGCGACGGCAAGATCTCCGAGGACGAGATGCGCGAGGCGCGCCCGCGCGGTCCCGGTCGGGGCGGTCCGGGTCAGGGCAGCAAGCCCGGCCCTGGTGGCCCCGGACAGGGCGGACCCGGCACCCCGCCGCCCCCGCCGCCGGCACCCCCCGCGCCGCCGTCGGGCAATTGAGCCCGTCCCGCGTTGACCGAAACCCCCGCAGCCGTCGCCGCCGCGCGACGGCTGCGGCGCTTTCGGGCGGCGTGCGATACTCTTGAGCGTCCTACGGAGACAAACACATGAACATCCGCGCCACGCTGATCCTCCCTGCCGCCGCCGTCGCACTGCTCGCCCTCGCCGCGTGCGAGAAGGCCGTCCGGTCGACCGGCTTCATCCCGACCACCGTCAAGATGAAGACCGAGGACGACCTCACCCACAGCTGGCGTTCGCCGCGGCTCAACCTGGCCGACTACGGCATGGTCACCATCCTGGCGGTGGAGACCCCCGAGCAGGGCGCCTACGGCAACCTGACGGCCGAGCAGCTGGAGAACTGCCGCCGGATCCTCTCCGAGCGTCTGAAGGAGGCGTTCGCGAAGGCGCCCGGCACCGGTGACCGCACCCTCGTGATCCATGCGGCCATCACCGCCATCAAGCCCAACCAGCCGATGCGCAACATCGCGCCGCAGACCCAGATCCTGAAGCGCGGTTACGGCTACGCGGCATGCGAGATCTACGCGTCCGACGGCGAGCTCGGCCCCGTGCTCGCGGCCCTCATGCAGACCTCCGACACCACGCGCTTCAGCACGGAGAAGCTCTCCGAGACCGGCACCGCCGAGCGCGCCGCCGGCGACTGGGCCGCGGCGTTCCGCAAGCTCCTCGGCACCTGAACGGGTGGAACGGCTCACGGACGCACTGCTGCGGCGGCTCGACGGGCGCGACCTCGCGCATCGCCACGGCGAGTCGATGCGGCTTTCGACCGTGGATGCCGACGGGTGGCCGCATGGCGCCGAGCTCTCGGAGGCCGAGGCGGTGGCGGTGGATGCCGCAACCGTCAACCTCTGCACGTGGCCAGGCTCCGGCACGGCCGCGAACCTCCGCAGGAGCGGGCAGGCCACGCTGCTCATCGCCGAGGCAGGCGCGCTGTGGGAGCTGCGCCTGCGAGTCGAGGAGCGCCCTGCCCCGCCGGGCGCCCCGGCGCTGGCGTATTTCCGGGGCTCGGTTGAATCGGTGCGCGAGCACCGCGCGAAGTATGCCGAGGTGACCTGCGGCCCGCGCTACCGGCTGCATGACGCGGACGCGGTCCTTCCCCGGTGGGAGGCGCAGGTCGCCGCGCTGCGGATGCTCGCATGAAGCGGATCATCGTCGCCATCACCGGAGCATCGGGAGCCATCTACGGCATCCGCACGCTCGAGCTCCTGCGTGCGGCGGGCGTCGAGTCGCACCTCGTGGTGTCGCCGTCGGGGACGCGCACGATCGCCGAGGAGACGGATCGGACCCTCGACGAGGTGAAGGCGCTGGCCACCGAGGTCCACGGGTTCAAGGACATCGGCGCGTCGATCGCGAGCGGCTCGTTCCGGGTCGACGGGATGCTGGTGGCGCCGTGCTCGGTCAAGACGCTGTCGGCGATCGCGCACTGCGCGGCGGACGAGCTCGTCGCGCGCGCCGCCGACGTGCAGCTCAAGGAACGCAGGCGGGTGGTGCTGCTCTTCCGCGAGACCCCGCTGCACGCCGGGCACATCGCCATCATGGAGCGCGCCACGATGAACGGCGCCATCGTGATGCCGCCGGTGCCGGCCTTCTACCACCGGCCCGCGACCATCGACGACATCGTCACGCAGACCGTGGGCCGCGCGCTCGACCTGTTCGACATCGACACCCGCGCGGTGCGCCGCTGGAACGGCCGCGGCACGGACCCCGCGGGGTGAGGGTCACCAGTTCGCGCGGCGGGGCATGGACGCGCAGTCAAGGACCATGTCCCCGGGGCGCAGGACGCCGGGCGGCGGGTCCAGCGTGAAGATGACCGGACGGGCGGGATCCCTGCGGAGGAGCCACGGCTGCGTGCAGTCGAGGCCGAGGGCCTGCGCGGGCGGGATGACGTACTGGCCATAGGTGCGGCCGAGGATGCAGGAGGACGTCAGGTAGACGACACCAGCCGCCTTGCCTGAGGCGGGGTCGACCGGGGCGACGGACGCGGCGTGCGCGAGGATCGCCTCGTTCGTGAGTCGCGCGTACTGCCACGTGACGAGGTGGTGATAGGCACGGCCGGCGAGCCCGAACGCGCCGACCGCGACGATGACGGCGAAAGCGACGCCCGCCACGGATCGACCGATCGTCCGCTCGTCGGCCGCAACCGGCGACCAAAGCGACGCCAGCACCACCGCCAGCAGCACCGATGCGCCGATGTTCGCGCCGAAGCAGTAGAGCTCCGAGACCGCACCCGCGGGCAGCGTCGCCACGGTGCTCGCAAGGCAGACCGCGGCAAGCCCGAGGGCGCGGCGAAAGCTGCCGTCGCCTTCGCGACGGTGCAGCCACGCGAAGCCGCCGGCCACCGCGAGGGCACCGATGACGAAGAGGCACGAGAGCAGCGGAAGCACCCGGATCAATGGCGATGCCGACGAATCGGTCACTGCATGGAAGGGGCCATTGGCGATGGAGCCCGCCACGGAGAAGGCCGCGTTCACCACGATGTTGATGCCGAACTCGGCCTGGTACCTGCCGCCCTCCCCGCCCACGGGCACGGCACCGAGCGCACCCGTGGTCATCCGCAGGACCGCGTGCGCAAGCGGCAAAGCCACGGTCGGCAGCAGGAGCACGGCGATGCCGCGCGTGCCTGGGTTGCCCCGGCGCCACGAGGCCACCCAGGCCAGGGCGACGGCTCCGCCGATGGCGACGCTCCAACCGTAGAACGTCTCCTTCACGGTGCACCCGAGGAGGAACACCGCGGCAAGGGCGAGCGCAGAACGCACGGGGCTCCGCCCGGCGCGCACCGCCTGCAGGCCGTCCCAGGAAAGCACCAACGCGACCGCGCCGAGGGCCGCTGACCACGTCTGCGAGGCCGCGTCCATCTGCCAGAGTGCGTTGGTCGTTCCGGGCGAGAGCAGCAGGAGGAGCACGGCGACCGGAGCCACGGCCGAGCGGCGGGCAGGGCTCACGCGGCCAGCAAGCGCGACGGTGGCGGCCACCAGCACCACGAGTCCCGCCACCTGCGCGGCATCGGTCCACCCCGGCGCGAGGGTTTCCGCATCGCAGGTCGAACCGAGCAGGATCTCCATCGGCCTGAACGCGAAGCCGTGGCGCCAGGCATCGACGATCGCAGCCCACGGCTCACCGGCATGTTCGACGAGCCGGACGAACTTGAGGTCGTCGTTCGTGACGCGCGCGCCGGCGACGGAAGGCCACAGGGCGACGAACGAGGCAAGCACGAGCGCCACGCACCAGAGCGCTCGCGCGCCCCGCCGCGACGACCCCGCCACCGCGGTCACCCGTTCTTCCTGGCGAATTCGTCCATGAACTGGGCGAGCAGCTCGCAGCCCTTCGACGGGAACGCGTTGTAGACGCAGGCGCGCACGCCGCCCCAGTCGCGATGGCCGCGGAGGCCGCACAGGCCCTCGCGCTCGCTCTCGGCAACGAAGCGGTCGAGGAGCGCGTCGCTCGGGAGCCAGAAGCTGATCGACATGTCGCTGCGGCAGTCGCTGCGCATGGATGGGCGGTAGAAGCCGCCGCTGCGGTCGATCGCGCCGTAGACGTGCGCGGCCTTCGCACGGTTGCGGGGGCCGAACGCCTCGGGCCCGCCGTGGTCGAAGGTCCACTTGGCCATGAGGCCGATCGTTCGGACGCCGAAGGTCGGCGGCGTGTTGGGACGCGACTCGGTCTTGGCGAAGTGCGCGTAGCTGAGCATCGGCGGGAGCGATCGGTCGGCGCGCTCCAGGAACGACTTCCGCACCAGCACCAGCGAGATGCCGCTGGCACCGAGGTTCTTCTGGCCGCTCGAGAAGATCAGGTCATGGGCTGCAAGGCCCCACGGCCGCGAGAAGATGTCGCTCGTGGCGTCGCAGACGAGCGGCGCAGCCACGCGCGGGGGCCGCGCGAACTGCGTCCCCTCGACGGTGTTGTTGGAGCAATAGCAGAAGTACGCGGCACCCGAGCAATCACCGATCTCGGCGTCCGACGGCACGTGGTCGAAGCGGCAGGAAGCGCCGTCGAAGACCTTCCTGGTGCGGCGCACGCACGCCACTTCCTTCTCGCCCTTGTGGGTCCACAGGCCAGTGTCGGCGAATGCGACCCATCCGTCCTTGGGCACGAAGTTCATGGCGATCAGCGGGAAGTGCTGCATCGACCCGCCCGGAAGGAAGAGCACCTCCCAGTCGTCGCCGATGCCGGCACAGGCCCGGACGCTCGCAAAGGCCTCAGCCAGGATCCGGTCGTAGGCGGCACCCCGGTGGCTCTGCTCGAGGAGGCCGATTCCCGTGCCGCCGAAGTCGAGCAGCTCGTCGCGAAGCTGCGCAAGCACCGACTCGGGCATGCAGGCCGGGCCGGCGGAAAAGTTGTAGACCCGCCCCGGGCCGGGCGTGGCGGGGGGTTCCGGGGTCCTGACGGCGTGGGTGGCGGTGGTCATCGGGCTTCTCCGGGGGGGAGGGGCGAGAATACAGGAGGCATTCGCAGCAAAAAACAATCGGATTTCGTCACCCGATGATGTGGCAAGCAATCAGATTCCGTTTGTAGGGGTGTCCACGGACTGCCAGCCGCGGGTCGAGATGTTGCATGCCCACATATGACCCCATCACCCTGCTGGCTGCGCGCGCCCGAGTCGTCCTTCCGGACGGGACCGAGGCGCTGCGCGAAGTCCTCCGCATCGAATCACGGCGAACCATCGAGCTTCGCCCGGCTGCCGGGCCCGGATTGGCGTCGCTTGACCTGCAGCACGACCTCGCGATCGTGACCATCGCGGGCGGACCGCTGACCGAGGTGGAACTTGAATGGGTGGTGGTTGCAAACGGGCCGCTTCCGTTCGATGCATGGGCGCTGTGCCCCGGGCGCTGCAACGCCGAGGCGTGCGTTCTCGGTGCATTCGGGATGCTGGCCATCCCGGACCTGACGGCCCGCAACCCGGCGATGGACCCCGCTCTCCTGATGCCCGGTCGCTACCTGCTTCGCGCGTCCGTGTCGGACGGATCGATGGTGCTGCGGCTCGGCGTGAGTTCCGAATCGGCCCTGCTGCGTGCGGCGGGCTGAGCACGCGGTGCCCCGACCGAAGATCGACCGGTCCGCGAGCGAGCCGCGCGCAGCGGTGCGTCCTCAGGCCAGTCCGGCGATCGCCCGAGACAGCAGGTCGGCGAACTCCGCGGCGCTCTGCGGCCGCTTCGACGGGTCGATTTCGAGCGCCCCGTGCAGCGCCTCGTCGAGCGGGCCGGCGAGATCCTCGCGCGCCTCGGAGAGGCGCACCCGGCGCTCGAACAGCACGGCCTTCAGGAGCGCCATCGCGCCACGGTCCTCGATGTCGTAGGGAAGCCGTCCGGTGAGCAGCTCGAACAGCACCAGCGCCACCTGGTAGACGTCGGTGCACGGCCCGATGCGGCTGGCCTTGCCGTCAGCCTGCTCGGGGCTCATGTAGGCGAACGTGCCGACGATGTTGCCGGTCTCGGTGCGGAAGCCGGTGCGGTTGCCGTCGTCGCGGTGCAGGCGCGCCACGCCGAAGTCCACGAGCAGCACGCGCCCGGAGGAGTCCACGAGGATGTTGTGGGGCTTGATGTCGCGGTGCACCACGCCTGCGGCGTGCGCGTGCGAGAGGGCCGCGAGCACCTCGATGCAGAGCTCGGCCTTGCGGCGGTCGTCGGCGGCATGGTCCCGGCACCAGCGGTCGATGGTCGCGCCATCGACGTAGTCCATCGCCAGGTAGAAGTGCCCGTCCACGGTGTGCCCGCTCTCGTGCAGCTGAACGATGCCGGAGTGGCGCAGGCGCGCGAGGATGCGGCTCTCCTGGCGGAACCGCTGCAGGGCCTGGCCGTTGGCCCCGACGTTCATCACCTTCAGCGCGACGCGCGCGCCGTTCTCGCGGCAGGTGGCGTCGTACACGCGGCCGGTGCCCCCTGCCCCGAGCCGACGGTCGATTCTGAAGCCCAGCACTTCCGGGAACCGCTCAGCCACCCCTTCGTTGGTTGCTGCGGGATCCCGGTCGACGGGCAGGTCGACCGCCGACTCATCGGCAGCCAGGAGTCCAAGGACCTCGCAGCGCGTCCCCTCGTCGGCGCATGCGGAGTCCAGGAAGGCAAGGCGCTGGTGCTGCGGAAGATCCACGGCGGCCTCGAAGAGGCGCCGGACCGTGACCCAGCGATCAGCCACAGGGATGCTCATGACGACCTGCGACCCTTCGCCGTGACGCCGTACTGCTTCTCGAGGAAGGCACGCGCGAAGCGCCAGTCGCGCTCCACGGTCGGCACGCTGGTGCCGAGGAGCCGAGCCAAGTGATCGAGGGAAACCGCGCCGTAGATGCGCAGTTCGGCCACGTGTGCCGCGCGCGCATCGATCTCGGCCAGGGCCTGCAGGGCGTCCTCGAGTTCGAGCAGGCCGGTGACATCCGACGAGCGATCGGCCGGATCAAAATCAAAGATGCCCATCGACGCGCCGCGCTTGCCCGCGCCTCGCTTCTTGCTGCTGCGCCGGCGCGCATGGTCCACCAGCACGCTGCGAAGCACCGTGGCCGCGGTGGCGAAGAAGTGCTCCTCGCTCACGAAGGACCCCGCGTCGCGCTCGGCCAGCTTGATGAATGCCTCGTTGACCACGGCCGTGGGCTGGAGCGTGTGGCCCATCGGCTGCGATCGCATGAACATCGAGGACAGCTCCTTGAGCCGGCCGTAGATGGCCTCGAACAGTTCAGGCAGGGAAGGCTCGCCGGCTGGCGGCGAGACAGGCAGGGACCTCATTGGGCAACCACTCCAATCAATACGCACGTCAGCGAGCCACGCGCTCGAGAACGAACGTCCACGCCCCTAGGTCCTTCTCTCCTGTCGGTGTGCGGCCGCGCAGACGGCCACGGGGCCACTGTGCCCCCGATTTCTCCGAGGTCAAGCGAAAGTCGCGCAAAGTCCGGTGAATGCCCCAGCGCAATCCCGGAAATCCGGTCAAAAAATTGGCCCGGAATGGCGCAAAGGCACCGTTCCGGGCCTCAGCAAGCCTCGACCCACATACGGGGCAAGCTGCTGAAAAGGGCGGGTTGCGGATTGGTTATTGACCTCTCGGCCAACCCCACTCCGCCCATGGAGGCGAGAAACACGCTCCGCCGGGATCACGGCGCATGCCGGGAAAGCGTGTTCTTCTCGCAGACCGCGCCGATCCCGTGATGGCACCGCCTTGGGAACTGCGTTTATAGAGGCGAACCCGCACCTGCCGCCCCGAGTTGTGTCCGACGGGTTCTGCAAGCCACTCCCTTCGCGCGCCTGGCAGGGCCGCGGAGAAACACTGCCCCTTGGAGTTACACGCCTCCAAGGGGTTTGTTCTTTTGGAAACCCGGAAATCTCCCCGCACGCGCTTGCACGCAGTGCGGCGTTCAACCGATAGTAGCCATCGGCGGCCCCGCAAGGAGCCCCCAGAAAGGCTGACGATGACCAACGACAAGAAGCTCAATGCCAAGGACCTCGCCAGCGTGAAGGGCGGCGCCGCCAAGGGGCGCAGCAGCTTGGCCAAGGCCAGCGGCGGCCGGACGGCGTCCAAGGGCGTCAACCTCGGTTCGAAGCGGCGCTGACCGTCGCCCGTGGCGTACGGCCGAGGTCGCCGCGCTCCGCCTCGAGGAGCGGAGGGACCTCCAGGAACGACTCGGTGCCCGCCCCGGGGTCGCCGTCCTCGGCGGACGGCAGACGGATGTCCGAATCGATCGACAGCCCAGCCCGGCCCGGGACCAAGCCGGCCGCGTCCGACAGGTCGAGCAACGCAAGCTGGTAGCCCACCACGGCGGTCGCCTCCGACCGCTGGGCGTCGGCCAGCTGGAGCAGCGACTGCGTGAGATCGGTGATGGTGGCCGCGCGCTTCTGGTAGAGCGTGCGCACGCCGTCGTACGCGCGCGCCGCCAGGTCGACCGCCTGCCGGGTGGCCACGACCGCCTGCCACCCGGTGCGGGTGCGCGACACGGCATCGTGCACCTCGCGGGTGATGGTGAGTCGGCGATCCTGGCTGGTGGCGAGCTCACGGAGGCGCTGGTAGAGCGCAGCCTGCAGGTCGGCCTTGGCGGCCTCGTTGCCCAGCGGCACCTGCAGGCGAACCCCCGCGTTGAATGCCATGGTCATCGCGGCGTCGGGCCCGCTTCCTGCGATGGCATCGCCGAGGTTGGTGCCGAAGCCCACCGGCCCCGCCGTGCCGAAGGCATCGAGCCGGGGCATCAGCCCGTTCTTTGCAACCTCGATGCCCAGCGCACCCTCGGCGACGGCAAGTTCCGCCTCCAGGAGCTCCGGCCGTCGGCGCAGCGCCACGTCCAGAACCGTCTGCGGCGCAAAGCGGTACTGCACCAGTTCGGGCCCGGTGCCGAAGCCGACGACGGCACTGTCGTCGAGCGGCAGGTCCGGGCGGTTCATCGCCTGCTTGAGCTGGCGGGAGCGCGCGCGCAGCTGCTCGCTCGCGGCGATCACGTCGTCGACCTGGCTGACGGCGAGGTACTTGGCCTTGATGACCTCGGTGGCGGCCGCCATGCGCGCGGCGGCCAGCCGCTCGGCGACTGCCACCTGCTCCACGGCACGCCGGTAGCTCTCGAGCGAGATCTCGAACGCGCGCGATGCGCCGAACGCACGCCAGTACGAGCGCTCCGCCTCCACGAGGAGCTGCTGCACCATCAGGCGCGTGCGGATCTCCACCCTCCGCTGCCCGAATGACGCGAGCAGGATGCCGGACTCGTTAACGAGCCTGCCGCCGCCCCGCAGGATCGGCTGCGTGAGCGTCACGCGGGGCACGCTCTGGTAGCCGACGCCCTCGTTGGGGTCGAGCGAATTGAGCTGGTTGTCGAAGTACAGCAGGCGCCAGTCGACATCGAGCTGGCCGCCGTCGGCGAGCGGCACGTTGAGGTTGGGCCGCACCTCGGCGTTCCAGAGCTCGGCCTGCAGCGGGGGCTCGAAGTTCACGTCGCGCCCGCCGTCGGCGATCAGGCCGAAGGTCCACTCGAACCGGGCACGCTCCTTGCGGACGCGCTCGCTGGCGATGGCAGGGTCGATGCGCACCACCTTGATGCCGAGGTTGTTCTCGAGAACCGAGGCACGGACGTCCGGAAGCGCAAGCTCCGTGCGGCGCTGCCCGGGCTCGAGGCCTGCCAGTTCCTCCGGGGAGGGCGGCGTGGCGGACGACGGCGGAAGCGGACCCGCCTCCCCCAGCGCGGAGAGGTCCGTGCCGTCGACGCGGGAGATGCGGTCGGCGACGTCCTTCGAGAGGATGCCGCGGTCCTGGTAAGGAGACTCGCAGCCGGCGGCCAGTGCGGCGACGAGGGCCGCAGGCAGAGCGGCGCGAGTGGCATGCCGGGTCATGCGGCACCTCCCGCCACGGCAGGTGCGTCGACGAGCTGCCGGCGCACGAGCTCGCGGAACGGCCCCTCCACCGCGGCGAGCTCGTCGAACGTGCCGGCCTGCACGACCTCGCCGGCCGAGAGCACGTGGATGCGGTCGGCGAGCCGGACGGTGCTGAGACGGTGCGCGATCACGATGCGTGTGACCGCGCGCTCCGCGAGCGCCGCCGACACGTGCGCCTGCGAGACCTCGTCGAGGGCGCTCGTGGCCTCGTCGAAGAGGAAGATGGCCGGGCGCGTCACCAGGGCGCGCGCGATGAGGAGCTTCTGCAGCTGCCCGCCGCTGAGCGTGTGCTCGTTGACGAACGTGTGCATCCGCATGGGCATGTCGCGGATGTCGTCCGCGAGCCCCGCGGCCTCCGCGGCCTCCCACGCGTCATCCTGCGTCAGGAGCGTGGCACCCACGATGTTCTCGAGCATGGTGCCGGGCATCACGCGCGCGTGCTGCCCGACCACGCCGAGCTGCCTCCGCACGGAAGGCAGGTCGAGCTTGCCGAGGTCGCGTCCGTCGAAGAGCACCTTGCCCGCCGTGGGCCGAAGCAGCCCGAGGATGAGCTGCGCGAGCGTGGACTTGCCGCTCCCCGATGCGCCGACGATCGCGACGAAGTCGCCGGGCGAGGCCTCGAGGCTGACGCCCCGCACCACCTCGCCCGCCGAGCCGGGATACGCGAAGCGGACGTCCTGCAGCGCGATGGCGCCGGAGAGCTCGCCAGGGGTCTCCGCGCCGGGGTCCGATTCCGGCCGCTCCTGGAGGATGGACGAGAGCCGGTCGAGGGGCGGGATGGCCTCCGAGATGTCGCCGACCGCCGTGCCGAGCTGCGCGATGGCCGCCAGCGCCGCGCTGAAGGCGGCGTTGAACGCCATGAACGCCGCGACCTTGACTTCCTCGGACCCCGGAAGCGCGGCGAAACGCCACCAGAGGAAGCCCGCGGCGGCGAAGGGAACCGCCAGCCCGAGGACGCGCAGGCGGGCCGCGGCGATGGACGCGCGGTACATGGCCCGTCGCTCGGGACGGTAGCGCTGAAGCCACTGGAGCAGCGCGTGCTCCTCGGTGCCCGTGGTCCGGATCCGGTCGATGCCGTCGAGGAGCTGCAGCGCGAAGCCGGAGAGCCGGCCGCTGCGCTCGGCGGCATCGGCGGCGAGCCGGGCCTGCTGCCGCGCGACGAACGCGGTGACCGCGAAGATCGCGAGGAACGCCAGCGCGGAAGCGAACGCCGCAAGGGGATCGATGGCCGCCATGAGGCCCAGGTACGTGAGCGAGAAGGCGCCCCCCACCACGGACACGACCATGGTGCTGGTGATGCGCCGCTGCACCTGCTCGATGACGCCGAGGCGCTCGGCGAGGTCGCCCACCGGGTTGCGCCGGAAGAAGGCGATCGGCAGCTGCAGCGTCCGGAGGATCACGGCGGATGATCCCCGGACCGTCGCACGCGTCTCCACGCGCAGGAGCAGGAAGCGCGTCACGAGGTCGCAGGCCGCCACCGCCAGGATGGCCGAACCGAGCGCAAGGCCGAGGAAGAGAAGCGATCCGCCGTTCCCGGCCGGGATGAGGCGGCTCACGAGGAGCCCCGTGGCGAACGGCACGGCAAGGTTGAGGAAGCTGCCGGCCAGGGAGACCGCGCCCGCGATCCAGAGGTCGGGCGCGCTGCCGCCGAGGACGAAGGCGGCAAGCGAGCGCACGCCCGTCACGGATGCCGGCAGCGGCGCCGCGAATGCCACCGCGTCGGGTGCCAGGGTTGCGGCGAATGCCCGGTCCACGGTGCGACCGCGCGGGGCCACGCCGGGTTCGTAGGTGAATGCGCGGTAGCCGCCGCGGCCGGCCGGGACCAGCGCCACGGGAGCATCCCCGGCCTGGCCGAGGATGGGGCCGAAGTCACCCCGCCACCACCGGTCCGGCAGCTCGATGCGCCGGCAACCGATGCGTGCCGCGTGGGCGAAGGCCTCGGTCGGAGAAAGGAGCGGGTCGGCCGGGATGCGCCGTGGGATGGCCGCGAGCGGGACGCCTGCCTCGACCGCCACGTGACGGCACGCGCGGAGGAGGGGCGGCAGCGACGGATCGACGTTGAGCAGCTCGTCCTGCAGCCCGAAGACGGATCCGATGACGCGCAGGCTGCGTGCCTGCGCGCGCGCGGGTGCGCCGGAGCGCGCGGACACGGCCGCAGCGACGAATGCCTCGTCGAGCGCGGCGAGCTCCGCGGCACGCGCGATGAGCGCGGCCACCGCCTCGGGCTCGGTGGATGCCGATACGCGTGCCTCGGCCGGGATCATGGCGCGCGCGAACCTGAAGCGGCCCTCGGCGACGGCCTCGTCGCACGCAGGGACGCCCGCGGGCGCATCGACCACGAGCGCTCGGCCGTCCGGGACGGCGACCACGGTGAAGGGGCTTCCGGCAAGCTCCGCCGCGAGCATGGGCACCACGCCGCCGGGAGCCACGGTGCCGAGGTAGGCGCGGCGGCCCGCCGTGCCGTCGGCGCGGCGACGCGCCACGAGGACGCTCACCATGCCCGAGGCGACCGCGAACGCGGGCTGCGCCAGCGAGAGGTCGACGTGGTGCCGGCCGTCGACGCGGCGCACGGACGCACCGGCGGCGGCGAAGGTGGATGCGGGCGCGGGAAGCTTCACCCCTGCCCTCCCCCGCGCACGAATGCGGCATAGGCGCCGTCGAGGCGCATGAGCTCCTCGTGCGACCCGCGCTCGGCGATCGCGCCCCGATCGAGCACCACGATCTCGTCGGCATCGCGGATGGTGCTCAGCCGGTGCGCCACCACCAGGCACGTGCAGCCCCGGCGCCGGATGGCACGGTCGAGCTGGCTCTCGGTGGTGGCGTCGAGCGAGGACGTGGCCTCGTCGAGCACCAGGATCGACGGCCTGCGCGAGAGGGCGCGCGCGATCTCGATCCGCTGCGCCTCGCCGCCGGAGAGGTTTGACCCGCCCTCGGCGATGCGCATGCCGAGCCCGCCCCGCGACTCCATGAGCGCGGCAAGGCCGGCATCGTTCGCAGCCTCGCGCATGGCGTCGTCGGTGACGCCGGGGTCCCAGAGCGAGAGGTTCTCGCGGAGGCTCGCCTCCACGAGGAACGGCGACTGCCCGACGGTCGCGATGAGCGACACGCGCTCGTGACGCGGGATGTCGGCGAGCGGACGGCCGTCCACGAGCACCTCGCCCGACCACGGCAAGCAGAGGCCGCACGCGAGCTTGGCCACGGTGCTCTTGCCGCTGCCGGTGAGTCCCACGAGCGCCACGCGGCGGCCCGCGCCGATCGCGAGCGTGAAGTCGCTGATCAGCGGGTCGCTGCTCTCGCTGTAGCCGAACGCGACGTCGCGGAACTCGAGCGTGTCCGCGGCCGCGGCAAGCTTCGGCACTTCCGGCGACGGCAGCGCCAGCGGATCGAGCGGATGGCGGATGACGTCGTCGATGCGGGTCATCGCCGCGCGAAGTCCCTGGACGTCCTGCCCGAGGGCGGCGAGGTCGAGGACGGGACCCATGAAGCCCACGAGGATGGCCTGGAACGCCAGGAGCGACCCGAGCGTCATGTGCCCCTGCATCACCTGCCAGCCGCCGTACGAGAGCACCACGGCGGACACGAGCAGCGTCGACAGCAGCTCCGGAAGCGCGGTGGTCCACGCGGCAAGGCCCTCGAGCGCCTGCTGGCTTGAGGCGATGCGCGCATTGGCATCCGCGATCCGCGCGAAGAGGTCGTTCTCCCGGCCCGATCCCTTGACGGTCTCGATGGCGGAAAGCCCCGCCGAGAGCGTGCCGGCGCCGAGGCCGGAGTCCCTCTCCAGCGTGCGCGAGTGCTCCACGAGCGCGCGGCCCGAGAGGACCATGATGCCGGCGATGGCCGCGACGACGAAGAGCGCGACCAGCGCGAGGTGTCCGTCGATGGCGACCATCGCCGCGAGGAAGACGAGCGAAGTGAGGAGGCCGACGGCGGCCGGCGCCACCTTCGCGGCCAGCGTGTCGGCCAGCATCTCGAACCCGGCCAGGCGCTGCACGATCTCGCCGGGGTAGCGGTGCGAGAAGAAGTCGACGGGAAGGCGCAGGACGTGCGCGGCGAAGTCCGCGGATCCGGTCACGGCCAGGCGCTGCTCGAGACGCGCCAGGACTGCCTGCTGGATCCAGCCGAGTGCCACCGTGACCCCGAGGCATGCCGCCGCGATGGCAACCATCGGCACGATCCAGCGGCCGGCACCCTCCAGGAGCACGCGATCAACGTAGACGGCGCCGAGCGCCGGGAGCGCGAATGCCGGCACCGCGAGGAGCAGGCCGCATGCGGCGGCGATCGCCACGGCGCCCCACGAGCCGCGCATCCGCTCGCGCACGAGGCCCCACACTCCGTGGGGCCGGCCACCGCGCTCGAACGCATCCGTCGGCTGCAGCTCGAGCACCACGCCGGTGAACTTGCGGTCGAACTCCTCGGGCGACACCCAGCGCCGGCCGACCGCGGGGTCCATGATCCGCCAGCGACCGCCGCGCCAGCCCTCGAGGACGACGAAGTGGTCGAACCCCCAGAAGAGGATGCCGGGCAGCTTGAGCTCCAGCAGCTCCTCGCTTTCCACGGAGTAGCCGTCGCACGACATGCCGAGCGACTCAGCCGCCGCGGTCACCTGCAGCGCGTTGCTGCCGTCGCGGCTGACGCCGCACATGCGACGCGCCTCCTCGAGGGCGAGGTGGCGGCCGTGGTGCGCGAGCACCGAGACCAGGCAGGCGGCAAAGCACTCCACGGCGTCCATCTGCAGTATGACGGGCGCATCCACCAGCCGGCGCCCCCGGGGCTCGAAGGGCGTCCCGCGCGCGACGGGTGCTTCCTGCGCCGCCTCAGCCACCGAGGACCTGCTTGATCCAGGGAAGGAGGAGCGAGATTGGGCGGACCTCCTCGGCGATCACGTCCACCTCGCACACCGTGCCCGCCGACAGCGGCTGCGGGTAGCCGGCGCCGCCGGTCCAGCGGAGGCCGGTCGGGGTGGAAGCGTCCTGCTCCAGGTCGATCACCGCCGACACGAGCCCGCCGTAGCGGCGCTCCACGTCCTGCGCGAACTCCGCGCTGTTGATGATGCGCAGGAGCGACTCGCGGGTGCCGACCACCGGCTCGACGTCGCGCACCGAGGCGCGGACGATGCCGAAGCGCTCGCGGTCGGCCACCGACGGTTCAACGCGCGCGCCCATGGCGGCAGCCACGCGCTTGCCCTCGCCGAGCGGGAAGAACGAGTAGCAGCGAAGCCTGCCGTCCCCCGCATCCGACACCACTGCCACGGTTCCGCCGCGTCGCACGAGGTCGCCGGCGGAGCGCTGCAGCTGTACGACCTTGCCCGGGCGCGGCGCCACCACGTGGCGCTCCGCTGCCAGCCGGGCCTCGCACTGGCGCTCGGCGGCCTCGGCGTCGGCGACACCGTTGCTGCGGCGCTGCCGTTCCTGCGCGACGCGGGTGGCCATTTCGGCACGGTCGCTGGCGACCTTTCGCTGCTCGTTGCGGGCCTCGGAGAGCGCGCGCTCGATCTCGAGCTGCGTGTTGACGCTGCCGAGGAGGTCCGCCTCCGCGAGCAGCCCCTGACGGACGAGGTCGCGCTTGGTCTCGATGGCCTTGGCGAACTCCGCGGCTGTCGCCGACGCCTGCTCGATGCGTCGGGCGCATTCGCGCTCGCGGAGCTCGAGCGCCGCGGCCGCAGCGGCGTTGGCGCGGTCCTCGGCGGCGGACATGGCGGCATCCTGGTCGCGCAGGCGCTGCACGGCGTTGCGCGCATCGAGGTGCTGCACCTCGAGCGCGGGGTTGGCCACGACGGCGATGACCTCGCCCTGGGCGACGGTGTCGCCGGCCTTCACCCGCACCTCGGCGATGCGGCCGTCGACCGGCGCCTCCGCGGCGACCACCATCGTGCCCTCGATGAGGATGCCCATGCCGCGCACGGTCAGCGGCACGGTGCCGAGCAGTCCCCAGGCGACGAACGCGGCGACCACGCACCCGGCCGCGCCGACCAGCACCCAGAGGCGCGGGGTCGTGATGGGGGCCACTCGGTTGACCGCTTCCGGGCTGGAGGCCGACTCGACGGCACGCGCGCGGAATTGGAGGTCTTCACCGGCCATGGCTTCGACGCGCGCATCGTAGCCACTGCCCGTCAGGCGCGGTCACTTGCGCGCCTGCCAGCCGTACGCCTCGTAGCGGTGGTCGAACGTGCCGTCCGGACGCAGGTCGATCACGCCGAAGCCCTCGGGGATGCCCTGCAGCGGGCCCTTCCACCACGAGCCGCTCACCGCGCCGTCGCAGATGTAGGTGACGCCGTCGATGGCGCAGCGGTCCACGAGGTGGATGTGCCCGCTGAGGCAGAGCCTCACGTTGCCGCTGCGCTTGAAGAGGTCGTGCAGCAGCGTCGCGTCGGTGTGCATCTCGCCGTTGGTGATGACGTTGTCCTCGCCCACCTTGTCGCGGCCGCGCGGCTTGCCGAAGGTGAGCGTCGTGAGCGACATGATGGGGATGTGGCTCACGACGCACACCGGCATGGTCCGCGGCGTCTCGGCGAGCAGGCGCACCAGCCAGTCATGCTGCGCCTCGTCGAGGTAGGCGGTGTACCCGTCGCCCTTCGGCTGCACGCTGTCGAGGCAAACGAAGCGCCACCCGCCCTGGTCGAAGGAGTGGTACGAGCGCTCGATGCCGAACATGTCGCACGCGAAGCGCTTGCCCCAGTCGGCCTCGGTGCCTGAGGTGCCGCTGCGCGACTTGTTCCAGCCGAAGATGTCGTGGTTGCCGACGGCGTGCCGCAGCGGCACCGAGCACTCGCGCTTCAGCGTCCCGAGCAGGAGCGCGCGAAGCTCCTCCGCGCGGCCGCGCTTGGCCTCGAAGACGTCCATCACCGAGTCGCCGCCCGTGACGATGAGGTCTGGCTTCTGGCGCTGCGCGTGCGCGAGCGCGGCGGCGAGGCCGGCCTCGGCACCGAGCTCGGGCTGCACGTGGATGTCGGTCATGTGCACGATGCGGAACGCGCCGGCGGGCGGCGCGGCGGGCGGCACCCGATCGTGGCCGAGCGCGGCGCGTCCCGCGGCGAGCGCGGCGCCTCCGGCGATGGCGGTGCGGAGAAAGTCGCGACGGTCGGAAGCCGAGGCGTGGCCCTGCTGCATGCCCGGTGATACCGCCGAGCGGCGCGCGGGTTGAAGGGCGCACGAACGCATTCCGTACACTCGCGCGCGTGAAGCACCTGCGACCGCCGACGGCCGACGAGATCCGCACGCTGACTGGCGTGCGCGAGGGCGAGGTGCGCCTCGGCGAGCGCGTGCGCGTGCCCGACCGGGACGGGACGCTGCCGATCGGCCCGCGCGTGGCGCTGCTCGGCGTGCCCGAGGACATCGGTGTCCGCGCCAACCTCGGCCGCGCCGGCGCGCGGCGGATGTGGCGCGCTTTCCTGCCGCGCTTCCTCAACATGCAGTCGAACGCGTTCCTCGACGGTGCGTCGGTGCTGGTGGCCGGTACCGTCGACCTGCGCGACCTGCGGCGCACGACGAGGGGGCTCGACCCGACGGTGGGCGGGCCGCGGGCCCGCGCCGACGCGCTGGCGACGCTGCGGCGCGCGCAGGGCGAGATCGACGGGCGCGTGGCGACGGTGGTCGAGGGCCTGCGCCGCGCGGGGTTCGTCCCGGTGGTCGTGGGCGGCGGGCACGGCAACGCCTACGGGGTGCTGGCCGGCTGCGCGCGCGCGGCCGGGCGCGCGCTCGGCTGCGTGAACGTGGACCTGCACGCGGACCTGCGGCCGCGGGAGGGGCGCCACTCGGGCAACGGCTTCTCGTACGCCCTCGAGGACGGGCACCTGTCGCGCTATGCGGTTGTGGGCATGTCCGAGGCGTATGCCACGCAGGCGATCGTGGACGCCGTGGCGCGCGACCCGCGCGTGTGTGCCGTGACGCTCGAATCCATGCTGCGCACGGGGGTGACGGCACAGTCTGCGGCGGCCGCGGCGGCCGCGCACGTGGGAAGCGGGCCCGCGACGCTCGAGCTTGACCTCGACGCGGTCGCCAATGCGCCCGCGAGCGCGGCGGCCGCCAGCGGCTTCACGGGCGCCGAGTTCCGTGCCATGGCCGCAACGCTTGCGCGCGCCCTCGACCTGCATGCGGCACACCTGGCCGAGGGAGCACCGGGACTGGGGCCATGGCCCGCGGACATGCTGGGCAAGCTCTGCGCCGAGGTGGTGCGCGACGTGGCGACCGCCGTCGTCAGCAGGTGACCGCCGGTACGAAGCGGAACGCCTGGCCGTCGAAGAGGCCGCGATCGCTCAGCTTGAGCGCAGGGATCACCAGGAGCGCCATGAAGCTCGTGGTCATGAACGGTGCACGCAGCGGGGAGCCGAGCGCCTTCGCCTTCGCCGTGAGCCGGGCGTACGCGGCTGCCACCTCTTCCGCGGGACGGTCGCTCATGAGCCCGGCGATGGGTAGCGGCAGAACGTCGACGGAGCCACCGTCGGCCACGGCGAGCCCGCCGCGAGCGCGGAACACGGCGTTCACGGCGGCGGCGATGTCCTCGCGCGTGGCGCCGACGGCCACCACGTTGTGGCAGTCGTGCGCGACGCTCGCGGCGATGGCGCCGCGCCGGAGCCCGAAGCCGCGGATGAAGGCGTGCGCCGGCGGCGCGTCCACGTAGCGGTTGACCACCGTCAGCTGCAGCAGGTCCTGCGCGGCATCCGGCTCGATGATGCCGTCCGTCACGCGCGCACGGAGGTCGGCGCGCGCGGTGACGAGCTGCCCGTCCTCGGCCACGATCGCGTGGACGGTGACGCCCGCGGCACCCGCGCAGCGGGCGGGCGGGCGCACCGCGAAGTCCGGAGCGGCAAACGCGGCGGCGCGGAAGGCGTTCGGGGTGCCGGACGGCCGCGGCGGGATGCGGTCGGAACCGCCCTCGGCGACGACCTCGCCGGCGATCCACGTGCGCAGCGGCCGGAAGGAGCGCAGGTCCTCGAGCAGCACCATGTCCGCGCGGTCGCCCGGCTGGAGCAGGCCGCACGGGAGGCGATAGTGGCGGATGGGATTGAGCGTGGCCGCACGGAGCGCCGCCATCGGATCGATGCCGTTGGCGACCGCGCGGGCCGCGATGCGGTCGACGTGCCCGAGGAGCAGGTCGTCCGGGTGCGCGTCGTCGGTGCAGAACATGCAGCGGTCGGGATGCTCCGCGAGGAGCGGCCACAGCGCGTCGAAGTTGCGCGCTGCGCTTCCCTCGCGGATGAGCACCTTCACGCCGATCGCGGCCTTGCCGCGCGCCTCGTCGAGCGCGAAGCACTCGTGGTCGGTCTCGATCCCGCGCGCGAAGTACGCCTTCGCCTGCTCGCCGCGCAGGCCGGGGGCATGGCCGTCGACCGGCTTGCCGCGAGCCTTCGCGGCGGCGATCTTCGCGAGCACCTGCGGGTCGCCGCCGATCGCGCCGGGCCAGTTCATCATCTCGCTGAGGTAGCCGATGCGCGGGTCATCGAGGAGCCGCGCGCAGGCGTCGGCATCGAGCACCGCGCCCGCGGTCTCGAAGCCCGTGGCGGGCACGCAGGACGGGCAGCCGAGCCAGCAGGTGAACGGGGATCCCGCGATGTCCTCGAGCATGTACCGGACGCCCGCCGAGCCGAGCACGTTCGCGATCTCGTGCGGATCGCTCACGCTGGCGACGGTGCCGTGCCGCATTGCCACGCGCGCGAACTCCCACGGCGGGAGCATGCTGCTCTCGACGTGGACGTGGGCGTCCACGAAGCCGGGGACGAGCACGCCCGGGTCCACGGGCCCGGACGCGGGGGCGATGGAGGCGATGCGGCCGCCGCGGACCGCGACCTCCGCGGGGAACACGTTGCCGGAGACGACGTCGGCAACAAGGTGGCGATGAACGGCATCGGGCATGTCGCGAGGGTACCGGGGCTCAGTTCGCTCGACGCGCCGCAACGGCAAAGCCCGATGCACACGCAGCGAGGCCGACGACGGCGTTCGCGACAAGGACGGCGGACACCGCGGCAAGGTCAGCCGCGGAAAGACCGTCCGCCACGTCCCACGCCATGCCGCTGACCGTGGTGAATCCACCGAGGAACCCGGCACCCAGGAGATGCTCGCGCATCCGGTGCACGTGCGGGATGCCCACGGGAGCCCCGCCATCGTCACGCACCGCGATCCGCGCGAACAGGCAGCCGATGAGGAAGGCGCCGAGCACGTTCACGGCGATCCGCGAAGGCCATGCCGGCAGGCCGAGCGCGGCGAGGGCGATCTCGGCCACGCCGCGTCCGAGCGAGCCGAGCGCACCGCCTGCGAAGGCGGCTGACGCGAGCTTCCACGCCGCGAGCGGCGCGACCGCGGGCTTGTGATGCTCGCCCGGGGTCACGCTGCACCCCCGAGCGCCGCGTGCGCGATCGCACTGCCCGCGAGCGCGGCAGCCGGCGCACCCGCGATCGTGACGGCCCACAGGCCGATCGCATGCCCGCGCGCGCCGCGCAGCCAGAGCTGCACGACGTCCATCGAGAACGCGGAGTAGGTGGTCCAGCCCGCGAGAAGCCCGGTGGCGGCGCCGAGCGTCAACGGCCCAAGCGGTGGGCTGGCGCCGGACGCGCTGCCCGCGAGCAGACCCATCACGAACGCACCGGACAGGTTGACGGCGCACGTGGACCACCACGGATGCGTGCCGCGCCGCACCAGCGCATCGCGCACCAGCACGCGCAATGCGCAGCCGATGCCGCCGCAGGGCGCCACCACGGCAAGGTGCGCAAGCGGGCTCATGCGCGCGCAAACCTCCGCAGGCGCAGGCTGTTCAGGACGACCGCGACGCTCGACACGCTCATCGCCAGCGCCGCGAGCATCGGGCTCGGGGTCCACTCCGTGAACGGCCAGAGCACCCCGGCGGCAAGCGGAATGCCGACTGCGTTGTAGCCAAACGCCCACCACAGGTTCTGCCGGATGGTCCGGAGCGTCGCGCGCGCGATGCGGATCGCATCGACCACGCCGCCCACGCCCTGGCGCATCAGCACCACGCCGGCGGCATCCGCGGCGATGTCGGCGCCCGTGCCGACGGCGATCCCGACGTCGGCGGTCGCAAGCGCGGGCGCGTCGTTCACGCCGTCGCCAACCATCGCCACGCGACGACCGGCGGCTCGCTTCGCCTGGACGATTCGCGCCTTGCCGTCGGGCAGGATGCCCGCGTGCACCTCGTCGATGCCGGCGTCGTCTGCGATCCGGCGCGCCACGCGCGGGTCGTCGCCCGAGGCCATGGCGACCGCGAGCCCATCGGCGCGAAGGCTCGCAACGGACTCGCGCGCATCTGCAAGGAGCGCATCCGCGACGCTGATGACGCCGAGTGCCGCGCCGTCCGCGGACACGACGACGGCCGTGCGGCCGGCATCGCGCTCGCGGTCGATGGCCCCGGCAAGCGGCGCGGGCAACGGGCCTTCGAGCGCGAACTGCGGCGTCCCGACCCGCACGCGCCGACGGTCGACGATGGCGGACACCCCGGCGCCGGGCGTGGAGGCGAAGTTGAGGGCCATCGATGTCGGCGCACCTTCGGCGGATGCGGCACGCACGATCGCCTCGCCGAGCGGGTGCTCGCTCGCGCGCTCGGCGGATGCCGCCGCCGAGAGCAGCGCGCGCAGATCGATGCCCTCTGCGGGAATCATCGCCGCGACCGCGGGCCGGCCCGCCGTGACGGTCCCGGTCTTGTCGAGCACCACCGTGTCGACGCGCGCCAGGGCCTCGAGGGATGCCCCGCCCTTCACCAGGATGCCGCGGCGAGCGGCGGCACCGGTCGCCACCATGATGGCGGTTGGAGTTGCGAGCCCAAGCGCGCACGGGCACGCGACGACGAGCACCGCCACGGTGCACTCGAGCCCGCGGCCGGGATCGCCCGAGAAAGCCCACGCCGCGAACGTCGCTGCCGCCACGCCGAGCACCGCGAAGGTGAACCATGCGCTCACGCGGTCGGCAAGCCGCGCGACGGGCGCGCGACTCGCCTGCGCCTCCTCGACCATCCGCGCGACCCCCGCAAGCAGCGTCTCGGCTCCGACCTGCGCGGCGCGCACGACCAGCACGCCGCCCGCGTTCAGCGTGCCCGCATAGGCCTGGTCACCCGGCCGCTTGGAGACGGGCACGCTCTCGCCCGTGAGCATCGACTGGTCGACCTCGGAGGCACCCTCCGCCACCGGGCCGTCAACCGGCACTCGGTCGCCGGGGCGGACCACCACCAGGTCGCCCCGGCGGACCTCGGAAACGGGGATGTCCAACTCCGCATCGCCGCGCCGGACGCGTGCCACGGGCGGCTGCAGTTCCGCGAGCCCACGCACGGCATCGCGCGTGCGGATGGTGGCCCGGGTCTCGAGCCAGCGCCCGAGGAGCGCCAGCGTGACGATCACGCCCGCAGCCTCGAAGTGCACCGCGGGCATTGGCGAAGACCCCGCGCGCGGAAGAAAGCCATCCAGGAAGACAAGCGACGACCACCCGAACGCGGCACCGATGCCGAGCGCGAGCAGCGTGTCCATGTTGGCCGTCCGCTTGCGCGCACCGAGCGCCGCCGCGCGGAGGATGGGCCAGCCGCACCAGAGGACGAGCGGCACCGAGAGCGCGAACTGGAGCACCACCGACTTGCCTTGCTCAGTCCTCACGCGGTGACCGCCGAGATGCGGTGCCGATGCATCCACCGCGACCGTTTCCGCCGACCACAGGTGGTGCGACGTCATTGCCACCCACACGAGCGGTGCGCAGAGCACCAAGGCGACGAGGAGCCGAACGCCCAGTGCGCGCAGCTCGCGGCGGGCAGCGGAATCCACCTCGGCAAGCCGTGATACGGTGCTTCCGGCGCCTGCGGCGGAAGGCCGCGTCGGATACCCAGCCTCGCTCACTGCGCGTGCGAGCGCGTCGACATCGGCGCCGGCAAGTGCCTCCACCACCGCCCGGCCGAGCATGAAGTCCACCGTCGCATCGCGCACGCCCGCCTGCGCGCGCAGCACGCGCGTGACGCTCGCGGCGCAGCTCGCGCACGACATGCCGTCGACCCGAAGCTCGAGGCGCTCCGTCACGCATCCCTCCGCGCAAGCTTCGTGCACGCCGCATGCCGCGAGCAGCCGACGAGGTGGTCGTTCACCATGCCCACGGCCTGCATGAACGCGTAGCAGATGACGGGCCCGCAGAACTTGAAGCCCTCCTTGCGAAGCGACTTTGCCATGCGCTCGCTCTCTGCCGTCTGAGCACGGATGTCCGCGGGCGACCGCAGGCGCCCGACCATGGTCTGGTGATCGACGTGCCGCCACAGCAGGTCGCGGAACGCGCCGCGGCCGCCCCGCTCCATCACGCGCTCCCACGCGCGGGCGTTGGCGATGGCGCCCTCGATCTTCGCGCGGCTCCGGACGATGCCGTCGTCCCGCAGCAGGCGCGCCACGTCACGTGCGCCGTAGCGCGCGACCTTCGCGGGGTCGAAGCCGTCGAACGCACGCCGGAACGCGGCGCGCTTGCGCAGGATGGTGATCCAGCTGAGGCCCGCCTGGAAGCCGTCGAGCACCAGCTTCTCGAAGAGCGCGCGGTCGGCGGTGACGGGCACGCCCCACTCGGTGTCGTGGTAACGCACGTACACCGGGTCCGTGCCGCACCACCAGCAGCGGGTTCCGCGCGAAGGAGCGGTGTTCGATGCCGGCATGCGCGAATCGTAATGACGCGACGGCATCGATCACGTGGATCACGATGCCGGAAACTGGTGCCAAAGTGACCAGGAACGGATTTCGGGCGTCAGGCGTTGACGAGGCCGCGGCGGTCGGGGATGCCCTCGCGAAGGTCGATGCCGTGCTCGAGCACGCTCTTGAGGTTCGTGAGGAAGAACGCCCACCCTGCGTGGCAGCCGACGTAGGCGGACTCGAGCTGGCGGAAGTCAGCGGTCGGGTGCATGCGCTGCTCGAGTTCCACGGTCACTCGGCCGTCGGGCCTCGGCACGATGCGGAACTCCACCCAGCCCTTCCCCTCGTACCAGGAGATCCGCAGCCGCTGCGGCGGCTCGGCGCGAAGGACCTCGTCGCCCTCGCTCACCTCGCCGGGCACCGCGCGGCCGGCGGCGTCGGTGTCCACGACGGTGGGCCATGTCAGGCGAAGGCGCGCACCCGGCTCCAGCGCGCGGTCGCGGGGCAACTCGCGGCCATCGGCCGTCGACGCGTCGGCACGCAGCAGGAACCAGCGCTCCATTCCCTCGGGCGTGGCCACCGCGCGCCACACGGCTGCGGCCGGCGCACGGAGGTGAACGGCCTGCGTGAAGCCCAGCCAATCGCGACCGGTCCCCGTGCCGAAGAGGCTCATGCGCCACGGCAGGCACTCCACGCGGAAGACGCCTGCCTCCACGGCAGGGTCCTCGGCCATTCGCGCCGCCGCGCCCGCGGCATCGAGCCTCGAGAAGACCACGAGGCCAAGCGATCCATCCTCGGCAGGTCCCGCCGTCACCACGTCGCCGGCGGCGACCAGCCCCTGCAGGAACGTCAGGTGCCGTCCGAGGGCCTCCATCTCGTCCTCGGTGGGATCAAGGTGGAAGTCGGCGCGGACTGGTCGAAGGAACGCGATCGCGGCCATGCGCGGAAGGTAGCGGCGCATTTCGGCACCGAACGAGGTGGAACTCGGCGCGCACACGCGCGTGGCGGCCTCGGTCGAAGCCGCAAACCCGGAGTGCGCGCTTGCGCGCTTGCCGAGCGCACGCGGTGTCGACGCCGGCGAGATGCGCGGGATGGTCGCGAGGTCGCCGACCACGGTGCCCAGCCCTCGAGGCGATGGAACTGACATCTCCGGATATCAGGAATCTGATATCTTGATCGTCGGAATTGCCCGGCCGATTCGGTTGCAACCAGCACAGGAGTCCGTGACATGTACGGAAAGCAGACCGAGCGCGCGATCGGCGCCATGAGCCGCCTTGCCGAGGTGTGGGACGGCGGCAAGACGCGGCTGTCGGCGTTCGAGATCGCCGACCAGCGCGGGCTGCCGAGGCCGATGGTGGCCAAGATCCTGACCAGCCTGTCGCAGGCCAACCTGGTGAGCGGCTCGCCCGGCCCCGGCGGCGGCTACTGCCTCGCGCGCCCGCCCGCGCAGATCAGCCTGCGCGAGGTGTACGAACTCTTCGAGCGCGAGGATCGCAGCAATACCTGCCCCTTCGGCGGCGGCGTCTGCGGCGTGGGGGAGCCGTGCGCCATGCACGACCAGCTTGTCCGCATGCAGGCGAGCATCAGGGATTTCCTGAAGTCGAACACCTTGGAAACGTTCCGCGTCGCCAGCCAGGAGAAGGGCCTCAAGCCGACGCCCAAGGACACGCCAACCGCGTCCCCCCGCGAGAGTTACCGCGCGCCGGAGCGGAGGAAGAGGTAGGGGAAGACGGCGGAGGGGCGGGGAAGTACCATTGTCCACTTCTAGTGCCCGGTTCCAGGGCACTGGGGTCGTTTCTCGGGGGGACAGAGAGCGCGCAACTGACCAACACCCAGACCGTCGCCGTTGTCGCAACGACCCTCGCGAGCCTCCTTTCGAGGCTGTCGTCGCTGGCGTCGCAGGTGATCGTCGGGATCTTTCTGACGGATGCCCAGGTGGGCGAGTGGGCAGTCGCCGTCGGCATCATCGGCGTCACCGGAATCTGGCGCAACGGAGGCTCAGCCACCTACTTCCCGTCCCTGAAGCCGGAGCGGTTCGATTTCATGTCAGGGCCACTCTTCGCCTGGGCGGTGATGTTCGGGGGGGGCAACGGCACTTGCGACCGGGCTGGTGGTGCTGAGCATCCCGATGCTGCCGTCCGAATTCGATCGCTATCGCGCGCCTTCGCTCACCCTGATCCTTCTGCTTCTCGCAGCTCGCGCAGTGATCCACCCCCTCGCCCTGCTCGGGCGGATGCGTCTGCTCGTCTCGCACCAGTTCACATCGGTGGCACGTCTCGATGCGCTGCTGGCTGTCCTCCGGGTGGGGATGACGTGGATCGTGGCCAGGGAGGGCGGCGCGGCCCTCGCGTTGGCAATCCCGTACGTGGCAGCCACAGCGCTCGAGGCGATCTGCCTTGCCTTCATGGGTGGCTTCAACCGTCGCGATTTCGACCTCAGGACATGGAAACTGGGTGGCCTGGGAACGCTGCTCGCTTGGCCATTGGCAATGGCGGTGCTTGGCTCGATCCGAGGCGAGGCCGCATTCCTGCTCGTCGGCCTCACCATCCCCTCTGCCGCGCTCGGCGTCTTCTACTTCGCGTTCCAGCTCGCAAACCAGCCGACCATGATGATCGGCGGCGCACTGCCGAACATCATTGCTCCGATGGTCGCACGGGATCGTGGTAGCACCGAGGCCGAACGCGCTGGCATCGAGCGAGTGCTCGCGAGCTCGATGCTCTTTGTCCCGATCACCACCATGGCCGCGGCTTCGTTCTTCCCGGCCGCCGAGCACCTCCTTTGGAACGGGAAGTGGGCCTCTGCATCGGCGAGCCTGTACTGGCTCTGCGCAGCCGCCACCTACACCACTGTTGCCGCGCTGCTCGTCGGACCGCTGGTCGGACTGCAACGATTCAAGGCAGCGGCAGGCTTCGAGTTCCTCAAGATGGTCGGCATGATGCTTGGGGTCCTGGCCGGCGCGCTGCTCATCCGAGCTAGTGATGGGCGAGAGATTTTTGGGATGTCCGCTCTCACCGCAATTTCCGCCTGCGTTTCCGTCGGAACGGCGGGGTCAGCCCTCGCGCAGATCCTCTGGGTTGCTCGCGCCTACCACCTCGGCAAGGCTGACACGATACGCCACCTCTGCTTCGGACCCGCATTGAGTGCCTTGACGGCGATCGCCGCCACGTCGATCGCCTCAAGCCTCAACACCTCCCTCGGGATCACGCATGATCGGCCCGGCGCCGCCTGGGAGCTCCTGACGGTTTCATTGACCTACGTTGCCCTCATCGTCCTCGCGGTGCGCTTCACGGCTGAAGGCACGCTCAGAGACACGCTGATGACGCTGCCGAGGCCTGTTTCAGATCCGCTCCGCCGGATCCTGTTGCTCACCTAGTCCCGCTGGGCCCGGCGTCACCCCCACCCCGCTTCCCCTCGTACACGCCCACATCCTCCGCCAGCGCCTTGCGTACGTCGGGGGTCGTGGCGACGGAGAGCGCGCGCTTCGCGGTGGCGGCGGCGGAGGTGCGGTCGCCGGAGAGGTACTGCACGCGCGCAAGGATCGCGCCGACCAT
>Ga0194123_10000262_pt1 | contig 104794 bp, 108 predicted proteins | sample TA2MahsurfametaG_5_FD_155479 | JGI IMG/M metagenome (GOLD analysis project Ga0194123, IMG submission 155479) | Freshwater microbial communities from Lake Tanganyika, Tanzania - TA2015023 Mahale A surface | ecosystem: Environmental > Aquatic > Freshwater > Lake | place: Tanzania: Lake... | reverse complement strand
TACGGCGAGAGTTGGTAGAGAATTGCGGCACACAATCCGGCGGTGGGGGACAGGCGTCCGACCCGGGCCAACCAGAGCACGCCGAGACCGGCCAACAAGAGAAGAGATCCGGTCCAGAGTCGATGAGTGATCCAGTCGGGAACGCCGAGCCAATCGAACACCGCGTAGAACGGACCGGAGGGCCATAGGTAGCCGACGTTCTGGTGTGGAACCCAGCCACCGAGTTGGCGCGCATCCCACGACCAGATCGAGTCGGAGATCAATCGCCCCGGATCGAGGTACAGATACAACTTGGTGTCACCGGGTACGCGACCCGGTGCACTCGCCAGCAACGGGATGTAGGCGAGGGCGGCCAGAAGGGAGATCCGGCGCACTCGTTGGCTCAAGGGATCGCTCCGTACACGCCGTACAGCGCGGTGAGTGCGACCAACCCGGCGCCGGACGTGGCCATCACATAGGGCCACCAGTGTTTGCGCTTGTCGCTATCGAGCCACAGGGCGGCCACGATCACGAGCGGAAACGCGGTGAACAAGAAACGCGGGCGGGCCGTGACGGTGGCCGGTAGCAGCATGAGGGCCATGATCACCGCGCTGTACGCCGCGGCCACAGGAGGCAGGCCACGGCGCCAGGCGATCCAGACCAAGAAGATGGTGCACAAGAACGACACGGCCGTGATGAGGTCGGTGGGTGACGTGAGTGGTTTGGTGAATGCTTCGAGGGTGTTGCGGATGGCCGTGAGGCCGAACGAGGCCCCTTCTTTCCAGGCCTCTCCCTGTACGCGGAACCACACGCGCGATTCGCCGGTATGGCGATCGATCCACCACTGGAAGAAGACGAATCCGACCGGCGCGAGCAGTGGTGCGACGAGCGATGACCATTGGCGTCTGGTTCGGATCGCGATGAGTGACGCGATGGCGCACGCGGCCACCACGGCGATGCCGTTGGGCCGCGTCGTGGTGGCGACAGCGGCCAGCACGCCAGCCAGTAACCATTTCTCGCGAGTGAGGGCCAACAGGCACGCGGCGGCCAGCACGAGGAGGAGGGCCTCGCTGTAGGCGAATGACAGCACGAAACTCCCGGGGAAGATCGCGGTGAGCACCATGGCCACCCGGGCATGCTCGGCGCCGAACCACGCGCGGGTCAGAAGACCCACCAGAACGATGAAGACCGCACCGAGGAGCAGGTTGAGGAAGAGAGCGGCGAAGGTGTCGCCGCCGGGAAGAACTCGGTCGACGGCACGAACGAGTCCGGGATAGGCCGGAAAGAAGGCGACTCGTGCTTCGGGGTCGTCGTACGTGATGCCGTCGGGGACGAACGACGGGTACCCCCGACGGACGATCCGCATGTACCAGATGCCGTCCCACGAGGTGAGTACGTCGAGGATCATCGACGTGGCCGAGCGGGGGAGCACCGCTTCGCGCGCGTGCGGGTCGGGTTTGGTGAAGTAGCCCCAGATCAGTCGTTCGCGGATCTTGTTGTCGTCGGCCCGCAACTCGGCACCGACGATGGCCGCTCCGGCGATGACGCAGAGGCGCGACACGACATAGGCGATGGCGGCGTGCCGGAGGGCCAGTCGCCAGACGAGAGAGTCGCGCGAATCGTTCATGGGTCGGCCGGCCGAAGCGAGCAAGGAGACGCTAACACGATGCGTCGCGGCCGCTCGGGGAAGGCCAAACTGCGGAGATGAGTTCTGTGATCGTGGTCGAAAAGCCCCAGCCCGGTGTCGAAGTCCTACGTCTGAATCGTCCCGACCGGTTGAACGCACTCACGTCCGAACTCGTGAGCGACTTGCACGCTCACCTCGACCGCATCGCAGTGGACCCCGAGTGTCGTGTCGTGATCCTCACCGGGGCGGGTCGGGGTTTCTGCGCTGGCCTCGATCTCACCGGATACGGCGATCCGCCGCACGCGGCCCATCTCGGACCCACCCAACGCGGCCTGGCGACTCAGAAGCACATCGCGAGCCTCGTCACTCACATGCGCGCATTGCCCCAACCGATCATCGCGGCGGTCAACGGCGCGGCCGCTGGCGGTGGGTTGGCTCTGGTGCTCGCCAGCGACATCCGCTTGGGTGGTCAGTCGTCGAAGTTCAACGTGGCCTTCGTGCGCATCGGGTTCTCGGCGTGCGACATCGGTACGTCGTGGCTGCTGCCGCGCATCGTGGGGGCGTCACGGGCTCAAGAGCTCATGTTGACGGGCCGCATCTTTGATTCGGCCGAAGCACTACGGATCGGACTGCTGGTCGACGTGGTGGCCGACGATCAACTCATGGCAGCCGCATTGGCCAAGGCCGATCAGGTGATCGCCAACACGCCGTTCGGAGTGTCTCTCACGAAAGAAGCGATGTGGTCGGCCCTCGAGATCCCGGGCATGCAGGCGGCGATCGACTTGGAGAATCGTCAGCAGATCATGTCGTCGCACACCGATGACGCTCGTGAGGCCATGCGCGCGTTCATGGAGAAGCGCGCGCCCGAGTTCAAGAACCGGTAGAACGCACCGACACCGGAGCCTCGCCACCGTGAATCGGATGGTGACAGGCCACGAAGTGGTTGGGGGCCACCTCGCGTATCTCCGGCTCCTCGGTCCGGCAGCGATCGGTCGCGGCCGGACAACGCGGATTGAAGCGACAGCCGGCCGGCGGCAACACCGGTGAGGGTGGTTCGCCTTGCACTCGCTGTGTCGCGACGGTGACGGTCGGGTCGGCCACCGGGATACTCGACAGCAGCACGTTGGTGTAGTGGTGAGCCGGGGCACGGTAGAGGTCGTCGCTGGGTGCGATTTCGCACATCTTGCCCAGGTACATCACGGCCACGCGATCGGAAATGTTCTTCACCACGGCCAGGTCGTGGGCGATGAACATGAGGGTGAGGCTGTAGTCGCGCTTGAGGTCTTCGAGCAGGTTGAGCACCTGAGCCTGCACGCTCACGTCGAGGGCCGATACCGGCTCGTCACAGATGATCATCTTCGGTTCGAGAACGAGCGCGCGGGCGATACTGATGCGCTGACACTGCCCACCACTGAACTGGTACGGGCGACGGTCGGCCGCCACGGCCGGATCGATGCCGACGTCCTCGAGCACCTTATTCACACGCGCGAGGCGCTCTTCCTTGGTGCCGACCTTCCAGATGTTGAGCGGTTCGAGCACGATGTCGCGCACGCTTCGACGAGGGTTGAGGGACGAAATCGGATCCTGGAAGATCATCTGAATATTGGTGCGCAGTCGACGGATGGTCTCGGTATCGGCTTGCATCAGGTCCTGACCGTCGAATGTGACCTCGCCGCTCTTGGGGCGCGGAATCTGCATGATGGCGCGGCCGGTGGTGCTCTTTCCGCAACCCGACTCACCCACGACGCCGAGGGTCTCACCCTTCTGGGCGTCGAACGAGATACCCGACACGGCGTTGACCTTGAGCCCTGTACGACCGACCGGGAACTCGACGACGAGATCGCGCACCGACAACAGTGCGTCGCCGCGGAGATGGGCGTGACCCGTACCAGCCATCAGTGTCCTCCCGAGCGACGACCCAGCGACACCTGGACCTCGTTCCAGCGATCGGAACCCACGGGATAATGGCAGGCGAAGAGGTGTCCCGGTTCGGCCTGCTGCAGTTCGGGCTCGACCTTGGTGCAGGTGTCGGTGGCGTAGGGGCAGCGCGGACTGAAGCTGCAGCCATCGGGCGGAGCAACCAGGTTCGGTGGACGACCGCCGATGGTCGTGAGTCGGGTGTGGCTCGGATCGGCGAGTTTCGGAATGCTCTGGAAGAGAGCCTCGGTATAGGGCATCTTCATCTTCGAGAACAGCGTGGCGGTGGGGGCGATCTCGACGATCTTGCCGGCGTACATCACGATGATCTGGTCGGTATGGCCGGCCACCACACCCAGATCGTGGGTGACGAGCACGAGGGCCATTTCGCGTTCACGACACTGGTCTTCGATGAGGTCGAGGATCTGAGCCTGCACCGTGACGTCGAGCGCGGTGGTGGGTTCGTCGGCGAACAACACCGACGGCCCACAAGCCAACGCCATGGCGATCATGATGCGCTGACGCATCCCACCCGATAGTTCGTGCGCGTACTGCTCGAGGCGCTTCTCGGGCTCGGGAATCCCGACGTCTTGGAGGAGCTTGAGCACGATCTCCTGAGCGTTCTCGCGGGTGGAACCCAGGTGAATGCGCAGCGGTTCGGCCAACTGCTTGCCGATCTTCATGACCGGATTGAGCGACGTCATTGGATCCTGGAAGATCATCGCCATCTCGGCGCCCCAGATCTTCTGGCGATCCTTGAGGCTCATGGTGGTGAGCTCGGTTCCCTCGAAGAGCACCGACCCCTTGCGGATCACGTTGCGACGGGGGAGCAGGCCCATGATCGAGCGCGACAGGATCGTCTTGCCGCAACCCGACTCGCCCACGATGCCGAGGCGCTGGCCGTGGTCGAGCGAAAAAGTGACGCCATCGACCGCACGCACGACTCCGCCGGGAGTGGCGAAATGAGTGGCGAGATCCTCGATCTCCAACAATGTGCCGGTTTCGCGGCGTACCGCGGTCTGCAGCGTGCTCATCCGATCGCCTCACGAATTCGGAACTTCTCACTCAACGCATCACCAAGCAGGTTGATGGCCAAGACGGTGACAAAGAGGATGATGGACGGCATGATCGAGATCCACCAGGCCGTTTCGAGTTTAGTTTGCCCCCCAAAGATCATCGCACCCCAAGTCGGGGTAGGCGCGGTGACTGACAGACCGAGGTAGGCCAAGGCTCCCTCGGCCACGACGAGGATGGCCATGCCAGTGATCGCGAAGGTGACCATGGCCGGCATCACGTTGGGCAGAATCTCGCGCACGATGATTCGACCGTTCTTGGCTCCGAGACCGCGGGCGGCCAGTACGAACTCCCGCTGCGCAAAAACGATGGTATTTGCCCGAACCAACCGGGCGATCGGTGGAATCGACAGAATGACCAGAGCAATGACGATCGGCGCGATCGACCGCGATTTGGCCTCGGTCGTGGTCGAACTGTCGAAGAATCCGACGATGAAGATGGCCAGAAGCAGAGCCGGAAACGCCAGGAAAATGTTCATGATCGTGTCGATCACTTTGTCGACCCGTTTACCCATGTAACCAGCAACGAGCCCGAGGATTCCCCCGATCAGGATGCCGAAAAGAATCGACAGTGCGCCGATGAGCAGTGAATTGCGGGCACCGAACATGGTTCGACTGAACAGGTCGTAGCCATTGGTGTCGGTGCCGAACAGCCCGAAGCGTTCAGGTGCATCTCCAACGATCGGTCGAGTGGTCTCAGAGAAGAGGGCCCAGGAGGGGGGCCGCTCGGCGAGGAGTGGATTGGTCTCGACATGGGTGGTGCAGAGGTTCTCGTTCTCGAATTGGTCACAGGAATGGTTGACGTACGGAAGGAATGATGCGCCGACCGCCGAGAACACGATGAAAAGAAGCCAAGCGCTCGACACCCATATGGTGATGCGGCCCCGGCGCCTGAATCGGGGCTGAGTCGGTTGATCGTATGAAGGATCGGGAGTAGCGGTGTCGGTCAAGGTGATCGTCCTAACCCAACCGTCCGACACGGACACGAGGGTCGAGGAATCCGTACAAGATGTCGACCAAGAAATTGGTGATCACGTAAACGAGCGCGAGAATCACGACGGTGATCTGTACGAGGCGAAACTCGGAGGCGAAAATGCCAAGCACTGTGCGACGTCCCAAGCCGTTGAGATTGAACGCCGTCTCGACCACGACTGAACCACCCACCAGCGCGCCGACGTTGACGGCAGCGGCCGTGACGAGGGAAAAGAGCGACGGCCGCAAAGCGTGACCGAACAATATGCGCGGGGTGCTCACGCCCTTGGCTCGGGCAGTGGTGATGAAATCGGACTGCAGGGTGTTGACCAAGTCAGAGCGAAGAAGACGCATGTAGGCGCCGGCGAGCGGGAGCGCTAAAACGATCGTGGGGAGGAAGAAGTTCCTGAAGTGGTCCCAAGGCGCCTCGAAAAAGCCAACGTCTGTGGATATGGCCGGAAACAGCTTCCAACGCACGGTAAATAGGAGGCCGAGAATTGTGGCCAACACGTAATTCGGCGTGGAGATGAAACCGAACGACACAGTCGTCGAGAAACGATCGAACAACCCGCCACTTCGATACGCGGCGAAAACTGCCGCTGGGATGGCGATGAGTAAGGCGACCAACTGCCCGTAGATCATCAGTCGCAGCGAGATCCCCAACCCATCGGAAATCGAGGTGCTGATTGGTTGGTTACCGTTGAGGGTGACTCCCCAGTCGAGGGTCACTAAATCGCCGACAAAGTAACCGTATTGGACGAGGGTCGGCTCACGAAGATTCAACGAGTCGAGGAGTTTGTTCTTTTCCTCCTCGTTAATGGCACCACTGCCCTTGGCGGCAATGATGCGTTCCTCGGCGTAGGGAATGGCCCCCAGTGCCAGTGACACCGTGAAGGTCACGGCGAAAACGACGATTACCAACTGCAAAAGTTTCCGCAGGAAGTATCTCATCGGTTCGGCGCCTCCACGGTGTCGCTGGCCATCGGGTGCTTACTGCTGTCTCCAGATCGTGTGCGGGAAGAAGGACCCGGCGATGCCGGCTCCCTCGACTGCGCGGGCACCCTCCGGTGTCGTGAGGTTGGCAGCGTCGAGGCCCATAACTCCGCTCTTAAAAGCGATCAACCACGTGGTGTAGGCACCCCAAAGGTTGTAGCACTCAGTGGCGAAGAGTCGGTTCACGTCTTCGGCGATCTGCTTCTTCTCGGCCGGATCGACGGTTGCTCGATTCGCATCGAGCAACTCGTCCAGCTTCGGGTCTTTGATTCGACCGAAGTTCAAAGCCAGCGATCCGATATCCAGGGCTGACGAACTGTGCCACCAGATGTACTGCTGGTCGAGATCGACACCGCCGTGATTACGCCACTGGAACACCTGGAAGTTTCCGAGCAATGCGGTGACGATGTACTGGCCCTGGTCGATCTGGTCGATGGTGACTTCGTCGATTCCGGCCTCCTCGTAGAAGTCCTTTTGGTACTGAGCGACCACCAGGTTCGTGGCGTCATTAGTGGTGGCCAGAGAGATCTTCAACTCACCGGGGTTCTCCGCCTTGTACTCGGCGATCAAGGCCTGAGCCTTGGCCATGTCTTGGACGAGCGGGTAGCCGGAGTCCTCAAGGTTGCCCACCTGGCCTGGAGAGAACGGGCCGTTGGCCAATTCGTTCACGCCGAAGGAGACCACTTCGTTGATGATGTCGTTGTCAGTGGCATTGGCCAGAGCACAACGGATTCGACGATCGTTGAGCGGCGATCCTTCCTGCGTGACGTGCAGCAAGGTGTAGCCAGTCTCTGCGTTATTGGTGATTTCTACCGACGAGAAGCCGTCTAACCCGGATCGGAACTCATTGATAACTTCGCCATTCGTGGTGTGGACAACGTCGACATCGCCGGCCTTGAGGGCATCGCGACGTTTGAGGCTGTCCGCAATCGGGATGAGCGTGATTTCATCGAGATACGGGAACGGGGCGTTCCAGTAGTTGGCGTTTTTCGTGCCCGTGTAGTACTCGTTCGGCTTGTAGTCTGAATACACGAAAGGACCCGTTCCGACTGGTTGGGCGCGTAACGCCTCGTCGGTATCGGACGCGAGCAACCAGGTGGGCGAGGCCATGTAGCCGATTTGGCCGGTGAGGTACCACGGGAAGGTCGCCCAGGGTTTCTCGACAGTGACGATCGCGGTCATCGGGTCGGACGAATCCACCGAGATGTCAGTGACCGTCTTGATGGCCGTACCCGTGAGCAGGGCCGTCTTGTGACGACCGATGTTCTCGGCGATCGCCGCTCCATCGAAATCGGTTCCATCATGGAACTTGACTCCCGCTCGCGCGGTGATCCGCCAGACGGTGTAATCCTCGTTAGGTTCCATGCCCGAGGCCAGATAAGGCACCGGTGAGTTGTCGCCTCCAATGATCATGAGCGAGTCGTACACAGTACGGGCGACCATGTGACAGGAAATGGCACACACCATTTCGGACGGACGCCACGGCGAGGAGGTTTCGGCCTCGATGCCCATGGTCAGGGTGCCACCGGGGGTCACCGCAGTCATCGGATCGATGATGTCGGTGGTCTCGGTGGGAGCGGTGGTTTCGGCGGCAGCGACGGTGTCAGCGGATTCTCCGCCACCACCGTTGTCACCACCGCAGGCTGCCGCCACGAGACCGATGGTCACGGCGACGGCACCGAAGAGAACCCCAGGACGCTTCCTGGAGCGAATCGTTGATGTCACGTTTCCCCCTTGTGTCGGCGAACCGACGATGTGTTGTGAATCACCGCGCGACGGGGAGGGCGCATCGTCGAGACCCCCCAGCCGATCGATGCGCCGAATCTAGTCGTTAGGCCGGGCGGGTCAAGGGAAGACCTCCGATGGGTGGAGGATTCGTCGATGGTGAGAACATTCACGAGTGACTCGCCGTCTCGCTCTTCGCGTGGACGGCCTGACGCGTCCGAAGCCCGAGCGTGTTCCGGTGGGCTCGGAGGCGGCGGTGATGGGAGCACACGACGCGGCGGTCGTGGCCGGCCGCTCGTCGTACCTCGATCCGAGCACCCGCCTCACGGTGTTCACGGCTCGGTTCCTTGCCGATCGCAACTATTGCTGCGGTAGCGGGTGTCGGCACTGCCCTTACGTCGACTCCTGAGCACCGAGATCGGTGGGAAAAACGCTCGAATCGACGTCGGCCACTAGGTTTCGCTCGTGGTCGAACGATTGATGCGTCGCCTCCAGATTCCGAGCAACAAGGCGCCCAACCTCGAGCAGCGCCCGACGGACGACACCCTCGGGTGGGAGAAGGATTCGGCCAAGGGCGAGTTGTCGAAGGTCCTCGGTCAGATGGCCGTGCTCCAACACCGTCTGCTGGCCGAGGCGTCGCAGAGTCTGCTGATCGTTCTACAGGGTCGTGACGCCTCGGGAAAGGACGGCCTGGTTCGCCACGTCATGACCGGCATGAATCCGTCCGGGGTGAAGGTCACCAATTTCAAAGTGCCAGCGGGCAGCGAGACGATGCACGATTACTTGTGGCGGTGCCATGCGGCGTGTCCGGCCCGCGGCGAGATCGGGGTTTGGAACCGAAGCCACTACGAAGACATCCTCGTGCCGCGGGTCAAGAACTTGGTGCCCGAGGAGGTGTGGCGCCAGCGGTACCGCCACGTGCGCGACTTCGAGCAGATGCTCGTGGACGAAGGCACGCGTGTACTCAAGTTCTATCTCCACGTGTCGCACGACGTTCAGCGGCAGCGACTGCAGAAGCGCATCGACAATCCGGAGAGTGGCTGGAAACACGATCCGAGCGATCTCAGCGATCGTGAACTGTGGCCGAAGTACGGCCAGGCCTACGAAGAGCTTCTGAAAGAGACGTCGCGGGCCGACGCGCCGTGGTTCGTGGTGCCGGCCGACAACAAGTGGGTTCGCGATTTGGCCGTGGCCAAGATCGTGTTGGCCGAACTGCAGGACATGAATCCCCAGTTCCCGAATCCTCCGTCGGGCCTCAAGGGCTTGACGATCGTTTGACTTCTCGTCCACGGCGTTGGTCGCACCGTGGCCTGCCGTCTACATTCGGTCCATGGCGAGCGACCAGCGCGAGATCATGACGTGGGAAATCTTCGGGGAGGCCTCGCGCGGTTTGGCCCAGATGGTCGCCGACGACGGCTACGAACCCGACATGATCCTGTCGATCGCCCGCGGCGGACTGCTGATCGGTGGTGCACTGGGCTACGCGTTGTCGGTCAAGAACGTCTACACCATGAACGTCGAGTTCTACACCGGTGTCGACACACGTCTCGAAGTGCCGCGCATCATGCCGCCCGCACCCGACTTCGTCGATCTGGCCCACGCGCGCATTCTCATCGCCGACGATGTGGCCGACACGGGCCACACGTTGCGTAGTGTCGAGCAGTTCTGCGCGGGCAAAGTGGCCGAGGTACGTACGGCGGTGCTGTACGACAAGCCGCACTCGGTCGTGCGTCCGAACTACACCTGGCGTTCCACCTCGCTCTGGATCAACTTCCCCTGGAGCGACAAAGAGCCGGTCGTGGCGCGCGAAGGCGCCGTTCGCGACGCCTAGAAGTCGCGCAACACTTCGGTGGCGCAATGGCGACCGCTGGCACCCCAGATGCCCGCACCGGGGAACGTGGCGGCACCGCACAAGAACAATCCCGGTATCGCCGTTCGATACCGAGTGAGCTCGGGCGGGTCGGCCTTGATCGCGGCCAGTGGTCCACCGACGAAACTGGTGGCGTGACCCTGCGGTAGGAAGAATTCCGATTCGTAGCGGTCGGGTGTCATGGCCCGCCACTCTCCGAGTGAATCGAGGAAACCGGGCTCGACGAAGTCGGCGAAGCGTTCGAGCCAGCGACGCGGTTCGTGCGACGTGGCCCAGCCACCCGGATGTGCGTACGGCGTGAAGAGTGCCTCCAGGCTGAACACGTGCTGACCCGATGGCGCCATCGAGGGATCGAGGGCGGTGGGCACGTTGGCGAGGAAGACCGGTCGTTCGGCCACCACGCCGCGTGACATGGAAAGAAATGCGTCGTGCATCTCGCGCACCGTTGGCACGATCATCGTGGACGGAGTGAGCGGATCGAAGCGGTCGGCCAACCGTGGGTCGATGCGGCGGTAGCGAGGTGGGCTACTGATGATCGCGTCGATCTTGCTCTCGTAACCCGCTTGGTGTTCGGCGGCCCGCCAGCGTTCGATGAGCGGGCCGGCCGATGACGGCGGATTCTGGATCCAGTCGAGCAAGGTGCGACGCGGATCGGCGGCCGAGACGACCGAGCGAGCCCGAATGGTTCGATCACCGCTGAGTGTCACGCCGACGGCTCGGCCACCATCGACCACGATCGACTGGGCGGGAGTGCTGGTGGCGATCACGCCACCACGAGAAGACAGAGCGCTGGCCAGACTGGCCGACAACATGCCGCTACCGCCCACCGGTCGTCCGACCTGCGCGGCGTGTCGGAACGCGAACGTGAGCGCCCCGAGTCCGGTGCCCGGAAGTTCGGGGGACAGACCCCACACGATCGGACCGGTGGCCAGGGCCGGTGTGAACACACGCTCGTCTCGGAAGAACGAGCGCATCACCCCGGCCGCGCTCATGCGGCTCCACTTCAGAAGGTTGGCCACACCGCGCCCACGTTTGGCGAGCACCGACGAGACGAGAGCCCGACGACGGGGCCCGGCGGCGGCGGCCGAAAGGACGAGACGAGCCACGGGAACCGCGGCGTCGGCATAGCGGCGGTAGTTGTCGGCTTCGTGCGGATAGGTGAGACGTAACGCGTCGACCGTGTCGTCGACCGAATGGAAGATCGGCCAGGCCGGACCGTCGTCCCACGGAATGTTGAGTTGAGAGGGCTCGACATCGAGATACCTCAGGCCGTGTTCGCCCAAGCCGAGTTCGTCGACCACTCCGGTCGTGCGGAACGTGATGTGGTCGCAGTTGCAGACGTTGACGCGGGCGCCACCGAACGTTTCGGTGGACGAACACCCACCCACCGAATCACGAGCTTCGAGAACGACCACCGACAGTCCGCCACGGGCGAGGTAGTTGGCGGCCACGAGCCCGTTGTGGCCGGCCCCGATGACGACGACATCGCACGACGACGGAAGATTGCTCATACACCGATGAGTCTCTCATGTCGGTGAGGTTCGCCAAGTAGTGTCGAAGCGTGTCCCGTCACATCGCGCACCTTCGTGGCCCGCAAGTCGCTACGGCGCTGACCGAGACGTCGGTGATCGTGCAGCCGCTCGGGGCCATCGAGCAGCACGGACCGCACTTGCCGTTGATCACCGACTTGGCCATCGCTTCAGCAGTGGCCGAGGCCGCGGTTCCGCGCGCCGTCGAGGCCGGTGTGGACGCGTGGTTGCTGCCGCCGTTGGCGTACACCAAGAGCAACGAACACGCCTGGAACGCGGGCACCATCTGGATGTCGGCCCGCACGATGCTGTCGGTTCTCGAGGACATCGGTCGGTGCATCGCGGCGACCCGGGCCCGCAAGTTGGTCTTCTTGAACGGCCACGGTGGAAACAGTGCGTTGGTGGCCATGGCCAATCGTGAGTTGCGACTGCAGTTCGGACTCGAGACCTTCTTGGCTCATCCGTCGCAGCCGGCCGATCAGGGCGGAGCGTCGCCGCCGTCCGAACTCGGCATGGGAGTTCACGGCGGAACCGACGAGACCTCGATGATGCTGCACTTGCATCCCGAGTTGGTCGACATGTCGAAGGCCGTGCGCGACATTCCCGAGCACCTGGCGACGAATCGGCACGTACGTTTCGGTGGATCAGTCGCCTTCGGGTGGCTCAGCAACGACTTCGGCGATCATGGACACATCGGTGACCCGACGCAGGCCAGTGCCGACTTGGGTCGCACGCTGGTGGACGGAGCGATCACGACGTTCGTCGAAGTGCTCCAGGAAGTCTCCGCTTTCCGCCACCGGGCATAGAAAAAGGGGCCGGTTGCCCGGCCCCTTCCTCCACATCCGTGTCGGTCAGAGACCGATATCGGAATTGATGAACTCGTTGGTGTACATGTCCTCAGCCTCGAGGTCGGCCGGAACATCGAGTCCGGCGTCCTTCATCTGCTGCAACACCTTGTTGGCGCGATCGAAGTCGAAGTTGCCCAGGGTCTTGTCGGGGCCATTGCCCACCAAGCCGAGCTTCATCTGTGTCTCGACCGAGTAGGCCGCGACACCCTCGCCGTACACCCAGAAGTCGGCGTACTTCTCGACAGCGTCGATGATGATCTTGTTCGTACGAGCCGGATCATTGACGAAGTCGATGGCGGCCTGCTGAACGATCGGAACGAGCAACTTCAAGCAGTCCGAGAGTTCTTCCTTGTCGGCCTGACGGATGGCTAGCGACGCGGCGTAGATCTCGAAGCCGGCGTCGTGGATCAACTGGTACGCGACGTCCTTGCCCCACTCAGCGAACTCGTTCTTGTACTGCCACGGTTCGGCCGAAGCGAATCCCTGCTGAGCGATCTTGCCGCCCTCCGAGATGAAGCGCGTGGGCGCACCGTCGTACGACGGATCGATCTGGTCCTCGCTCACGACACCTTCGGCCTTGAAGACCTCGAGGTAGGTGCCGCCGGCGAACACGTTCATCGTGATGCCCTGCGAACCGAGGTCGGCGATGGTCTTCACGTCGGGGTAGGTCTCGGGATCCCACATGATGATCTGCGGGTTGATCTCGAGCGGCGCGACCACCGACAGCAACGGAATCTCGTCGTAGCTGAACGCCTGATCGTCGGTCGATGCGTAACCGATGGTGATCGACTCGTCAGCAGCCATGGTGGCCGAGACCGGCTGGAAGCCGATGGCCGGACCGCCGGTGCGGACTTCGATCGTCACGCCGGTGTCCTTGCCCTCGGAGCCGATGAGTGACCCCGACACGATCTTCTTCTCGGTGTCGACGGTGTAATCGTCGCCGACCATCTGGTACAGCGCACCGTGCTCCGACTCCGGGAACCAGTCGGTCTGGATCGAGATGGTCTCGGGGCACACTCCCGACAGAACACCTTCGCCACCCGACGCACCACTCGAACCACCGTCGTCGTCGCCTCCGCATGCGCTGAGCGCACCCACGGCCACGAGCGGCAGCGCGAGCAGAAGTCCCTTGCTCCGCTTGCTCATATTTCCTCCCCTAAGGACGCCGACTCGTGTCGGCGAGTTGGCAAGACCTTAGTGCGCGGACTTGGCCCGCTTCGTCCGGAGAGTCCGAGTTGAACGAAAACTTCACACGCGTGAAACCGAACCGTGACGGGCGAGCGGGCGGTATGGCTCGGGTCGTTTACGTGCCGATTATGCTCAGCAGTTGGGGACATCCGAGCCCCGGTCTGGAGTTCGAATGTCTCAACCGGCTTTGTCGTTCCGGAACGTCTCGATGACGTTTCCCGACGGCACCCGTGCCTTGTCTGACGTGTCGTTCGACGTCGATCGCGGCGAATTCGTGACCATCGTCGGTCCTTCCGGTTGTGGAAAGTCGACGCTCTTGAAGATCGCGTCGGGTCTGTTGAACGCCTCGGCCGGCGACATCACGGTCGACCGCGACCGCATCGGTTACGTCTTCCAGGACGCCACGTTGCTGCCGTGGCGCACGGTCCGTCGCAACGTCGAACTCCTGGCCGAATTGCACGGCATCGACAAGGCCGAGCGGGCCTCGCTCGCCCAGACGGCCGTCGAGCTGGTGGGCCTGCAGGGCTTCGAGAACCATTTTCCGCGGTCGTTGTCGGGTGGGATGAAGATGCGCGCGTCACTCGCTCGCACACTGACCTTGAAGCCGCCGGTGTTCCTCTTCGACGAACCGTTCGGTGCCGTCGACGAGATCACGCGTGAACGCCTGAACGAAGAGACTCTCCGCCTGTTCGAGCAGGAACGTTTCGCCGGGTTGTTCATCACCCACTCCATCAGCGAGGCGGTCTTCCTGTCGACGAAGGTGTACGTGATGTCGGCTCGACCGGGCCGTCTGGTGGCTTCGTTCGATGTTCCTTTCGAGTATCCGCGTCGACCCGACCTCCGCTTCGATGCCCGTTTCGCCGAACTCTGCGGCCAGGTGAGCCTGGCCCTGCGAGGAGCCCACTCATGAGCGACCCCACCACATTCGATCCGGTCGAGGCGATCATCGCCGATGCCGGACAGATGCCCGAAGCGAAGAGTTCGCGCCGTTCCACCTTCGCCGCCGTCGTGTTGCCGCCGCTCGCGGTCGGTGCCGCCATCGTCGGACTCTGGTACTTCACCAGTTACGTCTTGCTCGATCCGAAGCGTCGTTTCCTGTTGCAGCCTCCGCACGAGGTCTGGAGCGTCGGTTTCGCCGATTGGGACAACTTCTCGACGATGCTCGAAGGGATGTGGTCGAGTTCCAAGGTCGCGTTCTGGGGGCTTCTCATCGCGATCCTGCTCGGCTTCGTTCTGGCCATCGTGATGAGCCAAGCCAAAGTCGTCGAGCGGGCGATCTTCCCGTACGCCGTGGTTCTCCAGGCCATTCCGATCCTCGCCATCGTGCCGCTCATCGGTTTCTGGTTCGGCTACGGATTCTCGTCACGAGTGCTCGTCTGTGTGATCATCGCTCTGTTTCCGATCGTCGTGAACACGTTGTTCGGTCTGCTCTCGGCCGAGCAGGGAATGCACGATCTGTTCACCTTGCACAAGGCCTCGCGGCTGACTCGTCTGCGTCGCCTCATGTTCCCGGCAGCGCTGCCGGCGGTGTTCGCGGGCCTGCGCATTTCGGCCGGCCTGTCGGTGATCGGCGCCATCGTCGGCGACTTCTTCTTCGGTCAGGGCGAAGTGGGGATCGGTCAGTTGCTCAAGCGCTACGCCAACCGCCTGGAGGGTGAGCAGTTGTTCGCCTCGGTGATCCTGTCGAGTGCGCTCGGCGTCTCGGTGTTCTTGTTCTTCGGCTGGCTCTCGGGCCGACTGATCGGCAAGTGGGCCGGCGAATCACGCGGAAACTGACGGCAACTCCGGACGCATCTCGTACTCGAGGTCGGTGCGCTGACGCCACAGGGCCGGAACGATGTCGCGGTACGCGTGCAAGACGCTGCGGTACGGAGCGGGCAGGTCGTCGCGAATCAGCCGGTGCAGCCGCGGCAAGTTGTGGTACGGCACCGACGGGAACATGTGGTGCTCGAGGTGGTAGTTCATGTTCAGGTACAAGAACCGCAGAACCGGATTCATGTACACGGTGCGCGTGTTGAGACGGTGATCGAGCACGTCCTCGGCCAGTCCGGCGTGTTGAGTGGTGCCGAACACCACCAACAGCCACCGTCCGTACAACGACGGTAGACCCACCAGCATCAGTGGCAGAAGGCTGCTGGTGACGATCGCGACGACGATGGTCGTTGTCCAGATCGCGGCGTGAACGCGGCCCCAGAAGATGGCCCGCCCGGCTTCGCGAGGAGGCACGTAGTCGGCCTCGGCCGCCGTCAACCGGCCGACCACGTTGGTGGCGTACTTCTTGAACTCGGCCCAGGTGCTGAGGATGCCGAACATGTCGGCCACGATCTTCCAGAAGCGCACCGGACGCTGGTACGCGATCTCGGGGTCGCGACCCACGATGATCGTGTCGGCGTGATGCCGGTGGTGGCTCCAGCGCCACGACACCGGTTCGCGAACATCCATGAATGATGCGACTTGGTACACGAGGTCGTTGGCCCAGCGTGAGCGAAACGCGGTGCGGTGTCCGCATTCGTGCCAACGCGCATCGGATGCCGATCCGTACATGGTTCCGTAGACGAAGGCAGCCGGGAGAGTCCACCACGAGAACCAGGTGACGACGAGCCACCAGCCGGCGACCACGGTGAGCGCCAGCCACAAGGTCGTATGAAAGGCGGCCGGGTTGTTACGTCGCGTCATGATCGCGAGGAGTTCGTCGCGCCCGACGGGCGACTTGTACCACGTGGCTCCGGCCAGGCCGCTCTGCTCGGCGCGATCGTTCTCGGGTCCGGTCAGTGAATAGTCACGCGCCACGAGCGAAGTGTAAACGCAGATGGCCGATGGTCTCGATCGCGCCGTCGATCATGGTGCCCAGATCGGCGCCGTCGACGAGAGCGAGGCCGAGGCTGTCGGGGGAGAACTCGGAAGCGAGTGACGCGACGCGAGTGGCCAAGGAGGCCGGCGAGCCGGCGATCGACCAGCGGTCCTCCGGTGTGGTGAAGCGCACCGATTGGTAGAGCGCGATCGCAATCGGTCGGTGCGAACGAGCGAGTCCGATCACACGACCGATGTCGTGGTGCTCGAATCCCGACAGGAAGACTCCATCGGCCTCGCGAGAAGCCAAGCGATTCAACTGCTCGCCTCGCGCACCGACGAACTGCGGAATCGCTCGCGGTGGAGCGGCGTGAGCAGGTGGTGTGTAGTCCGTTGCCGACTGGCCTCGCATGACCGCACGGGCCGTGCGGAGTGCGTCGCGTACGACGCCAACTGGACGTTCGGTCGACAATCCGAACGGCTCGAGTGATTCGTGGCCACCCACGCCCCAGCCCACCGTGAGTCGTCCGTTGCTCAATTCGTCGACGGTCATCGCGGTCGACGCCACCGCGCCGGGATGACGCAGGAGCGGTGACGTGATGCCCACCCCGAAGCGAATCGTCGAGGTGAGTGGTGCGGCGGCGGCGAACAACGCGAGCGGATCGCGGGCCACTCCTTCGTCGGCGATCCAGACCTCGTCGACACCGGCATCGTCGAGACGGCGAATGGCTTCGACGATCCGTTCGGCTGGCGCCACCGGATAGATCCACACACCGAACCTCACTCGCGCAGTCTCTCACGAGGCACCGAGCCGCGACGGGGAGCGTGTCAGAATGAGATCGTGACCGACCACCTGATCCGCAACGTGGTAGACGCCACGGGTCGATCACTCGATGTGCACCTCTCGGCTGGACGGATCGCCGCCGTGGGAGCGAACCTGTCGATCGACTCGTCCGTCGTCGCCGACGAGTTCGATGGCCGCGGGTGGATCGTTCTGCCCGCACTGGCCGAACCGCACGCTCATCTCGACAAGGCGCTCACGGCCCACCAGGTTCCGAATCCGAAAGGCGACCTCATGGGCGCCATCGAGGCGTGGATCGGGGCGGCCGAACGCGGCGTGTTCGGACTCGACGAAATGACCGAGCGTGCCGTCGCAGCACTCACCAAGTTGGTGGCGTCCGGCGTCACTCTCGTGCGCACGCACGTGAATGTGGGGGAGTCCGACTCCGATCTCATGCATCTGCGGGCGATCCACGCGGCCCGTCGCGCCATGGAACATCTCGTCGATGTTCACGTCGTCGCACTCATGCATTCCCCGCTCAGTGGTCCGGATGGTGCTGGCAATCGCAAGGCCCTGGCGGCCGCCCTCGAGCACGGGGTCGATCTCGTGGGCGGGTGTCCACATCTCGAAGACGATGGTCCGGGGATGATCGATGTGGCCCTGTCGGCCGCGACTGAGGCTGGTGTGGGTGTCGATCTGCACGTGGACGAGACCCTCGACGCGAACATGTTGACACTGCGCGATCTGGCCACGGCGGTGATCGATCGTGGTTTCGCGAGTCCGGTCGCGGCGAGCCACTGCGTGAGCCTGTCGATGCAGCCCATCGGTGTGCAGCGTGAGGTGGCGGCTCGGGTGGCCGGAGCCGGCGTTGCCATCATTCCGTTGCCGCAGACGAATCTCTTCTTGCAAGGGTGGGATCACCACATGGCGATGCCCCGTGGCATCACGCCCATCGATGTTCTGCGCGACGCGGGGGTCGTGGTGGCGGCCGGTGGTGACAACGTTCAGGATCCGTTCAACCCGGTCGGACGATCCGATCCGCTCGAGACCGCGGCGCTGCTCGTGATGGCGGCTCACCAGAGGCCAGAGGTCGCGTACGACATGGTGAGCAACGATGTCCGGCGAGTGCTCGGTCGTGCGGTCGTCGACATCGAACCTGGCGCTCCGGCCGATCTGCTCCTGGTGCGCTCGCGCTCGGTTCGCGAGGCGATCGCCGACGCTCCAGTCGACCGTCGGGTGTACCGCGCCGGCCGACTGGTGTCGGTGACGGCCTCCACTCATTGGATGGACGATCGGCCCTAGAGGATCCGGATACGACTGGTACTCTCGAAGCAGTTGGGAGGTCTCGTGAAGGTCGGCGCTTTCTTCTTCGGTGGAGTCGAGATGGACGATGCGGGCGGTGGTCCGCCGCATCCGATGGACCGCCGATTCACCAACGAGCACATGTGGAAGGCCACGCTCGACTACGTGAACTCGGCCATCGAGGCCGATCGTCTCGGTTTCGAATCGTTCTGGACCACCGAACACCACTTCCAGTACGAGGGTTACGAAGTCATCCCCAACGGATTGCTCATCTCGGCCTGGATCGCGGCGCAGACCAAGCGCATCAAGTTGGGTGCGATGTTCAACGTGGTTCCGCAATGGAACCCGATGCGTCTGGCCGAAGACTTCGCCACCCTGCACAACTTGTCGGGTGGTCGCGGTGTGCTGGGCGTGGGCCGCGGCACCGTACCGCGTGAGGTGCTGCACCTCAACGACAAGGGTGTGTCGATCGGATCGCACGACAACCCCGAGAAGTCGGCCGACGACGACCTCAACCGCGAGGTGTTCGAGGAGTCGATGGAGATCATCCGTCGCTCGCTCACCCAGGAAACGTTCAGCTTCTCGGGCAAGCACTTCCAGATCCCGTTGCCGGGCATCCCCGACCGAGGAAGCACGGTTCAGGACCTCACCTTGGTTCCGCGTCCGCTCTACCCGTTCGAGATCTGGCAAGCGGTCACCAGTCCGCCCACGCTCGACTACGTGGCCAAGGTCGGACACTCGGCCGTCTTCTGGAACCAGCACTACTCGTTCATCAAGCGGTTCTGGGACGTGTACGCCGAGAAGTACGCGGCCGCCCATGACGGCGTCACGTTGGCCCCGAGTGCCAACCGCATGCTCGTCATCTCGATTCGCATCGAGGATTCGTACGAGAAGGCCTGGCAGAGCGCCACACCGGGCCACGACGAGTTCTGGAAGTTCCTCGGCCCGTATGGCTGGAGCCGTGGCTACATGGGTGAAGACGGCAAGCCGGCCAAGCCCGGCCTCATTCCCACGTTGCAGGAGTCGGTCGACAACAAGACGATCTTGCTCGGAACCCCCGAGCAGGTGGCCGAGGGTGTGCAGTTCTACAAGGATCTGATCGGCCTCGAGTACATCACAATCTTCCCGCACATGCTCGGAGACTCGTACAAGAAAGCCGACGAGCAGATGGCCCGCTTCATGCACGAGGTCATGCCGCTGGTCACGTGACCGGTCAGCAACTCGGAATGTGAACGACTCCGATCTCATCGCGCGGTTTCGTCCGTCCGATCCGGATTTCATCGCCGATCCGTATTCGGTGCTGTCGGAGATTCGCGAAGCGAAGCCCATCTTTCGCAATCCGACCACCGGGCAGTGGACCTTGACCCGCTTCTCCGACGTCTACGAAACGTTGCGCGACAAGCGACTCGGGCGTAGTTACTCGCATCTCTATTCGCACGCCGAAGTCGGACGATCCGAACCCGATTCTCGTTGGGCCGCTTTCCACCAGCACGAGCGGTGGTCGCTCCTGTGTCTCGAGCCACCCGATCACACCCGTATCCGTCGCTTGGTGGCCAAGGTCTTCACGCCGCGCGCGGTGGCGGCTTTGCGTCCGGCGATCGAGTCGCTGTCCACCGAAATCTTCGATCGGTGTGAGGAGGGCGATGATTTCGATCTCATCGCCGACTACGCCCAGCCGTATTCGGTGGCGGTCATCTGCTCGATGCTCGGCGTTCCACGATCCGATACGCGCGCTCTACTCGATTGGTCGCACGCCATCGTCAAGATGTACGAGCTCTCCACGACCGACGACGTGAGCGCCCGGGCCGATCGCGCGGCCGCCGAGTACGTCGAGTACACCCGCGCCCTCATCGCCGAGAAGCGCAAGAACCCCGACGGTCTTCTGGTGTCGGAGTTGGTGCGGGTCGAAGACGAGGGTGACGTGTTGACCGAAGACGAAATCGTCTCGACCACCATGGTGCTCCTCGAGGCCGGCCACGAAGCGACCGTGAACACGTTGGGCAACGGCGTGCGCGCTCTCATGCACCACCGCGACCAGTGGCAGCGACTCGTCTCCGGTGAGGTCGAGACCCGCGTCGCGGTGGAGGAACTCCTGCGGTTCGACGCCCCACTCCAGTTGTTCGAACGATGGGTACTCGAAGACGGTGTGGAGATCTGCGGACAACCGATGCGGGTGGGCGACGAAGTGGCCATGCTCTTCGGCTCGGCCGAGCGCGACCCCCGTCGTTTCGGCCGACCCGACGACTTCGACATCGGACGAGGCGACACCGCCCACATCGGTTTCGGCGGCGGCATTCATTTCTGCGTGGGCGCTCCACTCGCACGTCAGGAGATCGACGTCTCGTTGCGCGGTCTCGTCGATCGCTTCCCGAATCTCGAACTCGTGCGTGAGCCCGAGTATCACCCGAACTTCGTGATCAGAGGGCTGAAGGAGTTGCGGGTCAGCGGTTAGGCCAGAGGCCGTTGGCGCGAGCGATGCGCTCGAGAGCCACGGTGTCGTCGGTCATGATGCCGTCGACTCCCAGGTCGATGAGCCGTTGCATCTCGCGCGGATCGTCGATGGTCCAGACGTGGACGGGTTTGCCAGCGCGTTGGGCTCGGGCGACCGACCGGGCCGTCACCACCGGGATCGGACCCTGCGACACCGGGACCTGGAAACAGTCGGGGCCCCTCGGAATCGAACCGGCGAGCCATTGCGTGACTTCACGCGGGCTGGCACTGGTGCAGACGCGAGCCCGCTGGCGAATGGTCGCGAGGCGACGATGGCTGAACGAGCCGATGCAGACGCGGTCGAGGCAGTCGAGGCGATGCAACAGGGTGAGGAGCGGCTCGACTGCGGTGTCGGCCTTGGCGTCGATGTTGAAGTACGCATCGGGGAATTCTTCGAGGAGATCGGACAGGAGTGGAATCGAGTGATCGTCGGACACCCGTGCTCGGGCCACCTCGCTCCATGTGAGCTCGCCGATCGAACCGGTCCGACCGCAGGTGCGACTCAGATCGTGGTCGTGGAACGCAGCCAGCACGCCATCGGAGGTCGCGTGGACGTCGGTCTCGAGATGTCGATAGCCGAGTTCGTACGCGTGGCGGAACGCCGCCATCGTGTTTTCGGGGGCGAAGCCGGTTCCGCCACGGTGCGCGAATGGAATGAAGCCTCCGTCGTGGTTGATCGAGAGGTATCGGTGCGTCTTCACCGCATCAGTATCGTCTGAAACATGTCGACTCAGCCATCTCATCGCCTCCGCCTGGCCGGCGAAACCTTCGCGGGAACGGGAAACGTCATCGAAGTCCGCAGTCCGTTCGATGGTTCGCTCATCGGATCCGTTCCGGCTTGTTCGGCGAACGATGTCGATCGTGCCGTCGTGCGCGCCCGCCAGGCCCTCGCAACCGGTATGCCCCTTCACCAACGGGCCGCAGTTCTCGACCGAGCAGCGTTGGCGCTGGCGTCACATCGCGACGAGTTCGCCCGCATCGTGGCTGCGGAAGCCGCCAAGCCCCTGCGCACCGCGCGTATCGAAGTCGATCGGGCGGTCGGAACGTTCCAGTTCTCGGCCGCCGAGGCGCGCAAGTTGGCCGGCGACGTGATTCCGCTCGATGCGATCCCGGCCGGTGAAGGGAAGATCGGCTTCACCATGCGCGTGCCGATCGGCGTCGTGGGGGCCATCGCACCGTTCAACTTTCCCCTCAATCTCGTGGTGCACAAGGTTGGACCGGCCATCGCAGCGGGTTGTCCGGTTGTGCTGAAGCCGGCGTCACAAACACCGTTCTCGTCGATTCGACTGGTGGAGATGTTGATCGACGAATGCAGCCTGCCGGCCGACTTCATTCACGTGGTGACCGGTGGTGGTGGCACGGTGGGCAACGCGATCGTCGACCATCCCGACATCGCCCTCATCACGTTCACCGGCTCACCCGAGGTCGGTTGGGGAATTCGCTCACGGGCTCCGCGCAAGCGAGTCGGACTCGAGTTGGGCAACAACGCTCCGGTCGTCATCGAACCCTCCGGCGACTGGAAGGCGGCCGCGAGCAAGATCCGTCTGGCCGGATTCAGTCACGCCGGACAGTCGTGCATCTCCACCCAGCGCATCTTCGTGCACGATTCGATCGCCGATCGCTTCGTCGACGAGTTGGTGGCGCAGGTGTCGACCCTCGTGGTCGGCGATCCGCTCGACGAGGCGACCGAGGTGTCGGCTCTCATCTCCACGAGCGAACGCGATCGCGTGGCGACCTGGATCGACGAAGCGGTGGCAGCCGGGGCCAGGTTGGCCTGTGGTGGTTCGGTCGATTCGGCCGGCGTGTTGCAACCGACGGTGCTGGTGGACGTGTTGCCCGACATGAAGGTGTGCGCCCGTGAAGTGTTCGGACCGGTCGTGGCGGTCGCGCGCTACACCGACGTCGACGAGGCGCTACGCCTGGCCAACGATTCCGACTTCGGACTGCAGGCCGCCATCTTCACGAGTGATCTGTCGGTCGCACTCAAAGCGGTGCACGCCCTCGACTTCGGCGGAGTGTTGGTGAACGAGGTCCCCACCTGGCGCGCCGATCAGCAGCCGTACGGAGGTCTGCGCGACAGCGGGAACACCCGCGAAGGTCCGGCCTACTCGGTCCGCGAAATGACCGAGATCAAGATGGTGGTGTTGGGCTCCTAGATCGAGCGCCCGGCGTTCTTCCAGTACTCGTCCTTGAGCAAACGCTTGTACAACTTGCCGGTGGGGTGACGCGGCAACTCGGGACGGAAGTCGATCGAGCGCGGGCACTTCACGTCGGCCAGGTTGGAGCGGCAGAACGCGATGAGTTCGCGCTCGAGCTCCTTGGCGGCCTCGGCCGACGCCGGCATCTCCTTGGGTTGGACCACGGCCTTGACCTCTTCGCCGAACTCGTCGTTGGGAACGCCGAACACGGCCACGTCGACGACCTTGGGGTGCGTGACGAGCAGGTTCTCGGACTCCTGCGGGTAGATGTTCACACCACCCGAGATGATCATGTACGCCTTGCGGTCGGTGAGGTACAGGAAACCGTCGTTGTCGAGGTAGCCGACGTCGCCGAGCGTGCTCCAGCCCTTGGGGTGCCGCGAACTCTTCGTCTTCTCAGGATCGTTGTGATACTCGAACGTGGCGCCACCTTCGAAGAAGATGGTGCCACTCTCGTACGCGGGCAGTTCTTCGCCTTCGTCGTTGCAGATGTGAATCGTGCAACCGACCGGCATACCGACCGTGCCCTCGTGACCGAGCCACATGTCGCTGTTGCAGTACACGAAACCGTTGCCTTCGGTGCCGGCGTAGTATTCGTGGATCACGCGGCCGAACCATTCGATCATCTGCTTCTTGACCGGGATGGGGCAGGGCGCAGCGGCGTGGATGACGCACTGAATCGACGAGACGTCGTACTTGGTGCGAACGGCGTCGTCGAGCTTCAGCATGCGCACGAACATCGTGGGCACCACCTGGCTGTGCGTGACCTTGTGAGCCTCGACCGCCTTCAGGTATTCCTCGGCGTCGAAGTGTTCCATGACCACAGCGGTCGCGCCCGTGGCCTGAGCGGCCATCGTGAAACGCAACGGGGCGGCGTGGTACATCGGCGCCGGTGAGAGGTAGATGCTGTCGGCCGTGAACCCGAAGAGCATCCCGAGCATGCCCGACACCGAGCCGGAAGACGTTTCGAGCGGAGTCCCGTCGAAGGGTTTGGCGACGCCCTTGGGGAGGCCGGTCGTGCCCGACGAATACAACATGTCGTTGCCGGCCAAGCGATTGGGAAGCGGGTCGGCGGGGAAGCGCGTGACCGCGTCTTCGTACGACTCGTAGCCCGGGATCGTGCCGTCAAGCATCAGGCGCAGGGCGACGTTGGGGGTGGGGGCGACGATCTCGGCGGCCTGATCGGCTTTGTACTTCGAGGTGATGAAGACCTTGGCCGCGCAGTCGTTGATGATGTACGAGAGTTCGTTGCTGGTGAGGCGCGATGACGCGGCGGTGTAGATCAGCCCGGCGTAATGACAGCCCCAGAGCACCTCGAGGAATCGATCGTGGTTCTCCATGCAGATGGCCACGTGATCGCCCGGCTGCAGCCCGGCTGACCGCAACAACTGCGACAGTCGGTTGGCGGCGGCGTCGAGCTGGGCGAACGTCTGGGTGTATCCGGATCCCGCCATGATGAGCGCCGGCTTGCCGGGGGTGGTCGCGACAGTTGTTCCGAGGTACATGCGTCGCAGAGTAGTGGCCTACCCTCGAATGCGTGGAGTCGTTCGCGGTGGAAGAGTTCGCTCGTATCATTGCGGCTCCCTCGTTCTCGGTCGGCGAAGCGGCCCTCGTCATGTCGTGGGGCATCCAGGAGACGGCCGGACCGGTGTCGTTCGACGTGATCGATCACCTCGCCACCCTCGACGATCTGGCCGGAGCGGTTCCCACGCCGACGGCGGCGGGCGTGGCCGAGTTCCTGTTCGGTGGTGAGGGTCGCCTGCGCGGCAACACCGAGACGTACTACGACCCGGCCAATTCCTTTCTCGACCAGGTTCTTCGATCGGGCCGTGGTATTCCGATCTCGCTGTCGGTCGTCATGATCGAAGTGGGTGCGCGACTCGGTGTGCCCTTGGCCGGCATCGGACTGCCGGCCCACGTCGTGGTCGGAGAGTTCGACGGCGGCCGAATCGACCGCTTCTTCGATCCGTTCGATCAGGGTCGTGTGCTCGATCGAGCCGGTTGTCGTGCGCTCGTCAGCCGATTGGCCGGGCGAACCGAGGTGATCCCGGAGGCGTCGTTCGACCCGATGTCGAATCTGTCTCTGCTCGAACGCATGCTGAACAATCTGAAAGCGATCTACTCGGCGCGTTCCGATGATTTGTCGGCCGTGCGCGCCTTGGCGCGCGTGATGACGTTGCGCTCGCGCCTTCCGGGCGTTGGTGACAGCGAGACGAACGAACGCTTCCGCTTGGCCGCTCCGCTCAACTGAGATGACACACTGATCGCATGATCGATCAGACCATCAAACGGTGTCTCGGCCAGATGATGCACGGAGTCCAGGTGGTGGGTGCGTCGTCCGGGGGAGTGCAGCGGGCCTACTGCAGTCACTGGGTGTCGCAGGTGAGTTTCGCCGAACCGGTGGTGATGGCGTCGATCTCGCCCCGGCACGACACGTATCCGCTGATTCGCGACTCGGGCCGATTCTCGGTGTCGGTGCTGGCGGGCGATCAGGTGGCCGTCGGTCAGTACTTCTCGTACCCGGGGCGCAAGTTCCACTACATCGCGACCGAGTTCCTCGAGACCTGGCACGACCTCCCGGTGGTCACGAATGCGATCGCCTGGCTCGACTGTGCCGTGTTCGAGACCAAGACCATGATCGACCACGAGTTGATCTTCGCCCGAGTGGAATCGGTGCAGGGCAACCGGCTCCGTGACGCCCCGCTCACGTATTCGAGTCGCCTGGGTTGGCGGGTGGCCGGCGACAAGGCGCGCGAGGCCGGGGTGTCGGTGCGAGACGAACTGCTGGCTCGCCTGGCCGCGGCCGGGTACGCCGTCGAATCGGCTGGCGACGACGCGCCTGACGAGTGACACACCGCCCCGGTTGATCCGCGTCGGTGCACGGTCGCTAGTTTTTTGCTCATGAGCACCGCCGTACAGACCGCCGAAGAAGTCCGCGTCAACACGCTGATCGACGAACTCCTCGCCGAGTTCCCGCCCACCAAGACCGACCCGGTCACGTTCCTCGGGGCGCAGTACGACAAGGGTTTGGCCTGGGTGCACTTTGCCGAAGGTCAAGGTGGCTTGGGTCTCAACCCCAAGTTGCAGCGCACGATCAACGAGCGCTTGTTCGCCGCCGGCGCCCCGAACCCGGTCGGACGCAACCCGATCGGTCACGGCATGTGCGGCCCGACGGTGGCGGTGTGGGGCAGCGACGCGCAGAAGCAGCGTTACCTGCGTCCGTTGTTCACCGGCGAAGAAGTGTGGTGCCAGTTGTTCTCCGAGCCGGGTTCCGGATCCGACTTCGCGGGTCTGTCGGCCAAGGGTGTGCGTGACGGTGGCGAGTGGATCGTGAACGGTCAAAAGGTGTGGACCACCCTCGCGCACCTGTCGCGGTGGGGTCTCCTCATCGTTCGTACCGATCCGGAAGCCGTGAAGCACGCCGGCCTCACCGCGTTCGTGGTCGACATGCAGGCTCCCGGTGTGGAGGTTCGTCCGCTGTACCAGATCACTGGTGAAGCCGAATTCAACGAGGTGTACTTCACCGACGTGCGCATCTCGCACGACGAGATGCTCGGCAACGTCGGCGACGGCTGGCGCGTCTCGCTCACCACGCTCATGAACGAGCGCGTGTCGATCGGCGGCGCGATCCCGGCCAAGGGTTCCGGCCCGATCCGTGACGCCGTGAAGGCGTTCAAGAATTCGGCACCGCACAACCCGGCCACCAAGGACGAGTTGATGTCGCTTTGGACCCGTGCCGAACTGCTTCGCCTCACGAACATTCGCGCGTCACAGATGCGCAAGATGGGTGATCCGGGTCCGGAGGGTTCGATCGCCAAGTTGGCGATGGCCGAACTGAACAAGGACATCTACTCGTACACGGTGTCGTTGCTCGGCGCCGAAGGAATGCTCTTCCCGGGCGGCTTCGAGAAGATTCGCCCCGAACACGCAATGGGCAACGAAACGCCGCAGAAGGCGTTCTTGCGCAGCCGCGCCAACTCGATCGAAGGTGGCACCAGCGAAGTGATGCGCAACATCCTCGGAGAGCGTGTTCTCGGACTGCCCGGTGACGTTCGCGTCGACCGCGACGTCGCGTGGAGCAAGGTGCCCCGGAACTGATCGTCACGAACCGGACTGCAGAAGCAGTCCGGTGAACAAGGCGGCCAATGCCGTCAACAGTCCGAGTGCGCCACCCAAGGCGAGGGCGAGTTTGCTGCGACCGAGTGAGTGGACGGCCGCGCTCACACCCGTGAGGGCCGCGAGCAGCACGTGAACGAAGATCGTCACCTGGTAGTCGGTGCTCGTGTCGCTCACGCCGATGTCGACGATGTTCCAGATTCCGGTGGCTACCACGACCACGAAGGCCGGCCAGGCGATGCGGCCGAACGCTTGGGCCGCCACCTTGGTGCTCTCGGGAAACGCCGCGCGCAGACGCGGAACCAGCCCACCGAGAACGATCTGGCCGCCGACCCACACCGAGGAGGCCAGGACGTGCAGGAACAGGCGGATGGTGTCGGCGGTGGGAGAGAGCATGGCGACAGATTGCCAGACGGCGCGGCTAGACGGCGAGAAACGAGAGGACGTCGCTGGCCGCGAGTGACCGGTCGTCGACACGAGGACGGTGAGCGAGAGACCCTCCCGACATCGCAGTGATCGCGACGTCGACGGCCGATTGCAGATCGCGCAGATTGCGCGGCGGTGGGAAGTATTCGTCTTCGTCGGTGATGCGTACTTCTTCAACTCCGCCTCGCGGAGACAGGCGGGCGATCACCGCGTCAACCAGTTCTTCGGGTGCCGAAGCGCCCGCGGTGACTCCGACCGTGCCGGTGATGTCGAGCGGTAGTTCGTCGGCATCGTTGATGCGAAAGACGCGAGCACGGCCAGCCTCGCGCGCGAGTCGTTCGAGAGCCCGCGTGTTGGACGAGTTGGCCGAACCGATCACCACGATGGCGTCGCAGCGGGGCGCCATGGACATGAGGGCCGACTGGCGGTTGGTCGTGGCGAAGCACAGGTCACTGCGACCCGGAGTCCACACATCGGGGAATCGCTCGCGCACTCGAACGGCGACTCCTTCCCAATCGCGATGCGACAAGGTGGTCTGGGCGAGCAGGGCCACCGGCTCGGTGAAGACGGGCAAAGCGTTCACTTCGTCGATGGACTCGACACGTGAAATGGCGTCAGGTGCCACGGCCATGGTGCCGACGGCTTCCTCGTGGCCCTCGTGTCCGACGTACACGATGCGGAACCCCTTGCCGGCGCGCACTTTCACTTCGTGGTGAACCTTGGTGACGAGTGGACACACCGAGTCGACCACGACCGAACCGCGCTCGCGCGCCGCGGCCACCACTTCGGGGGCCGAACCGTGGGCCGACAACATGATGGGACGACCGGGAGGAACCTCGGTGATGTCGTCGACGAAAACGACTCCCAACTTCTGGAAGCGCTCGACGACCAACTTGTTGTGCACGATCTCGTGGTAGCAGTACACCGGCGCCGGGTAACAGCGCACCATCCACGCCAAGGCCTTGATCGCCATCTCGACACCGGCGCAGAAACCGCGCGGTGCCGCGAGCAGCACGCGATCGACCGGCATGCGGTGAGGATAACCCGGCCTGTGGAAGGCCGTCGGTAGCCTGCCCGGCATGTCCGCACGGCGATCGAATCCGATTGTGGTCGCGGTCACACCAGGTTCACCGGCCGAGACCGCGGGTCTTCTCGTCGGCGACGAGGTGTTGTCGCTCAACGGCACCGTTCCGCGCGACGTGATCGAGTGGAGGCTGCTCGCCGATTCGCCCGAGGTCGAACTCGACGTGGCGCGTCAGGGCGTCGAACTCACGGTGCTGGTCGACAAGACAGAAGGTCAACCACTCGGCGCCGAGGTGTCGAGTGCGGTCTTCGACCGAGTTCGCACGTGCGACAACCACTGTCCGTTCTGCTTCATCTATCAACTCCCGTCCGGAATGCGCAAGAGCCTGTACCTCAAGGACGACGATTATCGGCTGAGTTTCTTGTACGGGAACTTCACGACGCTCACCCGGTTCACCGAGTCCGACCTCGAACGCGTGGTGACGGAGGGACTGTCGCCGCTCAACGTGAGCATCCACGCGACCGATCCCGATCGGCGTTCCGAGATGCTGCGCAACCGGCGAGGCGGTATGAGCTTGCGCTGGCTGCGCGCTCTGCTCGACGCCGGAATCGTGGTGAACGGCCAGATCGTCGTGTGTCCGGGGGTCAACGACGGCGCCGTTCTCGACGAGACCCTGACCGGAATTCTCGATCGCTTTCCCGAACTCAACCATGTGGCGGTGGTTCCGCTCGGAATCAGTCGGTTCAACCCCGAGTCGACGATGCGCGAGCACACGATCGCCGAAGCGCGGGCCGTCGTCGACATCGTTCACGCGTGGCAGGAGCGCTTCTTCGCGCTGTTCGGACAACGCAAGGTCTTCGCCGCCGACGAGTACTACTTGATGGCCGAGCTGCCGTTCCCGGACGGCGATACGTACGAAGGCTTCGGTATGTACGAAGACGGGATCGGCATGGCCCGCACGTTCGAACGGGAGTTCACGGGTCGCGTGAACGAACCAACCGGACCACAGAGCGGATTCTTCGCCTGGGTCGACGGTGCACCGGCCGAGGGTTATCGGGCGCCACGTAATCCAGCCGGCGACACCGGATTGCGCGGGTGCGGCGATCCGACATCGGTCACCATTCGACGTCGCGCCGACCGTGATGCACCGGTGGCGATCCTGACCGGCGAGTACGGTGCACGGGTGCTCGCTCCTCTCGTCGAATCGCTGCGGCGCGACGATGTTCGCGTGGTTCCCGTCGTCAACGAATTCTTCGGGGGCAACACCGCGGTCACGGGTCTGATGACCGGTCACGACCTCGCTCGTGTTCTGTGCGAGCAGCCGACGGGGCATCGTTATCTGTTGCCCGACGTCTGTTTGTCGGAGGGTCGATTCCTCGACGGCCAACGTGTGGAAGATCTGCCGCGGCCGGTCGAAGTGATCCCGACCGACGGCATCTCGCTGCGTCGTGCATTGGAGATGGCATGACCGAGATCGACGAAGAACTCCCGCAGGTGGTCATCGTCGGCCGTCCGAACGTGGGCAAGAGCACCTTGTTCAACCGCATCGTGGGCGAGCAGATGGCGATCGTGGAAGACCGTCCCGGTGTCACGCGCGATCGCAAGGAGCAGCCGGCCGAATGGCTGGGTCATCGCTTCTTGCTCGTCGACACCGGTGGCTGGTTGCCTCAGGGAAGCGAACTCGACGCGAAGGTGAGCCGCCAGGTGGAAGCCGCGGTGCGGTCGGCCGATCTGGTGTTGTTCGTCGTGGACGGATCGGTCGGAATCACCGACGACGACGAATCGGTCGCCAACTGGCTCCGTCGCGTCGACGTGCCGATTCTGCTCGTTGTGAACAAAGCCGACAACGACCGTCGCGAGACCGATCGTTGGGAGTTCTTGTCGCTCGGAGTCGGCGAACCGATTCCGGTGAGCGCCCTGCACGGACGTCGGGCCGGCGACCTGCTCGACGAAGTGATCGCGCGGATTCCCGAAGTGATGGTCACCGAATTGCCGTGGCTCGAGGAATCGCCCAAGGTCGGCGGTGAGCGTCCGCCGCGCGTCGCATTGGTGGGTCGTCCGAACGTGGGCAAGAGCACGCTGTTCAACCGCTTGGTGGGGGAGGACCGTTCGGTGGTGCACGACATGCCGGGCACCACGCGCGACTCGATCGACACACTCGTCGAAACCGAAGACGGGCCGGTGGTGTTCGTCGATACGGCCGGTATGCGCCGACGTTCGCGTATCGACGATTCAGCCGAGTACTACTCGCTCGTTCGCGCACTGCGGGCGGTCGACGATGCCGACATCGCCTTCCTGGTGATCGACGCGACCGAAGGTGTGACCGCTCAGGATCAGCGCCTCGCCGAGCGCATCGACGCCGCCGGATGTCCCATCGTCGTCGTTCTCAACAAGTGGGAGATGGTCGACACCGGTGAGGATCGCGAGAACGTGGAGACCGAGTTGAAGCGCAAACTCCACTTCGTGGGTGAGGCGCCCATCATGAAGATCTCGGCGCTCACGGGCAAGGGTGTGCACAAGTTGCGTCCTGTTCTGCAAGATGCGATCGAGCAGTACCACCGGCGTGTGCCGACCCGCGACGTCAATCGGGTGATCTCGGAGGCTCAGCAACGTCAACCAGCCGGAGGCGGGGCCAAGGTGATGTACGCGTTGCAGGGTGCGACCGACCCGCCGACCTTCACGCTCTTCGTCAACCGCGAACTTCCTCAGTCGTACATCCGGTATCTCGAACGATCCATCCGTGAAGCCTTCGAGTTCGGGCCCACACCCATCAAGTTGCGTGTTCGCCGTCGGAGCGAGTGATGCCGTTCTGCGAGGAGTGCGCGCGCTATTTCGCGCCCAGCGCCATGCGCAGCGATGGTTCGTGTCCGCAGTGCGGCCGGGTCCTCGACGCTCCGAGCTACTCGGCCAAGAATCTCGATCTGCACGAATTGGCCGATGCCAAAGCCCCGTGGCATTTCAAGCTCCTGGTGGTCGCGCTCTGCCTGTACCTGGGCTGGCGCATCGTCGACTTGTTCGTGTAGCTCAATCGTTCGTCTCGTCGACTCGTTCGTCTCGAGGTCATGGCCGTCTGGTCCCGCTAGGCTCGGCACACGCCACGGGCTGTGGCGCAGCTTGGTAGCGCGCTTGACTGGGGGTCAAGAGGTCGCAGGTTCAAGTCCTGTCAGCCCGACGTTGCGACCGCCGGCCCGTGCCGGCGGTCGTTGTTTTTCCGGATCGTTTTCCGGATCGTCGACTCGGTCGTGTTCCGGGGGCCGGCGTGAGCCGACGACTACCGTGGACACATGTGGTCACGCACCCTCTCCGAGTCGGCGTCCAAGTCCCTGCTCGCCGAGTACGGAGTGCCCATGGCGCCCGAGCGGCTGGTCAGCAGCCCTGACTCCGCGGTCGTCGCCGCTCGAGACATCGGTCTCCCCGTCGTCGCCAAGTTGTGTGGTGACTCGATCGCCCACAAGACCGAACGTGGCCTCGTTCGTCTTCGTCTCGCCGACGATGCCGCGGTGGCGGCCGCCACGGCCGAACTTCTGGCCGCGGCCCGTCCCGAGGACGGTGACGTGTCGGTGCTCGTGGCGCCGATGGTGCGCGGTAACCGCGAACTCATCGCCGGTGTGGTGCGCGATCCGCAATTCGGGGCCAGTGTGATGCTGGGTGTCGGGGGAGTCCTGGCCGAGGCCGTGGCCGACGTGGTGTTCCGGCCGGCCCCGCTCGATCGCACCACCGCGCATGACATGATCGCCGATCTGGCGACCCAGAAGCTGTTGGGCGACTTTCGCGGCGAGAAGGCGGTCGATCGCGAGGTGATCGTCGACGTTTTGGTCGGCTTGGGCCGTCTGGCCTCCGAGCGTTCCGACGTGGCGAGCGTCGACGTGAATCCGTTGATCATCGGCGCCGACGGTGTGCCGGTGGCCGTCGATGCATTGGTGGAGATCGGACCGGCGTCACCACCGCCGGCCGTGGCGCGGCCGCGGCCATCCGACGCACAGTTCCGGGCTCTCTTCGATCCGCGCGGTGTGCTGGTCACCGGTGCGTCCACTCATCCCGGCAAGTTCGGCTTCGTCTCGCTGCACAACATCCTCGCGGCCGGTTATCACGGAGCCGTCCACGGCACCAATCTGCAGGGTGAAGAGGTGCTCGGCATCAAGACCGTGGCCGACATCGCGTCGCTTCCCGACGATGCGATCGATCTCGTGTTCGTGTGCACACCGGCCTCAGCCAACCCCGATCTGTTGCGCGCGTGTGCCGCCAAAGGTGTGAAGGCGGCGTTCCTCACGTCGGCTGGTTACGGCGAAGCCGGCGACGAGGGTCGACGGGCCGAAGCCGAACTGGTCGCACTGGCCGACGAACTCGGCATTCTGCTGGCCGGTCCGAATGGTCAAGGTGTCGTGAGCACACCGGCCAACTTGTGTGCGCAGATCGTCGCGCCGTATCCACCGGCGGGCCGTATCGGTGTCGCGAGTCAGAGCGGCAACTTCGTGTCGAGCTTCATGAACTACGCGCGGGCGACCGGAGTCGGCATCAGTCGCGCAGTGTCGGCCGGCAACGCGGCCGCGGTCTCGGTGGCCGACTACCTCGACTTCTACGCCGACGACCCGGCCACTGCGGTCGGACTCGCGTACGTGGAAGGCATCACCGACGGGCGATCGCTCATGGAGCGTCTCGGTGCGGCGGCTCGACGCAAGCCGTTGGTGCTCGTGAAGGGTGGCGCCACCGAAGGTGGAGCGCGCGCGGCGGCATCGCACACCGGTGCGTTGGCGGCCAACGACAAGGTGTTCGACGGCTTCTGTCGCGCCGCTGGCATCACCCGGGCCGCAACGGTCGAAGAGGCTTTCGAAGCGGCGGCCACCTTCGCGTCGCAGCCGCTGCCGGCCGGACCGAACGTTGTCGTTCTCACCACGGCCGGCGGTTGGGGTGTGGTCACGTCCGACGCGCTGACGCGTGACGGCGCACTCGTTCTCATGCCGTTGCCCGACGACCTCAAGGCGGCGATCGACGAGAAACTGCCGCCGCGCTGGAGTCGAGGGAATCCGGTCGACTGTGCGGGAGGCGAAACGCGCGACACGATTCCCGAAGTACTCGAGTTGATCGCTACGCACCCCGACGTGCACTCGATCATCTATCTGGGCATCGGAATCCAGGCCAATCAAGCGCGTCTCATGCGTGAGGGCGGCTTCTATCCCGATCACGGCCTCGAACGGATCGTTGCGTATCACGAACGTCAGGATCAGCGTTTCGCCGAGGCGGCCGACGAACTGTCGCGCCGCACCAACAAGCCGATCCTGGTGGCCACCGAACTCGCGGTGGCCGACCCCGACAATCCCGGACCAGCGACGGTTCGCGCCACCGGGCGTCTGTGCTACTCGTCGGGTAATCGCGCGGTCACCGCACTCGGTCACCTGTACCGCGCGGCCGAGTTCCGTCGTCGTCGAGGACTCTGATGCCCGACCGGCGAACGCGGCCAGCGGCCAACCCGATCGCCACGCTGTTGTTCGTCGCCGCGTTCCCGGCCGTCGTTCTGTTCGGCGTGTGGCGTTACGCGTTGTCGCAAGACGACAGCGCTCCGCCCGACGTCGATCGCATCGCCGAGTTTCCGGCCACCACTCCACGAACGCCGGTCCTGTCGGCGCGCCGCACTCCCGAGGTTCTCGCGCGCGAGACGTCGTCGACGGCGTTCGAAGGAGCGTTGCGTCCACTGGGTGGTGCCGTCTTGCCCGGATCGTGTGCGGCCGTATCCGTCGACGGCGCACTCGCGCTCTCCGATGGCATCGACACGCCGGTGACTCCGGCCAGTACGTTGAAGGTGGCGGTGGCGGCCGTGGCACTCGACGTGCTCGGCCCCGATTTCGTCTACACGACGTCGGTTCATGCCGAGATCGTCAACGGTTCGGTTGGCTCGATTTATCTCGTTGGTGGCGGAGACCCCCTGTTGGCGTCGTCGTGGTACCCCGACGACGGTTCGTACAACCTGTATCCGCAACAGCCCGCCACATCGTTCGATGCGTTGGCCGATGCCGTGGTTCAGGCCGGGGTCACACAAGTGGCCGGCAACGTCGTCGGTGATGCGTCGCGCTACGACGCCGAGTTGTATCCGTCCGAGTGGCCCATCACCTTCCGTGCCGTGGAGGGCGGACCGATCTCGGCGTTGCTCGCGAACGACGGCATCACCCGCGGCCAGCCGGGACGCGCCGCCGATCCGGCGCAATCGGCCGCTCAGGAGTTCACCCGGCTGCTGCAAGCGCGCGGGGTCGTGATCGCCGGGCAGCCCACATCGGGGGTCATGCCGGCCGGACTTCCGGCGGTGGCGTCGGTGTCATCGGCGCCGTTGTCGCAAGTGATCGGTGAGATGTTGCGCAACAGTGACAACAACACGGCCGAGATGATGGTGAAGGAGATCGGTCGGACCGCCAAGGGTGCCGGCTCACGCGGCGCTGGCACCGCATCGATACGCGAACGCCTCGAGTCGTGGGGTGTTCCGATGACCGGTGTCACGATCGTCGATGGTTCGGGCTTGGCTCGCGAGAACAAGATGACGTGTGCGGCGATGATGGCGTTGCTCGACCGATACCGCATCGATTCACCGTTGGTCTCGGCCATGGCGGTGGCCGGTCGAACCGGCACGCTGGCCGACGATTTCATCGGCGATCCGCTCGAGGCCCGCCTCATCGGCAAGACCGGCAGCCTCACGGGAGTCAAAGCGTTGGTCGGTTACGTGCCAGTCGAAGGAGTCGGAACGATTCGCTTCGCCGTGATGCTCGAGGGCAACGGCGTCGAGCAGGAGGGAACGTTCCGACCCATCTGGGAGACGTATCTCTCCGATGCGCTGAGTTCGTATCCGTCCGGTCCCACCGCCGATCGACTCGTTCCACTCGAACCGGTTCCGACGCCGTGAGTTACCGGTTGCCGATGTTTCCGCTCGGAACGCCGTTGCTGCCCGGCGCGGCTCTGCCGTTGAACGTGTTCGAACTGCGCTACTTGATGATGATGGACGACTGCCGCGCCGCGACCACACCCGAGTTCGGGGTGGTTCTCATCGAGCGGGGGAGTGAAGTCGGCGGTGGCGACGAACGAACTGCGGTCGGTTGCGTCGCCCGTATCGTGCGCATGCTCGAACACGAGGACGGTCGTCGTTCGGTCCTGGCCGTGGGTGACCGTCGCATCAGAGTCGAGCGTTGGCTCGACGACGATCCGTATCCGGTGGCGATGGTCGACGACTGGCCCGACGAGAGCGACGACGTGAACGAATTCGTGGCGGCGGATCTCGCGCAACGGCTGGCCGTGTTCATCGACCTCGTCGCTCGGGCCACCGACCGACCCGGACCGGTGGTCGAACCCGACCTCGACGAGACGCCGTCGGAGTTCGTGTGTCGGGTCGCCTCGATCCTTCCCTTCGGCCCGAGTGATCGGCAGTCGATCCTGGCCGCGCCCGATGTGGCCGAGCGTTATGAACGGGTCGCGGTCGCCTTGGACGACCTCATCGCGGTCACCCGATTCCGTCTCGCCGACGAGATCTGACGAGTTCGGACGAGAACCAGCGGCACGGGGCGGGTGGCGTTTTCGGCCCTGGCTGCTAGAAAATGGGGGTGCCCGACACGAGTCCCAGCCGTCACGAGTCGGCCAGTATCGGCGTCGTCGTCGACCTCGTCCGCGACTACGCCAAGCAGGAGACTCTCGGCCCGCTCAAGGGTGCCGGCCGGTGGCTGGCCCTCGGAGCCGCCGGTGCGGTGTTCATCGGTCTGGGCAGCGTGTTCGTCCTGATCGGCGTCCTGCGGTTGCTCCAGACCGAGACCTCGGCGTTCGACGGTGGCTGGAGCTGGGTTCCGTATCTCATCGTCCTCGTCGCCGCGGCGATCGTGGCTGCCATCGCGTTGTCACGAGTCAAGAAGGCGACTCTCGGAAAGGAGCCCGGTCATGGCTCGCGCTGATCACATCTCTCGCGACGACATCGAACGCAAGTTGCGTGGTCTTCAAGGAGACGTTCAGGAAAAGGTCGAAGATCGCAAGAGTGCGATCGTCGGTCTGGCTGTCGGCGTCGGAGTCGTGCTGGTCGTGGCGTTCTACTTGCTCGGTCGTCGCTCCGGTAAGCGTCGTTCGGCTGTCGTCGAGATCCGGCGCGTCTGACCATGTTCGCTTTCCTGCGCGCGCGAAGTCTGCGCGAGGGATTCCTGCGCGGTCGGCGAGCCTGGACCGCGGTCGGAGTGGTCGTGTGGGGTTTTCGCCTCGTTCGTCGGCTGGCGGCACGGCGACCGCAGATCGTCGGCTCCGAGCGACTCGAACCAGGCCAGTCGATCACCATCACGGCGTCCGACCGTTGATGCGGGTACTTCTGCGCAACCCCCGCCGCGAGATCACGATCGACGGCCGCCGTCGAGTGCACGCTCTCCTGAACGAACTCGGACTCTCGCGTGAAGCCCATCTGGTGATCCGCAATGGCGAACTGGTTCCGGGCGACGGTGAACTGAACGCCGACGACGAGATCGAGATTCGTCCGGTCATCTCCGGAGGCTGACGATGAAGTGTCGTACCTGTCGAAACCCGGCGATCATCGACCTGCCGCGCCACAACGCCAACTTCTGCGCCGAGCACCTGCTGCAGTTGTGTCGCCGTCAAGTCGAGAAGGCCATTCACGATCACCAGATGTTCGAGCCCACCGATCACTTGTTGGTCGCGGTGTCGGGTGGCAAGGACTCGCTCGCGGTGTGGGACATCTTGCGCGAGTTGGGTTATCGCACCACCGGCTTGTACATCGCGCTCGGCATCGGTGAATACAGCCACGAGTCGCAAACGTTCGCCGAAGATTTCGCGGCTCGCCGGGGCTTGCCCCTGGTGATCGAGTCGTTGCGCGACGATCACGGGTTCGACGTTCCGACCGCGGCCCGGGCCACCGGTCGAGTGCCCTGTTCGGCCTGCGGCATGAGCAAACGGCACATCTTCGATCGCGTGGCCCGCGACGGCGGCTACGACGCCGTGGTGACCGGGCACAATCTCGACGACGAGGCCGCCGTGCTGTTCGGTAATGCATTGCGCTGGGACGTGGAATACCTGGCCCGACAGCTCCCGCTTCTGCCGGCCCGTGGGGGCTTCCCGCGCAAGGCCAAGCCTCTGGTCAGGCTCACCGAGCGCGAAACGGCGGCCTGGTGCATCGTGCGGGGCATCGACTACATCGTCGACGAATGTCCGATGGCGGCGGGCAACAAGCACCTGGCGTACAAACAGGCGCTCAACCTCATCGAGGAAGAATCACCGGGCGCCAAGGCGACGTATTACCTCGGATTCCTCGAGCGCATGGCTCCGCTCCTCAGTGGGTCGTCGGCTCAACGAGCCGACGAACTCGCGTCGTGCGTGCGGTGTGGTTCGCCCACCGGCGCCGAGGTGGCCACTGATGGCTCGACCGTGTGCGCGTTCTGTCGTCTCTCGGAAAAGGCTCGTGGTCACGAGCCGGTGCCCGTCGAAATGCTCATGAGCAAGTCGGCGCGCCGTGCGGCGGCGAAGGAGGCTCGGGGATGAACGTGTTCGCGTATGGCGAGAAGGCTCTGCTGATCGACGGGAAGCAGCGTCGTTATCTCGTGACTCTGGCCGAAGGGGCCGAGTTTCACAGTCACGCCGGTTTCGTGGCCCACGCCGAGATCGTCGGGCGCCCCGAGGGGATCCGTGTCGAGTCGACCCGAGGCGCTCGCTACATCGTGTTGCGTCCGACCCTCGAAGACTTCGTGATCGAAATGCCGCGTGGTGCTCAAGTGATCTACCCGAAGGATCTGGCTCCGATCGCGATGCTGGCCGACATCGCACCGGGTGTTCGAGTTCTCGAAAGCGGAGTGGGCTCGGGTGCGTTGTCGATGACGATGCTGCGAGCCGGGGCCACGATCATCGGATACGAACTCCGCGAAGACTTCGCCCAAAGGGCCAAGGCCAACGTGTCGTCATTCCTGGGTTCCGCCGCACTCGAGCGCTATCACGTGGAGATCCGCGACTGTTACGCCGGAATCGATCCCGAGTTGCAGGTCGACCGGGTGGTTCTCGATCTGCCCGAACCCTGGAACGTCGTGCCACACGCCGAAGTGGCCATGCGGCCGGGCGGAATCCTGGTGGCGTACACGCCGTCGATCACTCAGGCGGCCGAGACGCGCCATGCCATGGCATCGCACCGCTGGACCGGGACGCGCACCCTCGAGGTGCTGCATCGCGGTTGGTACATCGAGGGGAACGCAGTGCGCCCGGATCACCGCATGGTGGCGCACACCGGCTTTTTGACCGTGGGGCGGCTGCTCGGAGCCTGAGTTCGACCCCGCACGGGTCGGCGAACGATCAGGGTTCGATAAAGATGCACTCGCCGGGGCACTCCTCGGCGGATTCGATCACGCCGTCGAGCTGACCCTCGGGGATCTCGGCGAGACCATCGGCACCTTGCGGGTTGCCCTTGGCTGTTGCGTAGATCTTGCTGCCTTCTTTCACGTAGGCCAGGCCGTCGTCGAGAAGGGTGAACACGTCAGGGGCGATCTCTTCGCAGAGCCCGTCTCCGGTGCAGAGATCCTGGTCGATCCAGACCTTCATGATTCCTGGGTTGCTCCTCGTGAGGTGGGGGACTGAATGGCAGCACGGACGCGTCGGACCGTGCCAAAAGCCTACACGGGGGACCCGGCTCACGGCGGGTCGATCGCCGTGACGCCGTGTAGGTTCCGAGTCGTGGCAACTGACGAGACGCCCGATGTCGAGGCCCTGCGGTCCACTGTCGCGGCCCTCGACAAGGAGGTCGACGCCCTGCGTCGCCGCCTGGCCGACGCCCCTTTGCGCATGCGTCAACTCGAGGAGCGTCTGCTCGAGACCAAGGGCCTGCTGGCGCAGGAATCGGCCAAGAACGAGAAGTTGAGTTTCACCCTGCGCGAGTCCCGCGAGCACATCGCCAACCTGCGCGACGAGGTCGACAAGTTGTCGCAGCCGCCGTCGGCGTACGGCGTGGTCGTCGGTCGCAACGACGACGACACGGTCGACGTGTTGGCCAACGGTCGTAAGATGAAGGTGAACGTGCACCCCGACGTCGATCTCGACGTGCTCGAATTGGGTGCCGAAGTCGTGCTCAACGAGAGTTTCAACGTCGTGAGTTCGCGACGACCCGAAGGACACGGCGACGTCGTCACCATCAAAGAAATCCTCGACGACGGCATTCGAGCGATCGTCGTGGGCCGAGCCGACGAAGAGATCGTGTGCGAACTGGCCGATGCGCTCCGCGGAGTACACCTGCGCAGCGGTGACACCGTTCGGCGCGATCCGCGCTCGAACATGTTGCTCGAGAAACTGCCGCGGCCCGAGGTGGAAGATCTTCTCCTCGAAGAGGTTCCCGACATCGCGTACACCGACATCGGTGGACTCGACCAGCAGATCGAGCAGATCGCCGACGCGGTCGAACTGCCTTTCTTGTACCAGGACCTCTTCGCCGAGCATCATCTCCCGGCACCCAAGGGCATCTTGTTGTACGGCCCGCCGGGTTGTGGCAAGACCCTCATCGCCAAGGCAGTGGCCAACAGCCTGGCCAAGAAGGTGGCAGCCCGCACCGGTGACGAGAAGGGCCGTAGCTACTTCATCAACATCAAGGGCCCCGAACTGCTCAACAAGTACGTCGGCGAGACCGAACGCCAGATCCGCCTGGTGTTCCAGCGGGCCCGCGAGAAGAGCGAGGAAGGCTGGCCGGTGATCGTGTTCTTCGACGAGATGGACTCGATGTTCCGCACCCGCGGTTCGGGTATCTCGTCCGACATGGAGTCGACCATCGTTCCGCAGTTGCTCGCTGAGATCGACGGCGTGGAAGGTTTGCGCAACGTCATCGTGATCGGTGCCACCAACCGCGAAGACCTCATCGACCCGGCCATTCTCCGACCGGGCCGCCTCGACGTGAAGATCAAGATCGAACGGCCCGATGCCGGTGCGGCGCGTCAGATCTTCTCGCGCTACCTCACTTCCGAGATACCGATCGCGGCCTCCGAGATCGAGTCGGCCGGGTCGATCGATTCGGCCATCGGCTCCATGATCGATCGCACGGTCGCCGAGATGTATCGCGACGACGAAGACAACCGATTCCTCGAAGTCACCTACGCGAACGGCGACAAGGAAGTGCTCTTCTACCGAGACTTCTCGTCGGGCGCCATGATCGAGAACGTCGTGCGGCGAGCCAAGAAGTTGGCCATCAAGCGAGTGATCGCGGGCGGAGAGCGTGGAGTCACCACGACCGACCTCGTCGATTCGATCCGTCAGGAGTTCCGCGAGCACGAAGACCTGCCCAACACCACCAATCCCGACGATTGGGCGCGCATCTCGGGCAAGAAGGGTGAGCGCATCGTGTTCATCCGCACGTTGGTGAACGAGGGCAAGGCCTCGGCCGGTAAGGCCGGCGGTCGGGCGATCGAACGCACCGCCACCGGCCAGTACCTCTGATCCATGGCCATTCCCAAGGTCGTCGGTATCGAGACCGAGTACGGAATCTTCGTCAAGGGTGGCGAGTCGAATCCGGTGCTGGCGTCGTCGGTTCTCATCAACGCGTACGTCGCGGCCACGTCACCTCGAATCGGTTGGGACTTCGACGACGAACGTCCGGGTTCGGATGCGCGCGGGTTCACCCTCGATGGCGGACCCGACGTGGAGATGCACCTCGTCAATTCGGTGCTCACCAATGGCGCTCGTTACTACGTCGACCACGCCCATCCGGAAATCTCCACGCCGGAGTGCCGGGGAATTCGCGAAGCGGTCGTGTACGACCGGGCCGCTGAAGAAATAGTTCGTTGTTCGATGGAGTACTCCCGTTCGGTACTCGCCGACGACGTCGAGTTGCTTCTGTACAAGAACAACAGCGACGGCAAGGGAAATAGTTACGGCTGTCACGAGAACTACCTCATCGATCGAGGCGTTCCCTTCGGTCGGTTGGTCGCCGACATCACACCGCACTTCGTCACGAGACAGATCTTCACGGGGGCCGGCAAGGTCGGCTCGGAAGAACCCGGAACATCCGTCTCCGACGTGCCTTTCCAGATCAGCCAACGGGCCGATTTCTTTGAAGAAGAGGTCGGGCTCGAGACCACGCTGAAGCGGCCGATCGTCAACACTCGTGACGAGCCCCACTGCGATCCGGTGAAGTACCGCCGACTGCACGTGATCGTGGGTGACGCGAACATGTCGGAGGTCGCGACGTACTTGAAGTTGGGCACGACGGCGATCGTGCTCACCATGATCGAGGACGACACGTTCCCGAATGACCTGGCTCTGGCGAACCCGGTGCCGGCCATCCGCATCGTGAGCCACGATCCCTCGCTCACGCGAACGATCGGCCTGCGCGACGGCCGCCGCATGACGGCACTCGAGGTCCAGTGGTCGATTCTTGAAGCGGCTCGTCGACATCAGAAGAGGCGCGGATTCGCCTCGGTCGAAGACGCCGACGACGTTCTGAATCGGTGGGAACAGGTGCTGGCCGGTCTGGCGTCCGATCGCTCGACCGTGGCCGATGTGGTCGATTGGGTGGCCAAGGAGCGGGTGGTCCGCGCGTACGCCGAGCGACACTCGATCGAGGGATACGACGTTCGACTCAAGGCGCTCGATCTCCAGTACCACGACATGCGTCCTGAGAAGTGCATCGCGTCGCGGCTCGGACTGCGCACGATCGCGGGTGCCGACGAGGTGCGACGGGCCATGACCGAACCTCCCCACACCACTCGCGCGTACTTCCGTGGCCGACTGCTGGCCAAATGGCCCGAAAGCGTCGTGGCGGCCAACTGGGACAGCGTGGTTCTCGACGTGGGACGCGATCCGTTGCGCCGGGTTCCGATGATGGAACCCCTCCGCGGTACACGCGAATTGGTCGGATCGTTGATCGATTCGAGTGACAGTGTGGTCGAACTCGTCACGCGCCTGGGGGCTACTCCCGAGATGTGACCGGCCCGATTGGGTGGCAGGATGGGGGCGAGGAGAGTCATGGCCGAACGAGTTCACAAGCAGACCCCAGCGTCCGAGCGTCGTTCCGACGCGGACACCGAGAACGTGGCCGTGCCGGTCACCGAGACCGGTGAGAAGTTGAAGGCCGAACTCGACGATCTCCTCGACGAGATCGACGAAGTGCTCGAGACCAATGCCGAAGACTTCGTGAAGTCGTACATCCAGAAGGGTGGTGAGTGACGGGTGAAGGTCCCGTTGTTCGCATCGGACAACGACCCGGGCAGCGACTTCTCGGCGCTGCTACGTCGTGTCGGCCTCGACCCGTTCCAGGCTCCGGCCGGTCCGGCCGCCAATCTGGCGCCGCACGCCACCACGGTGTTGGCCGTTCGCTTCGCCGATGGCGTGGTCATGGCGGGCGATCGTCGCGCCACGATGGGCAATCGCATCTCCAATCGCGAGATGGAAAAAGTCGTACCCGCCGATCGCCACAGTGGCGTGGCGATCTCCGGTACCGCCGGGGTGGCCATGGACATGATCAAACTGTTCCAGTTGCAGCTCGAGCACTACGAAAAACTCGACGGTCGCCCCATCAGTCTCGAAGGCAAAGCCAATCAGCTCTCCCAGATGGTTCGTGCCAATCTCGGGGCCGCCATGCAAGGTCTGGTCGTCGTTCCGATCTTCGCCGGATACGACTCGCTGCGCAGCACGGGGCGTTTGTGGGACTTCGACATCACCGGAGGCCGCTACGAAGAGCGTGAGTTCGTCGCCACTGGTTCGGGTGGCGGTCCGGCCTCCACGGTGCTGAAGGTGGGATACCGACTCGGTCTGGCGTCGGACGAAGCGATCGAGTTGGCCTGCCGCGCCTTGTGGGAGGCGGCCGAAGTCGACAGTGCGACCGGTGGGCCCGATGCACTTCGTGGCATCTACCCGGTGGTCGCCACCATCACCGCCGATGGTTGGCAACGAATCACCGACGACGTGTTGGCCACGGTGTTCACGGCCATCGCCGACGGTCAACGAGCACGAGGTTCAGCATCATGAACATGCCGTTCTACGTCGCCCCCGAGCAGATGATGAAGGATCGGGCCGACTATGCACGCAAGGGCATCGCTCGCGGTCGCGCACTCGTGGCGGTTCAGTACGTGGACGGAATCTTGTTGGTTGCCGAGAACACGTCCAACACGTTGCGCAAAATCAGCGAGATCTACGACCGCATCGCGTTCGCGGGCGTCGGTAAGTACAACGAGTTCGATCAACTTCGTCGCTTCGGTGTGCGCAACGCCGATGTGAAGGGTTACGCGTACTCGCGTGACGACGTCGAGGCCCGCGGTCTGGCCAACGATTACGCGCAGATTCTCGGCCAGACGTTCACTCACGAAGTCAAGCCGCTCGAAGTCGAGATCCTCGTCGCCGAGGTGGGTGTCGCCCAAGCCGACGACCAGTTGTTCCACATCCTCTACGACGGAACCCTCGTCGACGAGAAGGGAACGAGCGTCCTCGGCGGTGACGCCGATGCGATCGCTGGTCGTCTCACGTCCACCTGGTCGGCGGATGATGCGCTGGCGGCCGCTCTGCCCAAAGCAGTGGCCGCCTTGGCCGGACCCGAGCGGACTCTGAGCGCCGACGACCTCGAAGTCGCGGTTCTGTCGCGCTCGAACGGTCGGCGCTGTTTCCAGCGTCTCGACCACGCGGTGGTTGCGTCGATCGTGGGTGGGACCAACGTCCCGCCGAAGTCTCCGGCTGACTGATCTTCGCGCTCCCCGCCACTGACCAACCGCGCGAGAAGTATGGTTCCGGTGTGGACCGCCGGATCTTCGGACTCGAGAACGAGTACGGAGTCACCTGCACCTTGCGTGGGCAGAGGCGTCTGAGTCCGGACGAAGTCGCGCGGTATCTCTTTCGCAAAGTCGTCTCGTGGGGTCGTTCGTCGAACGTCTTTCTGGAGAACGGTGCGAGGCTCTACCTCGACGTGGGGTCGCACCCCGAATACGCCACGCCCGAATGCGACTCGATCTACGACGCCGTCGTGCACGACAAGGCGGGGGAGCGGATCCTCGAGCGATTGGCCGCGTCGGCCGAAGAGCGGCTGCGTGAAGAGGGAATCCGAGGAACCGTCTACCTCTTCAAGAACAACACCGACTCGGCCGGCAACAGCTACGGCTGCCACGAGAACTACCTGACGCGCCGAGGCGACGACACGGCTCGGCACGCCGAAGTCCTCATTCCGTTCCTCGTGTCGCGACAGATCTTCACGGGTGCCGGCAAGATCGTGCAGACCGCGCGCGGACCCATCTTCTCCATCACTCAGCGGGCCGATCACATCTGGGAAACCATGTCGTCGGCGACCACCCGAAGCCGACCGATCATCAACACCCGCGACGAGCCACACGCCGACGCCGAGCGTTATCGCCGCCTCCACGTGATCGTGGGTGACTCGAACATGAGCGAATACACCACGTTCCTGAAGATCGGTTCGACGGCCTGCATGTTGCGCATGCTCGAGGACTCGCGAGTGGTGTTGCGCGACATGACTCTGGAGAATCCCATTCGAGCCATTCGCGACATCAGCCACGACATCATGTGTCGTCGTACGGTGGTCCTGGCCAACGGACGAGAAGTGAGCGCCCTCGACATCCAGCGCGAGTACCTCGATCGTGCCTTGCGGTACGCCGAGACGAAGGGCTTCCCGCCTCTCGAACAGAAGGCACTGGAGATGTGGGAACACTGCGTGACCACGATCGAGAACGATCCCTTGAAACTCGACCGCGAGGTCGACTGGGTCATCAAGCATTCGCTGATCGAGCAGTACTCGGCGCGTCATGGTCTCGAACTCGGCGACGCCCGCAACCAACTGGTCGATCTCCAGTACCACGACATCAATCGGGACCGAGGTCTGTTCTACAAGTTGCAGGCCAAGGGTCTGGTCGAACGCTTGTGTTCGGAGGTCGACATCGACACGGCTCTCACCGAGCCCCCGCAGAACACACGGGCTCGTTTGCGTGGTGAGTTCATCCGAGCGGCCAAGGAGAAGCGGCGCGATTACACCGTCGACTGGGTGCACCTGAAGCTCAACGATCAGGCGCAGCGGACGGTGTTGTGCAAGGACCCGTTCCGAAGTCGCGACGAGCGTGTGGAGAAACTCATCGCGTCACTGTGATGCGAGTCGACCAGGTCGGCCCGATACGGTGACGGTGTGGAGATCAGCCAGCCGCCGGTCGACGATCCGACCCCGGTCGGAGGTCCCGACATCGAAACCGACTCGCGTCCGTCGCGCTCGTTGCGAGCCGGCCGGGTGGTATGGGAATGGTCGATCGTCGTACTGGTGGCGGTCGGTGCGGCTCTCATCATCCGCCTCTTCCTGTTCCAGCAGTACTACATCGACGGCCCGAGCATGCAGGGCACGCTCCAGCCCCGCGATCGAGTGCTGGTCAACAAGTTGTCGTACCGCCTCCACGACGTCAATCGCGGAGACGTGGTGGTCTTCGACCGGGTCACCGCGGCCGAACAGCACGACGATCTCATCAAACGCGTGATCGCGCTACCCGGCGAGACGGTCGAAGTTCGTTCGTGCACGATCTTCATCGATGGAGTGCGGCTGGAAGAGCCGTATCTCGACGAGGAACTGGTGAGTCAAGCCGACCCGTTGGCTCGCTGCGGTTCGCACACCGACGTTCCGGCTCAAGTGATTCCCGATGAGACGGTGTTCGTGATGGGTGACAATCGAGTACAGAGTTTCGACAGTCGTGACTTCGGCCCGGTCGAAATCGACAAGATCCGGGGACGCGCGTTCATCGTGATCTGGCCCGCCTCGGCCTGGGCTTTTCTCTAGCTGTTCGTCCTGAAGCGTCAGCCGTACTGGCGTTGGAGAGCCTCGACCATGCGGTCGACCCAGTCGCTGAACACTCCGTCCACACCCATGCGCAGAATTTGGTCGAGGAAGTGGTCGTGCTGCACGTCCCACGCCAGTGCGTAGCGGTCGAATCGGTGGAACAACGTGACGAGGCCACCACTCCAGTCGGTGTGATGCATGTTGATGGCTTCGATGCCGGCGTCGCGTAGTTGTGTCGCCCGGCGTTCGGGGCCCTCTCTGATACGAGCCAGCCGGGTGGAGTCGACGAGTTTGGCGTGAGTGAGTGATCGCCACGTCGCCACCAGTGTCCAGTCGGAATGGCAGATCCAGGTTCGTTCCTCGATGTCGGGGGAGGCGTCACGCAGCGCGTCGATAAAGGGCTGGATCGACCGTGGGTCCTTGATGTCGACGCTGAAGTGGAAGTCGCCGGGGCATGCATCGAGCATCTCGGCCACCGATGGGATGTGGGAGGGGAGGGCGTCCCGACGAACGTCGGCGATCGGAACCTTGCGTCCCCAGCGCCGCACGATGCCGTCGTGATCGAGCACGGCCACCCCATCGGATGTCACCCAGACGTCGGACTCCAGTCCGGTGGCACCGAGCCGTAGCGCCAGTTGAAACGCGTCGATCGTGTTCTCCTGGGCATGAGCCCGGGCTCCCCGATGTGCGAAACCGATCGGCGGATCGAGCCGTGACGGGAGGCGTTGCTGCACGGGGCCATGTTGGCAGACGTGCCCCGGCGACCCCCTTCTAGACTCACGTTGTGTTCAACCTCTCCGGGAGCGAGATCGTCGTCATCTTGCTGCTGGCCCTCATCGTGCTCGGCCCCGAGAAGCTTCCCGAAGCCATCCGTCGTTTCGGTCGGGTGTACGGCGAGTTGCGGCGCATGAGTCGAGGCTTCCAGTCCGAATTCAAGAACGCATTCGACGAGCCGGCCCGCGAGTTACGTGAGACGGCCGAGATGACCCGCCAAGCGGTTCGACAGGTGATCGATCCGGCCGTACCGGATTTTCGGACCCAATCGGCCAAGGCGGCGAGTGATCAGTCGTCGACGTCGGATGTCACGCCGGATGTCACGCCGGAGAATCCATCGACTCCGGCCCCGTCGAGCGACGAGCCGACACCATGAAGACGCCCTGGCGCCGCGCGCCACGGGCCGCGGTGTCCGGTCCCGACGACCAGATGACTCTCACCGAGCATCTGGCTGAGTTGCGTTCGCGAGTCATTCGCGCCGCCTTGGCGGTGGCCCTGGGCGTCATCGTCATCCTGGCCTTCTACGACCCGGTACTCGAGTTCCTACGCCAGCCCTACGACAACTTGTGCCAACGACGCCCCGATCTCGTCACCAACTGCGATCTGTTCTCGCTCGGACCGCTCGATGGTTTCAACGCCCGTCTGCGTATCGCCCTCTACGGCGGACTCATCCTCGCTCTGCCGGTGATCCTCTGGCAGGTGTGGCGCTTCATCGTCCCGGCTCTTCACTCGCGTGAGAAGAAGTACGCGATTCCGTTCATCGCGTCGTCCATCGTCTTGTTCGCGGCTGGCGGTTGGCTCGCCTACATCACCCTCGACAAGGGCCTCGAATTCCTGGTGAGTTGGTCGGGGAGCGACGTACAACAGGCGTTCCAGATCACCAAGTACGTGAGTCTGGTGGCTCTGATGATCGCGGCGTTCGGCGTCGGGTTCGAGTTCCCGGTGCTGCTCGTCTTCCTGCAACTGGCCGGGGTGGTTCGTCCCCGTCAATTGGTGGAGGGTTGGCGGATCGCCATCGTCTCGATCGTGGTGTTGGCGGCCGTGATCACACCGTCAGGAGATCCGATCACCCTCATCGCCCTGACGGTTCCGCTCGTGTTGCTGTACTTCGTGGCAATTGGCGTGGGCCACCTCATCGTGCGCCGTCGCGTCTGACGATGAGTCGCCCCGACCGCGCCGAGCTGATCGCGCGCTACGCGTTTCCTCTCGATCAGTTCCAGCTGTCGTCGATGGACGTCGTCGATCGCGGCGACTCGGTGATCGTGGCCGCACCGACCGGAAGCGGCAAGACCGTCGTGGCCGAGTACGGAATCGCTGTCGCCCTGGCCGACGGCGCCCGGGCGTTCTACACGGCTCCCATCAAAGCGCTGTCGAATCAGAAGTACAGCGACTTGGTTCAGATGTACGGCCGCGAGCGAGTGGGTTTGTTGACGGGAGACAACGCGATCAACGGCGACGCCCCGGTGGTGGTCATGACCACCGAAGTCTTGCGCAACATGATCTACGCGCAGTCGACCGCACTGGCCGATCTCAAGGTGGTGGTTCTCGACGAGGTCCACTTCATTCAAGACGCCTACCGCGGACCCGTCTGGGAAGAAGTGATCATCCACTTGCCCAAACACGTTCAGCTCGTGTGCCTGTCGGCCACGGTGTCGAACGCCGCCGAAGTAGCCGACTGGATGAGCACGGTGCGTGGGCCCACCCAGGCCATCGTCGAAGAGAAGCGTCCGGTCGAACTCGAGTGCTTGTTCATGATGGGTGACAAGTCGACCGAGCGTGAACATCTGCTCCCGGCCCTCGTGAACGGTCGTCCGAACCAGGAAGCCGGCCGCATCGCCGATCAGGGTCACCGTTTGGCTCGTCGCACGCGCAACCAGCGCCGTCGGATCCTGTTCACCCCGTCGCGGATCGACGTGGTCGAACGTCTGCGTCACGAGGATCTGCTCCCGGCCATCTGCTTCATCTTCAGTCGCAACCAATGCGATGAAGCCGCGGCGGCCTGTTTGCGGCACGGTATTCGCCTCACCTCGGCCGACGAACGACGGCGAATCGCCGCGATCGTGGCGGAGCGTCTCGACGGTCTCGATGAGGACGACCTCGACGTGTTGGGCTACCCGCAGTTCGTGGCTCAGCTGGAGGCTGGCATCGCCAGCCATCACGCCGGCATGGTTCCTCCGTTCAAGGAGACGGTCGAAGCCTGTTTCGTGGAGGGTCTCGTCAAGGTCGTCTTCGCCACCGAGACACTCGCGGTCGGCATCAACATGCCCGCTCGATCGGTGGTGATCGAGAAGCTCACCAAGTTCACCGGGGAGCATCACCAGTTCCTCACACCGGGGGAGTTCACACAGCTCACCGGTCGCGCGGGTCGACGTGGTCTGGACGCCCGTGGACACGCGGTCGTGCTCTGGAGTCCGTTCGTGTCGTTCGACCAGGTGTCGGGATTGGCGTCGAGTCGATCGTTCCGCCTCACGTCGTCGTTCCGGCCCACGTACAACATGGCTGTCAACCTGGTGCGCTCGTACTCGAGCGAAGAAGCCCGTCACCTGCTCAATCTCTCGCTCGCGCAATATCAAGCCGATCGCGACGTGGTGAAGCTCGAGGCGCGACTCGAGAACCGTCTCGAACGTCTCTTCGATCTACGCGAGCAAGTGGAGAGCCCCTTTGGCGACATCCACGACTACCGCGCCCGAATCGAAGGTGTGGCCAAGGTTCGCAGCGAGAGTGCGATCGAGTTCGCACTCGACCGACTTCGTCCTGGTTCGGTGATCACGGTCACCAAGAAGCGAACGACCGGACGGGCCGTGGTCCTCTCGACGGCTCACCGATCAGGTGGCGTGAAGATTTCGGTGCTCATGTCCGACCGTGCCCTCGTCAATCTCACGGCCCGCGACTTCGACGAGCCTCCGCGCGTGATCGGCAACGTGGAGATCCCCATCCCGTTCGTACCGGCTCGTCCCGAGTTCCAGAAAGAAGTGGTCGAGCGGCTCGATCGTGCGCAGATCGCCGACACTCAGTGGGTGGCACCGTCGCCCGAACGACAGGCAGTTCATCCGGTGGAGGACGACCCCGATCTCAAGGATCGTCTCAAGGCGGTGGCCCAGGCCGAACGTCTCGAACGTGAGATCGATCAATTGCGCGAACAGGTACGTGGTCGCGGCAACTCGGTCGCTCGCCGCTTCGATCGGGTGCTGCGCGTGTTGTCGGATTGGGACTACGTGTCGGGGTGGTCGCTCACCGCCAAGGGCGGAGTTCTGGCCGGGACCTTCCACGAATGCGACTTACTGGTGGCTGAGAGCCTCCACGCCGGTCTCTTGGATGGACTGTCGCCCAACGATCTGGCCGGGTTGGTGTCGGTGTTCGTGTATGAGCACCGCTCGAGCGAACCACCGCCGGCGGCCTGGTTCCCGTCGGCTGAAGTCAGGAAGCGGTTCCGTCGCATCGACCAGTTGAGTGCCGAACTGCGGCGCATCGAAGAAGAGGCCGATCTGTCGGTTCATCGCTCTCCCGACCCGACGTACATCGCCGTGGCCTATGCGTGGGCGGTGGGTGAAGGGTTCGCCGAAGTCGTGGAGTCGGAGGAACTGTCGGGTGGCGACTTCGTGCGCACGATGAAGCAGTTGATCGATCTGCTCCACCAGATCGCGATCATCGCTCCGCTGGGCGACACTCGTCGCGCGGCCGAACGCGCCGCCGAGGCGTTGGACCGCGGTGTGGTGGCGGCATCGATGGCGGTGTCGGCGTGACGATCAAACGGCGCGAGTCGTGGGGAACCGCGGGCGACGTCCCACACGACATCGTCTGGTGCGATACCGATCACGAGATCGGTGCAGCGGTCGTCGCGGGCGTTCGTCCGGTGGGCGTCGCGGCGGGCGATCTCGCGCGAACGCTCGGTGTGGCTGGTCGGGGTGCGCGCGGTGTCGAAGTGGGCCTCGATCTGATCGAAGTCGAATTCGTGCGCGCTGGTCGTACGCAGACGACGTGGGCGGTTGCTCACTGCGTGGCCCGATCGTCCAACTGGCTTGGTGGATGGTGGCGCGGCCCGATCGTTGCCGTGATGAACGCTCAGTTCGTGGAGCACTACGACGTGGCGCCGCGCGGTCATCCGAACGACGGTCGAATGGAGTCGATCTCGGTCGATCCTTCGATGTCGGTTCGTCAGCGGTTGACCGCATTGCGGCGCTTGCCACGGGGTGAACACGTTCCCCATCCGGCCATTCGGTCGAATTCGGTCACCGAGACGTCGGGATCGACTCGATCGGTCCTGGTGGTCGACGGACGCCGCATCGGTTCGGTGGATTCGTGGCGAGCGCGGATCCATCCCGACCGGGCCACCGTGTGGGTCGCCACGACGCCCTGATCGATCGGCCGGCTACGGTGATCGCATGTCCGCCGTCGCATCCGAAGCCAAGTCGCGTATCGAAGCCGAGATCACTCGTTGGTCCGATCGGATCGTGTCGGCGAGTCGGGCGATCCATGCACATCCCGAACTCAACTTCGAGGAAGTTTTCGCCCACGATCTTTTGACGGCGATTCTCGAGGAAGCCGGACTTCCGGTCGTGCGCCATGCGTACGGTGTGAACACCGCGTTCGAAGCCAAGGTCGGAACGACCGGTCCCGAAGTGCTCGTGTTGCTCGAGTACGACGCGTTGCCCGGAATCGGTCACGGTTGCGGTCACAACGTGATCGCGGGCGCTGGCCTCGGTGCGGGCTTGGCGGCGGCGGCCATCGCGAACGAGATCGGTGGAACCGTCCGGATTCTGGGTACACCGGCCGAAGAAGGTGGTGGCGGCAAGATCTACATGGCGCGACAGGGCGCATTCTCGTCGGGGGCCGCCGCGATGATGGTTCATCCGGCCGACGCCGATCTGCTGCGCATGGACTCGTTGGCCATTCACACGGTCGATGTCGTGTACCACGGTCGCGAAGCCCACGCGTCGGCTGCACCGTGGGAGGGTCGCAACGCACTCGACGCCGCGGTTCTCGGCTACATGAACATCGCCGCCTTGCGTCAGCACATCCGTCCGAACGAACGCATTCACGGCATCTTCACCGAGGCGGGGGAGAAGCCGAACATCGTGCCCCGCCGGGCTGCCGCCACCTGGTACGTACGGGCGGCCGACTCGGCGAGTCTGCAACCGCTGAAGAGTCGGGTGCTGTCGTGTCTCGAGGGAGCGACGCAGGCGTGTGGTTGCACGATGGACGCCACGTGGGACGGTCACTTCTACGCCGAGGTGCGCGACAACGAGACGTTGGCAGCTGCCTACGCGGCCAACATGAAGGCGGTCGGACGCGATGTGGTCGATCCGCGCGTGACGGGTCGCCGTGTCATGGGATCGACCGACATGGGAAACGTGTCGTATCTCGTACCGTCCATTCATCCGATGATCCAGGTGGCCCCGGCCGGAGTGCAGATCCACACCCGTGATTTCACCGAGTACGCCGGTTCGGACGCGGGCGACCGCGCCGTCATCGACGGTGCGCGAGCCATGGCCCTGACCGTGGTCGATCTGTGGCTCGACGAGCGGCTTCGTGCGCGTGTGAACGACGAGTTCGCCTCATTGCCGCGCGACGTCGACGTCCTCGCCTGAGTTCGACTTTCCGCAGGTCAGCCCGTTCGGGGTTCCCCGGGCGTAACGGACCCGGCAACTAGCGTGGTCTCTCGTGACGGTCTACGCGCCTGAGGAATTCACCCCGGACGAGGCCGAAGTTCTCCGTAGGTATTTCACCGATCTCGACGGCCCGGTCTTCGCGCTGGTGAACCTGCCCGAAGTGGTGAAGGGCGCTCTCTTCGCTCGTTACAGCCGCAGTAGTAAGAGCCTGCGACGGTTGTTCCTCGACGAGTTCGTGGGTGATCTCGACATCGCCGGCGATCAAGGTGTCGATGCGACGATCGGCCTCGAACGAGCTGAAGAGTTGTACGAGAAGGTGTTCTTCGAATACGGCGACGATTCGGTGGCTCAGTTGGGTGGCGTGCACTTGGCCTGTGAGCAGGCGTCCAACGTTCTCACCAAGATTCTCGAATGGGGCCGGTTGGCCAGCTATCTCGAGCAGAGTACTCGCTACATCGCCTATGACGCCCGTTTGGCCGGGCGCTATCGGTTCTACCGCGACCTCGACATCTTGAACTCGCGGTTCGGTACGCGCTACGTGGGCGACATGGATCGCATGTTCGACTCGTACTCCATGCTTATGGAGAAGGTCACCGATCACGTGCGGGCGACCGTCAAACGTGATCCGGCCGACAGCGACTTCGTGTTCAGGCAGGCCACACGAGCCAAGGCTCTCGACGCGGTGCGCGGCGTTCTTCCGTCGTCGTCGTTGTCGAACGTCGGTATCTACGCGAGCGGCCAGGCCTACGAAACCATGCTCATTCGTATGCGCGCACATCCGCTTCCCGAGGCCCAGCAGTACGCGGCGCTGATGCTTGAAGAGTTGCGCAAGGTGATTCCGAGTTTCCTGCGCCGTGTCGATCTGGCCGATCGCGGCGGTCGATGGAGTGACTATCTGTCGACCACTCGTCTCGAGACGTCCGAACTGGTGGGGGAGTTGTTCGCCGAGACTCCGGTCGAACACAGTGCGCCGGTGGTGTTGACCGACTGGGACCCCGACGGCGAGAACAAGCTGATCGCCGCGATCTGCTACTCGTACACGAGCCTGCCCGAGTCGCAGATACTCGCCAAGGTCGAGACCATGAGTCAGGCCGAGAAGGTCGCCATCCTTCGCTCGTACATCGGCGATCGTGAGAACCGCCGTCATCGGCCCGGTCGGGCGTTCGAACGCATCGACTACCGCTTCGACGTCTTGTCCGACTACGGCGCGTTCCGAGACTTGCAGCGGCACCGCTTGCTCACGATCGAATGGCAACCGCTCACTCCGAACCACGGGTACACACGACCTGATCTGGTGGACGAAGCCGGAATGGCGTCGGTGTTCGACGAAGTGATGACTCGCTCCGCCGGGTTGTACGACGCGTTGAAGGTGGACTTCCCCCATCAAGCGAGTTACGCGGTGTCGATGGCGTATCGCGTGCGGTACGTGATGCAGTTCAACGCCCGAGAGGCCATGCACATGCTCGAGTTGCGGTCGTCTCCTCAGGGCCATCCGGCTTACCGACGTGTGGCGCTCGAGATGCACCGTCTGATCGCCGAGCAGGCCGGTCATCGTGCGGTGGCCGAGGCGATGACGCACATGACCGTCGAGGCCCCCGAACTCGAGCGCTTGGCCGCCGAACGGCGCGCCGAAGCCCGTCGCACCGGTCGGTGACCATCGTCACCCGGGGATCCGGGCCCCTGGTCGGGTTGTATGCCTATTATCCGCCCCCAAGAAGGAGGCGGGCCCATGGCATCTGACGACGAAATCGACGCTGAGGACCTCGACGAAGGAGGTTTTCTCGAGGAAGGTGAAGACGAAGACGTCGACATCGATCTTCTCGATGAGGACGAACTCGACGAGGAAGAACTCGACGACGTCGACGTCGACGAAGAGGCTGCGGGGGACGAATCCGAAGAGGACGAGTCAGCCGCCGTCGTCCGGCCCAAGCGCGCGGTCGAGGACGAAGACGAAGATCTCAGCACGGCCGATGACGTGGAAGCCGACCTGGCCCACATCCTCGACGAGCGTCTACGTGAGCGCAGTGAAGACGAGGGGCAGGAAGAGGAAGAAGAGCTCCCGTCGAACGTCGACCCCGAGACGAGCATCCAGCCCAAGCGTCCGGACGAGCGCATGTGTCCGCAGTGCTTCTTGTTGGTTCGCAAGGGTGCGCCCACGTGTCCGGTGGGCGACGACACCTGTCCACTCATTCCGTCATGACGAAATGAGTGTCGAACCGGTGGTGCGGCCGGCCACGGTGGCCGATGCCGAGATCTGCCGGATCATCGACGCATCGGCTCGGGCCGGGTTGGCCGACCAGCGCGGCGGTGCCGCGTGGTTGGCCGAACACGAAGCGCTCGAGGGTGACGCGTGGGTCGACGCAACTCTGGTGGTCACCATCGACGATGCGGTGGTCGGCTTCTTGATCGGGCGTCGTGGCGCTCACCGCGGCCGTGGCGACGTGTACACGGTCGATCGTGTGTACGTGGTCGAGCAAGCTCGCGAACTCGGTTGTGGTGACGCGCTCATCGCGGCCGCCATGGAAGCGGCCCGTGGCTGCGCATTCTTCGAAGCGGTGGCTCTACCGGGCGATCGCGAAACGAAGAATCTCTACGAACGAGCCGGTGTGACCGCCCGCTCGATCGTGGTGTCGAAGGCGCTCGAGACCTGAGCTCGAGAAGTTCGACGTCGAGGACTTAGCGACCCGTCCAGTTGGGCAGACGCTTCTCGATGAACGCGGTGAGACCTTCTTTGGTGTCTTCGGAGGCCATCACGCCGGCGAACAGCGAGTTGGTGAGGCTCTTCAGGTTCTCGTCGTCTTCGTAGGCCGCGGCTAGAACCACTTGACGGCTCGCGTACACCGCGAGGGGAGCGCAGGCGGTGATCTGGTCGGCCAACTTGCGCGCTTCGTTCATGGCTTCGCCCGGGGCGACGAGACGTGACAGCAAGCCGAGGTGATACGCACGCTCGGCCGGGATGGGCTCGCCGGTGAGGATGGCCTCCATGGCGGCGGCCTGACCGATCGCGCGGGGGAGACGGAAGAGTCCGCCGGCGCCCGCGATCAGGTTGCGCTTCACCTCGGCCAAACCGAACGACGAGCGGGTGGTCGCCACCACCAGATCGGCGGCGAGAACGATTTCGCAGCCACCCGCGGTGGCCAAACCGTCAACCGCGACGATGATCGGCTTGCGCCGTTCGCGATACACGAAGCCGGCGAATCCGCCGCGCTTGGTGTTGAGTCCGCCGGCCTGACCCGAGTTGATGGCTTTGAGGTCGGCACCCGCGCAGAACACGGGCTTTTCTTGACCTTCGGTGTTGGCGGTGAGGATGCCGACCCACACGTTGTCGTCGGCTTCGAGCGCGTCGATCGCGGCTTCCATGCCTTGGGCCACGTCACCGTTGACGGCGTTGCGTGCCTCGGGGCGGTTGAGGGTGATGATACCGATTCGTCCGTCGGCCTGATATTTCACGATGTCGCTCATGGCGCCGACGGTAGTGGCGAGCGCCGAAAGGCGACGATTCAGGCCGGGGTGTCGCCAGCCGGTGCGTCGACAGCCGGAGTGTCGGCAGCTGGTGCCTCGACAGCCGGAGTGTTGGCAGCCGGTGCCTCGACAGCCGGAGTGTTGGCAACCGGCGCCTCGACAGAAGCAGCCGGAGTAGCCACAGCCGCCGCCGCAGCCGGAGCAGCCGGCTTGGGCGGAATGCGCTTGGGCTTGGTGGGCCGCAAGGGCTTGGGAGCCTGGCCCTTGCCAGTGGCCGTGACACCGAACAACTGAGCGATGCCGGGCAACAACGAGGCCAAGCGCTCGACGGTCTTGGTGAGTTCGGGAGTCACGTTGGTGGGCGGCGCCGTCACCGTCAGGAGCGACCGCACTGGCGCGAACGCGACGGCTTCGAGAACAGCGATCCAGCGATCGGGGAAAGCATCGGGAGTGAGGTTGGCTGCGGTGGCCTCGGCCAGTTTGCGGCCGAGTTCTTCGGGGAAGATCGCGCCCGCCTTCGGAGGTTGACCGGCCAATTTCAGTGCACGCACCACACGACCGATTTCGACGGCGGCCGTGATGTCGGCCAACCAGTTCTGATGCTCGCTCTCGGTGCGCGTGACGAGACCGGCACGAAGATCGGCCACGAGCGGGCGACACGCGTCGTCACGTTCGATGACCGGATCGTTGGCGGCGGCCACGACACTGCGCAAATCACGCAGATCGAGTCGCTCGAGATCGCGCTTGGCGGCCTCGGCACGGTCGAGCCAGTCGGCCACCCGCAACTTGGGCAGAAGGTCTTGCGCCATCTGCAGCACACTTTGCTCGGGCATCGTGGGCTTGCCCTCGGCGGCCAGTGCTTCGTTCGCGGTCTTCAGCTTCTGACGCACGGCCTGCATGCCCTGGAGCGCCAACTCGGCGATCGGACGCTGGTTCTCCGGAATGGCGGCCAGCACTTCCTTGCGATGCGCACTGCCAGCCTTCAAACGCTTGGCGCGCGGACGCTGCGGGAGTTCGGGCGGCGCTTCGAAACGCGGACGACGCGGGCGATCGGGACGACGGTCACGACGTTCACCGTCAGCGGGACGATCGGGACGGTCGCCGTTCCCGCGCGGACGGCGGTCGCCGGAGTCCCCTTCGCCGCGAGGACGACGATCACGTCGATCGTCACGGCGATCGTCACTGCGAACGTCACGTCGATCAGGGCGACGGTTGCCGGGCCGATCCCCGGGGCGACCATCACGCTTGTCGCGCTTGGCCAACTGCTGGGTGACCGGTTGGAAGTTGCGGTTGTCGGTGATGAGAGCGAGCGTTTCGACTTTCGTGGTCTTGGCGCGGTTCTGAACCACCGAGAGAATTTCGATGCCGTCGAGGTCGAACTCGGCGTCGACCTTCATGACGTCGCCGGTCTTGGAGCCAGAGGGAAGGATCGTTCCGTCGAGAACACCCTTGGGTTCGCGCGCGCCGGCCGCTCGCCATGTCCAGGTGCCGTCGGGTCGTGAACTCGTGAGTTCGATTTCGATCCGGCGGGACATGGGTGACGACCCTATCGGAGTTCGGACTCGGGTCCCAAGAGGTGTCCGATTAGCGTGAAGTCGTGCCCATCTACGCCCTCGGTGATCAGGTCCCGTCCATTCATCCCACTGCCTATGTGCACCCCGATGCGGTGGTGATCGGATCGGTCACGATCGGAGCCGAAAGCACTGTGTGGCCAGGGGCGGTTCTGCGCGGGGACGACGGTGAAATTCGCATCGGCGAGCGCACGTCCATCCAGGACGGCAGCGTTTTGCACACCACGCCGATGTGGCCCACGGTCGTGGGCAACGATTGCACGATCGGCCACATCGTGCACCTCGAGGCGTGCACGATCGAAGACGGCTCGCTCGTGGGCAATGGCTCGATCGTCATGCACCAGGTGATCGTTCGCAGCGGCGCGGTGGTGGGTGCGAACAGCGTGTTGCTGAACGGTACCGAGGTTCCGAGTGGCGCCTTGGCCGTGGGGGCGCCCGCTGTCATCAAGGAAGGCCGGGCCCGTTCGGGTGACATCGCCATGGCCGCGGCGTCGTACGTGGCTCGCGGTAAACGGTTCGCCAAAGATCTTCGCCGGATCGACTGAAGCGTCGACTCGCCATGGCGTGGGGTGTCGCCGTCGACACGACTCCGGTCGACGTTGAATTCGTGAGTGATCTGTTGTGGGGTCTCGGCGTGGTCGCGGTGACCGAACATTGGCAGAACGATGGAACCGTGACGTTGCGGACCTCGCTCGGAGACGACGTGGACCAAATTCGCCGCACGCTGTCGTCGTTGCCGCCCGGAGTCTCATGGCGCATGGAAGAAATCGACGATGCCAACGGGACGGAGTGGCGACGCCACGCCGAACCCACCGAAGTCAGCGATCGGGTGCTCGTGATCCCCTCGTGGATCGACTCACCGACGAGCGGTCACGAGATCGTGGTTCGAATCGAACCTGGCTCGACGTTCGGTCTGGGTAACCACCCGACCACATTGGCGTCGTTGCGCGTGGTCGAGCGATTGGTGCGCCCGGGTATGGCCGTGCTCGACGTGGGGTGCGGAAGTGGCGTTCTCGGAATCACCGCGTTGATGTTGGGCGCGTCATCGGCGCTCGGCGTCGACGTATCGGTCGCCGTTCTGGCGACGTCGCGCGAGAACGCGACGGTCAACGGTGTGGCCGATCGCTGGGACGTGACGACCGATGCGTTGGAAGCCCTTCCGCACGCGTATCCGCTCGTGCTGGCGAACATCCTCGCGCCGACTCTCATCGAACTCAGTGCCGATCTCAAGCGCGCACTGAAGAGCGACGGCACTCTCGTGATCAGCGGTGTTCTCGATGGTCACTACGGGCACGTGGCCGAAGCATTGCGTCCACTCGTGGAAGTCGAGCGCATCGTGATCGACGGGTGGGTCGCGGCTGCGTTCAGGTGACGAGCGCGTCGATCTCGGCCCGTCGGGGGAGCGACGGAACCGCACCGGCCCGCGTGGCCGCCAGGGCGCCCGCGGCCGAAGCTCGTCGGGCCGCCGTCACGATGTCGTGACCCTCGGCCAAAGCAGAGGCCAGCGCCCCGCACGCCGCATCGCCGGCTCCGGTGGTGTCGACGGCGCGCACCGCGAACGGGGGGATGTCGATCTCGTCTTGGCGCGTGACGATGCGCAGCCCGCGGGCACCGAGAGTGATGACGATGGTGGAGACGCCGGCGTCGAACAAGGCCGAGGTTCCGCCCAACTGAACGATCTCGTGTTGGTTGGGCACGACCACATCGCAGAGCGACACGAGTTGGCGCGACAACTGTGCGGCCGGCGCCGGGTTGAGGACGGTCGTGACGCCACCTACCTTGGCGATGGCCAAGGCTGCTTCGACGGCATCGAGTGGGACCTCGAGCTGACAGAGCAGAACGTTGGCGCGTGAGATCACGTCGCGGCGGTCGTCGACCACGCTGATGGTGACACAGGCGTTCGCACCGGGTACCACGACGATCGAATTCTCGGCCTTCTCGTCGACCGCGATGAGCGCACGGCCGGTCGGTCGAGCGACATCGACGACGAAGGTGTCAAGACCTTCGTCGTTCATGAGCGAGTGCAGAACGTCGCCCGCCGAGTCGTTGCCGAGACAACCGATGAATGCGGTGCGGGCGCCGGCTCGGGCCGCCGCGACCGCTTGGTTCAGTCCTTTGCCGCCGGGATGTTCGGCGTAGTCACGGCCGAGCACGGTTTCGCCCGGAGCCGGAAGATGTTCGACGGTCGCCACCAGATCGAGGTTGGCGCTGCCCACGACCACGACATCGTGTCCGGACGGGCGAGACGACGCAGAAGTCACTTCATCAGATTAGGGGCGGGGTCAGGCATCGATCGCCCGAAGCAAAGGCGAGATGTCGAGTCGATCGATGGCGGGAAGATACACCCGGGCCGCGTCGGACCGGAACTTGGTGCACAGGTCGGCGCGGAAGAATCGGGCGCCTTCACGAACGACATAGTTGAGGATGAAGAAGCGGTAGGCCTCGGGCAGAAAGCGAATCTCGTCGGGGGAGAGTGGATCGACCCGGTGGTACGCGCGAACGAACTCGACGAAATGCGGCTCGACGAGAGTGTGCGGTGAGTAGGTCCAGTGGGTTCGGTCGCCGGTGGCCGACGAGACCCGTGACAAGAAGTAGAAGTCGAGCAGACGCGACTCGACGCGGAACCAGTCGTAGTCCCAGCGGCTGAACAGATCGAAACCACCGTCGCGGTGTTTCACCGAGAAGTTGCCCAGGTTCCAGTCGACGAGGATCGGGATCCGGCTCCACGAGTCGTAGCGAACGTGTTCGAGTTCCATCAGAAAATCGTGCGTGTGCCGCCACAGGACGCCGATGTGTTCGGGGGGAAGATCGAAGTTGCGGGGAGCGAACGGGCTCGACAACAGGTCGAGCAGGTGGATCGCATCGGACTTGATGCTGTTCGACGTGGCCGGAATGTGGGGAGCGATTCGGCGACACTCGGCGTGGAACCGAGCCATGTTCTCGGCCAGGCACGTGATCTCGCCAATGTTCAACTGGCGTGGTAACGATTCGGCCTTTTGCGCTTCTTGGTAGAACGCGACCCAGACGTTCTCGTCGTACCACGTGAACGGTCGATCGCCGCGGGGTGTCGGTCCGCCCAGAACGCGGGCGAGGAAGTCGCGACACGGACCGTCGGCGAGGAGATCGGTGCATCGATACAGACGGTCGTGGTCTTCGGCGAACAAGAAGTACGACCCGTAACTCGAGACCTTGCCGTACACGTTCGTTCCGTCGTCGAGCGAGACGCGGTACACGGTGTTGGTCGATACACGCGGACTGGTGTCGTGAACCGCGATGATTCGTCGAGTGTCGCCGTGGGCGTCTCCGAAGGCCGACCAGGCCGACGAGAGTGCCGCGCGGTGATCGCCCTGGGCCATGCCTCAGTATTGCCAGGCGAGAACCGGGAAATCAGGATGCGGCGCGGATACCGATGGGTGCGATGAGGCGGAAGCCGGCTTCGTGACGCTCGTCCTCGCTCTCGCCACCCCACAAGCCGTACTCGTGGTGCGTGCGCGCGAACTCGCGGCAGGTGGTCTGAACGGTGCACGATGCACACACTTGGCGCGCCTGGGCCTCGCGACGCTCGCGGGCTTGGGGCCGTTCGGCCGACGATGGGAAGAACAGATGTGTGAGGCCACGGCACGCGCCTTTGGCCATCCAGGCATCATCGGACTGCCGACGCGTGATGATGATCTCCGCTGCGTTCACACGACCCCCAGTCGCTCGAGTACAACCTCCAATCGGCAAGGTAGGAGCGAAATGATCGGCCGGTCAATAAAGAGCCGTGTGACGTCGGTCAGGGAGTCGACATGGCTCAGGCCGGGGCCGCGAAGTGGCGTACACCCTGGGCGAATGCCTCGACGTCGGCCGGGGTGGTGTCCCAGGCCGTCATCCACCGGACCTGGTGGTGGTGCACGTCCCAGTCGTAGAAGAACGACCAGTCACGCAGCGGTTCGATCAGGGCCGGGGGCAGGGAGGGGTAGAGGCTGTTGACCGCGGGAGGGCCGGACAGTTCGACGCCAGGGACGTCGCGGACGGCCGCGTACAGAACCTGGGCCATGTCGTTGGCGTGGCGGGCGTTGGCGATCCAGAGATCGTTCTCGAGCAAGGCGATGAACTGGGCCGAGATGTAGCGCACCTTCGACGGCAACTGGGTCACTTGCTTGCGCACGTATTGCGCCGACTTCGCGAGCGAACGGTCGAGGTACACGACGGCCTCGCCGTGCATCATGCCGTTCTTCGCGCCCCCGAACGACACCACGTCGACACCGGCGTCGACGGTGAACGAACGCAACGCGTTCACGTTTCCACCGAGCGCAACCGTGGCGTTGGCGATGCGAGCGCCGTCGAGATGGACGGTCATGCCGAGTCGATGAGCGACATCGCAGATCGCGGCGACCTCGTCAGGGGAGTAAAGGGTTCCCCACTCGGTGCTCTGAGTGATGGACACGACGCTCGGTTGCACGTGGTGCATGACGCCGCGGAAGTGCGCGAACTCTTCGATCTGTTCGGGTGAGAGCTTGCCGTTGCGGTGCGGGACGTCGATCAACTTCGCGCCGAGTACTCGCTCGGGCGCGCCGGTCTCGTCGACGTTGATGTGCGACGAGTCGGTGCACACCACCGCACCAGCGGGGGAGAGCATCGTGGCCAGCGCGAGAACATTGGCGCCGGTGCCGCCCCACACCATGTACGTGTCGACCGGACGGCCGAAGAGTTCGTCGAAGAGCCCGTTGGCCCGCTCCGTCCACTCGTCGTCGCCATATGCGGTGGCGTGTCCGGCGTTGGCGCGAGCAATGGCGTCGAGAACCGCCGGGTGAACGCCGGCGTTGTTGTCACTCGCGAAGCGATGAACGGGTGTAGTGGGCACGGCGTCAGTCTGTCGGACGACGCTGGCCACCGAACGGTGTTTGCGACCATCCGCGGTCGGCACCCGTGTATCGACCATCATTTCGTCATGACGAAATCAGTCAAGCGCGAGACGGGTCCGCGCTGTCGGTACTGCCGACGGGTCCTGCCCAAGCAGACCGGACCGGGCCGCAAGAAGGAGTTCTGCGGGCAGGCCTGCCGGCAATGGGACTGGGTGGGTCGTCAACGGGCCCAGGAGTTACAGCTGAGCGAGAACGAGTTGGTGGTGGCGCGAGCCGAACTCGATGCGCTGTACGACGATCTGTACGTCCTCACGTGTGCGATCGCCGACACGGAGAAGGAGTTGAGCGCCAAGTCGACGGCGTCGTCGTTGCGCGAGTCGTTGGAGTGGCTGCTCGAGGCGGCCCGGCCGTTGCAGGAGCGAACGCTCAAACCGTTCGGTCAATGACCGGGCCCGGGATTCGGTTGCCCATAACTGCCCATAATATCCGTTATGTCACTTCGATCTGGTCCACGACCAGGTCGAATCCGCCGACGACCGCAACGGGGCTCTCCCCTGGTCGCGCCGAACGTCAGCGAACGTCGAGCAGATCGACGACGAAGATCAGCGTTTCGTTCGGCTTGATCACGCCACCGGCACCGCGTGCTCCGTAGCCGAGATGCGGTGGGATGGTGAGGCGACGCCGGCCGCCGACGCGCATTCCGGCCACCCCGCGGTCCCATCCCCCGATCACTTCACCGGCACCCAGGCGGAAGTCGAAGGTGTCGCCGCGATCCCACGAGGCGTCGAACTCGCGTCCGGTGCTCCACGAGACACCCACGTAGTGCATGACGGGCCGGCTCCCGGTGGTGGCCTCTTTGCCGTCGCCCACCGTCACGTCCTCGATCACGAGTTCGAAGGGCGGATCGCCAGCGGGCACGGTGATGACGGGTTTGTTGTTGGAGGCCATGGCACGACGTTAGTTGGCGTCGTTCGCTCGTTCGCCATGGACGTCGGCGCCGCCCACGACGATGGACGGCATCTACGGTGGAGTCATGAGCCGTATCGATGACGTTCTCGGCGACGTGGCCGCACTGGGAGTCGACGACATCGCGTGGAAGAACGGACGGGCGTTCTCGCTCGCCTACTACGCCGGACCTGACGTTCAACGGGTGGCCGACGAGGCGTTCGCGATGTATGGCTCGGCCAACGGGTTGAACGTCGATGCGTTTCCGAGTCTGCGTCGCTTTCAATCCGATGTGGTGTCGACGGTGAGCGGGTGGCTCTCGGCACCCGACAGCGGCGCTGGGTTCATGACGAGTGGTGGTACCGAATCGATCTTGCTCGCGGTGAAGGCGTCGCGCGAGTTCGGTCGTCGCGAACGTGGAGTCTCCTCCCCCAACGTCGTGATGCCGGCGTCAGCACACGCGGCGTTCGAGAAGGGTTGCTACTACTTCGGAGTCGAAGCGCGTCGCGCGCCGGCACGCGACGATTGGCGCGCCGACGTCGCGGCCATGGAGTCGCTGATCGACGAGAACACGGTGATGCTCGTGGGCTCGGCGCCGCAGTACCCGCAAGGTGTGATCGATCCGATTCCGGCCATCGCATCGCTCGCGCAGTCGCGTGACTTGCTGTGTCACGTTGACGCGTGCATGGGTGGAATCACACTCCACTTCCTCGAGCGGGCGGGTGAGACCGTCGCCCCTTGGAACTTCGCGGTCCCGGGTGTCACGAGCATGTCGGTCGATCTCCACAAGTACGGCTACACGTCGAAGGGTGCGTCGGTCGTCGTGTACCGCACGAAGGCGTTGCGCGCTCTGCAGACGTTCGTGACCGACAACTGGCTGGGCGGTCTGTACGGCTCGTCGGGCATCCTCGGCACCAAGAGCGGCGGACCCATGGCGGCCGCCTGGGCGGTGCTGCGCTACCTGGGCGACGACGGTTACCGCGACCTCACGATGCGTGCGCGCCGGGCCGCGTTGCGGCTGGCCGACGCGGTCGACGCCCATCCCGATCTCGTTCTGCGGGCCCGTCCCGATTCGACCCTCTTGTCGTTCGGGTCCGATCGGGTCGACCCCTTCGCGATCGCCGATTCGCTGGCCGCCAAGGGCTGGTACGTCGATCGGCAATCCCCTCCCCCATCGCTGCATTGCACCGTGAACGCGGTGCACGACCAGGTGATCGACGATTTCGTGGCCGATCTGGCCGCCGCGGCGAACGAGGCGGCATCGGCGGCGAGCACCGGCTCGGCTGGCGCCTACGGAACAGTCGACTGACCAGTCGACCGAAGTCTTGACTGAATGGTCGTCTGGCACGACCGTGCCAACATGAAAGGCATGAGTCTGCGCTTCGGAATCTTCATGCCGCCCATGCACAAGACCGGGATCAACCCGACCTTGGCTCTGCACCGCAACCTTCAACTGGTCGAGCACCTCGACCGCCTCGGCTACCACGAGGCCTGGATCGGCGAGCACCATTCGGCCGGCTCCGAGCTGATCGCCTCACCCGAAGTGTTCATCGCGGCCGCAGCCGAACGAACCAAGCACATCAAGTTGGGTACGGGCGTCTCGTCGTTGCCCTACCACCACCCGTTCATGTTGGCCGATCGCATCGTCATGCTCGACCACCTGACTCGCGGTCGCATGATGTTCGGCGCCGGACCGGGTCAACTCACGTCCGACGCGTACATGCTCGGCATCGACCCGATGACGCAGCGTCCGCGCATGGAGCAGTCACTCGACGTGATCATGCGACTGTTCCGTGGTGAGACCGTCACCGAGTCGACCGATTGGTACACGTGCAACGAAGCGGTGTTGCAGATGAGGCCGTACAGCGACTTCGACATCGTGGTCGCATCCTCGATGTCGCCATCGGGTTCGAAGTTGGCCGGCAAGTACGGCGTAGGTCTGCTGTCGATCGCCGCCACCGAGCCGGCCGCGTTCCAAGTGCTCGACTACAACCTCAAGGTGTGGGAGGACGAGGCTTCCCTTCACGGACACACCGTCGATCGCTCGAAGGCGCGTCTCATGGGTCCGATGCACATCGCCGAGACCGAGAAGCAGGCGCGTGAGAATTGTCGTTACGGATTGCGTTGGGTCTGGGACTACTTGAGTCACATCATCCCGGTTGGCGACCCGAGTGCTCCGCCGCCGCCCGAAGACTTCGACGAGTGGGTCGACGAGGCCAACGATTCGGGTCGCATGGTGATCGGTACTCCCGAGATGGCCATCGCGCAGATCGAACGACTGCTCGACAAGACCGGTGGTTTCGGTTGCTACATGTTCCTCGGAGCCGACTTGGCCGATTGGCACCAGACGCTCCGCTCGTACGAGTTGGTTGCCGAACGCGTCATGCCGTACTTCAACGATCAGCTGTCGGCCGCGCAGGCGAGTTACGACCGCGTGGTGGGTGCTGGGTCACGTTGGGTCGATGCGACGCTGGGCGCGCAACTCACCGCGATCGCCGACTACGAGGCGGTCAAAGCCGCGCGCTGACGCGACGTCACTTTCCGAACACGTGCGACGAGGCGGCCGCGACGAGATCGCCCAGTTCGGCGAGTTCGTTGGCATCGAGCACCGACAGGTGCCCGGCCATCAAGGTGTTGGTGAGGTTCTCAGCGGTGTCGAATGACGCGCGATCGACGTTCGGCAGATCGCCGGCCCAGCCGAATCGTTGAGCGGTCTCGGGCCCGCCGGTCGGGTTCGACAGCACCGCCTGCAACGGGCTGAGGCCACTGGCCAGCACGGCCACGATGTGGACGCAGCCGCGAAGTTCGCGCAACACGTGGAGCAATTGGTAGCAGCGTCCCTCGGCGTCGGACGGCCGGGTTTGGGCGCGCCAGCCCGCGAAGAGGGCCAGTCCGGTCGGGTCGGCTCGGTCGACGACGGTCGACAGCAACTCGGCCAGGTGAGTCGCGCCGGTCCAGCCGACCAAACGAGTCCTCCCCCATTCCTGACATCCGGCGGTGTAGCGATCGGCGGCCGCGCGCGGACTCTCGACCTGCGAGTTCCACATCTTCGACACCAGATCGGGCGCGAAGAAGCCGAAGGCGCTCACCACCACGTCGGCGTGCACGTCACCGAGCACACCACCCCGTCCCACCACGTAGTACACGAAGCCGTTCGGGTAGCCAGCCTCCTTGCCGGCGCCGAGGACGGACGGGTCGAGCATGAAGCTGCCGCCGAGCATGCCGACGGGTGCGGCGATACGACGGGCGGTGTCGAGGGCGGTCGAAGTCGTCATGTTGGTCACTATGCCCCAAACGGGTCGGCTGGTCCCCATCCACTCGCCGGCCGCGATGTACGGTGCGGATGTCGTTGAACCCACCGGGAGAGCAACGGTGCCGCCAGCACCGGGGCGCCGAAGGAGCAACCACCCCGGAATCTCTCAGGCAACCGGACCGGATGGGTGAGACAACGCTGGAAAGCGGTTCGCCGCACCGACGGGGAAAGGCGCTCCGGCGCCGAAGCTCTCAGGTCCGCCTCGGCGGAGAGACAGCGGGGGAAGCAACCGACGAAAGGCTTCCATGAACCCGACCACGTTGTCGTCAGCACTCTCCTCGCTCTTCGCTCCGTCGTTCCACGAGCGACACATCGGAATTCGTCATGACGAAATGACCGACATGCTCGCCGTGATCGGCGCGAACTCGGTCGACGAACTCATCGAGCGGACCATTCCGAACTCGATCCTGCGTCGCACGCCGCTCGCGCTGCCCGCAGCGATCAGCGAACCCGACGTGACGGCCGAACTGAAAGCGCTGGCGGCGCTGAACCGCGCGCGTCGCTCGTTCATCGGTCTCGGTTACGCGCAGACCATCACTCCCCCGGTGATCAAGCGCAACGTCTTGGAGAACCCGGCCTGGTACACGTCGTACACGCCGTATCAGCCCGAGATCAGCCAGGGCCGTCTGGAGACGTTGCTCAACTTCCAGACGATGGTCGTCGATCTCACCGGACTGCCGGTGGCCAATGCGTCGTTGCTCGACGAAGCCACGGCGGCCGCCGAAGCGATGACGATGGCCAAGCGCATCGGAAAGTCGTCATCGGACCGTTTCTACGTGGACGCCGACACCCATCCGCAGACGATCAACGTGATGCGCACTCGCGCGGTGCCGCTCGGTATCGAGTTGGTGGTGGGTGGTCCGCTCGACCCGTCCTCGGTGTACGGCGCACTGTTGTCGTATCCGACGTCGACTGGTCGTGTGGCCGACTGGCGCGGCACGATCGACGAACTGCATGCCAACGGTGCCATTGCCGTCGTCGCCACCGATCCGTTGGCCTGTGTGTTGTTGGCCTCGCCCGGCAGTCTCGGCGCCGACATCGCGATCGGCTCGGCGCAACGCTTCGGTGTGCCGATGGGTTTCGGCGGCCCGCACGCGGCGTTCATGGCCACCCGCGAGAACCACGCGCGAACCCTGCCCGGTCGTCTGGTTGGTGTGAGCACCGATGCCGCCGGTCGTCCGGCCCTACGCCTGGCCTTGCAGACGCGTGAACAGCACATCCGACGCGAGAAGGCCACCAGCAACATCTGTACTGCCCAGGCCCTCTTGGCCAACATCGCCGGTTTGTACGCCAGTTGGCACGGTCCACGCGGACTGCGGCTGATTGCCGAACGAGTGAATCGTCTGGCCGGAGTGATCGCCGCCGCCCTCGAAGACGGTGGCTACTCGCTCGTCCACGACACGTGGTTCGACACGATCACGTTCGTCGACTCGACGGGAGCGGCCGGAGCGGCGGCTCGGCGCGCCGGGTTCGATCTGCGCCAGATCGACGCCTCGACGTTTGGCATCACGGTCGACGAAGCGACCACGTTGCCGGAGGTGTGCGCGTTGCTTCGCGCTCTCGGGGTCGACGTCGACGGACTGAATCCTGACGTCGAATTGAGTCGATTCGACGCCCGCCTCGTCGGTCTGCCCTGCGAACTTCTGCGTTCCGACGAGATCCTCACCGCTCCGGCGTTCAACTCGTTCCATACCGAGCACGAGATGTTGCGGTACCTGCGCCGACTGGCCGACCTCGATCTGGCTCTCGATCGCACGATGATTCCGCTCGGTTCGTGCACGATGAAGTTGAACGCGACCACGGAGATGGAACCCATCACCTGGTCGGGTTTCGCCGACATCCACCCGTTCGCGCCGGCCGACGAGTCGGAGGGCTATCGCCAACTCGTGACACAACTCGAGCAGTGGCTGTGCGAGATCACGGGCTACGACGCGGTGAGCTTGCAGCCGAACGCCGGAAGCCAAGGTGAACTGGCCGGCCTGCTCGCCATCCGCGCGTATCACCGGAGCCGTGGTGAGACCGATCGAAACGTGTGCCTCATTCCGTCGAGTGCGCACGGAACCAACGCCGCCAGTGCGGTGATGGCCGGAATGCGCGTGGTCGTGGTGGCGTGCGACGACCACGGCAACGTCGATCTCGACGATCTGCGGCGTCACATCGACACGCATGGTTCGAAAGTCGCGGCGATCATGGTCACCTATCCCTCCACGCACGGTGTGTTCGAAGACGGCATCGTCGAACTCTGCCGTCTGGTGCATGAAGTGGGCGGCCAGGTGTACGTCGACGGCGCGAATCTCAACGCTCTGGTGGGCACGGCGCGACCCGGTGAGTTCGGAGCCGACGTGAGTCATCTGAACCTGCACAAGACGTTCTGCATTCCGCACGGTGGTGGTGGCCCCGGTGTGGGGCCGGTCGGCGTACGCGCCCATCTCGCACCGTTCCTGCCTGGTCACCCGCACGACGACTCGGCCGTGGTCGGTGCGGTCTCGGCGGCGCCGGTCGGGTCGGCTGGCATCCTGCCGATTCCGTGGGCGTACATCCGACTGATGGGTCCGGACGGTTTGCGTCGCGCGACCGAAATGGCCATCGTCAACGCCAATTACGTGGCGCGGCGTTTGGCCCCGCACTTCCCCGTTCTGTACACCGGACGCGAGGGGTTCGTGGCCCACGAGTGCATCATCGACATTCGTCCGATCACCAAGGCGACCGGCGTCAATGTGGACGACGTCGCCAAGCGTTTGATGGACCACGGGTTCCACGCCCCCACCATGAGCTTCCCGGTGGCCGGCACGCTGATGATCGAGCCCACCGAGAGCGAGACGCGGGTCGAGCTCGATCGCTTCTGCGACGCGATGATCGCCATTCGCGCCGAGATCGACGAGGTGGAATCCGGTCGAATCGCGGTGGACGACAGCCCGCTTCGCCATGCTCCTCACACGCTGGCCGACCTCGTGGGTGACTGGACCCGTTCGTATTCCCGTGAGGTGGGGGCTGGTCGGTCGTCGTACCGCACGCCGGTGAGCCGGATCGATGCCGCCTACGGTGACCGCAACCTGGTGTGCACCTGCGAACCGTTGAGTTCGTACGCCGATCGGTAGGTTGGCGCCATGAGCAGCCAACAGAGCAACCATGGTCTCGGTGACGTGATGTCACTCCTCGGCGGGATCAACCCGGTGGCCATGGCCGGCAAGGCGGTCGAGACCATGGTGACTCTCACGGGTGAGCTCGTGCAGACTCTGGCCAATTTCAACGACACCATGCGCGAACTGAACACCGCGGCTCGCCGCGTGAACTCGCTGCTCGACGACATCGAGGCTCCGATACGCGCGATCCTTCCGCAGGTTCAAGCCGGTGTGAAGCAAGCGCGGTCGACGATCAAGCGAGTGGACGGTGTGCTCGGACAGGTGGGTTCGTTGCCCGGTGACGTGGCCAAGGCCGTGTCGACGCTGGGCGACTTGGCCGGACGTTTGTCGCCCTTGGCCGCTTTCGCCGAATCAGCCGGTGGGCTCTTCGGCGTCAAGCCGAACAAGTGACTCGCGTCAAGCCGAACAAATGACGCGTGTGAAGCCGAACAAGTAACGCGTGTGAAGCCGAACAAGTGACGCGTTACGACACGAAGGGCGTCTGAACGACGCGACCCGCGAGCATCGATCCACGCACGTCGATCGACACCTCGTCACCGATCGACACCAAGGGTTCGACGAAGGCCAGCGCGATGCCGTGGCCGAGAATCGGCGAGAAGTTTCCGCTCGTGACCGTGCCCACGACTCGATCGCCGCTCAGGACGGCGCAGTCGGCCCGTGGCGGACGGCGACCTTCGGTGGCGATGCCGCGCAGGATGCGATGAACTCCTCGCTCCTTCTCGGCGGCCAGGGCGGCGCGTCCTCGGAAGTCACCTTTGTTCCACGCCACGACCCATTCGAGTCCGGCCTGCAGGCTGGTGATTCCGGTTCCGAGTTCGTGGCCGTGCAGAGGAAGGCCGGCCTCGAGTCGCAGGGTGTCGCGAGCACCGAGTCCGGCCGGTGTGATATCGGCTCCGACGACGGCCTTCCAGAGAGCGCTGGCGGCGTCGCGCGGTACGGCGATCTCCACGCCGGGTTCGCCGGTGTAGCCGGTTCCGGCCACCACGCAGTCGACGCCGTTCCATGACAGCGTTTGCACGTGGAAGCGCTTCACGGCCGCGGCCTCGGGAAAGACGGACGAGAGTGTGGTGCGGGCGTTCGGGCCTTGAATCGCGAGCACAGCCCGCGTCGAGGTGATGTCGGTTCCGCCGATGGCTTCCACCACGCGCGACGTGTTCGACGCGTTGGGCATCACGTCGAAGGTGTGGCCATCGGGATGCCACCACACGATGATGTCGTCGAGAACCGAACCATCGGTCGTATCGAGCAAGTGGGTGTACTGCGCGCGACCCGGGCCGACTTTGTGGAGGTCGTTGGTGAGAGCTCGTTGAAGAGCCTCGAACCCGTCGATCACTCGTACCGTTCCGAGGTGTGAGACGTCGAACACGACCGCGTCGCGGCGGCAGGCCTCGTGTTCGGCGATGGTTCCCGACGAATACTGCAGTGGCATGTCCCAGCCGCCGAACGGCGTCATCTTGGCGGCGAGGGCGCGGTGTTCGGCGTCGAGTGGCGAGGAGCGCAGTTCGCTCACGTCAGCCGACGCGACGCAAAGCGAGCTCGGGGTACAGAGCGACGATCTTGTCGTCGACCTGATCCTTCACCTGTGCGAGAGGCAACAGGTTGAGAACTCCCTGACCCCGACGGACCACGTCGATGAGATCGTCGCCACGGCACAAGATCACACTGGCCCCTTCGATCACGAGGTGAGCCGATGTGATGTCTTCGTCGACGTGACTGCGGAGATAGGCGAAGACGTCACGTACCGACTCGAGCCGAATGCCGGCATCGAGCAGGCTCTTGACCATGCGCAGTTCGAGCAGATTGCGGTAGCTGTAGTGGCGTCGCGTGCCACTCCCCTTCGCGTCGTTCACGGCGGGGCGGACGAGGTCGGTTCGCGCCCAGTAGTCGAGCTGGCGGTACGAGATTCCGACGATGTCGGCGGCCTGCGTTCCTGAAAACGTCTTGTCGCTCACGAAACCCCCTCGATGGAATTACAACGGTGTAGCAGGGTACGGCCGGCTTCCCCGACCGTCAACCTTCGCCGGTCGACGAGGGGTCTACGGGGCGAAGTCTTCGGGCTTGATGCTGTCGATGAAGTCGCGGAACTCGTCGACGAGCTCATCTACCTCGACAGGGACCTGCCCGGATTCGTCATCGTCGTCATCGTCGTCATCGTCGTCGAACTGGGCGATGCGTCCCGCGGTGTCCATGACCGAATCGTCGACGTAGATGCCACAACCGGCCCGAACCGCGATGGCGATCGCGTCGGACGGGCGAGCCGAGATGGTGAGGGGTCCCTGGCGCGACTTGAGGTGTAGTTCGGCGAAGAACGTCCCTTCGCTCACGTCGGTGATGACGACCTTGTCGAGATCGGCGCCAAGCGAGCCGAGTACGTCGACCAGGAGATCATGAGTGAGAGGACGCGGAGGAACCTTGCCCGACATGCCGATTTGAATGCTGCCGGCTTCGGGTTCGCCGATGTAGATCGGAAGAACTCGCCGCTCGCCCTCGCGTTCGCGCAGGAACACCACGTGCACGCGCCCGGGCATTTCCAGGCGAACACCGATGAGTTCGAGCGCGATCACGATGCCGAGAGTATCCCGGTTTTCGGTCAGCGTGGATCGCGCAACGACCCGAGTGACCGAGCCAACAAAATGGCCCGGAGACGCCCACCCAATTCGGTGAGGTCGTCGAGCAGCGCGTTGGCTTCGGAACGAGAATCAGGTGCGCGGCGACGCAGAATCGGCAGGACCCGTTGTTCGAACAGACCGGCCTCGCGTTCGGCCGCGATCTTCCAGGCCTTCAGGTGGCGTACGTCGAGTCCGGCGTCGGCGAAGCCTCGGGTCACCTCGGCCAGGGCCAAGTCGTGCTCGTCGAAGAGAGGCTGGCCGCCCACCGAACGCCCGTCGGCGCGGGGCGTGACGAGTCCGAACGACTCGAGTTCGGCCAGGGTGGCTTCGTCGAGGCCACTCGTTTGGAGGATCTCGGCCCGGGTGTAGGTGGCCGGACGCCCGATCGAGTCGGACGGATCGGGCGGGGCCGGCCGCTTGGGGGTCTTGTCGGTGATGACCGCGGCTGACTTGTTGCTGCGCGTGCTGGGGTGAGCCGGAGCGGCCTCGACCACCGTTTCGACGACTGATTCGCGGTCGCTCTCGGTGCTGGTTCGTCCGACGCCATGCGGCGGGGTGTCGAGCCGATCCTTGATCACGCGCAAAGGCAGGAAGTTCTCGCGTTGCTCGCGCAGGATGAAACGGAGTCGTTCGACGTCGTCGTCGTAGAACTTGCGGTATCCCGAAGCCGTGCGTTCGGGGACGATCAGGCCTTGACTCTCGAGGAATCGAATCTTCGAAATCGTGACGTCGGGAAACTCCTCGAGAAGAAGACCGAGCACCTCGCCGATAGAGAGATACGGGCGCTCAGCGGTCGAACGAGAGTTCACGCCGACTCCGACGGAGCGATGAACAGCAAGCGGAAGCGGCCGACCAGTATTTCGTCACCTTGCTGAAGGACGACCGAATCGACACGGCGTTGGTTGACGTAGGTGCCGTTGAGCGATCCGACGTCGCGTAGCACGTACTCGACTCCGTGACGTTCGATCTCGGCGTGGCGGCGCGACACCGAGATGTCGTCGAGGCTGACATCGCTGTCGGGGTGACGTCCGAGACGGGTGGGAGTCCCGCTCAAGGTGAAGCGATCTCCTGCTTGCGGACCCGTGCGCACCATGAGTGTGGCGGCCGCATGGGTGCCGAGCGTTGTTCCGTCGTCGGAATCGGGCCCGAAGATGTCGGCCCGCGACAACGCTTGCGTGCGATCGCTGTCGGTGATCAGCGTCGTATTGCACGACGAGCATCGCCCGGCGTCGTCGGCGTTGCGGGCGCCGCACTGCGGGCAGAACGCGGCCACCTCAGCCGCCGATCAACTGTGAGTACGCCGCCGCGGCGAGCAGATGCGACACGTCGTCGGAATCCATGCGGATCTCGCAGATCCAGCCGCGACCGTAGGGCTCGGTGTTGATGAGACTCGGATCGGCGATCAACTCGTCGTTGATGGAGACCACGGTTCCACTCACCGGTGCGTAGATATCGGATACCGACTTGGTGGACTCGACCTCGCTGAACGACTCGCCCATCACGACGGCACGATCGACTTCGGGTGCTTCGATGTACACCACGTCACCCAATGCGTCTTGAGCGAAATCGGTGATGCCGACGCGGGCGATCCGGCCGGTGACCCTCACCCATTCGTGATCGCTCGAGTAGAGCAGCCCGTCGTGAACACTCATGATGATCAATCTAGTCGGCGGCGGCCCGACGGACGATCAGTGATTCGGCGGCCGCTCAACGACCAGCCAGGCTCCGCCGGATCGTCGGTACGTACGCCAGTGCGGTGTAGTAGCTGAGCGCCAGGCCGATGGGCCCGATGATCCACGAGGCGACGGTGAAGAACTCGTCGATCACGATGTCGCTCTCGCCCATCACGAACCCTGGGAACGTGAACATGAGTATGAAGGTGGCCCACTTGCCCAAGTAGGTGACGTCGAAGCGTTCCATGTCGAAGAAGAGTGTGAGGACCGCGACGACTCCCCCGAAGATCACCTCGCGCACGAGCACGGCCAAGCAGAACCACCACGGGGCCGAACCGTCGATCATGATCGCGACGAGGGCGACGACGAAGAGCAACCGGTCGGCCGTGGGGTCGAACATCTTGCCGAATTCGCTCACCTGGTTGAAGCGTCGAGCGACCCAGCCGTCGACCCAATCGGTGGCGCCCAAGGCTCCGAGGAGCCAGGCGGCCGCTTGCCGGTCGTCCCGGCCGAAGAGAAGCCACAAGAAGATGGGCAGGCAGCACAGTCGCAGAAGAGTGATCAGGTTGGGCCAGGTGGCCACACCCGACCAGACCGAACCTCCCGAGCCTGAATCGTGACGTCCTGAATCGTGAGGTTCCGGCTCGTCCGGCGGCTGGGTCATGGATCGACAGTACCCAGCCGGGTGTGGTCGGCTCTATGGTTCACGCCATGGGGGCCAGTGATCTGAACGGAATGATCGTCGTCGTGACCGGGGGTGGCTCGGGGTTGGGAGCCCAGTTCTCCCGGCGCCTGGCGGCCGATGGTGCACATGTGGTGGTGGGCGATCGGGACGAAGCGGCCGCCGGCCGGGTGGCGAGCGAAGTGGGCGGCGAGGCTGCGGTGTTCGACGTGACCGACTCGGTCGCCTTCGATGCGGCGGTCGATCGAGTGGCGGCTCATCACGGTCGACTCGATGTGTTGATCAACAATGCGGGTATCGCGCCGCCACGAGCGCCCGAACGCGACGAGAAAGCCTTCGCCAATGCGGTGAAAAGAGCCGAGGGCCGGATCGACGAACTCGAGCCGCTCGATGTGACGCTCGGAATGTCCGACGACGAATGGGACCTCATGGTTCGCATTCATCTGCACGGCACGTTCTACGGAACACGGGCCGCCCTGCGACACATGATGCCGCGCCGATCGGGCTCGATCATCAACGTGTCGTCGATCATGGGACTGCGGCCGGCCGCGGGTGCACCTCACTACTGTGCGGCCAAGGCCGGAATCGTGGCACTCACCAAGTCGACCGCTCAAGAGGTCGCACCGTTCGGTGTCCGGGTCAACGCCGTTGCTCCGGGTTGGGTCGATACTCCGTTGCTCGCTCCCATGGATCCGATGTCGATCGCCGGGATCACCGCGCAGATTCCCATCGGACGGATGGGTCGACCCGAAGAGTTGGCCGAGGTGGTTCGATTCCTCGCCGGCCCGGAGTCGTCGTACTGCATCGGCGACGTTTTCGCCGCGTCGGGTGGATGGGTCTGATGGCGACGGTGTTCTCGCTGATCATCGAAGGTCGAATCCCGGGAACGTTCGTGTGGAAGGACGATCGCTGTGTCGCGTTCATGACCATCAACCCGATCGCCGACGGACACGTACTCGTGGTTCCGCGTGACGAGATCGATCATTGGGTCGATTGCTCGTCGGAGCTGTCGAGACACTTGTTCGACGTCGCGTACGAGATTGGCAAAGCACAGATGAACGCCTTCGCCTGCGAGCGAGTCGGATTGATCATCGCCGGATACGAAGTGCCGCACACTCACCTACACGTGATTCCGACCTCGAGCATGGCCGACTTGTCGTTCGCCAATGCGGCGTCCTCGGTCGAGCGGAGCGACCTCGAAGCGGCCGCGGAAAAGATTCGCGGCGCGTTGCGCGCGGCCGGTCGCCGCGAAGTGGCTGAGTGACCGAACGACCGGTCACCTCAGCGGGCGATGGGCGCGATCAACTCGGGTCCGTTGTTGCGGATCGAGTTGACGATCGGGGCCACGTCGATCACGCGCACCACGCCCATCTCGGCCGGCGTCATCAACGCGTTCAGTTCGTCACGGTCGCTGTGGTCGACGTCGAGCCAGGTCGACCAATCATCGGGTTCGAGGATGACCGGCATGCGATCGTGAATGGGTTCCATCGTGTCGTTCGCGGCGGTGGTCACGATGCAGCACGTGTGCAACCAGGCCGCGTCTTCGCCTGCTGCGGGGTCGCGCCACGACGCCCACAGGCCGGCCACGGCCAAGGGCTGGCCGTCCGAACGAGTCACGTACACGGGTTCCTTGGGTGACTTCGCCGGTCGGGGCGTGTCGTAGACGGTTCGCCATTCGTAGAAGCCGTCCATCGGCACGATGCATCGTCGCGAAGAGGCCGATGAACGGAACGACGGCTTGTCGAACACGGTCTCGCTGCGGGCGTTGATGAGGCGAGCCGATCCGTTCGGATCTTTCGACCAGTGCGGTACCAGACCCCACTGGAACCGTCCGAGCCGTCGATGGCCCTCACTATCGTTGGCGACAGCGGCGACACGCGTGGTGGGCGCCACGTTGTAGTTGGGTCGGAATTCGTCGAAGAGACTTTGTGATGGCTCGGCCGTGGCGAAGATGGCCGCCAGTTCGTGGGGAGGGGTGAGCGATGTGAAACGTCCGCACACGATCGCCACGGTACTGCTCTGTGTCGCCTGTGGAACGAGTACACCGGTCGTGGTGCCGACCAGCACGAGCACGACCAATATCAGCCCGTCGAGTACCAGCACAACGAGCACCAGCACGTCGAGCACCAGCACGATGGGCACGGTTCCGCCCGAGCCCACACCCCCACCGCCGACCACGGCCGATGCGACCCGCTTCGATCGCATCATCGACGAGTGGACGGCCAGTTCGTCCGATGTGTCCGTGGTGGTCTGGCGGAGCGGACAGGTGGTCCACGAGTGGGTTCGATCGCGCCGGGGCGATCTCACGGTGTCGGCACGCTTTCGGATCGCCAGCATCTCGAAGGTGCTCACGGCCCTGACCGTGCTCCGATTGGTGGAAGCCGGATCACTCGATCTCGACCGTCCGATTCTCGAAGAACTCTCGTCGGCGACCGGCTGGCCTCTGGGCGATCCGCGCATGAGGGCGATCACAACGCGACATCTTCTTTCTCACCTGAGTGGATTCGCGTCGAACCCCGATCTCTACTTCGCGTCGCCGACCTCGAGTCCGAACGATGTGGTGGGGAGTTTGCTCGGCGGAACTCTCGAGTCGGATCCGGGCTCGTCGTTCGAATACTCGAATGCGAACTTCGTCCAGTTGGGTCGAGTCATCGAGATGATCACCGGACGTTCGTACGTCGAGGTGGCCGAGGCCGAGGTGTTGAGCCCGCTCGGACTGGGCGATGCCGAGATCGTTGCCACCGATTCGTGGTCGCGCGGCGATGCTCGGCATTACGTGCGTCCGGGACGCAACTACATGGAACTCCTCGGTCCGGCCGGGGCGTGGGTGATGTCGGCCCGGTCGGTGGCCGAACTTCTCGCCGCGGTCGATCCCGATGGACCAAGGCCTCTCTTGTCGCAGCGATCGTCGAGGATGATGACCTCGCCAACGTCGCGAGGTGTCGACGATGGCTCGTGGACCTACGGTCTCGGTATTCGGATCTTCCCCGACGGAACGTGGGGTCATACCGGAACCATCGAGTCGGTGCGCAGCGTCGCTCTGCGATTCGGGGACGGAACGATCCTCGTCGTTCTCGTGAACGGTGACGCCCCTCGGGTGACCGACGAGTTCGTGGCGGCGTTGCTCGACGCGAATTTCTCGGAAAGCCAGCCCTGAACGTCAGACGCCCATGGGGCGAGCCGGCGACACGTTGTAAGTGAGCACCGAGCGGGCGATCGACTTGCCGGAGGTCGCACCGATGATCTCGGCTTCACAGAAGACCACCGAGCGGCCTCGCTTCACGATCCACCCTTCGGCCACCGCGTCTTCCTTCACGAGAGCCGACAGATACTGCACGTGCATGTCGACGGTCGAGTATCCGACGTCGGCGCCGTAGCGCGAGCCGATGGCCGGAACGACCACCACGTCGAGGAGGGTCGCAATCGCTCCCCCATGGACGACACCCATCGGCTGTTCGAGCTCGGGGCGGAAGGGCAGCCGCATCCGGCAGTAGTCGAAGCGGACTTCTTCGACCTCGATGCCGACGTGCTGGATGAAGTAGATCCGCTCGCCGCGACCGAACTTTGCCCAGCGCGCCTTCGATTCGTCGTCGAGTTCTTCGAATCTTTCGGCTCGAGCGGTCATTCGGTGTCCGTTCTCACTCTCGTCACTTTGGCACAACCGATCGGAAACCAGAGCACCAACGGAGGGTGGTACGGTCCGCTCATGAGGTTGCTCGTGTCTTCGATCGTCGGCTCACTCGCCGCCATGACGATTGCCAACATCGTCACCACCGTGTATCTGCATCGCGCGTTGGCCCACCGCGCACTCACCCTGCGCGGACCGGCCCGCTTCGCGTTCCGCCTTCTGGTCTGGGTCAGCACCGGGATCAAGCCCCGTGAGTGGGTGGCCGTGCATCGCAAGCATCACGCCTACACCGATGTGGAGGGCGATCCGCACTCCCCCGTGCTCCTCGGCTGGGGTCGAGTTCAACTGACCAATGTGGCGTTGTATCGAAAGGCCGCACGAGACGCCGACACCCTGCGCTACGCGCGCGATCTGCCGTCCGATCGTTGGGATCGTTGGCTCTTCGATCGATCCCTCGTCGGTCTCGGCATCGGAGTCACGATCCTCGTGGTGGTTCTCGGTCCTCTCACGGGCGCCATCGTGGCCGTCGGACACACCGTGCTCTACATCTCGGGTTCGGCGGCCGTGAACGGAATCGGCCACCACTTCGGCCGTCGCCCCTACGCCAATCGAGCGGGCAACCTGCAGTGGCTGGCGTTCTTCACCGCGGGTGAAGGTCTGCACAACAACCACCACGCGGCTCCGACGTCGGCGAAGTTGTCGCACCGCTGGTACGAGATCGATCCGGGCTGGTGGTGCATTCGAGCCCTCGCGCTCGTGCGGTTGGCCAAGGTTCGGTTCACGTCTCCGCGCGTGGCCTGATGCGGGTCGCCGCTCGAACGATCGTCGGTCACTCGGCTGGGGGCGTCGTCTCGTTCGGAAACACGATCGAATCGGTCGACCTCGGTTCGGCGCCAGCAGACGTGGAGACGTTCGACTATCTCTGTGCGGGCTTCGTCGATCTCCAAGTGAACGGTTACGACGACGTCGACGTGTGGCGCGCCGCACGCGCACGCGACGACGCGGCGATCGCTCGTCTGTCGGAGCGTCTGCTCGATCACGGAGTGACGGCGTGGCAACCGACTCTCGTGACCGCACCGCTCGATCGCTACCGCGACGCTCTGGAGTTCCTGGCGACCACTCCTCGTTCGGGAGCCGACCGCGTCGGAGTGCATCTGGAAGGCCCGTTCCTCGGTCGGGCCCCGGGGGCCCATCGGCGCGATCACATCATCGACGTCGATCTCGAGTTCGTCGACTCGCTGTCGTCGGTCGTGTCGATGATGACCATCGCGCCCGAGAGTCGCGGGTCGAGTCAGGCGATCGCGTCGTTGACTTCGCGTGGAGTTCGCTGTTCGCTCGGACACGCGCGCCCCTCCGATGTGGAGTTCGCGCTGGCGCGATCGGCCGGAGCCTCTGCGGTGACGCATCTCTTCAATGCCATGTCGGGGGTTGAGCATCGAGATCCCGGTCTGGCCACCTGGGCCCTGCTGGACGATGCGTTGACGCTCGGTCTGATCGCCGACGGAGTGCACGTTCATCCCGACGTGATCGCGCTGGCGTTCCGAACGGCCGCCGACCGCATCGCCCTCGTGTCGGACAGTGTCGGCTGGGCGGATGACCCGGACAGCCCGACGGACAGCCCGACATCTCGTGTCGGCGTCGACGTTCGCGATGGTGCGCCCCGTCTGCCCGACGGCACGTTGGCCGGCACGAATCTGACCCTCGACCGCGCGGTGCGGGTGTGCGTCGATGCGGGTGTTCCGGCCGAGGTCGCTCTCCTCGCGGCGTCTCGGACACCGGCTCGTCTCATGGGTCTCGACGATCGGGGTGCGATCGAGTCACGACGACGCGCCGATCTGGTCGCACTCGATGGCGAAATGCGGGTGGTGGCCGTGTGGCTCGAAGGGTCTCGAGTCCGCTGACGGAATTACCGTGGCCACATGCAGATCGTGTCGGCCCTCTTCGTCGAGAACTTCCAGATGCGCCAGGCGCCCGGCCCGAGTACACGGATCGACATCACCGGAGCCATGTTCTCGATGGCGTCGCCGTCACCGGTGCCGGTCACGATCGATCCCCATCTGGTGGCACTCATCTACTGCGCTCCCGATCAGGACGGGTCGGGAGTGTTCGAAGTCGTGTTTCGGCGGGGCCGCCTCGAGACCGACGAGCAAGTGGCTCGCAACGTGAGTCCGTTCACGGTCGAGCCCGGAAAGTTCACCTATCGCCTGGTGAAGGGTGAGCTCGAGTTCGCCGAGTACGGCCAGATCTTCGCGCACTGTCGCGTCGACCGCGGTCCGTGGCACATCGTGCCGTTCACGCTGCTTCCGCCGGCCTGACCCGTCTCCGATTACAGTCGGCTCTCGTGCCAACCGAACTCGATCGCCAGGCCGTCAACATCATCCGCGGTTTGGCGATGGACGCTCCGCTGGCTGCGAAGAGCGGCCATCAGGGCACCGCCATGGCCCTGGCTCCACTCGGACACGTCCTGTACAGCCGGGTCATGAAACACGATCCGAGTGATCCGTTGTGGCCCGATCGCGACCGCTTCGTTCTGTCGACGGGCCACGCGTCGATTCTCCAGTACGCCCTGTTGTACCTGAACGGTTACGGCCTGGAGATGAGTGATCTGAAGGCGTTCCGCCAATGGGGGTCGGCCACACCGGGTCATCCAGAACGCGGCCACACCGCTGGTGTCGAAGTCACCACCGGTCCCCTCGGCCAGGGTCTGGCCAATGCGGTGGGTCTGGCGTTGGCCGAGCGCAATCTGCGGGCTCGTTTCGGAGCCGATCTGTGCAACCACCACACGTGGGTGATCGCCGGTGACGGTTGCTTGATGGAAGGTGTGAGCCACGAGGCGGCGTCGTTCGCCGGCCATCAGCGACTGGGCCGCCTGGTCGTCGTCTTCGACGACAACAAGATCACGATCGACGGCGGAACCTCGCTCACCTGCTCCGACGACGTGGTCGCTCGATTCACTTCGTACGGCTGGTCGGTTCGGCAACTCGGCGAGATCGGCGACGACGTCGACGCTCTCGAACGAGCGCTCGTCGATGCGCGTGATTCCGACGACGATCGACCGAAACTGCTCGTCCTGCGCACGCGAGTCGGAACTCCGTCGCCCGACTGGACCGACAAGCACGAGGCGCACGGCAATCCGTTCACGGCCGAGCACGTGTCGCGCACGAAAGCCGTGATGGGTGTTCCCGACGAGCCGTTCTGGGCTCCCGATGCGATCGTGAGCGAATGTCGCAGTCTCGCGGCTCGTGGTCGAGTGCTGCGCGAGGCGTGGCAGCAGCGGTTGTCTTCCTCGGCGGCGCGGGCCGACTGGGATGCGACGTGGTCGTCGGGCCGCGCCGGATGGGCCGACGCTTTGCCGCGCTTCGACGAAGGGCAGCAGATCGCCACGCGCGTGGCCGTGCAGAAGGCTTTCGATGCGGTCGCCGATGAATTTCCGGCTTTGGTCGCCGGTGCGGCCGACCTCACCGGCAACACCGGAGCGAAGTTGTCGGCGGCGTCGCCCATGTCGGCGACTACGCCCGAGGGTCGACAGATCTATTACGGCGTGCGCGAACACGCGATGGGATCGATCATGGTGGGCCTGGCTCTCCACGGCGGTGCCGTTCCGGCCGGCGGAACATTCTTCGTCTTCTTCGACTACATGAAGCCCCCGGTTCGACTGGCCGCGCTGTCGCGAGCGAAGTGCATCTTCGTGTTCAGCCACGATTCGGTCGGGGTGGGTGAAGACGGCCCGACTCATCAGCCGATCGAACACCTGGCGGCCTTGCGCGCCATCCCCGATCTGCAGATCATCCGGCCCGCCGACGCGAACGAAACGTCGGCGGCGGTGCGCGTCGCTCTCGAGCACGACGGACCCACGGTGTTGGTCCTCAGCCGCCAGAACCTCCCGGTTCTCACCGACGGGTCGGCGGTCGATCGTGGTGCGGGTGTGGTGCATTCCGCCACCGGCACACCGGCCGCTCAGATCGTGGCCACCGGAAGTGAGGTGTCCATCGCCGTGGAAGCCGCCCGCGCCCTGGCGTCGGACGGCATCGCGGTCTCGGTTGTCTCGATGCCCTCGTGGGACCGATTCGAATCGTGGCGTCGCACCGACCGTTCCGGTGCCAACGAGGTGTTGCGCCCCGACTTGCCGACCGTGTCGGTGGAGGCCGGAACCACTCTGGGCTGGGAGCGGTACGCCGATCGGTGTCTCGGGATCGATCGATTCGGAGCCAGTGCGCCGGGCAACGTGGCCTTGGCTCAGTTGGGTATGAACGCCGAGGCCGTGGCCGCGACCGTGCGCTCGCTTGTGTCACGCTAGGTAGATGACCAACCTCTTTCGACTGTCGTCCGAGCAAGGCCAAAGTCCGTGGCTCGACAATCTGAAGAGGAGTTATCTCACCAGCGGTGAGTTGCAACACTGGATCGACAAGGGCATCCGCGGTCTCACGTCCAACCCGACGATCTTCCAGAAGGCGATCCAGGGTTCGAAGGACTACGACGCCCAGTTCCGCGAACTGGTGAAGGCTCAGCGATCGATCTCCGAGTCGTACTGGGAGATGGTGGTTTCCGACATTCGCGGTGCGCTCGACGTCTTCGCTCCGCTGTATTCGTCGTCGAACGGAGCCGACGGATTCGTGTCGGTGGAAGTCGACCCGAACCTCGCTCACGAGTCGGGAGGAACGCTGCAGGCCGGTCGTGAACTGTGGCAGCGGATCGACCGCCCCAACCTCATGATCAAGATCCCGGCCACGGAGGAAGGTCTCCCGGCCATTCGCTCGATGATCGCCGACGGCCGCAATGTGAACGTGACGCTGATCTTCGGTCTCGATCGCTATCAGAAGGTGATGGAGGCCTACATCGACGGTGTCGACGATCGCCTTCGAGCCGGCGGGTCGCCGTCGGGTGTCGCGAGCGTGGCCTCGTTCTTCATCAGTCGCGTCGACACCGAAATCGATCGCCGCCTTGACGAAGTCGGCACGGCCGAGGCGTTGGCGTTGCGGGGTCGGGCCGCGGTGGCACAGGCCCGCCTGGCCTACGACGCGTTCACCCGAACGTTCAGCGGATCGCGTTGGAATTCGTTGAAGACGGCCGGCGCCGCGGTTCAGCGTCCGCTGTGGGCGTCGACCAGCACCAAGAACCCGTCGTACCCCGACACGTTGTACGTGGACGAACTGATCGGCCCCGACACCGTGAACACTCTTCCCGACACGACGGTCGATGCGTTCATCGATCACGGTCGGGTGGCCCGCACCATCGACAGCGGCATCGACGAAGCCCGCGCGGCCTGGGACGCGATCGGTCGCATGGTCGATCTCGACGACGTGGCCGCCCGCCTCGAACGTGAAGGAGTGACCGCGTTCCAGAAGAGTTTCGACGAACTCCTCGGTGCGCTCTCGGCCAAGTCGGCCGAACTCTGAACCGATCAGTCGGATTGGAGGAGCCGCGACGCCTTCTCGATCGCCCGTCGGGCCTGGGTGATGGTGCGGTCGATGTCGGGTCGGGACGACTTGCGCTCGCTGGCCTCGCGCAGAACGTCGAACGAGATCTCGTCGAGTGACGCACTGATCGATTCGAGTTGAGCGGCGATCTCGGCGAGTCGCCGTCGCGTTGATGCATCGATCTGATCGTTCATGTTTCCGTCGTGTTCTATGTCGGTGATTCAGGTGCTGGAGTCGAGTGTGGCCGCAATGATGTCGACGGGGTGTCGCACGTCGAGACCGGCCGCCATCAAATGCTGCAAACAGCCGGGATTGGCCGAGGCGACGACTGTGCCCCGGCCGGCGACCGCTTCGATGGCGGCCACCTTATGAGAACGGGCTTCGCGGGCCATCGTGGGCTGCAACAAGGCGTACGCTCCCCCGGCCCCGCAGCACAGTCCGTCGTCGGCGATTTCGATCAGGTCGACGAATGGCGCCAGACATTCGCGAACGGCTCCGTGGGCACGTTGCACGTGGCGAAGGTGGCAGGGGTCCTGAACGACCACCTGGTCACGTCGGGTCGGTCGCGGTAACACGTGCACTCGCGGGGCCAGCCACTCGTGTACGTCGAGGACCCGAGTCGAGAACGCGCGCGCCTCGTCGGAGTCGAGAAGGTGCCCGTAGTCCTTCAGGGCGGCACCGCAACCAGCTGAGTTCACGAGAATCGGAGCGTTCCCGGGCATCGAACGCATCGTGCGGTGAGCCAGGTCGCGACTGTCGAGGCCGGCGTGGGTGTGCAGTGCACCGCAGCACGCTCCACCCGACACGCCGAACGATGCACCCAGGCTGGAGACGATGCGCGCCGTCGATCGGTGGGTTCGCCGTTGCCAGGCGTCCATCACGCACCCGGTGAAGATCCACACGTCGGGTGTGGTCGACGTGGCTCGCAGTGCCGGGCCGTTGCGTACCGGAATCGGACCCGGGTCGAGACGACGGGGCACCAGGTGCATTCGACGGGCGACCGCGAGAACGCGTGACCCGACGAGTACGAGGCGATGACGAGGTAAGACGCCGAGACCAAGTCGTAGCCAACGTGGCACCGTCGAGTTGGCGACCCGTGGGTCGGTCGCCAAGCGCTGTTTGGTGTGTTCGATGAGGCGTCCGTAGGGCACTCCGCTCGGACACGCGGGTTCGCAGCCCCGACATTGGATGCAGGTGTTGAGGAAGTGAGCCACGTCGTCGTCGACGGCGATCGAACCCGACTCGACCGAGCGCATGATGGCGATGCGTCCGCGCGGCGAGAGGGCTTCTTCTCCTGAGATGCGAAACGTGGGACAGTGCGGAAGGCACAAACCGCAACCGACGCAGGTGTTGAGGTCCTCGTCGATCGACACGGCTTCAGAGTATTCGGTCTACTCTTCCCACATGGCTCTCGATCATCTGGACGTCGTCGAACACATGGCCGAAGCCCTTCGGGCGCGAGCCGAAACCGAGCCTGCTCTCGAGATTCCCGATTGCCCCGGTTGGAACGCGCGCCGTCTACTCGGACACATGGGATCGGTGTACGCGATGATGAGCAATCTCGTCGGAACGCGCGCCACGGCGTTCGGCCCTCCGCGCCCCGACCAGAAGGCCCCCGCCGAAGGGTCGCTCTCCGAATGGTTCGCGGCTCGACTCGACGAAGTTCTCGCGACGCTTCGTGATCGTCCGGTCACCGACCCGCAATGGTCGTGGACGGCCGACCACACCGTGGGCTTCTACCACCGACGTTTGGCCTTCGAGTCGGCGGTACATCTGGCCGACATCCACCGGGCGCGGCGTGAAGCTTTCGAGATCGATCGCGAACTCTCGTTGGCCGGAATCGACGAGTTCTTTCAGGTGATGTTGCCGGCGTCGTCGAAACCGAAACCGAGTGGTTCGCTGCACCTCCACTGCACCGATGGTGACGGTGAATGGCTCGTTCGCAACGTCGACGACTCCATCGTCACCACCCACGAGCACGCCAGGGGCGACGCCGCTTGGCGTGGACCGACGTCCGCGCTCTTCCTCTACGCGTGGGGACGGCGAAGCGACGCGGTCGACGTGATCGGAGACGAGACGGTGTCGGCGGCCTGGGCCGCGGCCGCTCCCTGACTCACTGCGGAAAGACCACGTCCGGATTCAGACGGCGTTGCGGATCGAATTCGTCGACGAGTCGAACCTCGATGTGGTTGAGCGTGGCGCGTCGATCGGGTTGGGGCATCACGTGGTGGACGATGCCCACTCCGACTTCGGCCCACACCTGTTGACCCGCTGATCCGATCACGGCCGGCACATCGGTCGGTGCGACCGACCAGCGGTAGAGCGTGCCGTCAGCGTCGATCGGCGGCCCGTCGAGGGCTGTGAGACCGAAGCGAGCGGCGTTCGCAGCGATGTCGTCGGGATGTCCGTCCAGTCGGATGGCCAAGCGCTGCCCGTTCCAGAGCAGAGCAGCCGGACGGTACAACGCCGACTGAAGTTCGGTGACGCGGGTCCAATCGGCGTCGACGACGAACCACGACGAAGCAGTCGGAATCGGCCGCGTACGCAAGATCACCTGGGCGATGAAACCGAGACGACCGAACGATCCCACTAGCAGCCGGGCCACGTCGAAGCCACTCACGTTCTTGACGGTGGGACCGCCCACGTTCACCAGTTGCCCGCAATGATTCACGAAGGTGGCCTGCAGGAGGGTGTCGCGGACCGGTCCCACGCCCAAGCGATCGATACCGGATCGTCCGACGGCCAGGGCCCCGCCCACGGTTCCCGAGCCGGGCAGCGCGACGAACTGACCACGATCGGCGGTGATCTGACGAACCTCGCCCAGTGTCGTGCCCGCACCACATGTGATGGTCATCTCGTCGGGGTGGTACTCGACGATTCCGCTCGGGGCCGACACGACGCGATCGATGGTGACACCGTCGACGCGCCTCACCGTCCGAGTGGAACGTCCGCGCACCGACACTCGACCTGACGGGCCGACCTGTTCGGCGAACTCGGTCAGATCCATGCACCCTCGGGTACGTGTTGAATATCGCCACACGACGCTGGACTGGGCAGCACCTTGAACGGGTTGGCCAGACCACTCGGATCGAACGCGCAGCGAACCGCCGCCTGGGCGGCCAGGTCGATCTCGGAGAACATGAGCGACATGTAGTCGCGCTTCTCCAGGCCGATGCCGTGCTCTCCCGACAGCACGCCGCCAGCCGCCACACTGGCCTTCACGATTTCCTCGCCCGCGGCGTGGACACGTTCGAGGATTCCAGGTTCGCGTTTGTCGAAGACCAGGAGTGGATGAAGGTTGCCGTCGCCGGCGTGGAACACGTTCAACACGAGCAGTTCGTGTCGGTCGACGATGCGGTAGATCTCGTCGAGCACGTCGGGCAGGTGCCGCCTCGGAACCACGGTGTCGTGGAGGTAGTAGTTGGGCTTGATTCGCGCCACCGCTCCGAACGCGGACTTGCGGCCCTTCCACAACAGCGCTCGCTCCGCTTCGTCGCGGGCCACTCGCACGGTTCGCGCGTGAAGTCGGCGACCGATCTCGGCCACTCGTTCGGCTTGCGCAGTCACGTCGGACACAAGGCCGGTGACCTCCACCAACAGTACGGCGGCCGCGTCGAGCGGCAAACCGGCGTGAACGTACTCCTCGACGGCTTTGATGCAGAGTGCGTCCATCATCTCGAGGGCGGCCGGAACCATTCCAGACGCGATGATCGCACTCACGGTGTCGGCCCCGTCACGCACGGATGTGAAGTCGAGCAACATCGTGCGCACAGTCGGAGGATTCTGCGTGAGTCGCACGCACACCTTGGTGGCGATACCGAACATGCCCTCGCTGCCGACGAAGGCACCGCGCAGATCGAAGCCGTCCGGTTCGGGTTCTTCACCGCCCAGAACGACCACCTGGCCGTCGCTCAGGACCACTTCGAGGCCCAGGACGTGGGCCGACGTGACGCCATCGGCCAAACAGTGCGGGCCACCCGAGTTGTTGGCCACGTTGCCCCCCACGGTGCAGCTCTGCTGGCTGCTCGGATCGGGGGCGAAGTGGAGGTCGTGGCCGAGGGCCGTCATCTGCCGTGAGAGGTCGAGATTCAGAACGCCCGGCTCGACCCACGCGAACCGATTGATCGGGTCGACCGACAACACGCGATTCATCTTGGTGAGGCAGATCACGACGGCCCCGTCGAGCGGTGTCGCGCCACCGGCGAGACCGGTACCGGCTCCGCGGGCGACGAAGGGCCGGTCGTGTCGATGACACGTACGCACCACGTGGATCACTTCATCGGCTGAGGTCGGATAGACCACGACACCGGCTCGTCCGCTGATGGTGGAAGCGTCGTGGTCGAACAACGCGACTTCGACCGGGTTGCGGTGGATGTCGGCGACTCCGCGGGCCAGCTCGGCGTGGAAGTCGTCGGCCCGTCGGGTCATCGGCGACGACGCTGAGCCACGAAGCCCGGATCGAACTGGCGCAGCACCACGACACGACCGGGCTCGACGGGTTCACCGTCGACGAGCAACGAATCGTCGGAACGGATCGGGTCGTCGGCGTCGGTCAGTGGTTCGAGGCGGCCGTCCAGACGAGCGCGCAACTCGGCTTCTTTGGTGTGCATGGCCTCGCGTCCCTCCCGCACCGCGTCGCTCACGTCGGTGAGGCGATCACGCACCTTGGTTCGCGCGTCTTTGACGACCTTGACTGGGGCCAACGTCTCGACCTTCTTCTTCACCCGTCGACCGGCGAAGACCACGCCGGCCACACCGGTGACGATTCCGCTCACGAACCACACGAACCGCTTGATCATGCGCCCTTCTTCCACGGGACGACGGTGGATGTCGTACGACGACGACGGTTGTCACGACGACCAGTGTCGCGACGTTCGGTTCGGCGTTGCCGGCGAGTGAGGCGCTTGGCGGCCCGCGACGTACCCGAGGCGATGGCGGCCACCTTGATGACCGGTGTCGAGAGCGCGGTTCGAGCCACTCGACCACTTCCCGACACCGCTCCACTGATGGCCTCGGCCGAACCGAGCACGCGATCGAATCGAGCCAAGTCTCGCTGGGCTTCGTGCATCACATCGCGAGCGTCGTCGGTGGATTCGCGAAGATCGGCGATGAGGGGTCGCGTTTCCTGGCGCAAGGCGTCGACCTCGTGGCGAATGGCGCGCAACGTGTCGTGCACGCGCAGCAGCACGACCACGAGGGCCGCGAATCCGACGGCGCACAGCACGGTAGCCAGAACGATGGCGAGTTCACCGGCGGTCATGAATCCATTGTGTCGTGCTCGGACCGGTCGGCGCCATGCCCACTCGGTCGATACCAGACTCGATCGGCCAGAGCCGCCGGCAAGAACTCCTGGTGGCGGCCCGGATCGTCGTGGGTGTAGTGGTACTCCACACCATGGCCCAGAGTCGCGGCCCCCTGGTAGTGGGCGTCGCGCAGGTGGGCGGGTACCTCGGCCACCGCACCGTTGCGCACATCGGCCCGGGCGGTCCAGATGGCGGTGGCAACCGAATTGCTCTTCGGAGCGCGAGCGAGGTGCAAGGCGGCCTGGGCCAGGTTCAACTGCGCTTCGGGAAGCCCCACGTGTTCGACGGCGTGGGCGGCCGCCACGGCGACCTGGAGCGCCTGCGGGTCGGCCAGTCCGATGTCCTCGCTGGCCAGGATCACCATGCGTCGGGCGATGAAGCGGGCGTCCTCACCGGCTTCGAGCATGCGGGCCAAGTAGTAGATCGCCGCCTGCGGGTCGCTCCCCCGCATGCTCTTGATGAACGCGCTCGTCACGTCGTAGTGGTCGTCGCGGCCGTAGCGCAGGGCGCTGGTACTGAGTGCCTGTTCGACGTGTATCAGCTCGACCGGGTTCGGATGAGCCAACGCTGCGGCCACCTCGAGCGACGTGAGGACTTGTCGCCCGTCGCCAGCCGATCGATCGACCAGGAGATCGATGGCGTCGTCGCTTCCACTGGTGGACAGTGCGGAGAGTCCGCGCACCACGAGAGTTCGAGCGGCCGCCTTCGTGAGCGGTTCGAGACGAAACAGTGTGCTTCGTGATCGCAGCGGTGCGTTCACTTCGAAGAATGGATTCTCGGTCGTGGCCCCGATGAGGGTGACGGTCCCGTCTTCGACGGCCGGCAAGAGAGCGTCTTGTTGCGACTTGGAAAATCGATGAATTTCGTCGAGGAACAGAATCGTTCCTTGGTCGTGCAGTCCGAGACGCTCGCGAGCACGATCGATGACTTCACGAACGTCACGAACTCCGGCGGTCACCGCCGACAGTTGTTCGAACGCCCGTGCGGTCGATCCGGCGATGGCGAGAGCCAAGGTGGTCTTGCCCGTGCCGGGTGGACCCCAGAGGAGAATGCTGGTGAGGCGGTCGGCTGCCACGAGACGACGAAGTGGCTGACCGGGTCCGACCAAATGGTCCTGACCCACGACGTCGTCGATCGACTTCGGACGCAAACGAGCGGCCAACGGTGCGCGATCACGCAGGCGATCACGAGCCGCCGCCGAGAAGAGATCGTCGTTCATGGCAGCAAGCGCGTGAGGGCGCGTTGATACGCGGGTCGACGCCAGTCGATCACGCAGTCGACCAGTTCGTGAGGTGTCATCCATGTCCATGACACGAACTCGTGATCGTCCGGTCGCGGCTGGACGTGATGGAGGTGTCCGTCGTCGTGGGGATCGGGAATCACGCCGAAGAGGAACCATCGTTGGATCTGACCGCGCACCGGATCGTCACCCCTGATCTCGTCGGGCCACTCGTACGCGATCCAGTCCGGGAGTTGATCGACCAGGCGGACATGGGAGCGATCGAGACCGGTCTCTTCTTCCATCTCCCGCCAGGCAGCGTCGATGGGCTCTTCACCTATGTCGATGCCGCCCTGGGGCAGTTGCCATGCGCCCCGCGGATGTTTGCGCTCGAACGCCAGTAAACGCCCGTCGTCGCGCCGAATGACGACCACCACTCCTGCGCGGAAGGACTGCGAACTCATCGCTCCGCGATCGACACGGATCAGACCTTCGGCGGAAGGGTTCGGATTCCGAGTTCCTCGAGTTGCTTGGCCTCGGCGCGTGTGGGCGCATTGGTCATCGGGTCCTGGCCGCTCTGCGTCTTGGGGAAGGCGATGACCTCGCGGATGTTCTCTTCGCCGGCGAGGATGGCAACCAAACGGTCGAGGCCGAACGCGAAGCCACCGTGCGGCGGAGCGCCGAACGTGAACGGCTTCAGGAAGAAGCCGAACTTGCGGTTGGCTTCCTCGTCGGAGATGCCGAGAGCCGTGAACACCTTGCGCTGCATCTCGGGTTCATGGATACGGATCGAACCCGAACCGAGTTCCCAGCCGTTCAGCACGAGGTCGTAAGCCATCGCGCGCACCGACAACGGATCGGTCTCGAACTTGTCGAGATCGTCGGGGTGCGGCCGACAGAACGGATGGTGACCGGGCTTCGGGCGACCCGATTCTTTGTCGACGCCCACGAACAACGGGAACTCGACGACCCAGACGTAGCGGTACGGCCCTTGGTGCACGGGCGGCCGACCGAGATCGTTGCGAAGTTGACCGAGAACTTCGCAGGTGGTCATCCACTCGTCGGCCACGATCAGCACGAGATCACCGGGCTTGGCCGCCACGGCCGTGACGAGAGCCGACTGCTCGGATGCCGACAAGAACTTAACCACCGGCGAATCGAGGCTGCCATCTGCACCGACCTTCAGCCACACGAGACCCTTGGCCCCTACCTTCTTGGCCTTGTCGGTGAGCGCATCGAGCTTGTTGCGTCCGAATTCTTCGGCCCGACCCGGAGCACAGATGCCCTTGATCGACGCGGCACCGGCGAAAGCCTTGAACTCGGTTCCGGTGAAGATGGACGTGAGCTCGACGAGTTCCATGCCGAAGCGCAGATCGGGTTTGTCGACGCCGTAGCGATCCATGGCTTCGCGCCACGTGATGCGATCGATCGTGGCCGGGCGTTCGCCGGTCACGGCTTCGGCGGCTGACAACACGGCTTCGCTGATCGCCTCGAGTACGTCGTCCTGCGTCACGAAGCTCATCTCGGCGTCGAGCTGCATGAACTCGTACTGGCGATCGGCGCGCAAGTCTTCGTCGCGCAGACAACGCGCGATCTGGTAATAGCGATCGATCCCCGCAACCATGAGCAACTGCTTGAAGAGCTGTGGGCTCTGCGGCAACGCGTAGAACGAACCGGGTTCCTTGCGCGACGGCACGAGGAACTCACGGGCGCCTTCCGGCGTGGACGGCACGAGCATCGGAGTTTCCACTTCCACGAAACCCTGGCGTTCCATGGCGGCGCGCACGGCCGAGTTGACCTTGGCCCGCACACGAATGTTGCGCTGCATGCGCTCGCGGCGGATGTCGAGGTAGCGGTACTGCAACCGAACATTCTCGTCGACGTCGTCGGCGCGGGCGTCGATCGGGAACGGGGGCGGATCGGCCGAGCGCAGAACTTCGACGTTGCAGTCGCCGATCTCGATCTCGCCGGTGGCCAGATTGGCGTTGACCGTGCCAGTCGGTCGGGCCCGCACGGTTCCGGTGATTCGGGCCACGTACTCGCTGCGCAGGTCGACTCCGTCGTCGATGACGCACTGCACGATGCCCGAATGGTCGCGCAGGTCGACGAAGGCCAATTTGTCACCATGTTCACGGCGCTTGGCGATCCAGCCGCACAGGCTCACGGTCTGACCGATGTGGGCCGCCCGCAATTCACCGCACAGGTGAGTTCGCAAGCTGGTCTGGGAAGGGTTGACGCTCATTGGCTTTCCTTGGGGGTGGGAGATGATTCGGCGCGCACGGCGCGCAGCACGCTGTCGAGAAGAGTCGATCGGGTCACGGTGAACTGCTCGCCGCCGTTCATGGGTCGGACCACGGCTTGCTGGTTCGCACGTTCGTCGGTGCCGATGATCACGGCGACTCGCGCATTGCTGCGGTCGGCTGCCTTCATCTGGCTCTTCATCGATCGGTTGTCGTAGGCGCGATCGGCGCGCAATCCGGCCGCGCGGAATTGATCGGTGAGCACGGTGGCTTCGAGTCCGCCGGTCGTGTCGATCACGAAGACGTCGACCACGGACGGGGCGGCCGAGAAGACGCCTTCGTCGTCACAGGCGAGCAAGGTGCGATCGAGACCGAGTGCGAAACCGACCCCGGGCGTGGCCGGTCCACCGAGGTCCTCGACGAGACCGTCGTAGCGCCCCCCTCCTCCGAGCGCGTTCTGCGCCGAGTCGAGAGTCCCGCCGGCGTACTCGAACGTCGTGAATCGGTAGTAGTCGAGTCCGCGCACGAGGCGTTCGTCGCGGGTGTACGGAATGTCGAGCGCGTCGAGTCCGGCTCGCACCTGGGCGAAGTGTTCGGACGCGGCCGGGCTGTAGAAGTCGTCGATTCGAGGTGCCGACTTCAACACGTCGGCGTCTTCGGAGCGATTCGAATCGAGAACGCGCAGTGGATTTCGAGCGAGTGTCGCACGTGTCTCGTCGGCCAGTTCGGAGGAACGGGCGGTGAAGTGTTGACGCAGTGCCTCGGTGTAACGCTGGCGGTCGGCCGGTTCACCCAGGCTGTTGAGGCGCAGTGTGACTTTTTGCAGGCCGAGCGATTGGAAGAAGCGCCATCCGAGGGCGATGACTTCGACGTCGACGGCCGGGTCGGTGGGACCGAGGACTTCGATCCCCACCTGATCGAACTGTCGATAGCGCCCGCGTTGCGGCTTCTCGTAGCGGAAGTTTGGCCCGCTGTACCAGGCCTTCCACGGCAGGGTGGGTCGGTGCTGCACGTACGCGCGGCACACACTGGCCGTTTGCTCCGGGCGCAGGGCCACGTGGCGCTCACCCTTGTCGACGAAGTCGTACATCTCCTTGGTGACCACATCGGTGGCCTCGCCCACCCGACTGAAGACGCCGATGTCCTCGAGAAGCGGAGGAATGATCTGCTCGTAGCCAGCGGCTTCGACCGTGTCGGCGAAGACCTGCACGAATCGACGCCAGCGGGCCGACTCGGGAGCAAGGATGTCGCGCATCCCGGGGCTGGTCTGGAATTCGGGCACCCCACGAGGCTACCGGTCGGCCCGGAGGGGCCCGGAGACCATTGAACGCGGTCGCGAGCCGTCAGTTGGCGGCGGTCTTTTGAACCACGCGGTACGCGTCGAAGACCGCGTCGATCTTCTTGATGGTGCGAATCACGCTGTCGAGGTGGCTGGGGTCGGCCAGTTCGAACTCGAATCGCATCTTGGCGATGCGGTCGTTGCCGGTGTGCGTGCTGCAGGCCACGATGTTCACGTGCTGTTCGGACAGTGCGTTGGCCACGTCGCGCAGGAGTCGACTGCGATCGAGTGCCACCACCTCCACACCGGCTCGGAACACGCGCCCGGTGGCCGACCCGTCCCATTCGACATCGACGAGTCGCGCCGACTGATCGTGGGCCAATGAGGCGGCATTGGCGCAGTCGGTTCGATGAACGCTCACGCCACGGCCTCGGGTGAGAAAGCCGATGATGTCGTCACCGGGAACCGGCGTACAGCACTTGGACAACCGCACGAGGACGTCGTCGAAACCCTCGACGTGGACCCCTGTTTGGGTCCCGCCGCGCCGTAACTCGTGGGGATACAAGACCGACATGGTGAGGCGCTCTTCGGCCCCTTCGCTCTTGAAGCGATGGGCCACGCGCTGCGAAATCGCCTTGGCCCCGAGTTGGCCGTCGCCAACGGCGGCGAGAAGAGACTCGACGTCGGCGTAGCCGTGCGACACCGCTTCTTCTTGGAAGAACTCGCTCTCCATCACGTGCGAGATGGGCAGGCGTTCGAGCCGGAATTCGTTCTCGAATGCTTCGCGGCCCAAATCGATCAGGTCGTCGCGACGCTCGCGCGAGTACCACTGCCGGATCTTGTTGCGAGCCTTGGGTGACGAAACGAAGTCGAGCCAATCCTTCGACGGTGCGGCGGTGTCGACTTTGGAGGTGAAGATCTCGCAGGTGTCACCCGACTTCAACTCATGGGTGAGCGGAACCAGTCGTCCGTTGACGCGGGCGCCGATGCAGGTGTTGCCGATTTCGGTGTGCACGCAGTAGGCGAAGTCGACCGGACAGGCTCCGAGCGGCAGCGCGATCACGCGACCCTTGGGGGTGAACACGAAGATCTCGTCCTGATCGAGGTCGGTCTTCAGGCTCTCCATGAACTGAGCCGGATCGGCGATCTCGCTCTGCCAGTCGATGATGCGATTGAGCCAATCGATGTCGGGCGTTTCGTCGCCGGCTTTGTACGCCCAGTGGGCCGCGACTCCCCACTCGGCCCGCTGGTGCATCTCGCGCGTACGAATCTGGATCTCGAGCGGTTTGCCCCCCGGGCCGATCACGGTGGTGTGGAGGCTCTGGTAGAGGTTGAACTTGGGCATCGCCACGTAGTCCTTGAAGCGACCCACGACCGGCTTCCAGTGTCCGTGAATGCAGCCCAGAGCCGCGTAACAATCCTTCACCGAGTCGACGACCACACGAATGGCGACGATGTCGAAGATCTCGTCGAACTCCTTGCCTTTCTGGATCATCTTTTCGTAGATGCTCCAGAGGTGCTTGCCGCGTCCCGTCACATCGGCCGTGATGTTGAGGTCGCTCAACTGACTGCGGACGTCGGCCATGGCCTTGGCCAGATAGATGTCGCGCTCGGGGCTGCGGGTGATCACGAGGTGATCGAGTTCGGCGTATCGCTTCGGATACAGCGATGCGAAGGCCAGATCTTCGAGCTGTTGCTTGAGGCCGCTCATGCCGAGGCGGTGGGCCAACGGCGCGTAGATCTCGAGGGTCTCGTTGGCGACGCGTTGCTGCTTCTCGAGTGGCATGGAGGCGATGGTGCGCATGTTGTGGAGACGATCGGCCAACTTGATGATGAGGACGCGCAGGTCCTTGGCCATCGCCACCAGCATCTTGCGCATGGTCGCCGCCTGCTGAGCTTCCTTGGAGTCGAACTGGATGCGTTCGAGTTTGGTGACGCCGTCGACGATGGCTGCGACCTCGGCGCCGAACTCACGATCGACGTCCGCCACGGTGATCTCGGTGTCCTCGACTGCGTCGTGAAGGAGTGCGGCGGCGATCGTGGTGTCGTCGAGGCCGATGTCGGCGACGATCTTGGCCACGGCGAGCGGGTGATTGATGTAGCCCTCGCCACTCTTGCGGGTCTGACTCTGGTGAGCCACGCGCGCGACTTCGTACGCCTTGGCCATGAGCGCCGTATTGGCCTTGGGGTGTCGCCGACGGTACGACGACAGAACCTGGAAGAGTTCGTCGTCAGGTGTGCTCTGGTGGCGTCGCCAGGGCAGAAGGCGGGTCACCGTCGACATGGGGCCTCCGGTGCGTCCATCATCAGAACTCGAGCAGTGATTCGATCCGCCGCTGACCGAGAACGGAGCGGCCGTTCAACGCCTTCAGTTCGATGAGCATTCCGAGACCGACGATGGTGGCCCCGAGAGTTTCGACGAGTCGACACGTCGCGGCCGCGGTTCCGCCGGTCGCCAACACGTCGTCGATCACGACCACCCGTTCGTCGGGGTGGATCGCATCGCGATGGATCTCGAGCTTGTCGGTGCCGTACTCGAGTTGGTACTCCTCGCGCACGACGGCCCAGGGCAACTTGCCGGCCTTGCGGACCGGGACGAAACCGGCACCCAGCGACACGGCCACCGGAGAGCCGAGAATGAAGCCACGAGCCTCGATGCCGATGACGCGGTCGACTCGCTCGGCGGCGAACCGTTCGGCCATCTGATCGACGGCCGCGGCCAGGGTCGGGCCGTGACCGAGGAGCGGTGTGATGTCGCGGAACGTGACCCCGGGCTTCGGGTAATCGGGAATCGCCCGAATGTGATCCGCCAGCGACGTCGAACTCATGTCAGCAATCTACCGACGACGCTTCTTGCGTGGTCGCGGGGGGTGTGTGAGCACGGCCGAGGCCGAGACATCGGTGGTCTGCACTTCACCGGAGGATGCCTCCACCCGCTTCACCGCACGGTTGCCCGACGGCAAGCCGGTCACGACCATCTGCTGGAGTGCGGCCCCGGTGACGTGGGAACCGCGCAGCGACGCGAACTTCGGCTCGCGTTCCTTGAAGATCGCGTACAACGGTGTGGCGATGAAAACCGACGAGTAGGCACCGGTGGTGACGCCCACCAGAAGAGCCAGTGAGAACTCGCGCAGGGCGATGGCTCCGAAAACTCCGCTACCGAGGACCAGAAGCGAGAGCACCGGCAGGATGGCCGCGATACTCGTGTTCAGCGAACGCATGAGCACCTGGTTCGCCGACACGTTGACGATGTCGGCGACGGGCACCCGAGTGCCGCTGAAACGCTTCACATTGTCCTGCACTTTGTCGAACACCACGATGGTGTCGTACAGCGAGAAGCCGAGAATGGTCAGGAACGCCACGATGGTGGCCGGCGTGACCTCGAAACCCGTGAGCGAGTAGATGCCCACGCTCACCAACACGTCGTGCATCATGGCGAGAATGGCCGACAGGGCCATACGCCATTCGAAACGCCACGCGATGTACAGCGAGACCAGCACCAAGAAGATGATGAGAGCTCGCACGGCCTTCTCGGTGATGGTACGACCCCAGGAAGAACTCACGGAACTGATCGACACCTCGTCGACGGAGACGCCAGCCGTTTCGGCGAGTTGATTCTGAACCGTTGTTCGCACCTCGGTGGGCTCGTCGCCCACTTGGATACGAATGAACTCTTCGGTACCCGACGTGAGGGTCTGGATCTTGGCGCTCGAGGTTTCGACTCCATTATCGTCGAGAACGGAGCGGGCGGCGTCGACGTCCATGGTCGCGCTGGCCGGAACCTGCCAGGCCACGCCGCCCTCGAAGTCGATACCCAAATTGACGCCGCGAGTGAACAACGAGACCAGCGAGATCACGATGAGGGCCAGCGACAGACCGAAACCGCGACGACGCTTACCGTAGAAATCGAACGAAGTCTGACCGTTGTACAGGCGGCCCCACAGGGACTTGGAAACGACGACGTCACTCATGCCGCACCTCCCACGGGATTGGCGACTCCACTCGAGGACGAATCGACCCCCAGGGCTCGGCCGCCTCCGAAGCGCCGACCTCGGGCGATGAGGAGCATGGTGGGCCGGGTGAAGAACCAGGCCACCACGACGTCGCACAGCGTGGACAGACCGAGGAAGAACGCGAAGCCGCGCACCGACCCGACGGTCAGGTACCACAGGGTGAACGCACCGATGAGCGAGACGATGTCGGCGGCAATGATGGTACGCCAGGCCGACTTGAAGCTTCGTTCAGCCGAGTTGCGCATGGTGCGACCGGCCCGTACTTCATCTTTCAGTTTCTCGAAGAACACCACGTACGAGTCGACCGTGACACCGATCGACACGATGATGCCGGCCGCTCCCGACAGCCCGAGCGCCAAGCCGTTCGTCTTCGACAAGAGCGAGATGACGCTCCATTGAATGGCGCCCGACACCAAGAGGCCGCCCACGACCACCAGGGCCAGAGTGCGGTAGTAGAAGATCATGAACAGCAGCACCAGAGCCACACCGATGAGACCGGCGATGATCGCGGCCTGCAGCGAATCGTCGCCGAGGGTCGGCGACACGGTCTGCACGGCCTGAACCTCGAGACGAACCGGAAGGGCGCCGCTCTTCAGAACGCGAGCAAGATCCTTGGCCTCCGACTCGGAGAAGCTGCCGGTGATGTCGACTCCGCCGCTGAACGACGGCTGGTTGACGGTGGGGGCGGATTGCACCACACCGTCGAGAACGATGGCCATACGACGGGTGGGACAGGTGGCTCCCCCGCTGAAGCATTGCGACGCACCGACGTTCCAGAGGTCGGCGCCGGCGGCACCACCCTTCAGGGTGACGCGCACTCCCCAGCCACCCTGAATGATGTCGGCCTGAGCGTCGCTGTTGAAGACTTCACCGCTCGCGAATGCCGGCCCGAGTTGGTAGATCTCGCTGCCATCGGCGTTCCGGGCGATGACCGTCGCAGTCGGATCGCTCGGATCGCCACCGGCCAGATTCGGATCGACCGTCGGTTCGGTGGCGACGACGGAGGTGGAGGACGCCGACGCATCAGCGGCGACGGTCGTCGTGGTCTCGGCGGGCACCGATGTGGACGAGTCGGAAGGTGCCGGAGCGAGCGTCGTGCCGGGGATCGTCGTGGTGGGCGTGCCCATCGGACGACGAGACGGGCCGGGCGTCGCCGTCGCGGGCGGGGCCAAGGTGAGAGAGATCGGCGGGGCCGCGATCGTCGTGGACGCACCGGAATCGGTGGGAGCGATCGTGGACGATGCGCCCGGATCGGCAGCCGGAACGCTCGCGGGTGGGTTCTCGTTCGACGTGATCGGTGTGGCGGCCAACACCGGCCGCAACAAGACCTCGCCGGTCACCTGGACGAGACGGATGGCTTCGTCCTGATTCTCGACGCCGGGCAAGTTGACGACGATCGCGTCGCCTTGGCGAATGATCTCGGGTTCGGCCACACCGAGCGAGTCGACGCGCTCACGAATGCGCTCGACGGCGACATCGAGCGATTCGGAGTTGTAGTCACCCACCGGTTCTTGAGTGACCGACACACCGCCTTGGAGGTCGAGGCCGAGCGAGGGCTCGTTGCCAGCGGCGAATGTTGCGCCGAGGGCCAGAGCCACCACGGACAAGAAGATCGCCAACGACGTGGCGAGGCGACGACTCACCGCGTCACTCTTCCGTCGCGGCTGATTCGGGACCACCGGCCGGTTCGGCGCTGGGGTTCACCTTGCGAGCGATTGCGGCGCGAGACACGCGGATCTCGACGTTCTCGGCGATCTCGAGCCACACCACGTCGCCATCCATGGCATTGACGAACCCGTACATCCCCGAATTGGTCAGGATTTCGTCACCCTCGCCGATCGACTTCTGCATGTTGGCTGTCTCGCGCATCCGGCGCCGCTGCGGCCGGATCATCAAGAAGTACATGGCGAAGCCGATGAGGGCCATGAAGACCAGGGTGAACACGAAACTTCCACCCGAGTTCTGGGTGGAGTCATTGGATGCGAGAAGTGCGTTGAGCATGTCCGTCCGTTCGAAAGGCAACCTGTGGAATGTTAGTGCCCGGCTCCGGAACCAGGCCGGATTCGCCCGGTTCAGCCCCAGGTCGCGAGCACCGAACGGCGCAGAACGTCGAAAGTGCCCGACTCGATGGCCGATCGAGCACGGTTCATCAGGTGGAAAGTCCAGGCGATGTTGTGGAGCGACACCAGGCGTGAGGCCGTGGGTTCGTTGACCTGGAAGAGGTGGCGGAGATAGCCGCGAGTGTGACGCGCGCAAACATCGCACGGGCAGGCATCGTCGAGGGGTGATTCATCGTGGGCGAAGCGGGCGTTCTTGACGTTCAGGCGGCCCTGATCGGTGAACGCCGTCCCGTGTCGACCCAGACGGGTCTGCATCACACAGTCGAACTGGTCGACACCGAGGGCGATGGCTTCGACGAGAGATGCCGGATCTCCGACTCCCATGAGATAACGCGGACGATCGGTCGGAATGACTTCGAGAGCCGCCGCCAGAGCCGGCAGCATCTCGTCGCGAGTTTCGCCCACCGAGAGACCGCCGATGCCGTATCCGTCGAATTCGAGCGCAACCGTCCGTTCGGCACTCTCACGACGCAGGGCGGGGCTGATACCGCCTTGCACGATGCCGAACAAGGCCTGGTCGGTTCGCGTGTGATGGCCACGTGCGCGCTGAGCCCAGGCCGACGTTCGTTCGAGAGCGAGCCGCACGACGTCGGGTGGAGACGGCAAAGGCGGGCACACGTCGAGCACCATCTGGATGTCGGCACCCAACTTCTGCTGAACCTCGACGGCCAGTTCGGGAGTGAATCGATGCGAACTTCCGTCGTAGGTGGAGCGGAACGTGACGCCGTCGTCGTCCACCTTGGGCTCGAGAGAGAAGATCTGGAATCCGCCCGAATCGGTGAGCGTGAGTCCGCGCCAACCCGCGAACTTGCCGAGACCCCCGAACCTCTCGACCGTGTCGGCGCCCGGGCGCAACATGAGGTGATACGTGTTGCCGAGGACGATCTCGGCGCCGAGTGACTCGTAGTCGACCGCGCTCAGGTACTTGATGGCGCCCCGCGTGCCGACGGGCATGAAGCACGGTGTGCGATAGGTGCCGCGAGCGGTTTGCGCCGTACCGGTGCGGGCGGCGCCGTCGAGGGAAAGAGGAGTGAATCGAACCGGATGCATCAGCGGGTCAACAGCATGGCGTCGCCGAACGACAAGAAACGGTACTCGCGGGCGAGGGCTTCGTCGTACAGGTGACGCCAACGCGGACCGACGAACGCGTCGATCATGAGGAGCAAGGTGGTGCGAGGAAGGTGGAAGTTGGTCATGAGGCGATCGACCACCTTCCACTCGTAGCCCTGACGAATGAACAGATTCGTCCGGCCTTCCAGTCGTTCGGTGGTGGCGGCCGACTCGAGGCTGCGTACCGACGTGGTGCCGACGGCGAGAACACGTCGTGCTCGAAGGCAGCGCTCGAGTACCTCGGGCCGAACCGAATACCACTCGCTGTGCATTCGATGCTGGGCCGGATCGTCGGTACTGATGGGTGTGAACGTGTCGCGGCCCACGATCAATTCGACGCGCAGAATCTCGACGCCGAGAGATTCGATGGCGGCGAGTAGTGCGGGAGTGAAGTGGAGTCCGGCCGTGGGTGCGGCGGCCGAGGCGGCGCGACGCGCGTACACGGTCTGGTACCGGTTCGGCTCGTCGAGTCGAGCGGTGATGTACGGCGGAAGCGGAACTTCGCCGAGACGTTCGAGCAGATCGTCGACGGACTCCCCCGCCGTGGCGGACGGATACAGTGTGATCTCGAACGTGTCGTCGTTGCGCGAGCGACCGTCGAAGGTGGCGGCGGGTCGACCGTCGCGATCGTGCAAGGTTTCGCCGGGTTTGAGTCGGCCTCCTGGCTTGACCATCGCCTCCCAGCGCGAGCGATCGTCGGTCAATGCCTCGAGCAGGAGGAGCTCGACTCGACCTCCACTCGATCGTTGGACGTGCAACCGAGCCGGCAGAACACGCGTGTCGTTGACCACCATCACGTCGCCGGGCTCGAAGAAACGAGGTAACTCGCGCACGACGGTGTGCTCGATCGAATGGCGATGATCGACCAGAAGACGTGCCGCGTCGCGTGGCTCAAGCGGGGTCTGAGCGATTCGCGATTCGGGGAGGTGGTAATCGAGGTCGTCGATGTGCATCAGAAGAGAGCGGGCGGCCCTCCGTCGGGCAGCGGAAGACCGAGGTGTTGCCATGCCGACGCCAGTGCGACACGTCCGCGCGGAGTGCGAGCGAGGAATCCGCGCTGGATCAGGAACGGTTCGTAGACGTCTTCGACCGTCTCGGGTTGTTCGCCCACGGCAATGGCCAGAGTCGAGAGGCCGACGGGGCCACCGGAGAACTGTTGGCAGATCGCCGACAGCAATTGCCGGTCGGACTTGTCGAGTCCGGCCCCGTCGACGCCGAACACGGCCAGGCCGCGGTCGGCGGTGTCGCCGTCGATCTTGACGAGTCCACCCACTTCGGCGAAGTCACGAACGCGACGCAACAAACGATTGGCGATTCGCGGAGTGCCGCGGCTGCGACGGGCGATCTCGTGTGATCCGGTTGCGTCGATGTCGAAACCGAGAATGGAAGCCGCTCGACTGACGATCGACGTGAGTTCGTCGGTGTCGTAGTACTCGAGTCGAGCCACCAGGCCGAATCGATCGCGGAGCGGACCGGTGATCATGCCAGTACGCGTGGTCGCCCCCACCAAGGTGAAGCGGGGCAAGGTGAGACGAATGCTCGACGCCGCCGGGCCCTTGCCGACCACGATGTCGATCTGGAAGTCCTCCATCGCGGGATACAAGATCTCTTCGACGGTTCGGCTCAGGCGATGGATTTCGTCGATGAACAGGACGTCACCCGGTTCGAGTTTGGTGAGGATCGCCGCCAAGTCGCCGGCTCGCTCGAGTGCCGGCCCCGACGTGACGTGAAGACGCGTTCCCATTTCGGCCGCGATGATGACCGACAGCGTGGTCTTGCCGAGTCCAGGAGGCCCGGCGAACAAGAGATGGTCGACGGCTTCACCGCGGGCGCGGGCGGCCTGCAGAACGATCGACAACTTCTCCTTCAGTTCGCGTTGGCCGACGAATTCGTCGAGACGACGCGGTCGCAATCCGACTTCGTCGAGTGCATCGTTGGCGTCGAGGCGGTCGCCGGAGGGATCAAGGAATTCATCCCGCACGACGGGCTCCGAGATTGGCCAGTGCCGACCGCAAGATGTCGGCTGCGTCAGTGTGAGTGGAGGTGTCGATGTCGCGGAGAGCCTCGCGAACTTCCGAGTCGGTGTATCCGAGACCGAGCAGTGCGGTGCGCACGTCACCCACCGACGTCGTCTCACCCGGGCCAGACGGTTCGTCGATCACCGGAACGTCGAGACGGTTCTTGAGTTCGACGAGGAGACGCTCGGCGGTCTTCTTGCCCACCCCGGGAACGAGCGTGAGCGCTGCGATGTCGGACGACGCGACGATGTCGACCAGGGCTCGTGGCGTGTGAGTGGACAGAATCGACATGGCCATCGACGGACCGATGCCATGAGTCGCGATGAGCACACCGAACGCGGCTCGCTCGTCGCGTTGCAGAAAGCCGAACAAGGTCTGCGCATCCTCGCGAATGTGATGGTGCACGTACAAGAACGCGGGCGATGTGGGCTCGAGTTCGGCCAACGTGCGCGGTGTGACGTGCACGAGATAGCCGACTCCTTCGACCTCGACGAGGGCTAAGCCGTCGGCCATGCGCTCGACCACGGTTCCGCGCAGACTCCCGATCACGGCTGACCCCCGAGAGCGGCGCGAACCCGTTCGCGCGTGGGTGCGACCGCCAGGTAACACAGGGCCAGAGCGGCCGCGTCGGCCGCATCAGCGGGACGGGGCCTCGAATTCAATCCGAGGCGCTTTTGCACCATGATCTGCATCTGGCTCTTGTCGGCCCCACCCCACCCGGCCACCGAGTCCTTCACCTGGGTGGGCGTGAACTGGACGACGTCGCAGCCGAAACGCTGGGCCTCGGCGAGAGCCAAGCCACTCACCTGGGCCACACCCATGGCGGTGCGGGTGTTGTTCTGGAAGAACACCTGCTCGACGGCCACCGCATGCGGCTGGAACTCGTGCAAGAGGGCCAGCAGATCGTCGTGAAGACGTCGGAGACGTTCGGGGAGAGCTTCGTGCGGGTCGGTGCGCAAGACACCGAGGGACACCGCCTTCGGGCTCGCGTGGGCTTCGATGACCGCATAGCCGCACCGGGTCAGACCAGGGTCGATGCCCAGCACTCGGCGGCCTACGAACATGCGTACGATCCTACCCGGTCGACCCCGGGGGCCTCGGCTATTCGGGTCGCCGGGTCAGAACGTCAGCCCGCTGACGTGACCTCAGAACGTCAGCCCGCTGACGTGACCTCAGAACGTCAGCCCGCTGACGTGACCTCAGAACGTCAGCCCGCTGACGTGACCTCAGAACG
>Ga0194123_10000261_pt1 | contig 104822 bp, 80 predicted proteins | sample TA2MahsurfametaG_5_FD_155479 | JGI IMG/M metagenome (GOLD analysis project Ga0194123, IMG submission 155479) | Freshwater microbial communities from Lake Tanganyika, Tanzania - TA2015023 Mahale A surface | ecosystem: Environmental > Aquatic > Freshwater > Lake | place: Tanzania: Lake... | reverse complement strand
AGCGACAACCCGCGCAACGTCTGGCCGTACCGGGACTGGGTTGTCCGCAGCTTCCACCGCAACCAGCGCTTCGACCGCTTCACCCTCGAGCAGATCGCCGGCGACCTGTTGCCGGACGCGAGCGACGAGACCCGCGTGGCCTCGGGGTTTAACCGCCTGCTCCTATCCACTGAGGAGGGCGGCGCCCAGCCGAAGGACTACGAGTCGCGGATGCTCGCGGACCGCGTGCGCGCGATCGGCACCGCCTGGCTCGGCCAGACCACCGGCTGCGCCCAATGCCACGACCACAAGTTCGACCCTTGGACGATGCGGGACTTCTACGCGCTGGGCGCCTTCTTCGCGGACGTGCGGGAACCCGCGATTGGACGCCGCGAGGAGGGCATGCTCGTGCTCGAGCCCGCGCAAAGGTCCCGACTCGACGCCCTCTTGGCGGACGAGGCCGCGGCGCGGACCGCGTACGAAAGCCTCCTGCCCGCCATCGACGCGGCCCAACCCGCGTGGGAAACCTCCGCGGGAACGGAACCCGCGCCCGCCGCCGGCGGCGCGGCCGCCGACCGGGCCCGCAAGCAGGTGCGGGCGGCCCTCGCCAAGGCGCCCGCGCAGCGCAATGAACGCGAGCGGACGCTCCTGCGCGATCATCACCGGGGCGCATCCGCGGTGGGCGCCCCGGAACGCGCCGCCCTCGCCGCCGCCTCCGCCGCGCGGCAGGCCTACCACAACTCCCTGCCGAAGAGCCTCGTCACCGTCTCCGTGCGTCCGGCCCGCGTCGTTCGGGTCCAACCGCGCGGCAACTGGATGGACGAGTCAGGGGAGATCGTCACCGCGGCGCTGCCGGGCTTCCTGCCCGGGCCCGACTTCGGGGGCCGCGTCCCAGACCGCCTCGACCTCGCGCGCTGGCTGGTGTCCGCCGAGAACCCACTCACCGCCCGCGCCGTCGTCAACCGGCTCTGGGCGCAGTTCTTCGGGCTGGCGCTCAGCCGGCACCCGGAGGACCTAGGCAGCCAGGGCGAACTGCCCCCGCAGCAGATGCTGCTGGACTGGCTTGCTGCGGAATTCATGGCCAGCGGCTGGGACACGCGACACGTCATCCGCACGATCGTGCTGAGTCGCGCCTACCGCCGTTCCTCCCTAGCGGACCCCGCGGAGCTGGCGGCGGATCCCGAGAACCGGTCGCTCGCCCGCCAGGGCGCCTTCCGGCTCGACGCGGAGCTGGTGCGGGATCGCGCCCTCGCCGCGGGCGGCCTGCTCTCGCTCCAGGTGGGCGGGCCGCCGGTGAAGCCGTACCAGCCGGCCGGCTACTGGATGAACCTCAACTTCCCGCCCCGCGAGTACACGCCCGACCCGGGCGAGGCGCAGTACCGCCGCGGGCTCTACGTCTGGTGGCAGCGCACGTTCCTGCATCCCAGCCTGCTCGCCTTCGACGCCCCGTCGCGGGAGGAATGCGTCGCTACGCGGAGCCGTTCCAACGTCCCCCAGCAGGCGCTCGTGCTGCTCAACGACCCGACCTACGTGGAGGCCGCGCGCGGCCTGGCGTTGCGCGTCCTCGCGGGTCCGGAGGGCATGGCCGCTCGCCTTGGCCACGCCTGGCAGCTCGCGCTCCAGCGCGCGCCGGCCCCCGCGGAACAGGCCGAGGCGGAGCGCCTGCTGGCGCGCCACGCCGCGGACTACCGCCGGGATCCCGCGGCCGCCCAGGCCCTGCTCGGCACCGGACAACTGCCGGTGCCGGCGGCGGCCGATCCGGCGGAAGTGGCGGCGTGGACGCACCTCGCGCGCGTCCTCCTCAACCTGCACGAGTTTATCACCCGCTCCTGAACCGATGATTCCCCTGAACCAATCGGACCTCACCCGCCGCGCCTTCCTCGGCCGCTCCGCCCAAGGCGTGGGGGGCGTGGCGCTGGCGACCCTGCTCCACGGCCCCGCCCTCCGCGCCGCCCCGGCCCGCGGTGCCGTCCACCCGCTGCCCCTGCCGCAGCGCGTGCGGCGCGTCATCTGGCTGACGATGGCGGGCGGGCCCTCGCAGCTCGAGACCTTCGATCCGAAGCCGCGGCTGGCGGCGATGCACGGCGAGCCGATGCCCGAGAGCTTCACCCGGGGCCAGCAACTCGCGCAGCTGCAGGGGCAGAAGCTCTTCTGCCACGCGCCCCAGTTCCCCTTCAAGCGCTTCGGCCGCAACGGCACCGAGATCTGCTCTCTCTTTCCTCACCTCGGCGCCATCGTGGACGACATCTGCCTCGTGCGCTCGATGACCACCGAGGCGATCAACCACGACCCGGCGCATATGTTCATGAACACGGGTTCCCAGATCGCCGGCCGGCCGAGCATGGGCGCGTGGGTCAACTACGGGCTCGGCAGCGAGGCGGAGGACCTGCCGGGCTTCGTGGTGATGATCTCGACCGGACCGGGCCGTTCCCCGCAGCCGGTGGCCTCGCGCCAATGGAGCAGCGGTTTCCTGCCCGGCCGATTCCAGGGCGTGCAGTTCCATGGCGGCGCGGAGCCGGTGCACTACCTCGCCAACCCGCCCGGCGTGGACCGCAGCCGGCAGGCCGCGGACGTCGGCGCGATCAACGCCCTCAACCGCCTGCACGGCGCACACGCTCCCGACCCCGAGCTCGCCACCCGCATCGCGCAGTACGAGCTGGCGTTCCGTCTGCAAGCTAGCGTGCCCGACCTGCTCGACCTGCGGGGCGAGGACGCGCGGACCCTCGCGCTCTACGGCTGCATGCCGGGGGACGGGTCTTTCGCTGCCAACTGCCTGCTCGCCCGCCGGCTGGCCGAGCGCGGCGTTCGCTTCATCCAGCTCTACCACCGCGACTGGGATCACCACAGCCAGCTGCGCGAGGAGCTGCCGCTGCGGGCGCGCGAGACGGACCAGGCCTCCGCGGCACTGGTGCGCGACCTCCGGCAACGCGGGATGCTCGACGACACCCTGGTCGTCTGGACCGGCGAGTTCGGCCGCACCCCGATGGCGCAGGGCGACAAGGGCACCACGGGCCGGGACCACCACAACCGCGCGATGTCGATGTGGCTTGCCGGCGGCGGCGTCCGGCCCGGCCTGGTGTACGGGGCGACCGACGAGCTCGGCTACGCCGCCGTCGACCGGGTGTGCACCGTGCACGACCTGCACGCCACGATGCTGCACCTGCTGGGCGTCCGGCACGAGGCCTTCAGCGTCCGCTTCCAGGGTCTCGATGCGCGACTCACCGGAGTCGAGCCAGCGCGCGTCCTCCACGACTTGCTCAGCTGAGCGCGGCCGGCCCCGCGCCCTCGGCCGCGGCCCGCATCGCCGCCCAGACCGCGCGCACTTCCTCCGGGCCGGTGTTCAGGCCGCCCAAGGAGACCCGCGCCATCCAACGGCCCCCGAGCATCGCGGGGGTCAGATAAGCGACCCCAGAGGAGTTCACCCGCTCCACCCACGCGAGCGTGTGCGTGTCTAGATCCCCGCCCTCCAACCCTGGAGGCTCGTGGCGGACGCAGACCGTCTGGAGGGGCACCGGGGCCAGCAGCCGCCAGCCGAGGTCCCCTGCCGCGGACACCGCGATGACGAGGTCCTGCGCCAGCGCGAGATCCCGGCGGAGGCGGCGCTGCAGGCCCTCGACGCCCTGCTCCCGCAGGAGGAACCAGAGCTTGAGTGCCCGGAACCGGCGTCCGAGCGGGATGCCCCAATCGCGCAGGTTCCGCACCTCGCCGTCAACCGCCGAGCGCAAATAGCTCGGACTTGTGCTCATTACGCGCACCAAGAGGGCGGGGTCACGGACAAGATATACCGAGCAGTCGAAGACGGCGCCGAGCCACTTGTGCGCGTTAACGACGACGGAGTCGGCCGCCTCCACGCCGCGCCACATCCAACGGCATTCGGGCAGGATCATAGCAACGCCGGCCATCGCGGCGTCGACATGCAGCCAAGCGCCCTCGCGTGCGCAGAGGGCCGCGATCTCCGCGAGCGGGTCAAGTGCGGTCGTTGCGGTGGTCCCAGTGGTCGCCACCACTGCGCACGGGATTCGGCCCGCCGCGCGGTCCCGCGCCATCTCCGCCGCGAGCACCTGCGGCCGCAGGGCCTGGTCCGCGTCGACTGGGATCGCGCGGAGTTGGTCCCGGCCGAATCCGGCGAGCAGCGCGGCCTTCACCACGGAGCTGTGCGCCTGCTCGGAGTGATACACGACCAACGGTGCGGTCCCGCCCTGCCCTCCCGGGCCCTCGGCGGGGAACCCGCCGGCCCGCTCCCGCGCGCACAGCAGGGCCACCAAGGAACAGGTCGAGGCGGTGTCCTGCAGGACGCCGCTCCAGCCCGGGGGCAGACCTAGCATCTGCCGCAGCCAGTCCGTCACCACCTCCTCCAGCTCGGTCAGCGCCGGGCTGGATTGCCACGAGAGGCCGATCACGCCGAAGCCGCTGCTTGCGAGATCGCCCAGCACCGACGAGAGCTCGGCGTTGGCCGGAAAGTAACCGCAGAAGCGCGGGTGCTGCCAGTGGGTGAGCCCCGGGACGATGAGCTCGTCGAGATCGCGCCAGATGGCCTCGAAGGGCTCGGGCGCCGTGGGCGCGACCGCCGGCAGGCGCATGCGAAGATCACCCGGAGCCGCGGCGCTCCGCACGGGGCGCACCGCCAGCCCCTCGCGGTACGTGGCGATGCGCTCAATCAGCTCGTGGCCGCGGCGCCGGAACTCGTCGGGCGTCATCGGGCCTCCCCCGACAGGGCGATTTCCCAGAAAGCCGGGCCCCCCGCAAGTTGCTCGACCCCTCCGGCCTCCGTGAAAGTGCGGACTTGGGGATAATCCGCGGACCAGCGCGGCAACTCGGCGACGAGCGACCGCACCTCCAGCATCCGCCCGAGCAGGCCGAGCACGCGGATCTGCTCCGAGGTCGGGACCGGGCCAGTCTTCGCCGCGGCGGCTTCCGTGGTCCGGCCAGCGCGGGCGCGCGCCGAAACGAGGCTCAGCCAGAGGTCGGCGCGACCGGGGTCCGGTTCCGTCGCGCGGGCCAGGGTCTGCTCGGCCCGCGACCAGCCGCGCAGCTTGATTGCGAACGTCGACTTGGCCGCGAGCAGTTCCGGCTCCCGTGCGCGGCCCGACTGTGCTACGTGATTTCCCGCGGATCCAGCCAGGCCCGCAATCCCGGAGACGAGGGGGAGGCGCCCGCGGCGGCTCCGGGGAACAGCTGTTCGTTCCATTCCCCGAGCAAAGCAGCCCGTCCGGCCTTGGCAACCCACTGGCGCGCCACCGCGCGAGTCAGCTGGACCCGCGCCGGACCGCGGCCCATCCTCCCGTTATGCCCTGCTTCCGATTCCGCCCCCTTCGCATCCTCGCGGCCGGGTTCGCCTTGCTCGCGTCCCCCTGTCCCGCCGCCGTTCAGCAGGGCAACGGAATCAAGGTCGGCGAGGTCTCGGCGGACGCAGCCGTGATCTGGACACGCCTCACCGCGACCGCCGAAGCAAACTGGGCCGGCGCCGAATGGGAACCGCCCGCCCTGCCGGGGAAGGATCCCGCGGCGCTGAGGGAGGCCAACGCGGTCGCTCGCGAATCCGGCTCCAGCGCCGCCGCGGCGAAGGCCCAGGCCGCCGCCAAGCGCAAGGGGGCGGCGGCCGACCAGGAGTCGCTGCGCCGCGCCGTCCTGCAGGCTGACCCCCTCTCGCAGCTGCCGGCGGGACTCACCCTGCCGGCAATGCGCGGCGCCCTGCCCGGCGCGGCCGGCGCCACCCGCGTGATCCTCACTCCCGCCGACGGCGGCGCGTCCGTCACCTCGCCGTGGGGCGACGTCGACGCGGCGCGCGACCACACGCGCCAGGTCGCGCTGACGGGCCTGCGTCCCGGCACCGCCTACCGGTTGCGCGTCGAATCCCGTGACGCCACCGGCCAGCCCGGGGCGACCGTTGAGGGCGGTTTCCGCACCGCCCCCGCCGCGAAGAGCCCGGCGACCGTGCGCTTCGCGGTCGTCACCTGCGGCGACTATCCCCGGCGCGATGACCCGGCGAACGGGCACCGGATTTACGCCGCGCTGCACCGACTGCGGCCGGACTTCCTCGTGCACACGGGCGATGTGGAGTATTATGACAAGCCGGACCCGTGGGCGACCTCCGCCGCGCTCGCCCGCTTCAAATGGAACCGCCTCTACGCGCTGCCGTTCCTGCGGACGTTCCACAACCACACGGCCGCTTATTTCACTAACGACGATCACGACCTCCTACGCAACGACTGCTGGCCCGGCCAGACCTACGGCCAGCTCACGTGGGACGAGGGCCTCGCCATCTGGAACGAGCAGACGCCGATCTCGCCCCTGCCCTACCGCACCTTCCGGCACGGCCGCGACCTGCAGGTGTGGATCGTCGAGGGCCGACGCTACCGCAGCGCCAACACCGATGCCGACGGCCCCGCCAAGACCATCTTGGGCGCGGAGCAGAAGGCGTGGCTGCTGCGGACGATCGCCGCCTCCGACGCGACCTTCAAGGTGCTGCTCTCGCCGACGCCGATTGTGGGCCCAGACCGCGGCTCCAAGAACGACAACCATGCCAACGCCGGTTTCCGCCACGAGGGTGATCAGCTCCGCCGCGCCCTCGCCGCATACCGGAATCTGATCGTCGCCAATGGCGACCGCCACTGGCAGTACTTTTCTGTCGACCCCGTCACCGGCCTCCGCGAATTCGGCTGCGGTCCCTCGTCGGACGTCCACGCCGGCGGCTACTCGCCGAGACCGGGTGACGACGCCGTGCAGAAGTTCTTCCGGCTTCAGGGCGGCTTTCTCACCGTCGCGACGGTGCCCGGCGGTGGGAGCACGACCCGCTTGGAGGTACGGCACCACGCGGTCGACGGCACCGTGGCGCACACCGTTGAGTTCGACCTGGCGGGCGCCCATCGCGTGGTCGCCTCGCGGTAAACGACCGGCGGCCCCGCTTCCGATCAACGCTGCTCAAGGCGGTAGAGGTGGCCGCGCGTGCGCACGTACAGCGCCCGGCCTGCAGGCGCCGGCGACGCCATCGCCCCCTCCTCCAGCTTGCTCTCCGCCAGCAGGCGATACTCGCGCGCGGCCGCGATCACACTCCCGTGCCCGCGCTCGTTGAAGAAGTACAGCCGCCCCGCAGCATACACCGGCGACGCAGAGTAGTTGCCGGTCCCCGGCAGACGCTGGCTCCACAACTCCCGCCCGGACACGGCCTCGAGGCAGGTCACCACGCCGCTGTCCTGATGCACCATATACAGCAGGTCGCCGACGAGCACAGGCGACGGGCGGTTGGGCACGTTCTTGGCGAACTTCCAGACCACGTGGGAATCCGTCACGACCCCAGAGCCACCAAGGCGCACCGCCCAGAGTTCGCCTTTCGGTAGGCCCGTGGCGGTGAAGACCAGGCCGAGGCCGGCGACGGGGCGGACCGTGCCCGAGTGGTGGCGCCGCTCCTCGACCCGCCAGAGCTCGCGGCCGGTCGCGGGGTCATAGGCGTAGGTGGCCTTTGAACCCGCGCTGATCAGTACCGGCTGGCCCTCGTGACGGATCACCAGCGGGCTGGAGAAGGCCTTGCGGAAGTCACCTTCGCGGATCGGCTTCCCCTCGGGGGTCAGGTCCTGGAAATCGATGGATCGGTCCGTGCGCCAGACCGTGCGCCCGGTGCGCTTATCCAGCGCCACCACGTATTGCTGGTCTGCCCCGTCGAAGTGCAGCAGCAGCAGGCCCTCCCAAAGAGTGGGCGAGGAACCGGCGCCGCGCCAGTGGTTGCAGGGCAGATCGCGACGCTCCCAGAGCACCTCCCCGGTCGTGGGGTCGAGGCATGCCGTGCCTGGTGATCCGAAGGTGACGTACACCCGGCCCGGCTCGATCGCCGGGGTGGGGGAGGCGTAGCTGTTGAACTTGTCCGCATACTGCGGCTCCGCGACGGAGAAAAGCTTGCGGTCGTGAAGCACGCGTCCTGTCTCCTGGTCCACCGCAAGCACCGAGAGCTCCCGGCCGTCTTCGGTCGCGGTCGTCAGCCAGACTTGGCCGCCCAAGACGACCGGCGAGGACCAGCCCTTGCCGCGCAGAGGCGTCTTCCACCGTACGTTTTCCGACTCGCTCCACCGCTCGGGCAGGCCACCGACAGTGGACAGACCTTGGCCAGTAGGGCCACGGAATTCCGTCCAGCTGGCCTCCGGGTCGGCGGCGAAGGCGGCAGACCACGAAGCGAGAAAGAGGGCGGCGAGGCGGGCGAGGCGCATAACGGGGTACGCCGCGAGCCTCGGGATCCGCGCGCCGCCGGCAACTAAAACCCACTAGGGCGCAGTTGACCCGGCGCGCACCGCCGCGCAACCTTCCTGAGACGCAATGCCCTCCGTCAGACCCGCCCTGCTGGTTTCCGTCCTGCTCGCCTTTGCCCGCGCCGCGACCGCCGCCGACGCCCCCGTTTCCTTCAACGAGCAAATCCGGCCGCTGCTGGCGCAGAACTGCCTCGCCTGCCACGGGCCGGACGCCGCCCATCGGAAGGCTGGTCTGCGTCTCGACGATGCCGCCAGCGCGACCGCGGAGCGCCGCGGCGTGCGAGCGATCGTACCCGGAGACCCGGAAGCCTCCGAGCTCTGGCAGCGCGTCATCAGCCCGCACGAGGACGAGGTGATGCCCCCACCCGAGGCCCACAAGCCGCCCCTCACGCCCGAGCAGCGCGCGCTGCTGCGCCGGTGGATCCAGGAGGGCGCGCAATACCAGGCACACTGGGCCTTCCTGCCCGTCGCCCGCCCCTCCCTTCCCGCTGCCGCCGGCGGCGCCGCAGAACACCCGATCGACCGCTTCATTGGCCAGCGGCTAGCCCACCGCGGCTGGTCGATCGCGGCCGAGGCGCCGCGCGAGACCCTCATCCGCCGCCTCAGCCTCGACCTCACCGGCCTCCCCCCCACCCCGGCGGAGGTCGACGCCTTCGTTGCCGATCGCGCCCCGGGCGCGTACGAGCGCGTGGTCGATCGTCTGCTCCAGTCGCCGCGTTACGGTGAGAACTTCGCCCGGCCGTGGCTCGATGCGGTGCGCTACGCCGACACCCACGGCCTGCATTTGGACAACGCACGGACGATCTGGCCCTACCGCGACTGGGTGGTGTCCGCCTTCAACCGCAACCTTTCCTTCGACCGGTTCACGATCGAGCAGCTGGCAGGCGACCTCCTGCCGGCGCCGACCCTCGACCAATTGGTCGCCTCGGGCTACAACCGCAATCATCTCTCCACCTCCGAGGGGGGATCGATCGAGGCCGAGGCAGAGGCGCGCAACACCGCCGACCGCGTGGACACCACCGCGGCCGTGTTCCTCGGGCTCACGGCAAGTTGCGCCTCGTGCCACGACCACAAGTTCGACCCGCTGTCCCAAAAGGACTACTACGCTCTGGGGGCTTTCTTCAAGGGGCTGGCCGACCGCTGCTGGGACGGCAACGTGCGCATCTCCGCGCCCATCGTGGTCATCGCGCCCGACGAGGCCACGCAGCGGCGCATCGCGGAGCTCGACGCGCGGGCCGGACCGCTGGAGGCGGCCGTGAGCGTCCGCGCCGCCGCGCTGGCGGACGAGGGCGCCGACGGCAGCCCCGGACCGCGCAGCCAGGGCCGGGGCCGCCAGAGCACCGGGGCGGTCACCTACGAGGTGGTGTGGGCGGAGGACTCCGACCTGCCTGGCCCGGCGACCGTGCTCGCACCGCCGCTCCCCGGGGAATGGCGGGAGGGCAGCGGGGTGCCCGTGGCCGGCGGCCGCCGCGCGCTGCGGCTCGAGGGCGATGTGGAACGCCCGGTGCTCTTCAGCGCGGGCGACGTGAATCTTGAGGTGCGCACCGCGGCCACGGCGTACATCCACCTGCATCCCGACCCCGCCCGCCCCCCGCGCGCGGTCAGCGTCGAGTTCCTTACCGAGGAGGGCGCGCGCCGGATGATCTGGGGCGACCCGCAGGCGTTCGGACCGGAGATCGCGCGCGACGCGCTGCACGCCGGTCCCCTGCCTCCGGCCGGCCAGTACACGCGCCTCGAGCTCTCGGCCTGCGACTCCGAGGTGCGCGAGGGCAAGGCGTACACCGGCATCCGGATATCCCAGCGTGGCGGCGCCGCTTGGTGGGACCGCGCGGGCGCCGTCCTCACCAGCCCGAGCGCGGCGCAGGACCCCCTGCTGTCCCGGGGCGCTTGGGTAAACAGCCTGCGGACCGGAGCCCGCGCCTTCTCTACCCAGCAATTGCGCCACGACATCAACTTTCTCGTGGGTCTCTCGGGCACGCAGCAGGTAGGCGAGGAGAAGGATCGGATCGCGCGCTTCCACCGCGACTTCATCTACGGGCCGATCCGCGGCGACTTGGAGCCAGAGGCCCACGCCGCGCGCCGCGTGATGGCCGAACAGATCGCCTACGAGCAGAAGTTTCCCCTCTCCCCCATTTCCCGGGAGTTGGCGGAACCCCGCCCGGCCCATGTGCTGAAGCGGGGCCAGTACGACCAGCCAGGGGAACTCGTGACCCCGGCAACCCCTTCCTTCCTGCCGCCGCTCCAAGCCCGCGGCACCAGGCCCGACCGGCTCGACCTCGCGCGCTGGCTGGTGGACGCGCGCCATCCCCTCACCTCCCGCGTCAGCGTGAACCGCTTCTGGGGCCAGCTGTTCGGCGCGGGCCTCGTGCGCACGCCCGCGGACTTCGGCCTGCAGGGCGAGCCGCCGACGCATCCCGAGCTGCTCGACTGGCTGGCGGCGGAATTCCAGGCGGGCGGCTGGGACGTGAAGGCCCTCGTGCGCCTGCTGGTCACTTCGCGCACCTACCGGCAGGACGCGCGGGTCGCCCCCGCCCTCCTCGAGGGCGATCCGGAAAACCGGCTCCTCGGGCGCGGCCCGCGGCTGCGGCTCGACGCCGAGGTGCTGCGCGACCAGGCGCTCGCCCTGGGCGGGCTCCTGCGCCCGGAGATCGGCGGGGCCCCGGTCCGGCCTTACCAGCCGGTAAACATCTGGGAGCCGGTCGCCTTCGGCGGCAGCAACACCAAGGTCTACGTCCAGGACCAGGGTGCCGCGCTCTACCGGCGCAGCCTCTACACCTTCTGGAAGCGCACCGCGCCCGCGCCGGCGATGAGCACCTTCGACGCGCCCGCCCGCGAGACCTTCTGCGTGGCCCGCCCGCGTTCCAACACCCCCCTGCAGGCCCTCGCCCTGATGAACGACGTGCAGCAGTTCGAGGCCGCCCGCGGCTTCGCGGAGCGCCTGCTCCTGCCCGCCCGGCCGGAGGCCGAACGGCTCGCCGAGGCGTTCCGCCACGCCACCGCCCGCTTCCCCACCCCGGCGGAATCGACGCTGCTCGCGCGCAACCTCGCGCGACACCGGGAACACTTCGCCCGCTACCCCGAGGCCGCCCGCGAGGTGATCCGCAACGGCGAGTCGACGCCCGCCGCAGGGCTCGAGCCGGGCGAGTTCGCCGCCTGGACGATGGTCGCCAACCTGCTGCTCAACCTCGACGAGGTCATCAACCGGAACTGAGCCGATGAACCCCTGCCACGACTACCTGCGCCAGCTCACCCGCCGGCAGTTCTTCTCCGGCGCCGGCCTCTCCCTTGGCGGCCTCGCCCTCGCGCAGATCGCCAGCCGCCTCGGAGCCGCCAGCCGCCTCGGAGCCGCGCCCCGGCCCGGCAATCCCCTCGACGCTCGCGTCCACCCGCCGCTCCCAGGCCTCCCGCACTTCGCGCCCCGCGCCAAGCGCATCATCTACCTGCATATGAACGGCGGGCCGTCGCAGCTCGACACCTTTGACTACAAGCCGGGGTTGCAGGAGCGCTTTGACCAGGAATTGCCGGACTCCATCCGCCAGGGCCAGCGCATCACCACGATGACCAGCGGGCAGACCCGCTTCCCCGTCGCCCCCTCGCTTTTCAAGTTCGCCCGCTACGGGCAGAGCGGGGCCTGGGTGAGCGAGCTGCTGCCCTGGACCGCCAAGGTGGTGGACGACCTCGCCATCGTGCGCAGCGTGCACACCAACGCGATCAACCACGATCCCGCCTGCACGTTCCTGATGACCGGCAGCGAGATCCCCGGCCGCGCCAGCCTCGGGGCCTGGCTCAGCTACGGTCTCGGGAGCGAAAACAACGACCTGCCCGCCTTCGTCGTCCTCACCCCGAAGTTCTCACCCAAGGTCGCCGCGCAGGCCCTCTTCACCCGGATGTGGAGCAGCGGCTTCCTGCCCACGCGCCACAACGGCGTCGCCCTCCGTGCGCAAGGCGATCCCGTCCTGTTCCTTGAGAACCCGAACGGCGTCGACGCCGCCACCCGGCGCTCGATGCTCGACACCCTCTCCGGGTTCAACCAGCTCAACCACGAGCGCTATGGCGACCCCGAGACCCTCACCCGGATCGCCCAATACGAGATGGCCTTCCGGATGCAGACCAGCGTGCCGGAACTCACCGACATCCGCGACGAGTCCCCCGCGACCCTCGACCTCTACGGGCCCGGCGTGAAGGAGCCCGGCTCCTTCGCCGCCAGCTGCCTGCTCGCCCGCCGCCTCGCCGAACGCGACGTGCGCGTCGTGCAGATCAACCACCGCGGCTGGGACCAGCACGGCACCCTGCCCGAGCACCTGCGCATCCAGTGCCGGGACACCGACCAGGCCTGCTACGGCCTGATCGCGGACCTCAAGCAGCGCGGGCTGCTGCAGGACACGCTCGTCATCTGGGCGGGCGAATTCGGCCGAACCGTCTACAGCCAGGGGACGCTGACCCGCACCAACTACGGGCGCGACCACCACCCACGCTGCTTCACCGTCTGGCTCGCGGGCGGGGGCATCAAGGGCGGCGTCGTGCACGGCGAAACGGACGACTTCTCGTACAACATCACCCGCGATCCGGTGCACCTGAACGACCTCAACGCGACGCTCCTGCACTGCCTCGGCATTGACCACCTGCGTTTCACCCACCGCTCCCAGGGGCTCGAGATGCGCCTGACCGGGGTCGAGCCGGCCAAGGTCGTCACCGGGCTTCTCGCCTGAGTCCCGCGCACACGAGCGCGCTTGCTCTCCGCTCGGCGCCCCGCTCATCCTGCGGAGATCGCCCTGCGGTTCACCGTTCCCCATCACTGAACTCCCATCATGCGCTTTGGTATCAACTCGTTCTTGTTCACCTCGCCGTTCACCACCAAGAGCACCGCTCTTTTCCGCCAGTTCCGACGCTGGGGATTCGACACCGTTGAGATCCCGATCGAGGACCCTGCGCACATCGACCCGGCGAAGGTCCGCGCGGCGGCGGACAAGGCCGGGATCGCCATCGGCAGTGTCTGCGCCTGCATGGGCCCCGGCCGTGACTTCCGCGGCACCGCCAAGGAGCAGGCCTCCGCGATGACCTACTGCAAGGCACTGATCGACCAAGCAGTCGTCCTCGGCTGCCCCTCGCTGATCGGCCCCGTTTATTCCGTCGTCGGCAAGGCCGACGCCGTCGAACCCGCGCAACAGAAGCAAGAGTGGACGCTGGTGGTGAATAACCTCAAGCAACTCGCCGCCTACGCCGAGGCCAAGGGTGTCACGATCTGTATTGAGCCGCTCAACCGCTTCGAGACGGACTTCCTCAACACCTGCGACCAGGGCCTGCGCCTGGTCCGTGCGGTCAAGTCACCCGCCGTGAAGCTGCACCTCGACACGTTCCACATGAACATCGAGGAGAAGGACCAGGCGGCCGCGATCCGAAAGGCCGGCAAGCTGCTCGGCCACTTCCACGCCTGCGGCAGCGACCGTGGCACCCCGGGCGGCGACCACATCGCTTGGCCGGGGATCGTGAAGGCCCTGAAGGCGGTGCGCTACCAGGGCGACGTGGTGATCGAGTCTTTCACGACCGACGTGAAGGTGATCGCCCGCGCCGCCGCGATTTGGCGCCGCATCGAGCCGCGCCGCAACGACATCGCGGTCAAGGGCCTCGCCTTCCTGCGCAAGACCTTCCGAGTCTTTCACGACCGACGTGAAGGTGATCGCCCGCGCCGCCGCGATTTGGCGCCGCATCGAGCCGCGCCGCAACGACATCGCGGTCAAGGGCCTCGCCTTCCTGCGCAAGACCTTCAGCTGAGCCGGCACTAACGCCCGATGCTCCGCGCGCTGCTATGGGCCGCGCTCGCGGCCGGCGCCGGCGCCGCGGAGTCCCCGGCGCCGCCCCTCGTGCTGTTTGTCGCTGGCGAGCCCAGCCACGGCCCCGGCGAGCACCGCTTCCCTACCGGCTCGCGCCTCCTCGCCGACGCGCTCGCCGCCTCGGGCCTGCCGCTGCGCACCGCCGTCGTCCAAGGTTGGCCGGAACCGGCCCGGATCGCGGAGGCCGCGTCGCTCGTGCTGTTCTCCGACGGCCTTGAGCGCCATGTCGCGCGGGACCACGCGGACGCCCTCCGCCGGCACGTCGCCGCCGGCCGCGGCCTCGCGGTGCTACACTTCGCGCTGGAGCCGGCGCCCGGGGAATTGGCGGACGCGCTCCTCGCGCTCCTCGGCGGCCGCTTCGAGGCCGATTGGTCCGTCAACCCGGTCTGGCGCCCGCCCGAGGTCCTGCTTGCCACCCACGAGGTCACGCGCGGCGTGCGCCCGTTCTCCGTCGAGGACGAATGGTACTACCACCTGCGGTTTTCCCCCGGCGTCGTCCCCATCCTGCAGGCCCGGCCGCCACCCTCGACCCTCGGTCAGGACGGCCCCCGGTCCGGCAACCCCGCCGTGCGCGCGGCGGTCGCGCGGGGCGAGCCGCAGACGCTCGCTTGGGTGCACCCCGCGGCGGGCGCGCGCACATTTGGGTTCACCGGCGGACATTTTCATCGTAACTGGTGGGAGATGAACTTCCGCACCCTCGTCCTGAACGCGCTCGTCTGGACCGCCGGCATCGCCGTCCCGCCTGCGGGCGTGGCCTCCTCCCTCGACCCTGCGCCCAAGCACGCGACCGTCGACGAGGCGATCGCGCGCGGCGACCTCGAGGACGTGCGGCTCCACGTGAAGCTGCGGCCGGCGGCGGTGCAGGGTAGTCCGGCCGCGGCCCTCGCGCCGCTGCACCAGGCGATTCTGCGCAACCGGAACGAGATCGCCCTCTTCCTGCTTGAGGCGGGCGCCGGCGTCGACGCCCCCGACCGCAGCCAGCGGACGCCCCTGCACCTCGCGGTTGAACGGGGCAACCTCGCCCTGCTTGAGGCGCTGCTGGCCCGGCGCGCCCGGCCCAACGAGCTCGACAGACTGGGCTGGACGCCGCTGCACCACGCCGCGGCGAAGGACCGAGTGCCGATCGCCCGGGCGCTGCTCAAGGGCGGCGCCCGCGCGGGCGCGCTGAGCGAGCGGGGCGGCACCCCCTTGCACGAGGCGGCCGCCAGCGGCAGCGCCGAGATGGTACAGCTGTTTCTCACCGCCGGGGTCGACCCGAAGGTGGTCTCGAAGCTGGGGGTGACGGCCCTCGACATCGCGCGTGAGTTCAAGAACGAGGCCGCCATCGGGCTGCTGGCGCCGCTGACGCCCGCGCGCTGAGGAAACGGCGCGGCGAGCGCCGGGGGCTTTTCTGTTTGCGCTCCCCGGGACGGTCGCGTTTTCCCTTCCCGGCAACAGGGACCTCCGGGCCTGGTTGCGCGCTTCGCAACCATGTCCCTGCCCCCCTTTTCCAGCCGCCTCGTCGCCGATGTGGGTATTTGTTTCGGTGACGAGGGCAAAGGCCGCCTCATCCCCGAAATTGCCGACGAGCTCCGTGGCACGCCGCATCCGGTCTCCGTGGTGCTTAAAGTTAACGGTGGGGCCAACTCCGGCCACACCGCGGGTGGCATCAAGCTGAACCTCCTGCCGGCTGGCGTCGTCGTGCGCGATGCCGCCCACCTCTGCGTGGGCAGCGGCGTAGTCGCCGACCCGCGCAAGCTGTGGTGGGAAACGCGTCCCCTGGAGCGCAAGGGGCACGCCATCCTTTCCCGACTGCGCATCGACGAGCGTGCGCTGGTCGCGGACCTCACCCATCGCCTGTTGGATCTGGCGTGGGAACATTACCGGGTGGAGGTGCTGCGCGAGGAGGCACGGGGCTCGACCGGCCGCGGGGTCACACCAGCCTACCTCGACGAGGTCGGCCAACAGCAGATCACCTTTAGCGAATTCCTCGGCGACCGGGAGACCTTCGCGCGCAAGCTCGCCCAGCGTGCCGACCGCGCCTGTCGCACGATCGAGCACGTCTGCCGGGTGCCCGCAGGCGTCTGGGCGGGGTTCTTCGAGGCCCTCGGCGCCGCCGAACGCCGGGCCAACGCGGAGGGGATCGCGCTGGGAGTGTTTCCCGAGGCGGAGTTCGACTTCACCCGCTTCCGCGGCGCGGAACCCTTCACCCTCGACCTCGCGGCCCTCACGGAAGCGTACTGGTCGGCCGGCCACGCGCTGGCGGCCAACGTAACCGAGGTGCGGGAACTGATCCTCGGTGAACTGGCCGCCGGCCGGACGGTGATCGGCGAGTTCGGTCAGGCCTACTGGCTCGACAAGCGACACGGCTTCTCGCCGAACGTCACTGCCTCCCACACCTACACCCCCGAGCTGTTTGAGAGCGCGGGCGTTCCGGTGCAGCGCGTCCACACCTTTGGGGTCGCGAAGGCCTATGACACCAAGGTCGGCACGCACACGTTCCTCACGCGGATGGAGGACGGTCATCCCCTCGCCGAGAAGCTGAAGCTCCTGGAATTTGGCACCAGCACGGGCCGCCAGCGGATGGTCGGCTGGTTCGATGCCGTGGAAAAGGGCGACGCCCTGCGTTACGGAGGCTTCCACGACCTGATGATCAACAAGTCCGATGCGCTCAGCCACGAGGGCGCCTGGCGCGGCGACCTGTTGATCTGCACCGCCTATGAAGATGCCCACGGCCGACGGCACGCGCACGTACCCCGCAACGAGGCGGTCCGGCGCACGCTCCGCCCCGTTTACTCGCGGCACGCGGGCTGGTCCGGCGATCTCTCCCTGATCCGGCGCTTCGCCGACCTGCCCGCCGCCGCCCGCCGTTACGTCGCGGCGATGATGGGTGCGATCGTCGACACCGCCCACGCGGGCGGTCCCCGGCCGGCGGACGCCCAACTGCCCAACCTGCGATACCTCGGGGTCGGACCGGAACCGGCGCAGATAATCAAGGACGTCCCCGCGACCTCCGAGCTACTGCGTCTTCGCTGAGGTCAGCGCGGCGCCATCGCCGCGGCGGCCTGCCGCGCGATGTCCGCGATATCCCCCGCCGGCAGGACCACGGTGCCCGTTGCCCGACCGTTGGCGAAGTGCTGCAGGGAAATGCCGAGGAGCTTCCCGCCCGCGTCGAACATCGGGCTCCCCGCCGCCTGCTCGGAGAGCAGGTAGAGACGGCGCGGCTTTTCCACCACGCCCATCAACTCGCTTGAACGCACCAGCGGAACCCGCTGCAGCGCCTTCGAGGCCCGCGCCACGTAGTAAAAAGTCCCGAGCAAGTCTCCCTGCACGGCCTCACCCAGCGCGACGTGGACGAACTTGCGCCCGGCTACCGGCTCCTCGGGCGCCATAAACGCGAGATCGAGATCCGCGTCCTTCAGCACGAAACGCGCAGGCAACTCCTGGCCGTCCGCGAGCCGCAGCTTCACCTCTTTGAAATCAGCGCCCACCAGCTCCGCGCCCCGCGAGCCCATCCCCGCGGCGCGCATCGCATCGAACTGCACCTGCGGATCCACCCCCGCCAGGCTGGTCACGGTCAGACCCTCCGGGGTCACCACGGTGCCGTTGACCTCGATCCGCTGCTCACGCGGCGGCACCTCCCGATCACCCATCTTCACCTTGACGGTGACGACCAGTTCCACCCCCACGATGGCATCCGCATAGCGCCGCACGAGGTCGGCAGCCACGCCGGGAGCCCCGGAGGCGGCGACCGCGGCACACAGGGCGGCAAGAACCAAGACGGAGGCGCGGAGGCAGGGAATCATCGGGGGGAAAGCGCGGGTTTCAGGCTGATCTCGACCAGGAGGGTCTGGCCCCGGCGCCGCACGCGCAGTACCCACCAGTCGCGCTTGGCGTCCACGGCGGCGGCCCGGGAGGAGCGCAGTTCCGCCAACGAGGTGACGGGTTGGCCCGCGGCCGCCTCGATGAGGTCGTCGGCCCGCAGGCCCGCGAGGGCCGCCCAGCCGGCCGGGAACGCGCTCTCGACGAGGGCGCCAGTCTGGGCGGTCGTCAGCTGGAGCCGGATCCGGTCATCAAAGGCGAGTTCGCGCGCCGAAAACTCAAGTTGCACATCTTCCCACCAAGCCATTTCGGCGGCGGGAATCGGCTGTTCCTCCAGCACCAGCGTGAGCTCGCGCAGCACACCCTCGCGCCAGAGGGAAACCTGCACTGCGGAGCCCGCCCGGTATTGCCGGACCTGCCGCGCCAGGACGTCGGTGTCCTCGGGACGGCGAGCCGCGACCGGGGTGCCATCGAGGGCCAGCAGTACGTCCCCGACCTGCAGCCCGCCGGTTTCCGCCTGAGTGCCTGGGTAGATGCGGGTCAGCCGCGCGCCGCCCTCGGCCTTGATGCCCAATCGCGCCGAGAGCTTGGGGGTCAACGGCTGGGAGGACACGCCCAGCCAAGCCCTCCGGGCCTGCGGCGGGAAATTGCGCTCGCTCGCGGCGCGGAGCTCCAGCACCGAGCTCAGCCGCGCTCCGTCGCGACGGACCTCCGCCAGCACCGTCCGCACGCCCTTGGGCGCGTCGCGCAGCAACTCCTCCGACATCCGCCGCAGCTCCGCCACGCCCTCCACCGAGCGGCCCTCGACCGCGATCAGGACATCGCCGCGCCGCAGCCCCAGCCAAGCCCTCCGGGCCTGCGGCGGGAAATTGCGCTCGCTCGCGGCGCGGAGCTCCAGCACCGAGCTCAGCCGCGCGCCGTCGCGACGGACCTCCGCCAGCACCGTCCGCACGCCCTTGGGCGCGTCGCGCAGCAACTCCTCCGACATCCGCCGCAGCTCCGCGACGCCCTCCACCGAGCGGCCCTCGACCGCGATCAGGACATCGCCGCGCCGCAGCACGGGCTCGGCTTGGCCAGCGGGGCCGGCGGGGCGCACGTTCTCCAGCCAGACACCGCGGGTGTCCGGGAGCCGCTCGAGGCGCGAGATGCGCTGGGTGAGGTCGCGCATCACGGCGCCCCACGTCCGGAATTCCACGTCGTCCGCGCGGGCCGCCTCGCGGGCCACCAACCGCACGCGCCGCGTCGCCTCCGCGCCATCCCGGGCGAGGCGGACCTCCAGATCCTCGCCCGGCACCCGGCTGGCTTCCAGCCGGTGAAAATGGGCCACCGCCTTCTCCTCGGCCCCCTCAATGGGCTGCCCGTCGCAGGCAAGAATCACGTCCCCCGGCAGGAAACCCGCGGCGGCAGCCGGGGAGCCCTCGGCGACATCACCCACCACGACGCCGGAGCCCTTGCCCGAGGCCTCGAGGCGGCGCTGCACGGTCAGGCCGCTCCAGCCGCGCACGACCTTGCCCGTAGTCATCAGCTGGCGCGCGACCTCCCGGGCGAGGTTGCTGGGAATCGCCCCGCTGAGTCCGACCACCCCGATTTCATTGATGCCCACGACCTCGCCGCGCGTGTTCACGAGCGGCCCGCCGCTGTTGCCGCCGAAGATCCGCGCGTCGTGCAGCACCCACCGCACGAACTGCCCCACGTCCTCTCCCCGCAGCATCATCTTGCCCACGGTCTGTTCAGGCAGCACGAGCGAGGGGTTCGATACGACCCCCTGCGTCACCGACTGGGCCAGAAAACCCGGGCTCCCGAGGGCGAAGACCTCCTCGCCCACCCGCAAAGCGGCGGAATCGCCAAACCGCGCCACGGGCAAGGGCGGTGCCCCTGCAGCCCGCTGCGCGAGGTTGAGGCGGATCACCGCGAGATCCGTCAGCGGATCCTGACCCACGAGCACCGCCTCCAGCTGGGAGCCGTCGTGCAGGTAGCCCCGGAAGAAATCACCGTCCTCCGTGACGTGGCAGTTGGTGAGCACGTGCCCCTCGGCGGAAATCACGACCCCGCTGCCGCCCGACCACTCCTTCGTCAGCCGACCGTCGGTCGGCCGGAGCCGGATGGCCTCGATCCGGACAATCGACGGGAAGACCCGGGCCAGCATCGGGTCCCGCTCCTCCGGGGTGGCGGCAGGCAGCGGCGCGAACGGGAGCACAAGGACGGCAAGGAGGGCGGCATCCCGCCAGCGGGGACGCCGGCGGGCGCGGCCGGGGAAAAGACGGGTCATTATAAGCACGGACGGAAGCAGAAGGACGACGAACGACCCCAGCGACGCAAGCGGCAACTCCGCTTTCAGCCCCCGCGGCGCGCGGCTGCGACCAACCCGTCGATGATCCCGTCGAAACTGCCGTTGGTGAAGAATATCACCACCTCCGGGCGAGCGCCGCCCGGCCGGACGCTCGCCGTCAGGCGCGCCAGCAGGTCCGCATTGGTCGGCGCCGTCACCGCGGTCCGGCCGCGCGCGAGAAGCTCCGCGACCACCTCCTCCGGGGTGAAGCGTTCAGCGGCCGGCACCCGCTCGGCCCGGCTAACCGGACCGATGAAAGCCGCGTCGGCCCGGGCCAGCGCGCCCGTGAAGGAGGCCTGCATCCGCTTTGTCCGCGCGGTGTTGCTGCGGGCCTCAAAGACCGCGGTCAGGCGGGCGTCCGGGTGGCGGGCGCGCAGCGAATCGAGCGTGGCGGCGAGCGCGGTCGGGTGATGCCCGAAGTCCTCGATCACCGTGAGCCCCGCGACGGCGAGGCGGATCTCCTGCCGGCGGCGGACCCCGCGGAAGGAGGCGAGCGCGCCGAGGTCCAGCCCCGTGGGATCGTCCGGCCGCAGCGCGAGCGCGGCCGCGGTCGCGGCCATCGCGGCGTTGCGAGCGTTGAATTCACCGCTCAGGCCCCACTCCACCCGCGCCCACGGCCGCCCGCGCCACGCGAGGCAAAACGAGGCCCCGGCCGGGGTCTCCGCGAAGTCCGCCAGCACGACGTCGTTGTCCGCGCCGCGTCCGACCCGCACCTGCCGTGTCCACGAGGTCGGACCGAGGGCGCCGAGGTTGGAGTCATCGCCATTCAGGACGATCCAGCCGTTGCCGGGGACGATGCGCGTGAGGTGGGAGAACGACCGCTGGATGTCAGCGAGGTCGCGGAAGATGTCCGCGTGGTCGAACTCAAGGTTGTTGAGCACGGCCACGTGGGGCGCGTAGTGGATGAACTTGCTCCGCTTGTCGAAGAAAGCGCTGTCGTACTCGTCCCCCTCGATCACGAACGGCGCGTCCGCCTGTCCGAGGTGGGCCCCGCAGGGCGGGTCCTGCGGCACACCCCCGATAAGGAACCCAGGGTCGGCGCCCGCGGCCCGAAGCAGGAACGCGCAGAGGGCGGTGGTCGTGGTCTTCCCGTGGGTGCCGCAGACAACGATGTTCCGTCGGCGCCGCAGGACGGTGTCGTGGAGCAGCGCCGGGAGCGAGGTGAAAGCCAGCGCGCGGGTCTCCAGCAGCCACTCGACCTCGGGGTTACCTCGGCTCATCGCGTTGCCCACCACCACGAGGTCGGGGGCGAGTCGCGCGAGACGGGCCGCGTCATATCCGGGGTGGACCGGAATGCCGGCCTCCGCCAGCACGTGACTCATCGGCGGGTAGACCCCGGTGTCGGTGCCGGACACCTCGTGCCCGGCGCCGCGGGCCAGCAGGGCGGCGTTGCCCATCGCGGTGCCACAGATGCCCAGAAAATAGATCTTCATCGGAGGCGGAGGGAGGAGGCGCCACCGGGCGCCGCCGGGGACATGGCGGCGCGGGCGGCTGGACACAACACCGGACTCGGCGCGGCGACCATTCACCCGAGGCTGACCGGATCGACATCGAGCACCTGGGTGATGTCGTCCGCCCATCCAAAGGCGGCGCGGAGGCGCTCGAGTTCCGGCACTACCCGCGACACCGCGCTAGTGAAGTACCAAAGCTGCCAGCGGTACTCGTCCTTGATCTTCTCGATCGGGGCCGCGGATGGCCCGCGCAGCTCCAGGCGGTCACCCAGTTCCTTTTCCACCAAGCGCGCCCACTGTTCCGCGTAGAAACGGAGCTTGTCAGGGTTTGGCCCGCGGAACAGGTGCTGGATCAAGTGGCGGTAGGGCGGGTAGCGGAATTCCCGCCGCAGCTTCAGCTCGGCGGCGGCGAAGCCCGCGAAGTCCGCGCGGCGCGAGAACTGGATGGCCTCGGACTGGGGCGTGAAGGTCTGAACGATCACCTCGCCCGCCCGGTCTCCGCGGCCCGCGCGCCCGGCCACCTGCACGAGCAGCTGGAACGTGCGCTCGTTGGCTCGGAAATCCGGGACGTGCATCGAGATGTCGGCGTCCACCAGCCCCACCAAGGTGACGTTGGGGAAGTCGAGACCCTTCCCGATCATCTGCGTGCCGATGAGGATGTCGATCCGCCCGGCCCGGAACTCGGCCAGGACTTCACGAAAGCGGTTCTTCCGCACCATCGTGTCGGTGTCCATCCGCTCCACCCGCGCCCGCGGAGCGACCCGCCGCACGGCCTCCTCGACGCGCTGGGTGCCGAGCCCGCGCCAGCGGAAGTCGGCCGCCCGGCACTGCGGGCAGGAGGCGGGAGCGGAGCGCTGGTGGCCGCAAAGGTGGCAGCGGAGGGTGTCATCCGTCCGGTGTAAGGTCATCGCGATGCTGCAATGCGGGCAGCCCTCGACGTGCCCGCATTGCCGGCAGAGCAGCGACGACGAGTAGCCGCGCCGGTTGATGAAAAGGATCGCCTGCTCGCGGCGTTCTAACCGCGCGTGGAGCGCGCGCACCAGCTTGCCGGAGAGCGCGGGTAAATCCCGCTGCTTCGCCGCCTCGATTCGCAGGTCCACGACGTCGATGTAGGGCAGCTGCCGGGCGTCCACGCGCTGGGTGAGCTGCAGCAGACGGTACTTGCCTGCCTCGACGTTGCTGAAGCTTTCCAGCGACGGCGTGGCCGAGCCAAGCAGGCAGAGGGCGCCCGCCAGTTTCGCCCGCATCACCGCCACGTCGCGCCCGTGATAGCGCGGCGTCTCGTCCTGCTTGTACGCCGGCTCGTGCTCCTCATCGGCGATCACCAGCCGCAGGTTCCGCACCGGAGCAAACACCGCCGAACGCGCGCCCACCACCACCCTCGCCTCTCCGGTGGCGAGCGCAAGCCAGCCGTCGAGGCGTTCGCCCTCGCTTAGATGACTGTGCCGCGTTCGCCCTCGCTTAGATGACTGTGCCAGACCACGCACCGCTCTCCGCCAGCGATCGCCTCCAGCCGCGAGCGCAGCCGCGCCACGGTCTGCGGGGTGAGCGCGACCTCAGGCACAAGGAACACTACTCCCCCCCCCGCTCGAAGCGCGTCGTCGATCGCCCGCAGGTAAACCTCTGTCTTGCCGGACCCCGTTACGCCCAGCAGGAGCGAGACGCTGAAGGCTCCGGTGCCGAGGTCCTTCGCCAGCTGGTCGACGGCCGCCTGCTGCTCGGCATTGAGGGCATGCGGCAGGGCAGCGACCAGTTCCCCGCCCGCGTGCGCATCCGCGTAGGCCACCCGCTCGATGCGGCGGGACTCCTCCCGCAGGACTCCCATCCGCACAAGGCCGGTTACCGAGGAGGCGCCGATGCCCAGCCGGCGTAGGACCAGCCCTCTCGGCTGTGGCCGGACCTGTTCCACGAGGAACCGGTAAAGCCGCGCCTGCTGCGGCGCGCGCGCCGTGAGGCGTTCGAGGTCCGCTTCCCGCAGGGGGCGCGCGACGGCGAGGAGCCGCGCCTGCTTGACTGCCGCACCCCGGCGCACGGCGACCGGGATCATCGCCTCAATGATCGCGTCGACGCCGCACGCGTAGTATCGCGCCATCCAGCGCGCGAGCTGCAGCATTTCCGGCGTAAGGGCCGGGAACGGAAACACCAGATCGGTCAGCAACTTGAGGCGCTCGACTGGGAAATTCGCGGGCGGGCCCACTTCCCCGACCAGGCCAAGCCGCACCCCGCCCCGAATCGGCATCCGCACCAGCGAGCCCACCACCACGGAGCCGGCGAGCGCCGCGGGCACGCGGTAGTGGAGGACCTTGTCGAAGCCCGCAAGCGGGTGGACGCCGACGATCATCGTGGGCGGACGGGTCTCAGGCCGCCGCCGCTCGCGCTTCGCCCACGGCGGCCGCGACGCGCGCGTCCGCCTCGGCCAGCGGAACCTTGAGCACGTCCTTGGCATGGCGCCACTTCAGCTCGATCACGCCTTCCTTGAGCCCCTTGCCTCCGATGGTGAGGCGCAGCGGGATTCCGATCAGGTCGGCGTCCTTGAACTTAACGCCCGGCCGCTCGGCGCGGTCGTCAATCAGCACGTCCGCCCCGGCCTGCTCCGCAGCGGTGCCGAGCCGGGCAGCCAGGTCCATCGCCTCGGGGAGCTGCGGGTCGAGGACGCACACGAGCACTTGGAAGGGCGCGCAGTTCCATGGCCAGCGGATGCCGTCCGCGTCGTGGCTCTGCTCGATCACCGCCTGCAGGGTGCGGCTGATCCCGATGCCGTAGCAGCCCATCACCATCGGGTGGGTCTGCTTCTGGTCGTCGGTGAAGACGGCCCCGAACTTCTCGGAGTACTTGGTGCCCAGCTTAAAGATATGGCCGACCTCGATGCCGCGACGAACCTGCAGCGGCTGGCCGGAGCGCGGATCAGGCTCGCCCGGGCGGACGCGGCGAAAGTCGCCAAAGCGTGTGATCGCGAGGTCGCGCACCACGTTGACGTGGCGGAGGTGGAAGCCGTCCTCGTTGGCCCCTGTGGTGCCGTTGTTGATGAGCCGGATGGCGTGGTCCGCGAAGACGCCGGCGAGGGCCGCCGGGGCCCGCAGGGTGCCCTTGACGGCGCCGAGGCTTCCGGGCCGAGCGCCCAACACGGGCACGATCTCCTCAGGCGTAGCCGGGCGGAACCGGGTGAACCCGAGCGAGCCCAACTTCGCCTCCTCGAGCTCGTCGCAGCCGCGAAGCAGCACGAGGAACGGACGCGCATCGCCGATGAAGACGAGCGTCTTGAACTGCTGGTCCGCCGGCACCCCGTGGGGCTCGGCCGCCAGCTGGGCGATGGTCGTCACGCCAGGGGTAGCGAACTTTTCCACCGCGCCCGCGGGGGCCGCGTCGGCGAGGTCCGCCGGCACCAGCGCGCTCGTCGCCTTCTCGCGGTTCGCGGCGTAGCCGCTCGCCTCGTTGTAGATGACGTCGTCATCGCCCACCTCGGCCGGCACCATGAACTCGTGGGAGAAGCTCCCGCCCATCACGCCCGTGTCAGCCTCGACCGCAATCGTTTGGACGCCCAGACGCCGGAAGAAGCGTGCGTAGGCCTCCTTCATCGCGAAGTAGCTGCGCACCGCGCCCTCGTCGCCGGTGTCGAACGAGTAGGCGTCCATCATGATGAACTCGCGCGCCCGCATAAGTCCATAGCGGGGGCGGATCTCGTTCCGAAACTTGGTAGCGATCTGATAAAAGTTCTTGGGCAGGTCCCGGTAGCTGGAGATCTCCGCCTTCACCAGCGGGGTGATGATCTCCTCGTGGGTAGGACCGAGAACAACCTCCGGCTCCGGCTCCGGGCGACGGCCGGCGCCCGCGCTGTCGGCGCGGAACATGATCTCGCGCGCCGCAGCCCAGCGGGGGCCCTGCGCCCAGAGATCGGCGGGGTGCAGATGCGGCATCCACAGCTCAATCGCGCCGGCGCCATCCATCTCCTCACGACAGAGCTGGGTAATCTTGTGCACCGCACGCAGGCCCAGCGGGAGGTAGGTGTAAAGGCCGCCCCCCAGCCGGCGCACCAGCCCAGCGCGGACCAGCAGGCGGTGCGAGGAGATCTCCGCATCGGCGGGACTTTCCTTGAGGGTCGGGATGAAGAACTGGGACCAGCGTTTCATGAAGGGGCGGACCGAAGCAGCGGCCATCGCCCGGGGCAACGGTTTTCCCCTCCCCGGCGGCTTGCTGCCGCCCTGCAGGACCGCTTCGCTCTCGCCAGCCGATGAAAGTCCTGCACGTCCACGCCCACTTCGACGACTACGAGTTCACCGCGGCCGGCTCCTTCGAGCTGTGGCGGCGCCAGCTCGGCTCCGCGTTCCGGGCGCGGGTGATCGTTTGCACCGACGGCCAAGCCGGGCACCACCGTCTCACCCGGGACGAGACCGCGCGTACGCGGCTCGCCGAACAACTGGCCTCCGCCCGCCTCGGCGGGTACGACTTCGAGCCGCTCCGTTTCCCCGACGGCACCGTACCCAGGGAGGCCTGCCTCCAAGTGACCCCACCGCTGCTCGCCGCCCTCTGGCGTGCGATCCGGGAGTTCGAGCCCGACTACCTGTTTTGCCCGCCCCTCGCCAGCGATCCACTCGCCGGCATCCATAACGATCACGAGACAATCGCCGAGGCCGTCCGTCGCGTGGCCTATATGGTCAACGTGCCTCACGCCTTTACCCCTGAATACCCGGCGGACGAGACCGTTTCCCGCCCCGTGAAGGTCCCGGTCATCTTGAACGTCTACGACAGCTATATGGGCGGGGCAAACGCCTTCGACTTCGCCATGGATGTCGAGGCGGCGTTCCCCTTGCTGACCGAAATGACTTGGAGCCACGCCTCGCAGGTCCGCGAGTGGCTGCCGTGGGTTGGTCGTCACCAAATGGCGCGCCCAGCCAACGTGACGGAGTGGGGTGTGACTCTCCGGCAGCGCTTTGACCGCAAAAACCAGGAACTCCAGCTTCCCGCGGGCCACGCCCACGAGGTCTTCCGGGTCACCGCTTGGGGGGAGGTGCCCTCCTGGCAACAATTGCAGGCCGATCTACCCGGCCTGCAGGCTTCGGCGCCGCAGGAACGCGCGCTGGTCGAGAGGCTCAGCCGCTGGCGGGCAGCCTAGATCTCACTCGACCTTCAGCTTCGCCTCCTCGACGAGGAGGGCATAGCGGTAGCCGGAGCCGAAATCCTTGTCCACGGCGAGGCGCCCGGTCACGACCACCAAGTCGCCCACCTTGGCTTGCCCCGTGGAGGTCACCGTCAGGTGTCGCCCACCTTGGCTTGCCCCGTGGAGGTCACCGTCAGGTTGTTATTTCCCTCAGTTCCGGAGCCATCTCGGATATGCAACCAATTGCGGCCCAGTATATTGTAATTAAACTTTACCACGCGACCTCGGACCGTGACCAGCTGGCCCGCCAGAGCGGCCCGGCCGGAATGAACCTCGGCAACTGTCTGGCCCCCGGCAGCGCGGGCGAGGTTGGAAAGATCCACCGCCAAGCCGGGTAGGCTGCGGGGGGGGGCGGCCGTGGCCTCGACCGCCACCGCTGCCACGCCGTTCACCGCGGCCCGGCCGCTGAAATAGACGACCTCGAAGGTCCGATTGAGGGTCTTGCTGTGGTAGTTCGGCATCGGCATCGCATCCCCAAGCGCCACTGAATCTCCGGCCTTAACTGCGAATTGCGGCGCCGCGGCCCACACCCTAGCCGCCCCAGTGTCGACGTGGACGTAGGTGTAGGAGGCGGCGTTGATCGACTCGACCACCTTCCCGCGGATCTCGCCCGGAGGCGCGGGACTCGCCGCAGCGAGCAGAGGCAGCAGAAAAAGGGCGAGGCGGGGCGGGAGCAGTATCCAAAGCATAACGGACCGAAGCATGGCCCCCAGCGCTTCGCAAGGGTGACGAGGGGACCTCGCTGCATCCCGGAACCGACGCAGAACGTACTCTATGACTTGCAATACACTTGAGCTTTCCCACGTTCCTTTCGGCAAAACAAAGGGCCGTACACTAGATTTGAAGATCTCCTCCGATCCCTGAAACGTTAATATGATCCCTGAACTACTCCAAGACCGGGCCGCGTTGTTCGTCGCGGGCACGCTGGACGTCGATCAACGTGAAGGCTTTGAGCTCATCCTCGACTTCCAACCAGAACTCCGCGCCCTCGTTGACCGACTTCAGGAAGTCGGCGCCGCCGTAACGCTCGCTTCACTCCGGCGCAGGTCTGCCCCCCCCACCTCCTTGCGGGACCGCGTCCTCTCCGCGGTCGCGGGCCGCCCCCGGTCCGAAGCTCAACCCATGGTCGTTACCTGTCCGCAAGGTCTGGTGGAGTGGGTCAACCCGGAATTCACTGCAATGTGCGGTTACCGCATAGAGGATATCCGGGGACGAAAGCCGGGTGAATTTCTGCAGGGCCCAGACACCGATTCCAGCGCGGTGCGACGTATGCGCGACGCTATCCGCGAGCGTCGGAAGTGCAGCGAAAAACTCGTCAATTACCACCGCAACGGCTCACGTTATGAGGTCGAGATTGCGCTGACTCCAGTGCTGGATGATGCGGGCGAACCCCTCTGGTTCATCGCGAAGGAACGCAAGTTTGCGCACGCCGCCTGAGAGGCATCGCGCGCTCACTCGGCGGCGGCGACTCTCCAATCGGCCAAGACCAGTTGCAGCAGACGCCGATGGTTAAAATAATTCCATTTCAGTTCCACCGCGAGATCGAGCGGCTGGCCGGCGGGTGGTAGCCGATCCGCCATCTTCCAAGCGACCCCGTGTAGCGGCCTCCCTCGGGAGTCCTCAAGCCGGAACCGAAGGTGCTGTTCCTTGAAGACCTCCGGCACCTGCCGCAGAACCACTCCGCGCAGCCCGAAGACGGGCTCGGGGTTGCCTTGGCCGAAGGGGTGCAGGCTCTCCAACTCGTCCATTAGCCGCTCGTGCACCTGCTCGAGCGACAGCCACGCCGCCAGTTCCAACCGCGGCTCGGCCGCTGAGACCTGAGCGCGGACTGCGTCGGCGAACCGCGCGCGGAACGCCTCCACGCGCTCCTTGGCCAAGGCGACCCCGACCGCCATTGGATGCCCGCCCCAACTGGTCAGATCGGACGCGCAGGCCCCGAGAACCTCGACCAAGTTGACGCCCTCGATGCTCCGGCCGGAACCCTTCGCCAGCTCGCCCTCCTTGCCCAGGACCACGCAGGGACGATGGTATTTCCGGGTGACCCTCCCTGCCACGACACCCACGACGCCCGGGTGCCAGTTCTCTGCGAACAGCACGACCCCGGCGTGTGAAGCGTAGCGCTCCTCGATCGCGGTCTCCGCCTCCTCGGTGATTCGGCGTTCGATGTCCTGGCGCTCCCGGTTGAAGGCGTCCAATTGCCGTGCCGTCTCCGCGCAGAATGCCGGATCGTCGCTGAGGAGCAGTTCGACAGAAAGCGCCGCGTCGGCGAGGCGTCCGCTCGCGTTGATGCGGGGACCGAGGCGGAACGAAACGTCGGTCGGCACCAGATCCTGCTCCGGTCGCACCCCGGCGACATCCATCAGCGCACGCAGGCCCGGCCGTTGGGTCTCACGCAGGATGCGCAACCCGTGGCAGGCGAGGATGCGGTTCTCGCCCTGGAGCGGCACGAGGTCGGCGATCGTGCCCAAGGCCACGAGGTCGAGATGATCACGGAGCCGGATGCGGAAGGCGACCGGGTGGTTGTCGCCGCGCAGCAGCTTCAGTAACCCGTGGCAGAGCTTGAAGACTAGGCCTACGGTACACAGGTGACGCCACGCCTCGCCGGCGGCGTCCGTCAGCCCGTGCACGTGCGGATTGATCAGCAGGCAATCCGCGTTTTCGCCCACCGTGGAACGGTGATGGTCGATGACCACCACCTCCACGCCTTGCGCACGCAGGTAAGCGGTCTCCTCCCGCGAATTGGTGCCGCAGTCGAGCGCGACGAAGAGATCCGGGCGGCCAACCTCCAGCGCCCGGTCGATAGCGCTGCGGGACAGGCCGTAACCGTCGGCGGCGCGCCTGGGCACGACAAAACGGGGATTTAACCCGAAACGCCGCAGCACCGAGACCAGCAGCGCGGTGCTGGTGACGCCGTCCACATCATAGTCACCAAGGACCACGATCTGCTCGCGCGCGGCGATCGCGCGGCGGAGACGGCCGGCCGCGGCCGGCAGGTTGGGCAGGCGGAGCGGGTCGTCGAGCCGGGCGAGACTGGGCTGCAGGAACTCTCCCGCGGTGGCCGGATCGGACCGGCCGGCGCGCAGCAGCAGCTCGGCGAGCACGCGGCTGACGCCCACGCGCTTGCTGAGCGCCTCAACCTCGTCGGCGGGCTGCGACTGGTAGATCCAGCGCATCGTGGCGGGGTGGTTCTGGCGACCCGGGGGGCCGGTCCCGGAACGCGCGGCGGCCCGGGAATCCGTCCAGCGGCCCGACGGTGGCCGGCGGCCGCCTAGTCGGCCGCCTTGCTGGTGCCCTGCCACTCGTACTTCGGGGCAACGTCGTGGTGCGCCTCGACGTGCTTCCGGTCGCCCTTGTGCCACCAGAAGAAGACGGGGGTCGCGATGAACAGCGAGGAGAAGGTGCCCGTGAGGACGCCGATCAGCAGGGTGAAGGCGATGTCATTGACGTCGCCGGAGGTGGTGAGCAGGAGCGTTACCGAGGTAAGCAGCGTCGTGCCCCCGGTGATGACCGTGCGCGCCAGAGTGAGATTGAGCGAGCGGTTGATGATCTCGCGTAGCGTCCCGGTGGGACTGAGCTTCAGCTCCTCGCGGATGCGGTCGAACACGACGATCGTGTCGTTGATTGAGTAGCCGATGATCAGCAAGATCGCGGCCACCATCGGCGCGTTGAACTGCCGATCAAAGAGCACGAACAGCCCGATGGTCAGGATGAGGTCGTGCACGGTCGCTACCACTGCGCCGATGCCGTAGCCCATCTCGAAGCGGAAGGCCACATAGACGAGGATGCCGGCAAGCGCGGCCACCACCGAGAGCAGGGCGTTCCATTGGATCTCCTTGCCAACCGAGGCACCGATGCGGGACAGGCACCGATGCGGGACCCGCCCGCGAGCTCGAGCTTCGCCTGGGGGAAGGTCGTCTGCAGCTGCCTCACCAGCGGACGGCCCTGGTCAAACGGGGCCGTGATCCGAAGCACCTCGCGGCTGCCGCCGACCGGTTGCTGGTAGGAGAAGGCGACGTCCTTCTGCCCCGCCCGCTCCGCCGCCCGACGGAGCTCGCCCACCTCGACCCGCTGACCGAAGTTCAGCGTGATCATATCGCCACCCAAGAAATCGATCCCGTAGATGGCCTTGCCCTTGTACACAACCGCGCCGATGCCCACGACGAGCACCGCCGCGGTCGCGATGACCGCCGACCGGGTGTACTTGAGGAAATCGTAGGCCGTGTTCTGCAAGATCGAGAACATCGGGAGGCGGCCGGTGACCCCGCCCAAAATGAGGGCCTCGAGGATCAACTTGTTGACCACGATCGCGGCGAACATCGTCGTGAAGATACCGATCGCGAGCGTCACGCCGAAGCCCTTCACCGGGCCGGTCCCGAGCGCCACCATCACGAGGGCGACGAGGAGTGTGGTGACGTTCGAGTCCAGAATCGCGGACCACGCCTTGTCGAAGCCGGCCTCGAGGGCGGTGCCGAGCTTCTTCCCCAGCTTCAGCTCCTCGCGCATCCGCTCGAAGATCAGGATGTTGGCGTCGACGGACATCGCGAGCGTCAGGACGATGCCGGCGATGCCCGGCATCGTCAGCGTGGCACCGATGCTGGCCATCACGCCGAGAGTGACGAGCACGTTAACCGCCATCCCGAAGGCGGCAACGAACCCGCCGATGGTGTAGAAGACGACGATGAAGCCGATCGTGAGCAGCGTGCTGACGATGAAGGCGTTCCGGGCGCTGATCACGGCGTCAGCCGCCAGCGTGGGCCCGACCTCGTACTGCTCAATGATGCGCAGCTCGACATCGAGCGGATTGTTGAGGACGTTCGCCAGGTTGATCGCCTCGCGGTCGGTAAAGCTGCCGGTGATCTGAGCTGAGGGGCTGTTGATCTCCTCGCGGACCGTGGGGGCCGAATAGAGCTTGCCGTCGAGCACGATCGCGAGACGCCCGAGGGGTCCGCCGCGCTGGCCGATCTCCGCGATGCTGCGGGTGACCTCGGCGAAGCGCTTCTTGCCGGCGTCGGTGAATTCCAAGATGACCTCCGGCTTGCCGTAGAGATCGGGCCGGGCGAAGGAGTTGGAGATCATCTCGCCCGTCATCTCAGGAATGCGCTTGACGAAGAGCTCCTCGACGCCGGTCTCGCCACGGCGGGTCTCCCAATCGAGGATCTTCACCTCGTAGCCGGCCGGCGTCTCGACCCCGGGGCCGGGCACGAGGGAGGCGTGGATCATCCGGAAGTCGAGGCGGGCCGGGGCCTTCACCTGGTCGACCACATCCGGATTGTCTTTGGTGCTGACGCCCGGGAGCTGGATCTCGATGCGGTTCTCGCCGATTGGGCGGAGGACCGGCTCGGCGACGCCGAGGCCGTTGATGCGGGCGCCGATGATCTCGATCGACTTCTGCAGCTTCTCCTGGCGCTGGAGGCTGTCGAGGTTCTCCCCGGGGGACTCAACGGCCTCGAGGGTGAAGGCGACGCCGCCCTTGAGGTCGAGGCCGAGCTGGAGAGGGCTGCGGGACAGGCGCAGCAGTTCCCCCAACAAGATGTCGTTGCGCTTTTCGATGTTCTTCAGCGACTCCTCGAGGCGGATGTGCGGGAAGAACTGGGTCAGGTCCAGCCGGCGCTCGCGGCCGAGCTGTTTGAGGGCGACGAACTCACTGGGCGCCTGGAGCGCCTTCTTCCGGGCGGCCGCCTCCTCGAGCAGTTTGTCCTCGAGCAGTTTGCCGAACTCGGAGGATTTGGCGGAGGCGTTGGTGCGGACGTAGTCTACGAAGGCCTGATCCTGCAGGGGCAGGAGCTGGGAGCCTGCCCAGGCCAGCACGGCCACGGACAGGATCAGCTTCCAGAGATTGCGTTTGAGCATGGTGCGTTTGGGTTGAAAAGGGAACCGGGCCCTGCCGGCCGGGCGGGGGGGGACCGGCCCGGCGCGCGCCCAGGGACGTCACTTGACCTCGGCGCCGGCTTTGCGGAGCACGGTCTGCACGAAGCCCTTGCCGATCTCGACCTTGGTGTTGTCGGCGATGCGGACGACGAAGCGGTCGTCCTTCACGTTGGTGATCACGCCGAAGATGCCGCCGCTGGTGACGATCTCGTCGCCGCTCTGCAGCTCCTTGAGCATCTTCTCGTGCTCTTTCTGCTTTTTGCGCTGGGGGGCGATGAGGAAGAAGTACATCGCGCCGAAGAGCAGCACCATCGGCAAAATCTGCACGAGGAAAGACGGCTGCGACGAGGCGGGGGCGGGCGTCTGGGCGAGAAAAGCGGGGAGGAGCGTGAGCGGATGCATTTTCGGAATTGCTAGCGAACGAGATTTTAAACCAGAAAAGACGCATCTAACGAATTCGCCGAAGGCAAAAGCAAGCCATAACTCCCCACCCCGCACCGCGTTGAAAAGTAAATCCTCGACCGCCTGGTCGGCCGCCAAGTCCGAAGAGCATTACGGTTTCAAGCGCTGGGGCTCCGGCCACATCTCGGTGGATGACGCTGGCTGCGTGAACGTGCAACCGCGACTGGACGGCCGGGGCATCCGCGTGCTCGATGTGGTGCAAGAGGCGGTCGGGATGGGCCTGAAGGCCCCGCTGGTGATCCGTTTCCAAGATCTGCTCCGGCACCAGGTGGTCCGCCTCAACTCGCTCTTCGCCAGGGCGATCAAGGACGAGGGCTACAAGGGTTCCTACCGCGGGGTGTTCCCCATCAAGGTAAATCAGCTGCGCGAGGTGGTCGACGAGATCGTGGCGGCGGGTAAGGAGTTCAACTACGGCCTCGAGGCAGGCTCAAAGCCGGAGCTGATGATCGCGCTCGCGATGCACGAGGGTGCCCAGCGCCTGATCATCTGCAACGGCTACAAGGACGACGACTACATCCGCCTCGCCCTGCTCGGCCGCAAGCTCGGCAAGCGCATCATCCTCGTGGTCGAGCAGCTGGCCGAGCTCGACGACATCATCCGCCTCTCCGAGGAGACGGGGGTGAAGCCGCTGATCGGTTTCCGCGCCAAGCTCCAGACCCGCGGCGAGGGCAAATGGGCGATGTCCACCGGCGACAACGCCAAATTCGGCCTCAACACCGCCGAAATCCTGTTCGCCTGCGAGAAGCTGCGCGCCGCCCGCCTCCAGCAGGCTCTGCGGCTAGTGCACTTCCACATCGGCTCCCAGGTCCCCAATATCCTCACGATCAAGAACGCCGTGGTGGAGGCCTCCCGCTTCTACTGCCAGCTCGCCCGCCTCGGATTCCCGATGGGCTACCTCGACGTGGGCGGCGGGCTCGGCATCGACTACGACGGGTCCCGCACCAACTTCGAGTCGTCGATGAACTACTCGATGGAGGAGTACGCCCGCGACGTCGTCTCCAACATCCGGGAGATCTGCAACGCCTCCGGCGTGCCCGAGCCCGACATCGTCAGCGAGTCCGGCCGCGCCATCGTCGCCCCACACTCGCTGCTTGTGGTGGAGGTGTTCGAGCGCATCAACAAGCGCGAGTCCCTCGGCCAGCAGCACCAGCCCAAGCAGAAGCACAAGGTGGTGCAGGACCTCGAGGCGATGCTGCGCAATCGCACCCGGCTCGGCCGGCTGGAGCGCTTCCACGACGCCCTGCAGAAGAAGGATGAGGCCTTCTCGCTGTTCAATCTCGGCTACCTCGACCTCGAGAATCGCGCCGCCGCCGAGTCTCTCTTCTGGCAGATCTGCGAGCAGATCGCCAAGGAGGGCCGGCAGTCCGGCTACCAGCCCGAGGAGCTCCACGACCTCAACCGCCTCCTCGCCGACCAGTACGTCTGCAACTTCTCCGTTTTCCAGTCCCTGCTCGACCACTGGGCCCTCAAGCAGCTCTTCCCCGTCGCCCCGCTCCACCGCCTCAACGAACGCCCCACGGTCAGCGCGATCCTGGTCGACATCACCTGCGACTCCGACGGCAAGATCTCGTCGTTCATCGACCTGCAGGATGTGAAAGATTACATCACCCTGCACCCGCTCAACCAGAAGCCCTACTACCTGGGCATCTTCCTGACCGGCGCCTACCAGGACATCATGGGTGACCTGCACAACCTGTTCGGCCGCGTGAACGAGGTCCACGTGTTCCTCGAGGACGACGAGCCGAACGGGTTCTACATCGAGGAGGCGCTCAGCGGCAGCCGCATCGCCGACGTGATCGAGGGCGTGCAGTACCAGCAGGAGGACCTCTGCCGCCGGATGAAGGCGCAGATCGACGCCGCCACCCGCAAGGATCAGGTGAAACCTCGCGAGGGCGTCCGGCTGCTCGAGCTCTACGAGAGCCAGATGCTCAACAAGACCTACCTGAACATCGAGCCCCGCCGCCCGGCCCGGCGCCGACCCCGCGCCTGACCGCGCCCCGCGCGCTTCGGGATTGCCTTCCGGCGGCTCTAGTGTCCACTTGGACACTATGAACGACCAACTCACTGGGCGCCAGCAGCAGGTGCTCGGCTTCATCCAGTCCCACCACCGCGAGCACGGGGTCGCGCCGTCGCTGCGCGAGATCCAGGCCCACTTCGGCCTCGCCAGCCCCTTCGGCGTAAAGCGGCACGTCGACGCGCTTATCGGCAAGGGCGCGCTGCGCCGCCTCGAGGGCAAGGCCCGCGGGCTGCTCCCCCCCACCCCTCCCACCCCCGTCGGCATCCCCCTCTACGGCACCATCCCCGCCGGCCTGCCCGCCGCGCGCGAGCAGGAACCCGATTCCTTCGTGCCCCTCGACCCCGCGACGCTAGGGATCCGCGCGGCTACCCCGCTTTTCGCTCTCCGCGTCCGCGGGGACTCGATGACCGGCGCCGGAATCCTCGACCGGGACGTCGTGTTCCTCACCCCGCGCGAGCCCCGCCCTCGGGAGATCGTCGCCGCGCTGGTCGACGGGGAATCCACCCTCAAGCGCTACCTGCTCCAGCGCGGTCGCCCGTTCCTCCGCGCCGAGAATCCCCGCTATCCGGACCTGCTGCCCGCCGAGGAACTGATGATTCAGGGAGTGATGGTCGGGCTGCTCCGCGCCGGCCCCGGCTGAAACGCCATCCCGCGTCACGGCCGCCGCGGCGCCCCTCCCCGGGGCCGCGCCGCGGCACGCCGTCGCCCCGCGCCCCGATGTCTGCTGCCTCCCCCCGCTCCGATCGTCCCAGAATGACGCCCTCCGCCCTGCGCGCGCTGCTGGCCGGGCGCTTTCCGTCCTGCAGCGCACGTGACGGGGCGGTGGCGCCAGACGGGCTGCCGACCGGACTGCCCGCGATCGACACGGCCGGCGGTTTACCCCGGGGGGCGGTCACCGAGCTCACCTGCCCGGCGTCCGGCGGCGGGGCCTCGCTACTCCTCGGCGGCCTGCTCGCCGCTAGCCGAGCCGGCGGCGGCCGGGCGGCGCTGGTCGACCCGCACAACGCTTTCGACCCGGACTCCTTTCCAGCGAGCACGCTGCAGCACTTGGTGTGGGTGCGCTGCCCGGCCCCGAATCAGGCGCTCGCCGCGGCCGACCTACTGGTCCGCGACGCGAATTTCAATCTGGTGGTGCTGGATCTGCGCCGGCTGCCGGAGCCGGCGTTGCGCCACATCCCGGCGACACACTGGCACCGGCTGCGGCTCGCGGCCGAGGCCGCCGGGAACACGCTGCTGGTGCAGACCGCGGTGGCGGCCGTGCCCGGCACCCGGCTCCGCCTGGCGCTGGCGCCTTCCCTGCCGCTCGCCGCGCTGGAGAAGGAACGCCTGCTGCTGCTGGCCGCCCTCTCCCCGGTGCGCACGCGGCACCCGTTGGCCGCCGCCGTCTGAACCCCCGAGGCCCGCCATGTTCGCCGTACTCCACGTGGAAGCGTTCGCCCTGCAGGCGGCCCTGCGGGCCGGTCCGCCCGTGGCCGGGACCCGCCCGGCGAGCCTGATCACGGGCCTGGGTCGCCAGACCGCCTTGGGCGAATGCAACCGCGCCGCCCGCGCGGCGGGCCTCTCCGCGGGGATGTCCTTCGCGCAGGCCCTCGCGCGTTGTCCCACCCTACTCCTCCGCCCCCCCGATCCCGCGGGCGAGGCGGAGGCCCGGGCGGTGCTGCTCGCGGCGGCGCTCACGCTGTCGCCGGCGGTGGAGGACACGGCGACGGGCTGCTGCACGATCGACCTCCGGGGCACCGACCCGGCCGGACGCCGGGGCGCGGCGGAGGCGGCGGTGCGCGCGCTCGCGGCGACGGATCTCGAGGCCAACGCGGGCGCCGCCCGCACGCCCCGGTTGGCGGCCTACGCGGCCCGCTGGGCGGGGCAAAACGCGCTCCCGGGCGGATTCCTCGCGGTGGAGGAGGAGGCAGCGCTCCTCGCCAAGCTGCCGGTCGACTACGCGGAGCCGACGCCGGCGCAGGCCGCCCGGCTCGCCGGCTGGGGCATCCACACCCTCGGCGAGCTGACCGCGCTGACGGCCGCCGGCCTGACCCGCCGGCTCGGCCGCGAGGGCCGCGAACTTTGGGACCGGGCGCGGGGCGGCGAACCCAGGCCGCTGCGCCGCCACGAGCCACCCGTGGGCTTCCACGCGACCGCGGACCACGAGGCGGGCGTCGAGACCCTGCCGGCGTTGCTGCCGCCACTGGAGCGCCATGTGGAACGCCTGGCCCTCGAGCTGCAGGCGGCCGGCCTCGCCGCGGGCGGACTGGAACTGGAGTTGCGGCTGGAGGATGGCCCGGCCCATCGCGCGCACCTCCGCCTGCCGGCGCCGACGGCCTCCGCCGCGCCGCTCCAGCGCGCCCTCGAGACCCATCTCACCGGGCTCCGCACCGCGGCGCCCGTGCGGGGCTGGAGCCTGCGCGTGGAGGCGGTGCGCGCGCCGGTCCGGCAACAAGATTTTCTCTCCGGCGGGCTGCGCGATCCGCACGCCTTCACCGAGACCCTCGCCCAAGTGGCCGCTCTCGTCGGCGCCGAGCGCGTCGGGACCCCCGTTCCCACCGACACCCACCGGCCGGATGCGGCGGCGCTCAGCCCGCCCCCGGGACTGCTGGAGGAGGCGCCGGCGGCACCCGGTGGCGTGATCGGCCTACCGCTGCGCCGGTTCCGCCCACCCCTGCCGGCACGGCTGACCTTCGCGCCGACCTCCGGGCGACCCGCGCACGTGTGGACGGAACGCTTCTCCGGCCCGGTCGCCGAGGCGCGAGGCCCGTGGTGCGCGAGCGGCGACTGGTGGGAACCGGCCCGCGCCTGGGCTCGGGTCGAGTGGGACGTCGCGCTCGCGGGTGGCGGCCTCTACCGGCTCCTCGGCGAGCGCGAGGCCTGGTTCGTCGAGGGCGAATACGACTGAGCCGCGCGATGGCCGCCTATTGCGAGCTGCACAGCCGCAGCGCCTTCAGCTTCCTGCGGGGCGCCTCGACGCCGGAGGCGCTGGTGGCGGAGGCCGCCCGCCGGAACCTGCCGGCGCTGGCGGTGCTCGACCGCGACAACCTCTGCGCGGCCCCCCGGGTCTACGGGGCGGCGCGGGAGGCCGGCCTCCGCGCGCGGGTGGGCGCCGAGGTGACGCTTGCGGACGGCAGCGTGTTGCCCCTGCTGGTGGCCAACCGCACCGGCTACCGCAACCTCTGCCGGCTCATCTCCGAGGCCAAGCTCACCCCCCGGCCGGCGGACGTGACCGTCGAGCCGGCCGCGGCCGCGACCGGGGCGCCCGACCAGGAGGACTCCGTGAATCCCGGGGCGCCCAAGCGACCCTGCCTCGCCACCTGGGAGGAGCTCGCGCGCCACGCCGAGGGGCTGGTGGCGCTGACCGGCGACGCGGAGGGACCGGTGCGGCGCGCGTGGCGGCGGGATGGTCCGGTGGCCGCGGCCGCCACCTTGACGCGGCTCGAGGCCATCTACGGGCAGGACCACCTGCACGTGGAACTGCAGCGGGAACGCCGGCGCGGGGAGGACCGCGAACTCGCCGGCCTCCGCGACCTCGCCACCGCCCGGGGCCTCCCTATCCTCGCGACCGGCGGCGTGGACTACGCGACTCCGGAGGGGCGGCCGGTCGCGGACGTCTTCACCTGCCTGCGGCACCACACCACGCTGGACGCTGCAGGCCGCCGGCTTGCGCCCAACGCCGAACGCCGCCTGCGGGACGGGGCGGCGATGGCGGCGCGGTTCGCCGATCTGCCCGGGGCGGTGGAGGCAGCGGGCCGGCTCGAGGCCAGGCTGGACTTCACCCTGCGCGACCTCGGTTACCGGTTCCCGGATTTCCCGGTGGCACCGGGGGAGACGATGCCCGGCCTGCTCCGCATACGGACCTACGCCGGGGCCCGCGAGCGGTACGGCGAACCCGGCCCGCGCGTCCGCGCCCAGCTCGACCGCGAGCTCGCGCTGATCGAGCGCCTGGGTTTCTGCGGCTACTTCCTCATCGTGTGGGACCTCTGCCGCCACGCGCGCGCCGAGGGCATTCTGGTCCAGGGCCGCGGCAGCGCCGCCAACAGCGCCGTCTGCTACGTGCTCGGCATCACCGCCGTTGACCCCATCCGGCACGGGCTGCTCTTCGAGCGTTTCCTGAGCGAGGGGCGCGTTGGCCACGACGGCCATCCCTCGTGGCCGGACATCGACCTCGACCTGCCCAGCGGAGAACCGCGCGAGCGCTTGATCCGCAAGGTTTACGCCGATCACGCGCCGCGCGGGGCGGCGATGACCGCGAACTTCATCACCTACCGCGGCCGCGGGGCGATGCGGGAACTCGGCAAGGTGCTCGGCTTCGGTGAGGACCTGCTTGACCGGTTCTCGGCGCTCCAGTCGCCCGGGGACTTCCCCGACCCGCTGGAACTGCGGCAGCGACTCGCGCTAGCCGGCCTGCCCCCAGACCACCCCCGCGGCGCGGCGCTCGCGTCGCTCCTCGGCCAGCTGCGGGGGCTCCCGCGGCACCTCGGCCAGCACAGCGGCGGGATGGTCGTGTGCGGCGGGCGGCTCGACGAGGTCGTACCGCTGGAGCCGGCCACGATGCCGGGCCGCGTGATCGTGCAATGGGACAAGACCTCGTGCGAAGACCTCGGCATCGTGAAGATCGACCTGCTGGGGCTGGGGATGATGGCCGTGCTGCAGGAGACCTTCGCGCGGTGCGCGGAGCGGGGCGACCCGATCGCGCTGCACACGCTGCCGCCGGACGACGCACCAACCTACGCGGCGATGCAGCGGGCGGACACCATCGGGGTCTTCCAGATCGAAAGCCGGGCGCAGATGGCCACCCTGCCGCGGCTGCGTCCGGCCTGCCTCTACGACGTCGCAATGCAGGTGGCGATCGTGCGGCCGGGCCCGATCGTCGGCCAACTCACGCACCCGCTGATCCGACGCCGCAACGGGCTGGAGCCCGTGACCTACCTCGATCCCAGCGTGGACGACATCGCGCGGCCGATCCTCGCCCGCACCCTAGGGGTGATCCTGTTCCAGGAGCAGATGCTGGAGCTGGCGATGCGGCTGGCCGGCCTTGCCGGCGGGGAGGCTGAGGAGCTCCGCCGCGCGATGGGCTTCACCCAAGACCCCGCGCGGCTGCGGCGTGCGCTGGGCCGCCTCGGTGAAGCCCTGCGTGCCCAAGGGCGCAACGAGGCGGTCGCGCGCCGGCTCGGCGAGGCCGCGCTGTCCTTCGCCGCCTACGGGTTTCCCGAGTCGCACGCCCTGAGCTTCGCGCTGCTCGCCTACGCCAGCACCTGGCTAAAGGTGCACCGCCCCGCCCAGTTCACCGCCAGCCTGCTCAACCACCAGCCGATGGGCTTCTACGGCCCGGCGACGCTGGTGCAAGACGCCCGCCGCCACGGCCTGCGGATCCTGCCGGTGTGCGTGGCCTTCTCCCGCTGGGAGTGCACAGCGGAGGCGGCCAACGCCGTCCGGATCGGACTGCGCCACGTCCGCGGGCTGCGCGAGGAGGCCGCGCGCGCGCTCGAGCGCGAAAGGGAACGCGCGCCCTTCGCCTCGCTCGCCGACTGCCTCCGCCGCATCCCCCTCCACGCGAACGAGCGCCGCGCCCTCGCCGCCACCGGCGCCTTCCACGCGCTGGGGTCCCACCGCCGCGCCGCGCTCTGGCAGGTGGAGGCCGCGTGGTCCGCGGACGAGCCGCTGCTGCGGGACGGCGAAGAGGAACCGGACACGCCCGACGCGCTGCGCCCGATGACGCCGGGGGAACGCCTCGCGGCCGACTTCGCCGGGCTCGGCCTGACCGGCGGCGCCCACCCGCTCGCCCGGCTCCGCGAGCGGTTGCCCGACGTCTGGCGCGCGGCGGATCTCCCGCTGGGCCGCGACGGCGAGACGGTCCGCATCGCCGGGCCCGTCATTTGCCGGCAGCGCCCCGGCACGGCCAAGGGGTTCCTGTTCCTGAGTCTGGAGGACGAGACCGGCATCGCCAACGCGGTGGTCCATCCGGACCTGTTCGCGGCCCGGCGGCTGGTGATCACGCAGGAGCCCGCCCTGCGCATCACCGGCCGGCTCGAGCAACGCGCCGGCGTCATCCACGTCCGGGCGGAGCAAATCGAGCCGCTGACGCTGCCGGAGCTCCCCGCCCAGACGGCGCACTCCTTCCGCTAAGCGGGCTCAGGCGCGCAGGAAACGCGCCGCGAGTTCGCCGATCACGAGGCAGGTGGCGTGCGTCTGCACGCTAAGCAGGATTGGCATCACGGAGGCATCCGCCACCCGCAGACCTTCCAGTCCGCGCACCCTGAGCGCCGGGTCCACGACCGCGTCCGGCCCGCGGCCCATCCGGCAGGTGCCGGCAGGATGGTAGATTGTGCCGGAGGTCCGGCGGATGAACTCGCGTAACCGCTCCGGCGAGTCCTCCCCTTCCGCGGGCTCGGCCGCGGCGCCCCGCAAGGCGTCGAACGCACGCGCCCGCCCGATCGCCAGCCCCAAGCGGACACCCTCGACCGCGATGGCAAGATCGCGCTCCTCCGTGAAGTAATTCGCGCGGATCACCGGCGGCGCGAGCGGGTCCGCGGACCGCAGGCTGATGGAGCCGCCACTCTGGACGCGGGTGACGACGACGGAATAGGCCAGGGACGAATCCGGGGCGCTCAGGCCGCGGCCGACGGCGAACTGGAGGTCGGGCGGGCCGCCGGCAGGACCCAGCCCGGAAAAGGCCAGCAGCCCGGCGGAGACTGAGGAACCCGCGAGCGGGGCGCGGCCGGCCCAGCGCAGGCCGATGCGGGGATGGTCCTGCAGGTTGGCGCCGACGCCCGGCAATTCGTGGCGGACCGTAACGCCGGCCGCGCGGAGCGCCGCCGCGGGACCAATGCCGGACAGCAGCAGGAGCCGCGGCGAATCGATGGCGCCCGCGCACAGCACTACCTCGCGGGCGGCGCGGACCGTGCGGACCGTCGCGGCGGCCCCGGGGCTACCATCGAGGTACTCCAGTCCGACGACGCGGGTACCCTCGAGGAGCAGGCGGCGCACGTGGGCGTGCGGGCGCGCGGCGAGATTCGACCGGCCGAGCACCGGGGTCAGGAAGGCCGCGGCCGCGGACTGCCGCCGGCCGGCGTGAAGATGTTTCTGGTAGAAGCCGGCCCCGTTCTCGGGACGCTCGGAGTTGAAGTCCCAGCGGGGATCCGCCGCGAAACCGAGCCCGCGGCACGCCTCGAGGAACGCGAGGTGGCCGGCGTGCGGATCGTCCGTGTCACTCACCGCGACCGGCCCGCCCACGCCCCGCAGGGCGGAGGCGCCGCGACTGTTGTTCTCGAGGGCGCGGAAGATCGGCTGGACCGCGGCGTAGGACCAGTCCGGGCCGGCCTCGCGCGCCCACGCTGCGAAGTCGAGGGGGTGCCCGCGCACGTAGGCCGCGGCGCTGATCGCGCTCGACCCGCCGAAGCCGCGCCCGCGGGGCCACTTCACCGAGCGGCCGCCCAGCGCAGGCTCCGGCTCGGTGGCGTAGTTCCAATCCGCCGCCGTCCCGAGCAGGGAGGTCCAGCGCCCGATATCGGCGATCAGCGGATCATCCCCCCGGCCGCCCGCCTCCAGCAGCAGCACCCGCATCGCGGGATCGGCGGAAAGGCGGTTGGCAACGACGCAGCCGCTTGAGCCGGCGCCGACGACGATGTAATCAAACTCCTCCAGCGCAGCCGCGCCCAGGGTTCCCGGCAAAACGGCGGCCGAGGTCCCCGCAGCGAGGGAGGCGGCCAGGAAGCCTCGGCGGGAAAGGGCCGCGCGGTGCATCGCGGTCATTCAGGGGCCTTCCGACCGCCCTTGCGCCCAGGCGCTGGCGCGACAGTCGTGGCATTGAGTTTCGCCTCCTGCGCCTTGAGCCAAGTGTCGTACGCCTTGTTCCCTCCGCCACCGACGTAGGCGTAGGCCTCCAGCTCCGCCGCGCGGCCGAGGATCCGCGGGTCCTCGTCCTGCCGCAGCAGGGTGACGAGGCGCAGGCGCATCTCCGCCACCGTCGCGGCGTGCGTCAGGTCGTGGGCGAGGTTGTTCACCCCGTGCGGGTCGCGACGCAGGTCATACAACTCCTCGGCCGGGCGCTTGCCGAAGGAGAGATCGTAGAAGTGGCCGCCGAGAGCCTTGATCACCTCCTTGGTCGGGCCGGAGTCGCAGTTGCCGAAATCCGTCTCGGGGTTCCCGGCGGGCCAGCGCTCCGGGTGAAAGTTCCGCACGTAGAGGAAGTCGCGCGTGCGCAGGGCGCGCACCGGATAGCCCGCGTTGCCGGGCCGGCCGAGATCGTGGCGTTCCTTGCCCACGAGCATCTCGTCCCGGCCTTCCACCCAGCCCGAACCGGGCGCGCGGAGCAGCGCGGCCAGGCTGCGTCCCGTCATTTGCGGGTGCGCGGGCAGGCCCGCGAGCTCGAGGAACGTCGGGGCGAAGTCGCGGACGTTGATGAAATCCTCGACCACCCGGCCCGGGCGGATCGCCGCGCCCCAGCGCATCGCCAGCGGCAGATGAAAGCCGTCCTCGTGGATCTGGCCCTTGACGTACGGGAAGGGCATCCCGTGGTCCGACGTGACCACGACGAGGGTGTTCTCCAGCTCGCCCGCCGCCTCCAGCGCGGCGAGCACCCGGCCGAGGTGCGCGTCGGCCCACTCGACCTCGACCGCGTAATCCGCGAGGTCGTCCCGCACCGGGGTCACGTCCGGGAAGTACGGCGGCACGGGCACGGCGGCGAGGTCCTTGCCGAGGCGGCGCCCCGAGCCGGGCTCATAGGCGCGGTGGGGTTCGTGGAAGCCCAGCCAGAAGCAGAATGGCGTGCCGCGCGGCCGCCGGGCGAGGAACGTCTCGAAGTTTTTCGCGTAGTCCTTCCGGTTGATGCCGGTGGCCGGCACGGTCATCGTGTGCTCCTCGATCCCCGGTCCGGCGGGGTTCCGCTCGCGGCCGGCAAGGGTCTTGAAGTCGCCCGGCCCCCAGCCCTTGCCGGTGAGGCCCAAGAGGTAGCCAGCCTGCTCGAGCAGGTCCGGATAGACGGCGAAACCGGCGGGGAACATCCCGTTGTGCGAGACCGCCTCGCGGAGCTGCCACGTGTTGCGGCCGGTGAGGATGCTGGCGCGGCAGGGACTGCACTTCGGGTTCGAGGTGAACGCGTTCCGGAAGAGTACGCCCTCGCGGGCAACGCGGTCGAAGCCCGGCGTGCGCAGCCAGGTCGCGCCATAGGCGCCGGCGTCGCGCCAACCCCAGTCATCGTAGATCACGAACAGGATATTCGGGCGCGCCGCGGGGGCCGCGGCCGCAGCGGCCAGCGGGAGCAGCGCCGGAAGCAGGAAATGGCGGAGGAGCGGGAGCATCGGGGTAAGTCGGAGGCGGGAAAAGTGGTGGGGTGGCGAACCAGAGGGCTCAGCGCGTGCGCGGAGGGAACTGCGCCCGCAGCCGCGTCGCGGCGTCGGCCTCCGCGGCGGCCAGCGCGGGATCCCCCGCCCGGTTGCGCGTCTCGCCCCCGTCCGCGACGGCATCGTAAAGCTCCCGCGCGATCACCGTTCCGCTCGCCCAGTCGCGCCATTCGGTGTAACGCACCGCGTCCGTCCGCACGGAATACCCCATCGCTCGCGGCACCTTGGCCGGCTCGCGGTCGTAGTAGGCGGGGCGCGGATGCTGCGAGAAGGCAGCCGGCTTGACCACGGCGGCGGGGTCGCGAAGGACGGGCAGCAGGCTCAGCCCGTCGAGGCCGGGCACGGCGGGCAGCCCGCAGGCGGCGTTCAGCGTGGGAAACAAGTCGACGAGTTCCGCAAACGCCCTCGTCGCCACGCCGCGGGGTCCGCTCCCAGGCAGGGCGATCAGCAGCGGCACGCGCGCATCGAGCTCGAAGTTCGAGGTTTTGCCCCACAGCCCGTGCTCGCCGAGGTGGAAACCGTGGTCGCCCGCGAAGACCACCACGGTGCGGCCGCCGACGCCGCTCGCGTCCAGCGCGTCGAGGACCTTGCCCAACTGCGCGTCGAGGTAGGAGATGTTCGCCAAATACCCGTGGCGCATCTCGGCCACGAGCGCCGCATCGGGCGAGATCCGGCCCGGCCCCGGCAAACCGAGGATCTCGCGGCCGTCGTGGAGGGCCACTTCCGGGGCGCCCGCCGGCGCGCGCAGGTCGACGGGCGGCAGGCTGGCGCGGTCGTAGAGGTCCCAGTAGCGCTTGGGGGCGTTGAACGGGGCGTGCGGCTTCCAGAAACCCACTGCGAGGAAAAACGGCCGGTCGCGGATCTCGCGCAGCACCCGCACGGCCTCGGCGGCGACCCGCCCGTCGTAGTAGGCCTCGTCGGGCACGTCACGGCACTCGGTCAGCGGGACGTCCGTGTACTGGCGGCCGCCGCCCGAGGCGAGGTTCGGCGGCAGCGGGCCCTCGACCTGCGGGGCGTCCGCGCCGTGGGTGGCGTAATGCAGGAACTCCGGGGCGCTCCACGAGCGCGCGTCTCCCTTCTCGCGCGTGTGCCAGTTGTGGAAGATCTTCCCGACGTTGCGCGTGACGTACCCGTGGTTGCGGAAATGCTGCGGCAGGGTGGTCACGTCGGGTCGCAGCTCGCGGAAGTGGGTGCCATTGTTCCACAGGCCGAGCGTGTCGGGCCGGAGGCCGGTGAGGAAGGAGGAGCGGGAAGGGTTGCAGACCGCCTGCTGGCAGTAGGCGCGCTCGAAGCGGACCCCGCTCCGCGCCAGACGCTCAAGGTTCGGGGTCAGCGCGGGAGAGCCGTAGCCGGCACCCCCGGGCCGCAGGTCGTCGGCCAGCAGCAGCAGAACGTTGGGGCGCGAGGGGCCGGGGGCGGCCACCGCGCTCACCGCGAGGGTGAGGAGGACGGCGAGGCGGGTAACGGACATCCGACTTCTAGTCAGGCTGGGCCCGGCCGCCAGTCGAGCCGCAAGTGCCGGCGCCCGCTTGCCCTCGGCCACGCGGGACGCACCCTAATCCGATGTCCCCCGCGTACCTCCCGGCTCGGCGCGAACGGCTGGCCGCCGCCCTCGCCCCCTCTGACGCCCCGCTCGTGATCGGCGCCGGGGAACCGGTCCCGCTGCCCGAAGGCAGCGACCAGACCTACCCCTACCGCGCGCACGCCGAGTATGTGTTCACCGCGGGCGGAGACTGCGCCGGCGGCGTGATCGCGTACGACCCACGCGAGGGCGCGGCCGGCTGGCGCAGCTTCGTGCCGCCCGTGACCGAGGCGGAACGGGTCTGGTGCGGGGCCCGCCCGCGGGAGGGCGAGGACATCGGCGGGTTCACGGCGTGGCTGAACGCGCGCGCCGGGCGCAGGATCGCCGCCCTCGGCGCCCCGGTCCCGGGCGTTGAAGCCGACCCCGCCGCGAGCGACGCGGCCCGGCTGGCCTGCGCCGAGGTGCGCCGCCCGAAGGACGCCCACGAGCTCGAGCTGATGGAACGGGCGGTCCACGCCACCCTTGCGGGTTACGCGCGCCTGCCGGAACTCATCCGCCCAGGCATTACCGAGCGCGCGCTGCAGATCGAACTCGAGGCCGCCTTCCAGCACGCGGGCGCGGACCGGACGGGCTACGGCACGATCGTTGGCGCCGGCCCGAACGCGGCCGTCCTCCACTTCGAGCCCTCCGAACGCGCAGTGGCCCCCGGGGATTTCGTGCTCGTGGACGCGGGCGCCGAAGTACGTCGCTATGTGGCGGACGTCACCCGCACCTACGTCGCGGGCAAGCCCTCCGGCTTCCAGCGGGACCTGCACGCCGCGGTGCGGCAGGCCCAGGAACGGGCCATCGCTCGGTGCGTGCCGGGCGCGGAGTGGAAGCAGGTCCATCTCGCCGCCGCGATCGACCTGACCGCCGGGCTGGTCGGGATGGGCATTCTCCGCGGGCAGCCGGAGTCGCTGGTCGAGCAGGAGGTTCACGCGCTCTTTTTCCCGCACGGCCTCGGGCATCTGGTCGGGCTCGGGGTGCGCGACGCGAGCGGCCTGGCGCGCGGCCGGACGCGCGATCCGCGGCCGAGCCTGCGCTCCCTGCGGATGGATTTGCCCCTTGCCGACGGCTTCGTGGTGACGGTCGAGCCGGGCCTCTACTTCATTCCCGCCCTCCTGCAGGACCCGGCGCGGCGCGCACGCCACTGCGACACCGTGAACTGGGGCCTTGTCGACGCGCACCTCACGATCGGCGGCGTCCGCATCGAGGATGACGTGCTCGTTCGCGCCGGGGGCCCCAAGGTCCTCACCGCGGGGATTCCGCAGGCGTTGGCATAAGGCGCGGAACGAGACTCACCCCCCGGGCAGAAACCAGAGGTGGTCGGCGGGGATCCCGATCGCCACCTCCGCGCCGACCGCAAAATCGGCCCGATCCCCTTCCCCGCCCGGATGCACGGCGGTAAGCGTCAGACCGCCGCCGTCCTGAAGCGCGACCTGCAGGTGCTCGCGGTCCCCGCGGAATTCCACCGCGGTGACCCGGGCTCGGGCCGCGGGTCGCCCGTCACCACGCCACGGGCGGAGCACCACCTGCTCCGGCCGGACGACCGCGCGGGTGGCCTTCCGGCCCGCGGGCCAACACTCCGCGGGTACGCCGGCTTCGAGCCCTCCGGCAAGCCGTACCGCAACCCGCCCCGCCGACCCGCCGATGCGCTCAGCCGGGACGAGATTGGCGTGACCGACGAAGTCGGCCACGAAAGCCGTTGCCGGCCGGTGGTAGATCTCGCGGGGCGGCCCGACCTGCTCGAGCGCGCCCGCGCTAATCACCGCGATCCGGTCGCTGAGCGCGAGAGCCTCGTCCTGGTCGTGGGTCACGAGCACGAAGGTCATCCCGAGGCGGCGCTGGAGGGCCTGAAGCTCGGCGCGCATCGTCTGCCGCAGCTTGGCATCGAGCGCGGAAAAGGGCTCGTCGAGCAGCAGGACCTGCGGCCGGCAGACCACTGCGCGGGCGACCGCGACGCGCTGGCGCTGGCCCCCGGAGAGTTCGGACGGGAAACGTTCCCCGAGCCCCTCCAGCGAGACGAGCGCGAGGGCCTCGTCCACCCGGCGGACGAGTTCCGCAGGGGACACGCCGCGCATCCGCAGGCCGAAGGCGACATTGCCGCGCACGGAAAGATGGGGAAAGAGCGCGTAGCCTTGGAAAACCTGGTTCACCGGCCGGCGATGCGGCGGGACACCGGTGATGTCCTCCCCGCCGAGCAGGATCCGCCCGGCCGTGGGCGCCTCGAAGCCGGCGATCATCCGGAGGAGCGTGGTCTTCCCGCAGCCGGAGGGGCCGAGCAGCGTCAGGAACTCGCCGGCGGCGATCGTGAGACGGACCTCGCACACGGCGGTGACGGTCCCGTAGCGCTTGCCCACGCCGTCGAGCTCGATCGAGGCGCTCATCCGCGGAGGGCGCCGCGCGGCCGCAGGGCCCGCAGCACCAGTTGGGACACCAGGAATAGCCCGAGCAGCGCCACGCCGAGGGCGGCGCCGAAGGGCCAGTCCCGCGCCTGGAGAAACTGGTTCTGGATGACGTTACCGATGAGCGGCACGCGCGCGCCGCCGAGGAGGTCGGTCACGGCGAACATCGCTACGGCGGGCACGAAGACGAGCGTGACCCCGGCGGCGATGCCCGGGAGGGTCAGCGGCAGGATCACCGCGGGGAACACGCGCCACGGGCCGGCGCCAAGGTCGTGCGCCGCCTCGATGAGGGCGCCGTCCAGCTTCTCGACGCTGGCGTATACCGGCAGAATCAGGAACGGCAGGTAGGAATACACCAGCCCGGTCACAACCGCCGCGGGCGTGTAGAGCAGCCCGAGCGGGGCCCAAGCGGGCTGGAGCCACGTGACCAACGCGTTCAGCAGCCCTTCCTCGCGGAGGATCGCCATCCACGCGTAGGTGCGCACGAGGAAGCTGGTCCAGAACGGCACCATCACGAGGAGCAGGAGCAATTCCCGCACGCGCGGCGCGGCCCGTGCGATCTGGTAGGCAACCGGGTAGCCGATGAGCAGGCAAAGCCCCGTCGTGAGGGCGGCGAAACCGAGAGAGCGCAGGAAGATGCGCAGGTAAATCGGATCCAGCACCCGCGCGTAATTCTCCAGCGAGAAGCCCCACAGCACCTGGCCGAACTCGTCGCGTTCGCCGAGGCTGCAGCCCAGCAGCAGCAGCGCGGGCGCCACCACGAAGAGGGCGAGCCACGCGAGCAGTGGCGCCAGCAGCAGCCAGGCGAGGGCGCCGGGCCGGGTACCCGGGTCGCGCGCGACGGGTGCGGGGGTCAAGGGCCGGGGCGGCTCACTTGGCGCTCTTCAGGTCGGTCACCAGCCGATCGATGTCGGCGGCGGCGCGACCGATGTCACGGAAGCTCTCGAGCTTGCCCCCCGACGGGTAGCTGGCCGGGTTCGCGAGCTCGTCGGGCGAGAGGAGGCGGCGGGCCGCGGCGTTGGGATTGGTGTAGGGGAAGGCGGCCGAGATCTGGCGCGAGACCTCGGGCCGGAGGATGTAGTCCATGAACCGGTGGGCCTCGGCGACGTTCCGCGCCCCGGCCGGGATGGCGAGCACGTCGACAAACTGGTGCGCCCCCTCGGCCGGAAGCAGGTACTGAAATTTGCGATTCTCCCGCCAGAGCAGCGCCGCCTCCCCGCTCCAGACGACCCCGAGATCCACGTCGCCATTGAGCAGCGCCGTCTTGGGGCTGTCGGAGTCGAACACCTTTACCAGCTTGATCCACTCGGCGAGGAGCGGACGGACGCGGGCGAGGCTGGCGGGGTCGACCGTGTTGACCGGCTGCCCGAGCGCGTAAAGCGCCCACGAGACGAGCTCGCGGCTGTCGTTGACCACGACAATGCGGTCCCGGTGGGCGGCTTGGAAGACGTCGCGGTAGCCGCGCACGGGAGTCTTCACCTTCTCGGTGTTAACCACGATGCCGACGCTGCCGCTCATGTAGGGAACCGTGTAACGGCCCTCGGGGTCGTGCGCGCGGCCGGTGAACTCGGGAGCCAAGTTGCCCAGTCCGGTGAGGCGGGCGCGGTCAAGCGGCTGGAGCAGCTTGCGCCGGATCATCGCCTCGGCGGTGTAATCACTGGGCTGGACCAGGTCGTAGCGGCCGCCGCCAGCGACGAGCTTGGCCAGCATCTCCTCGTTCGAGGAGTAGGTCTCGAAGTTGACCTTGATGCCGGTCTCGCGGGTGAAGCCCTCGAGCACGGGCTGGGGGACGTACTCAGACCAGCCGAAGAGATTGAGCTGGCCGGCGCCGCGGGAGGCGACCGGAAGGAGCGCGAGCAACAGGGCGGCAAGCCGCCCCGGGAGGATGGGGGTCTTGAATTTCATCGGGGAAAGGTCGGGGGAGGCCGGCGGGCGCCGCAACGCAGATAGGCGGAAAAGGCGACTCCGACGAGCGTCACTAGCAGGAAGAGTGCCGAAAGGGCGTTGAGCACGGGATTGAGCCCCACCTTGGCCATCCCAAAGACCTTGAGCGGCAGGGTGGCGGAGGCGGCTGAAGCCGTGAAATAGGTCACGATCAGCTCGTCCCAGGAGAGCAGGAAGGCCATCAGCCCGCCCGCGAAGATGGCGGGGCGCAGCGCCGGGAGGATCACGCGGCGGAAGGCGCCCCACGGAGTGGCGCCAAGATCCCGCGCCGCCTCTTCCAGCGCCGGATCGAGCCCCTGCAGGCGTGCGCGGACCGCTACCAGCACGAAGGGGAAGCTAAAGGTGACGTGGCCGATGATCACCGTGGTGAACCCGAGCCCGACGCCCGCGAGCGCGAAGAGGACGAGGAGGCTGATGCCGAGCAGGATCTCGGGCATCACCATTGGCAGGTTGACCAGCGACTCGATGAGATCGCGCCCGGGGAAGCGGTAGCGATGCAGGAGCCAGGCCCCGAGGGTCCCCAGAACCACCGAGATTATCGTCGTCGCGATGGCCACGACCAGACTGTTGAAGGCCGACCGCTGCAGCGGCGCCTGGAGCAAGAGTTCAGCGTACCAGCGGCCGCTGAATCCCTCCCAGACGACGCCAAGGCGGGCGGAATTGAACGAGTAGACCACCAGCACCAACACCGGCACGTAGAGGAAGAGGAGCACCAGCCCCGTCCAGCCGCGCAGGCCCGCCTGCAGGAGGCGGGCGCCGGCGGCCGGGAAACGCAGCGTGGGGGGCAGGGCGGCCATGTCCAAGGTCCAGCAAGATTCCGGCCGCGTGGCGGAGGCAAGCGCGAAGCCCCTAAATTTCAGGCGTGAAATCCTCCGCGCGGGGCGCGACACTCCCACCAACCTTCCCCCTCCCGACTGATGAAACTGCTCCGCCTGCTTCCTCTGCTCTCCCTCGCCGCCCTGCCCCTACCCGCCGCCGACGGCTGGGTGAGCCTCTTTAACGGCCGCGACCTCGAAGGCTGGGAGCAGCGCAGCGGCACCGCCAAATACCGCGTCGAGGATGGCGCCATCGTGGGCACCACCGTGCTGAAAACCGGCAACAGCTTCCTCTGCACCAAGCGCGCCTACGGGGATTTCATCCTCGAGCTCGAATTCAAGGTCGCCCGCTATATGAACTCCGGTATCCAGTTCCGCAGCGAATTCTACACCCAAGAGACCGAGAAGGAGATCAACGGCAAGAAGCGGAAATTTCCAGCTGACCGCGTCTTCGGCTACCAGTACGAGATCGATCCCTCCGAGCGCGCGTGGACCGGCGGCGTGTACGACGAGGCCCGCCGCGGCTGGCTCGCCGACCTTAAGGAAAAGCCCGCCGCCCAGAAGGCCTTCCGGCAGGGCGAATGGAACAGGGTGCGCATCGAGTGCCGCGGCGACCGCATCCAGACTTGGATCAATGACGTGCCCGCCACCGATTTCCGCGACGCGATGACCCCGCGCGGCATCGTCGCGCTGCAGGTCCACGGCATTGGCGACGGCAAGAAGAACAAGCCCGGCGAGGAGATCCGCTGGCGCAACATCCGCCTGAAGCAGCTGTGAGCCGCGCGCGACGCCTCGCGCCGGCCCTCCTCCTTGGCGCGTTCTCCGCCGGCGCCACCCCGCCCGCGCCGGACCGGACGTTGGACCTCTGGCCCGGTCCCCCGCCCGGCGAGACCCGCGCCCTGCCCCCCGAGTCGGACCAGACGCGTCCGACCGACAAGCTCGTCGCGGGCCGCCCGCTGATCCGGATGGGCAACGTCAGCACCCCGCAACTGGCGGTGTTCCGCCCGGAACCCCGGCTCGACACTGGCACCGCGGTCGTCATCTGCCCCGGCGGAGGCTTCAACATCCTGGCCTACGACCTCGAGGGCACCGAGGTCGCCGACTGGCTCAACGGCCTCGGCGTCACCGGCATCGTCCTGAAGTACCGCGTACCCGCCCGCGATCCGGGCCGCCGCTGGCTGGCGGCCGTGCAGGACGCGCAGCGCGCGATGAGCCTTGTGCGCGCTAAGGCCGGGGAATGGGGCCTCCGGTCCGACCGCCTCGGGATCCTCGGCTTCAGCGCCGGGGGCGCCACCGCCGCCTACACCTCCCTCGCCACCGAACGCCTTTACCCGGCCACCGACGCGGCGGACACTGTACCGTGGCGGCCGGACTTCACGCTGCTGATTTACACCGGCGGCTTCGTCGAGCGGGGCCAGACCACCCTCTCCGGCGTGATGCCCGTTGGCGCCGGCGCCCCGCCGATGTTCCTCGTCCACGCCTTCGACGACGGCGTGCCCGTGCAGAACAGCCTCCTGCTTGCGGCGGAACTGCGGCGAGCGGGGGGCAGCGCGGAGCTCCACGTCTACGACGCCGGGGGCCATGGTTACGGCCTGCGCCCGGATCCCGCCCTGCCGGTGACCTCGTGGCCCGACCGCGCCGCCGCCTGGCTGCGCCGCCGCGCCCTGCTGGAAACCCCCGGCCGCTGACCGCCCCGGTAGGGCTTGCCGCTGCCGCGGCGCTCTGGTTCGGTCCCGGTCTCTCTCCATGCCCTCCACCCCGGACTCCACCCGCAAGTACTCTTCCGTCGTCGTCGACGGACCCGCCCGCGCGGGCGCTCGCTCGATGCTGCGCCCCGTTGGCTTCACAGATGCCGACTTCCAGAAGCCCGTCATCGGCATCGCTTCCCTTTGGAGCATGGTGACGCCGTGCAACATGCACATCGACAAGCTCGCCCTTGAGTCGGAGGCCGGCACCAACGCCGCGGGCGGCAAGGGCGTTATCTTCGGCACCATCACCGTCTCCGACGGCATCAGCATGGGCACGCCGGGGATGCGTTACTCCCTCGTCTCGCGCGAGATCATCGCGGACTCGATCGAGGCGGTCGCGGCCGGCGAGGGCTTCGACGGCGTCGTGACCATCGGCGGCTGCGACAAGAATATGCCGGGCTGCATCATGGCGATGGCCCGGCTCAACCGCCCTGGCGTCTTTGTCTACGGCGGCACCATTTTGCCGGGCATCCACCCTGACACCCGCAAGGAGTGCGACATCGTCTCGGTCTACGAGGCGATCGGCCAGCACGCCGCCGGCAAGGTCGACGACGCGGGCTTGCGCAAGATCGAGGCCTGCTCGGTCCCCGGCGCCGGCTCCTGCGGCGGGATGTACACCGCCAACACGATGGCCTCCGCCATCGAGGCCCTCGGGATGAGCCTCCCGAACAGCTCCGCCCAAATCGCCATCAGCGAGGAGAAGAAGCAGGACTGCCGCCGGGCCGGCGAGGCCACCCTCGCCCTGCTCAAGGCGGACCTGAAGCCCCGCGACATCATGACGCGGAAGGCGTTCGAAAACGCCATCACCGTTACGATCGCCCTCGGCGGCTCCACCAACGCCGTGCTACACCTCCTCGCCATCGCCCACAGCTGCGGCGTGAAGCTGACCATCAACGACTTCACCCGCATCGGGAAGCGCGTACCGGTGCTCGCCGACCTCAAGCCCTCCGGCAAGTACGGGATGGTCCACCTCACCCGCATCGGCGGTCTTCCCCCGCTCATGAAGGTGCTGCTCGACGCCGGTCTCCTCCACGGCGACTGCCTCACCGTCACGGGCAAGACCGTCGCCAAGAACCTGCGTGACGTGAAACCCTACCCGGCCGGACAGGACGTCGTGCGCCCGCTCTCGAACCCGATCAAGGCGGACAGCCACCTGCGCGTCCTCTACGGCAACCTCGCTCCCGGTGGCGCGGTGGCCAAGATTTCGGGCAAGGAGGGGCTCTCGTTCAGCGGCAAGGCTATCGTCTTCGAGGGCGAGGAGATGGCGCTCGACGCGATCCTCACTGGCCGCGTGAAGCCCGGTCATGTCGTGGTCATCCGCAACGAGGGTCCGGTCGGTGGCCCTGGGATGCGCGAGATGCTCAGCCCAACCAGCGCCATTATGGGCCGCGGGCTCGGCAAGGACGTCGCCCTGATTACGGACGGCCGTTTCTCCGGCGGTAGCCACGGCTTCGTCGTCGGCCACCTCACCCCCGAGGCGGCGGTCGGCGGCCCGATCGGCGTGATCCGCAACGGCGAGCAGATCACCATCGACGCCGTGCGCAACGAGCTGACCCTCGGCATCCCCGTCCGCGAGCTGCAGGCCCGCCTCCGCGCGTGGAAGCCGCGTCGCGCCAAGGAGACCCGCGGCGTCCTCGCCAAGTATGCCCACACGGTGACCAGCGCCTCCGAGGGTGCGGTGACCGACAAGCTCACCTGAGGCGCGCGCGATGAGCTGGGCGCACTTTCAGGAGCACTACCACCACTACCCCGAATTAGGGTTCAGCCTCGACCTCTCGCGGCTGCCGCTGCCTGCAGCTTTCACCGCCGCGATGGAGGCGCCGATGCAGGAGGCCTTCGCCGCCATGCGTGCCCTCGAGGGCGGGGCGATCGCGAACCCCGACGAGGGCCGGCGCGTGGGCCACTATTGGCTGCGCACGCCGGCGCTCGCGCCCACCCCGGAGATCCGGGCGGAGATCGAGGACACGCTGCGAGCCCTCCGCGCCTTCGCGGCGGACGTACACGCCGGTACCATCGCCGGGCCGCGCGGTCGCTTCCGGGAGCTCCTGGTCATCGGTATCGGCGGCTCCGCCCTCGGCCCGCAGCTGGTCGCCCACGCGCTCGGCCAGCCGCGGCGGGACAAGATGGCGGTGCACTTCCTCGACAACACGGACCCGGACGGCATCGACCTCGTCTTCGCCCAGCTCCGGCGGCGCCTCGCCCGCACCCTCGTGCTGGTGATCTCAAAGTCCGGCGGCACCGCCGAGACGCGCAACGGCATGCTCGAAGCGCAGGCCGCCTTCCGCGCCGCCGGCCTTGACCCGGCCCGACATTTCGTGGCCGTCACCGGCGCCGGTTCCCGCCTCGATCAGGAGGCGCGGGACGCCGGCTGGCTCGCCCGCTTCGCGATGTGGGACTGGGTGGGTGGCCGCACGAGCCAGCTCAGCGCCGTGGGCCTGCTGCCGGCCGCCCTCCAAGGGATCGACCTCGACGGGCTGCTCGCGGGCGCCGCGGCGATGGACGAGGTCACACGCCGCCCCGAGACGCGGGCGAACCCCGCGGCCCTGCTCGCGCTCGTTTGGCACCACGCCACCGGAGGGCGCGGGCGCAAAGATATGGTGGTCCTGCCCTACAAGGACCGCCTGCTGCTGTTCTCCCGCTACCTGCAGCAGCTCGTGATGGAGTCGCTCGGCAAGGAGCGCGACCTTGCGGGCAACATCGTCCATCAGGGCATCGCGGTCTACGGCAACAAGGGCTCGACCGACCAGCACGCGTACGTCCAGCAGCTGCGGGAGGGCGTGGACAACTTCTTCGTCACGTTCATCGAGGTGCTGCGGGACCGTCCGGGCCGGACCGCGCTCGCGGTGGAGCCCGGGGTGACCGCGGGCGACTACCTGCAAGGTTTCCTGCTCGGGACGCGCGATGCGCTTAGCGAAAAGGCACGTGGTTCAATCACCCTGACGGTGCCGGACGTCTCCCCGCGTTCGCTCGGAATGCTCATCGCCCTCTACGAGCGGGTCACCGGTCTCTACGCCTCGCTTGTCGGGATAAACGCCTACCACCAGCCCGGGGTCGAGGCGGGCAAGAAGGCGGCCGGCGCGGTCCTCGCGCTGCAACGGGCCCTGCTCGCTGCGCTGGCGGCGGAACGGGGCCGCGCGTTCACCGCCCCAGAGCTGGCCGCCAAGGCCGGCGCGCCGGAGGCGGCGGAGGCGGCGTTCAAGGTTCTCGAACACCTGAGCGCGAATCCCGCCACCGGGGTGCGGCGCCGGGCCGGGGCCAGCGCCACCGCCGCGAAGTACCGACTTGCCTGAGGCCGCCCCATGCACCGCCTGCCGTTTCTGCTCTGCCTGATCGCGCTGGCCGGTGCCGGGGGATCCGCGTTGCTCGCCCTGCGCATCGGCAATTCCAAGCAGGTGCTCGAGGTGCGCCTCGCGGAGAGCGAGGCGCGCGCCACCCGGCTGGAGACGGAGCTCCCGGCTGGAGACGGAGCTCGGGGGCGCCCGCGCCGAGTCCGCCGCGCGGCAGCAGCGCGCCACGGGCTTGGAGGTGGAACTCGCCCGCACCAGCGAGCGCCTCGCCGGCGTCGAGGCCCGCGGCCGGGAGACGGAGCGCGCCCTCGCCGACACCCGCGCCGTGCTGGCTCTCTACGAGTCCACCGCCCGGGGGCTCGAGGACGAGGTTACCGCCCTGCGGCGCGACCTTGAATCCTCCCGCGCGTCGCAGGCCTCGCCCGAGGCCGTGCAGGCGTACCTACGAGTCCACCGCCCGGGGGCTCGAGGACGAGGTTACCGCCCTGCGGCGCGACCTTGAATCCTCCCGCGCGTCGCAGGCCTCGCCCGAGGCCGTGCAGGCGTACCGGCAGACGATCGCGGACCTCGAGCGCCAGCTCGCCTCGGCCCGACAAGGGACGGCGGCGCCCTCCACCCCGGGCGCCTCCACCGCCGTCTTCACCAATCGCGCGGGCCGCGCGACGGTGCTCAGCGTCGGGCCCGGCAACGCGTTCGTGGTGCTCAACTTCGGCACCGCGCGCGGGGCCCGTCCCGGCCAGCGGCTGCAGGTCGCGCAGGGCGGACGGCTCCTCGCGACCGTCCAGATCAGCGACGCACGCACCCAGTTCTCGGTGGCCCAAGTGGAGCCGGACTCGCTGCGAGGGGTCTTGCAGAAGGGGGACGAGGCGGTTTTGGTACGGGGACAATGACTCCGCTCGCCCGACGTCTCCTCGCCCTCGCCCTGCTCGCCGCTGGCGCCCTCGCGGGTGGCTGCAGCACCAACGCCCCGAAGCAGACTTCCATCCCGTGGAGCCGCCCCGCGGGCTGGGAGGGACAGATCCCAGGGATGGGTCAGCCGCAGGGCCGCTGAGCGCGCCCTGATCCGACGGTTACCTAGCGCCGCCGCGCGGCGTGGGCGGCCTCCGGCGCGATGGAAAACGCTTCCCTCCGGCCCCTTCCGGGCCACCTCTACGTCGTCGCGACCCCAATCGGCAACCTCGCCGATCTCACCGAACGCGCCAAGGCGCTGCTGGCCACCGTGGACCTAGTGGCCTGCGAGGACACCCGCACCACCGGGACCCTCCTGACCCGGCTCGGCGTGCGCCGGGAGCTGTTCTCCTACCACGAGCATAACGAGCGCGAGGCGGCCCCCGAACTCGCCCGCCGGATCGCCGCCGGGGCCTCGGTTGCGCTAGTCACCGACGCCGGCACCCCGGGGTTGAGCGATCCTGGCTTTCGCGTCGTCCGCGCCTGCCGGCAGGCGGGCCTGCCGGTTGTCCCGGTGCCCGGCCCCAACGCGCTGCTCGCGGCCCTGAGCGCCAGCGGGCTGCCCTCCAACGGCTTCCTCTTCCTCGGCTTCCTGCCCCCCAAGAGCGCCGCACGCATCGCGTGCTTCGAGCGGCACCGCGAATTTGAGTACACCCTCGCGCTGTTCGAGAGCTGCCACCGCATCGGCAAGGCCGTCGACGAGCTCGTGACCGTGCTGGGGGCGGAGCGCGTCATCGCGGTCGCCAAGGAGCTGACCAAGGTCCACGAGACGTTCCTCGTCGGCCCGGCCGGCGCAGTCCGATACCGCCTCGCGAAAATCCGCCTCAAGGGGGAGTTCGTCCTCCTGATTGCTCCCGCGGGATTCGCGCTCTGAAACCGATGACGCCCCCCGCAGAGCCCCGGACCGCCGCCGTCATCGACGTCGGCAGCAACACGATCAAGCTGCTCGTCGCGCGCCGGTCGCCCGCGGGGATCGAGCGGACCCACGCCCGCACGCTGGAGGCGCGGCTGGGCGCGGGGCTCGGGCGCGATCGGCCGCGGCTGGCCCCCGACAGCCTCGCCCGCGGGATCGACGCAGTCCGACTGCTCGCCGCGGAGGGACGCTTCCACGGGGCGGAGGCCATGGCCGTGGTGGCGACCAGCGCCGTGCGGGACGCGGAGAACGGACCTGATTTCGCTGTCGCGGTGACGCAGGCCACCGGGCTTTCGCTGCGCATCCTCTCCGGCCTCGAGGAGGCCCGCTTGATCGGCCGGGGCCTCCGGAGCGATCCGGAGCTCGCGGCGGCGGATGCCCTTGCGCTCTTCGACCTCGGCGGCGGGAGCCTCGAGGCGCTGGAATTCCGCGGCGCGGAGGTCCGCTGCGCGCTGAGCCTCCCACTCGGCTGCATTCGGCTGACCGAACGGTTTGTCGCGGACCCTTCCCTGCCCCTGTCAGAAACCATCCGCAGAACGATCGCCGGGCACGCCATCGCCGTGGCCTTGGCCGCGGGACTCCGGCGCGATGCGTTGCGCGGCCTGCCCGTGGCCGCCACCGGCGGGACCGTGAACACCGCCCGGGCGATGCGGGCGGCAGCCGCAGGAATCGGCCTCGAGGACAGCGCTCCGGAGATCCCCGTGGCCTTCCTCCGCGAATTACTCGACCGCGTCTGCCCGCTTTCCCTGGCGGCTCGCCAAGCCCTGCCCGGCCTCAGCGCGGCGCGGGCGGACGTGTTCCCGGCAGCGCTTGCCACCCTGATCGCGATGGCGGAGCTGACCGGCTGCGAGACCTTTCGTCACTCGTGGTACAGCCTGCGCCACGGCGTCGCGGCGGAGTTGCTCGCCGGGTCCGCCCCCTGATCCGGCTCAGTCGCGGGCGCGGGGCGCGCGGCGCGCCGCGGCCGCGAGGGCTTTGCGGACGGCGGTGAAGTCAGCCGGGACGGGCGCCCGGAGGTCCAGCTCCCGCCCCGTGACGGGGTGGGTTAGCAGCAAATGTTCAGCGTGCAGCATCACCCGCGCGGGGACAACTGCGAGGCGCGGATCAGGTTTCCAGCCGTAGAGGGCGTCGCCCAGAATGGGATGGCCGAGGGACTTGAGGTGCACCCGGATCTGGTGGGTGCGCCCGGTGAAGATGCGGCAGCGGAGCAGCGCGCCGATCGTGCCGTGGGCCTCGACCCGCTCCCACGCCGTTCGGGCGGGTTTGCCCCCCTCGCCCACCGTCATTCGGTGGCGATGGGCGGGATGGCGGGAGATGGCCCGGTCGATGACCCCGCTCAGGAGCGGCGGCACCCCGACGACGAGCGCCACGTACTCCTTGGTCAGCGTGCGCTGCGCGAACTGGTCCGCCAACGCCCGGTGGGCACCGTCCGTCTTGGCCACGACCATCACGCCGGTCGTGTCCTTGTCCAACCGGTGCACGATTCCTGGGCGTTGGACGCCGCCGATGCCGCTGAGGGTGTCCGCGCAATGGGCCAGCAGGGCATGCACGAGGGTGTCCTCGCCGGTGGCGGCGCCCGGATGCACAATCATCCCGGCGGCCTTGTTGACCGCGAGCAGGTGTCGGTCCTCGAAGAGGATATCGAGCGGCAGGTCCACCGCGCGGAGCTCGGCGGAGCGCACGACCGGCAGGGCGAACTCGAGCCGGTCCCCAGCGTGCACCGAGGCGTCGCGGCCAAGGGGGACCCCGTCCCGGAGGACGAGCCCGGCGTCGAACGCACGCTGGAGCGCCGTGCGGCTGTGGGTGGGGAAGGCGGCGGCCAACTCCTTGTCGGCGCGACGGGCCGGACCCGCGGGCACGAGGTGGACCTCAGGGGCGCGAGCGGTCATAGGGCGGCCGCGAGCCGGTCGATGGTCGCGCCCATCGCGGCGCGCGTGGCCGCGGGGACGTCGGCGACCTCCCAGCCCGCGCGAGCGAGGCCGGCGAGCTCCCGGGCACCAAAACCGAGCTCGCGCGCGAGGGCCTCGTACTCCTCGGTCAGCGTGTTGGCAAAGCAGAGCGGGTCATCGGTGCTCACGGTGCACCGCACGCCGGCGGCGAGCAGACGTGGCAACGGGTGTTCGCGGAGCGAGGGCACCACCCGCAGGCCAACATTACTCAACGGGCAGACATCGAAAGTGACCCCGCGCTCGGCCGCAAGCCGCAAGACGGCGAGGTCCTCCACGGCGCGGACGCCGTGCTGGATACGCGTCACGCCGAGGACCTCGATCGCCTCGCGCACGCGGGCCGGGCCATCGAACTCCCCCGCGTGGCACTTGGTCACCTTGCCCGCGGCACGCAGCCGTTCCCCAGACCGGCCGCGCGTCGGGCGGAGTGGGCATCACCTCGTCGCCGTGCAGGTCGACCCCGGCGAGGTTTTCCCAGGTTTGCAGCGTGTCGATAACCGGCCGCAGCTCCCCGGCGAAGTCCGACCGGAGCATCCCGGCATACACCCGTACCTCGAGCCCCAGCGGAGCCGCGCTGCGGATCGCCGCGATGATTTCCGGGCCGGGGACGCCAATCTGCAGGCTCACGGGCAGGTGAAAACTGGTCTCCACGTAACGGACGTTCTGCGCGGCGTGCCGGGCAAAGATCACCCGTGCAGCCTCGTGGTAGCGCTCCGCGGAAGTGAACCACGGCAGGGCGTGGTCGAGCAGGATGCGTTCGAAGTCCGGAAACGAGGCGTAGCGGTGGGCGCGGTCCCGGAAGGGTGGGTCTGGCGCCCACCGGACGGGGTCGAGGGCGACAAGCAGCTCGTACGGCAGGGCCCCCTCGACGTGGAGATGTGTCTCCGTCTTGGGCAGCGCCTGGATGAAGTCCCTCATCGGCCCCCGAGCAGGTACGCGGGGTTCAGCTTCTGCAGCGCCTTGGGCACGAAAAGCCCGTCCTTGCGGATGAGTTTGCCGTCGAACCAGATCTCCCCGCCGCCGTACTCCGGCCGCTGGATGCAGACCAGATCCCAGTGGACCTGCGACTTGTTGCCGTTGCCGACGCTCTCGTAGGCCTGGCCCGGGGTGAAGTGAAAGGAGCCCGCGATCTTCTCGTCGAAGAGGATGTCTCGCATCGGCTCGAGGATGTGCGGGTTGAAGCCGATGGCGAACTCGCCGATGAAGCGGGCGCCCGCGTCGCTATCGAGGATCTCGTTGAGCCGCCGCGTGTGGTTCGCGGTCGCCTCCGTGATACGGCCCTTGCGGAAGGCGAGCCGGACCTGGTCAAACGACTGGCCGAGGTAGACCGTGGGCGCATTGTACTGGATGAACCCCTCAACGCTGTCCTTCACCGGGCAGGAGAAGACCTCGCCGTCCGGGATGTTGCGCGAGCCGCCGCAGGAACGGGCGCCGATCCCCTTGATCGAGAACCGCAGGTCGGTGCCGGGACCCTTGATGTGGACCCGGTCGGTGCGGCACATCAGGTCGTTCAGCGCCTTCATCCCCGGGCTCATCCGGGCGTAGTCGAGCGTGCAGACGCGGAAGTAGAAGTCCTCGAAGGCCTCTGTGCTCATCCCCGCCTGCTGCGCCATCGAGGGCGTGGGCCAGCGGAGCACGACCCACTTTGTCCGGCCCACCCGGTGGTCGAGGACCGGCTTCATCAGGCGCGAAACAAGCTGGACCTTCGCGGAGGGCACGTCGGCGGACTCGAAGATGTTCTCGGAGCCGCGGATCGCGATGTAGGCGTCCATCCGCTGCATCCGCGCCAGCTCGACCTCAGCGTGCGCGGCGAACTGGGCCTCCTCGGCGCCCATCGCGAGCTCGCGGGAGATGCGGGCGCGGTGGAGCTGCACATAGGGGTGCGCACCGCGCGCCCGGGCCGCCCGGACCAGCGCGATAACCATCGCGTCAGGCACGTCGGAGGCGTCGATCAGAACGCGCTCGCCGCGGGCGAGCTCGGCGGAGAATCCGGCGAGGCCAGCGGCCAGTTTCTCGAAGCGGGAGTCGAGCAGCATAATCCCGGCAGACTAACGACCGGGTGCACGGGCGTCGCAAGGGCAAACACGGCTCGCGGCGTGATCAGCCGCCCGCTGAGCGCGCACCGGAGACAGGGAAGCAGATCCGGCCCACGGCCTCGCCGAAATCGGCCGCGCCGCGTAGGATCTCGATCTCGAGCCGCAGGTAATAAAGGGGCAGCGGACACGGCAGGTCGTCCCGGATGCGGACGGCGTCCTTCTCGGTCGTGACCAAGCACTCGGCGCCGTCGCGGGCGGCCTGCGCGAAGAGTTGCCCGAGGTCCTCCTCGCCGAAGCGGTAGTGGTCGAGAAAACGCTCGCGGCCGGCCAGCACGGCGCCGAGATCGCGGAGAAATTTCTCGAAGCTTTCGGGAGTGGCGATGCCGCTGAAGGCGAAGACGCGCCGGCCCCGGAGGAAGGCGAGCGGTTCACGCCCGCCCGCGGACTCCTCAGGGCGGCCGAAGCGCCGGAGGTGCCGGGGGCGATGGGCGCACTCGATGATGTCCGCCGTGGGGTTGTGGGAGGAGATCACGCGCTCCAGCTCGGGGTCGCGGCGACCGTCAGACTTGGTGAGGAAGACATAGTGGGCGCGGCGGAGGTGCTTGATTGGCTCCCGCAGGATGCCGCGGGGCAGCAGGTGCCCGTTCCCGAAGGGGTTCGTCTTATCGACCAGGAGTAGGTTCAGACTCCCCTTCAGCGGGAGGTACTGGAAGCCGTCGTCCAGGACGAGGGTGTCACAGCCAAAGCGCCGCACCGCAAAGCGGCCGGCCTGGACGCGGTTCTTGTCCACCAGGACGACGACCCCCGGCAGGTTCCGCGCGAGCATCCACGGCTCGTCGCCGGCCTCCTCACTGCTCAGGAGCAGCCGTTCGCCGTCGCTGACCACGCGGGGCGGGGGCGGCTCGGCGTGAGTAAGCCGCCACCACGCGCGGCGCCAGAGGGGAGCCCCGCGGCTTTTGTACCCCCGGCTGAGGATCGCGACGCGACGACCGCGTTCGCGGAGCGCGCGCGCGAACTTCTCCACCACCGGGGTCTTCCCGGTGCCCCCGACGGTGAGGTTCCCGACTACGACCACGAGGCAGCCCAGCGGCTGGTCGTGCAAAATGCGGTGCCGGTAAAGCCAAGCGCGGCTCTGCGCGGCCGCGCTGAAGAGCCAAGAGAGCCCCTGCAGGAGGCCACCGTAGACCGCGGTGCCCGCGCCTGCGCGCCGCCCGTAGATCACGTCGACCGTGAAAAGCTCGAGGGCGTTGAGCTGTTTGTTGAGCCAGGAGGAAGACATCGTCGCGGGCGCGAAACCTAAGGTTGACGCTTCCGCCAACGTAAACAGTTTTCGCACACCCAGCATTCCGCCGGCACTCTTCGCCATATGAACTACAAACTTTTCATTCCCGGCCCGGTCGCCGTCTCCGAGAAGACCCTCCGCGCGATGGCCCGCCCGATGATCGGTCACCGCAGCACCGATTTCGTCAGCCTCTACCAAGCGATCCAGCTCGATTTGCAGGCCCTCGCCGGCACCCGCGATCCGGTTTACCTCTCCACCAGCAGCGCGTGGGGTGTGATGGAGGGGGCCTTGCGCAACGTGACCCGCCGAAAGGTCTTGAACTGCATGAACGGGGCGTTCTCGGACAAGTGGTACGACATTTCTCTTCGCGCCGGCAAAGCTGCCACCGCCCTGCGCTTCGACTGGGGAAAGCCCGTGGATCCCGACGCGGTGCGCCGCGAGCTGGCCACCGGCGGCTACGACGCGATCACGCTCATTCATAACGAGACCTCGTGCGGCTGCATGAGCGACCTGCCCGCGCTGATGCGCGTCATCCGCGAATTCCCCGCGGTGATCTCGATCGTCGACACCGTCAGCTCCTTCAGCGCGATGCCGCTCCCGAAGGACGAACTCGGGATCGACATCCTCGTCACTGGCTCGCAAAAGGCGCTCGCCCTGCCGCCCGGCCTCGCCCTCGTCTCCGCCTCCGCCCGCGCCCTCGAGCGCGCTGCGGAGCTAGATAATCGAGGGTATTACTTCGACTTGGTCGAGTTCCAGAAGAACCACGAGCAGGGAATGACGCCGAGCACGCCCGCGATCTCGCTGATCTACGCGCTGCAGTCGAAGCTCGAGGACATCCGGGCGGAGGGCATCGCCAACCGACACGCCCGCCATGCCCGGCTCAACCGTACCGTGCGCGAGCATGTCCTCGCCAAGGGCTTCACGATGTTCCCGCCGCCGGGCTTCGGCTCAGTGACGCTCAACTGCTTCGCGAACAACCTCGGCTATGACCTCGGCGCGCTCAACAAGACTCTGAAGTCCAAGCATGGCCTGGTGATCGACGGCGGCTACGGGAAGCTCAAGGGCAAGACCTTCCGCATCTCAAACATGGGAGACGAGACCGACGCCACGATCGCCGCGATGCTCGCGGCCTTCGACGCCGCGCTCGCCGAAACCCCGCGGGTCGCCGCCGCCTGAGCCGCGGACGACGCGGAACCCGCGCGGAAACAAAACTAGGTCTTGCACTTCACGGGCGCGACGGTACCGGGTCGCGTCCGATGAAGTCACTCGTCATCGCCGAGAAGCCGTCCGTCGCGGCAGACCTCGCGCGCGCTCTAGGCAAGATCCCCAAGAAGGGAGACCACTACGAGAACGACGAGTACGTCATCTCCTACGCGGTCGGCCACGTGGTCGAGCTGGAGATGCCGGAGGACATCGACAAGAAGAAGTACGGTTTCTGGCGGCTAGAAACCCTACCGATCATCCCGGAGAAGTTCGGGCTAAAGCCAAGCGAGGACGCAAAGGAGCGCTTCACCGCGGTGAAGAAGCTCCTCGGCCGCAAGGATGTCGGCCAGGTTGTGAACGCCTGCGACGCCGGACGCGAGGGCGAGCTCATCTTCGCCTACCTGTACCAGCTCGCGAAGTGCCGGCTACCGGTGAAGCGCGCGTGGATGCAGACGATGACCACCGAGGGCATCCGCGAGGCCTTCCGCAATCTCCGCGACGGCGAGCGGATGGCCGGCCTGGAGCAGGCCGCCCGTTGCCGCAGCGAGAGCGACTGGCTGATCGGCATCAACGGCACCCGGGCGCTGACGAAGCGGATGTTCGGGTCCCGCGCCGGAAACGTCGCCTCCGTCGGCCGCGTCCAGACCCCGACCCTCGCGATGGTCTACGCCCGCGAGCTGGAGATCCGCAACTTCCGCCCCCGCGACTACTGGCGCGTCACCGCCACCTTTGCTGTCCGCCAGGGCACCTACGAGGGCGTCTACCAGCGACCCGGCTTCCGGCGCGTCGAGGGCGACGAGCACGACCGCATCGACCGCATCTGGGACCGCGCGGCCGCAGAGGCGGTGCACGCCGCCTGCCAGGGCCGCCCGCCCGCGCGGGTCACCGAGGAGCGCAAGGGCAGCACTCAGGCGGCTCCCCGCTTGTACGACCTGACCACCCTCCAGCGCGAGGCCAACAACCGCTTCGGTCTCCCCGCCCGCCGCACGCTCCAGATCGCCCAAGCTCTCTATGAGCGCCATAAAGTGATCACCTACCCCCGCACCGACTCGCGGGCCCTCCCCGAGGATTACCAGCCGACCGTCCGCGACACCCTCCGCGGCCTCGGCGGTCCCCTCGCCCCCTTCGCCGCCCAGGTGCTCGAGGCAGGATGGGTCCGTCCGAACAAGCGCATCTTCAACAACGCGCAAATCTCGGACCACTTCGCGATCATCCCCACCGTCAACGAGGCCCGCGGCCTCGAGGAGCTTGAGGCGAAGATCTTCGATATGATCGCGCGCCGCTTCGTCGCCGCCTTCTTCCCCGCGGCCGAGTTCGACGTCACCACCCGGATCAGCACCGTCGCCCCGGGACACGAGTTCAAGACCGAGGGCAAGGTGCTCACCGCCGCCGGCTGGCTGGCGGTGTACGGGCGCGCGACGATCGACGAGGACTCCGCGGACGGACGCTCCCTGCCCTCGCTGGAACCGGCCGACGGCAACCCGCCTGCCGCAGTCACGACCGGGGCCACGCTCCACAGCGAGGCGACCAAACCGCCCCCCCGCTACACCGAGGCGACGCTGCTCTCCGCGATGGAGGGCGCTGGCAAGCTGGTGGACGACGAGGAACTGGCCGAGGCGATGAAGGAGCGCGGCCTGGGTACGCCGGCCACCCGCGCGGACACGATCGACGGCCTGATCAACCAGAAGTACATCGATCGCCCGCAGCGGGAGCTCATCCCGACCGCCAAGGCCGAGCAGCTGATCCAGTTCCTCGCCGCCGTGAAGGCGGAGGAGCTCACCAAGCCGGACCTCACCGGCGAGTGGGAGTTCAAGCTCCGCCAGATGGAACAGAACCGCTTCCCGCGGGAGAAGTTCATGGCGGAGATCGTCGCCACCACCCGCGGCATCGTTGAGCGGGTCAAGGGCTTCGAGGAGGACGACTCGGTCGCCCGCGTCACCGACATTCTCTCCCCGACCGACCACAAGCCGCTGCGCGAGACCCTGCGCGGCTACAAGTCGCAGGACGGCGAGCTGATGATCTACAAGGTCATCGGCGGCCGCCGGATGGAGGAGCACGAGGTCAAAGAGCTGGTCGAGAAGCGGGTCGTCGGCCCGCTAGACGGCTTCATTTCCGCCAAGACCCGCGCCCGTTTCGCCGCGACCCTGCGGCTCGCGCGCGACGAGGACAAGGAGAAGTGGCAAGCCTCCTACGACTTCGGCGACAAACAGGACCTCGGCGAGCTCCAGCCGTTCTGGACCGACCCCGCCTCGGGCGCCGAGCTGTGCGAGTCGGGCAACAGCTACGTGCTCCGCGCCCGCGAGGGCGAAGGCTGGACGCAGGCGTTCCGCGTCGGCCGCCTGATGTGCCAAAAGGCGATCCCCCGCGAGGCTGCCATCCAGCTGGTGACCACGGGCAAGACCGACCTCATCCAGGGTTTCATCTCGAAGAAGGGCCGACCGTTCGACGCCTTCCTCAAGCGCGAGGCCGGCCGCATCGCGTGGGAATTCCCGCCCCGCAAACCGAAGGTGGACAAAGACGGCAACCCGATCGTCCGCAAGGCCAAGGCACCGCCTGACCTCTCTTCCGCCCAGACGCTGGGGCCTAGCGCGAGGCACAAGGGCGGCGAGCTCGTCGCGACGACTGAGGCCTTCTACGTCCGCCGCCTCGAGCAGAACAACCGGGTCGTATTCACCTTGAAGCGCCAGCTCTGCGGCCGCGAGATCCCCGAGGAGGAAGTCCGGCGCCTTTGCGCGGAGGGGAAGACCGGCCTGATTTCCGGCTTCATGTCTAAGCGCGGGCAAGCTTTCTCCGCCTACCTGGTGCTCTCCCCCACCGGGGCGAAGGCAGAGTTCGAGTTCCCGCCCCGCTGATCCGACCCCGGCGGAGATTGCCCTTGCCCCCAGAGGGGCGCCTCCGGACGCTGGAGCAGAATTTCCCTGTCATGATCGTCACCACCGCGCAGCTGTTCCAGCACGCCTACGGCAAGTATGCCGTTGGCGCCTATAACATCAACAACGCCGAGCAGGCGATGGGCCTCTTCCGGGGCTGCATTGAATCGCAGGCCCCCTTCATCATTCAGATTTCGAAGGGCGCGCGGAAGTACACCGACAAGCGGATGCTGGAGGCCATCATCCGCGCCGCTGGCGACATCTTCCCGGAGGCGATCTTCGCCGTCCACCTAGACCACGGCGACGAGGAGACCTGCTACGACTGCATCAACTCGGGCTTCTTCAGCTCGGTGATGATCGACGCTTCGCACGACCCCTTCGACCAGAACGTCGCGATCACGCGCCGCGTGGTGGAGAAGGCGCACGCTAAGGGCATCTCGGTCGAGGCTGAGCTGGGAATGCTCGGGGGCGTCGAGGAGGACATCAAGGTCGAGGAAGGCCACGCCTGCCTTACCGACCCCGATGAAGCCGAAGACTTTGTGAAGCGCACTGGGTCCGATTCACTCGCCTGCGCCATCGGCACGTCACACGGCGCCTTCAAGTTCAAGGGCAGGCAATCGCTCCATTTCGACGTGCTGCAGAAGATCAAGGATCGCCTGCCCGGCTTCCCGCTGGTGATGCACGGCAGCTCCAGCGTGCCGAAAGACGAGGTCGACCGGATCAACCGCGCCGGCGGCCAGATCAAGGACTCGATGGGCGTGGATCCCAACGAGTACCTGCCCGCGGCGCGCCTCGGTGTGACCAAGGTCAACATCGATACCGACGGTCGCCTCGTCTGGACCCGCGTCCACCGCGAGTTCTTCCGCGACAAGCCCGCGGAGTTCGACTTCCGCCCGCCCGGCAAGGTCTTCATCGACGAGTACGCCAAGTTCATCGGCAGCCGGAACCAGCTGCTCGGCAGCGCCGGCCAACTCGCGAGCCTGCGCGCCAGCCTCGGCCGCTGAGCCGGCGGGCCGGCCGCCGCCCGCCCCCCTCGCAAATGTCCCGAACGCTCCCTCCCTGCCCGGTGGGAGCGTTCGTTTTCCTGCTGCTCACCGCCGCCCTGACCAGCACCGCCCGGGCCGCAGACTGGCCCCATTGGCACGGCCCGCAGCGCGACAGCGTCTGGCGGGAAACCGGCGTACTTGCCGCCTTCCCTGAAGGGCGCCCACCCGTGCGCTGGCGCACCCCCATCGCCGCGGGTTACAGCAGTCCGGTGGTCGCGGGCGGTCGCGTCTTCGTCCTCGACCGGCCGCGCTCGCAGACGCGAGGCGGTGCCGCCGGCGCGCTCAAGCGCACCGCCGAGCCAGGCGTGGAACGGGTCGTTTGCCTCGACGAGCGGACCGGGCGCATCCTCTGGACGCACGAGTACGACTGCCCGTACGACCTGAGCTACCCCTCCGGCCCGCGCGCGGCACCCGAGGCCGACGGGGACCGGGTTTACACTTTGGGCGCGGAAGGTCACCTGCATTGCCTGGAGGCGGCGACCGGCCACGTGCTCTGGTCCCGGCACTACCCGCGCGACTTCGCGGCCCGCACCCCGCTGTGGGGCTTCGCCTCGGCGCCCGTGGTGGAGGGCGACTTGCTGCTGTGCCTGACCGGCGGCGACGCGCACACCCTGCACGCGCTGGACAAGCGCACGGGCGAGATCCGCTGGCGAGCCCTGCCCCCGCGGGAGCCGGGTTATTCTACTCCGGTAGTGGTGGAGGCTGGCGGCACCCGCCAGGTGCTGGCGTGGGACGCGGAAGCTATCTCCGGGCTCCGGCCCGCGACCGGGGAGGTGCTTTGGAGCGTGCCCTTTAAAACCAAGCTCGCGCACGCCATCGGCTCACCACGCCTCGCCGGCGACCTGCTCCTGCTCTCCACCTTTTTCGACGGCTCGAAGCTGCTGCGGCTGGCGGCGGACCGTCCCGAGGCCCAGGAGGTCTGGAGCATCCGCGGCCCGAGCGAGACAAGGACCGAGGGCCTCCACAGCCTGATGGGTACCCCGTTCATCGCCGATGGCCACATCTACGGCGTCTGCGCCTTCGGCCAGCTGCGCGGCCTGCGGCTCGAAACCGGGGAGCGGCTTTGGGAGACGCTTGGACCCACGACCGCCAACGGAAAGCCCGCCCGCTGGGTGACCGCTTTCCTCGTGCGGCATGAGGACCGTTACTTCCTCTACAACGAGCTTGGACAGCTGCTGCTCCTGCGCCTCACGCCCGCAGGTTGCGAAGAACTGGGCCGGGCCCAGCTGGTAACGCCGACCAACCGCGCCGGCGTCCGGGAAGTGCACTGGTCCCATCCCGCCTTCGCCAACCGGGCCGTCCTCGTCCGTAACGACGAGGAGATCGCCGCCTTCGACCTCACCGCGCGCTGACCCGCGCGGCCCGAGCCCGCCTCAGCCGGCCTCAGACGGGGGGCGTCGTCGCTTGGGCGATGCTCTGGGCACGGAGCCGTTCCATCGTCAGCCGAAAATGCGCCTCCTCCGCGGCCCGGCGCCGAGCGCCTCGGTACTCTATCTCGCCCACGATGAACACAAAGAGGAACAACAGAATTGCCAGCGGTTGATGGAAGTACGCCGCCACCGCGCCCGCGACAGCCACGACCTTGCCCACCGTGGCCGCCCAAAAGGTCGCGCGCACGTAGTCCATTTTTACCGCCAGCAGCGCGCGGAGCACGCGTCCGCCGTCCATCGGAAAAGCCGGGATCAGATTGAAGGTTCCCATCAGTAGATTCCAGGTCAGCAGGAGCTCTAGGGACGCGGCGAGATCCGGGAGCGCGTTGGGCAGTTCCTTTGTCGCAGGCAACCCGCGAAGCGTCCCATCAGGAGATTCCAGGTCAGCAGGAGCTCTAGGGACGCGGCGAGATCCGGGAGCGCGTTGGGCAGTTCCTTTGTCGCAGGCAACCCGCGAAGCGCGAGCCAGAGCCCGGCAGCGAGGACGAAGTTGACCGTCGGTCCGGCGAGGCTGATCACCACCTCGCGCCGCGGCTCCGGAGGAATGCCGTCGAACTCGGCCACGCCGCCGATGGGAAGGAGCAAAATTCGCGAGACCCCGACTCCGTACCGCTGGGCAGCGAAGCAGTGACCGAGCTCGTGCAACACCACGCAAAGGAAGAAGGCCACCAGGATGCTGCTGTGCCACCACAACCCGGCCCAGCCCGCGTCTCGCCAACCGTGCCAAGCGTTGAGCCCCAGCAGCAGGTAAAATGAGCCGTGCAGCGAGAGCTGAATTCCCGCCACGCGGAAAAGGTTCGTTGGGTTCGTTGACCAGCCTAGCATCGTCAGCGAAACAACCCGCCGAGCGCCAGAATGGCGAGTGCGCAGTGCGGACTAGCCCGCCGCACTCGCCGGCCGGCCGACCGCCATGCCCGACGCCACCACCCGCCCGCCCACCCTGCTCGTCATCGACGACGACGCAGAAATTCGCTATTCGCTCTCGCGCGTGCTCTCCTCTCGAGGCTACCAGGTCGCCGAGGCCGCCAGCGGCGAGGAAGGCGTGGCCGTGGTGCGCAAGGGTCCGCCACCCGACCTGATCTTTCTCGACGTACGGATGGGCGGAATGAGTGGCATTGAGGCGCTGCAGCACATTCGCGCGGCCAGCCCGCGGCAGCTGGTGATCCTGATGACCGCGTTCGGCACCGCCCAGACGGCGATCGAGGCGATGAAGTTCGGCGCGTTCGACTATGTGATGAAGCCCTTTGACCCGGCAAAGGTGCTGGGCCTCGCGCAGCACGCCCTCAAGGCCCACGCGGACCTCCGCGCCGTCGGGGACTACCGGCCCACCATCAACGCGGACGACTACCGCGAGGGCATCGTCGGCAGCTCCCCGGTGATGCAGGAGGTCTTCAAAGTCATCGGCCAGGTCACCGCGAGCGACGTCACCGTGATGATCACGGGCGAGAGCGGCACCGGCAAGGAGCTGGTCGCCCGCTCCATCTGGAAGCACAGCCACCGCGCGACCCGGCCGTTCATCGCCGTCAATTGCGCGGCGATCCCTGACAACCTGATCGAGAGCGAGCTGTTCGGGCACGAGAAGGGCTCCTTCACCGGCGCCACCGGCCAGCGCCTCGGCAAGTTCGAACTCTGCGACGGCGGCACCATCTTCCTCGACGAGATCGGCGACATGGCCCTCGCCACCCAGACGAAGATCCTCCGCGTTCTCCAGCAGGGCGAGATCCAGCGGGTCGGCGGCACGGAGATGATCCGCGTGGACGTCCGAATCCTCGCCGCGACCAACAAAAACCTCGAGGCGATGGTCCGCGACAAGACCTTCCGCGAGGACCTCTACTATCGCCTCAACGTCGTCCGCATCCGGATGCCCGCCCTGCGGGAACGCGGGGAGGACATCCCCCAGATCGTGGACTTCTGCCTCCAGAACCTTGCCCGCCAGCGCAAGACGCGGGTCTCCAAGGTCTCGCCCGAAGCCCTTGCACAGCTGTTGCGGCACGGCTGGCCGGGCAACGTCCGCGAGCTCGAGAACACGATCTACCGCAGCGCCGTAGTCGCCCAAGGGGATGCGATCCTGGTGAAGGACCTGCCGGCGGAGCTGGGCGGCGGGCACTCCAGCGCGCCCTTCACCCTCCCCTCCGCCGCTCCCAAGCCCGCCCTCGCTCCCGCGCTACCCGCGCCGCCGGTCTCCTCCCCCGCCATCGCTTCGGCGCCACGCCCCTTGGCCGAACTCCTCGACGAGATCTTCGCCCGCCTCTCCGCCACGGGGGAGCCGGTGCTGCCGTTCCTCGAGCGGGAAATGACCACGCGCGCGCGGCAGGCCGGCCCAGAGCTGGCCGACGCCGCGCCAGCGCCACGGGGCGCCAAGGGGGGCGCCAAGCGCGGGAGGGCACGCCGGTGAACCCTTCGGCCAAGGAGCCCCTGCGTCTCGTCCTCGCCTCAGGCAACCCGCACAAGTCGGCCGAGATGCGGGCCCTCGCGGCGGCTTCCGGCCTCGCGCTGGAGGTCCTGTCCGCCACCGCGTTCGGCGGGATGCCGGCCGTGGCGGAGGACACGGGCACCTTCCCCGGCAACGCTCGGCAAAAGGCCCAGGCGCTGCGCGCTCGCCTGCCGGCCGGCCATTGGTCGCTCGCAGATGACAGCGGGCTGTGCGTGGACGCCCTTGAGGGCGCGCCCGGGGTGGAATCCGCTTACTACGCTGGCCTCGCCGGGGATCCGGCCGCCAACCTCGCCAAGCTCGTCGCGGCGATGGCGGGCGTGCCCCCGGCCGCGCGGGGCGCCCGCTTCGTGTGCGTGCTGTGCCTGCTGGATCCCGCGGGCCGCGAAAGCCAATTCGAGGGCCGCTGCGCCGGGCGCCTCGCGCTCGCACCGGACGGCGGCGGCGGCTTCGGCTATGACCCGCTCTTCATCCCCGAAGGCCACACGGCCACGCTGGCTCGCCTCGGGGACGCGGCGAAGAACCGCCTCAGCCACCGGGCCCGCGCGTGGTCCGCCCTCGCGGCGGCCTTCCGCCACGGGACGCTAGGCACCGCCTGAACCGGAGCCCGCCTCAGCGCAGCAGCCAGTCCAGCGCGGCGGACAATCCGCCCTCCGCGGGACCGCGGTGGCGCTGGAGGTTCGATGCACTCGCCGCCGCGGCGTAGGCGCCGGACGCGATCGCCTCGCCCTCGGGCTCACCGGCGACCCAGAGCGGATGCGGCGCGCTGAGGGCCAGCAGGCCCGGGACATCCAGGTACTTGGCCCCGCCCGGCAGAAACCGCGGGTCGCGGTAGTCGAGCAGCGAGGCGAAGCGGAAGCCGCCAGTAAACACCGCCGCGCGCGCGATCTCCCCACCTGCCAGGGCGCGGGCCGCGACGGCCACGGGCCCCAGCTCCCCGAGACCCAACAGGTCCACCTGCCGGATTCCCAAGCTTTCGCGGGCGAAGCGGGTGAGCGTCAAAATGTCGTGCGCGCGCTGGGCGAACAGGGAGGAATTATAACCGTGTGTGTAGGCCGCGGATTCCCGCGGGTTGCGCACCACCCGCGTCTGCCGCGGCGCTCCACCCTCGGTGACGAACTCACCCAGAAACAGGAGATCGGCCGCCAGCACCGCGTGCCCGGCCCGAAGCAGCCGGAAAACCTCCGGACGCAGGCCACCCTGCGCGTCGCGCAGCCCGGACTTGCCAGCGGAATCCGCCCAGAGCACCACGCGGCCGGAAGGCTTCGCCGGCTCCAGCAGCACCGCCGGCAGTTCCTCGCGGTGCGTTTCATTGCGCACGCGGCCCGCGAGCTCCCGGAAGTCCCCGCGTTCCACCGTCGTTCCCGCAATCCAGCGGGTCACACCCGCCGCGTCGCGGTCGCGTCCGAGCGCCGCCGCGAAACCGCCGCCGACCAACTCCCGAAACCGCGCCGGCTGCGGCACGGTGGCCTCAAGCTGGCGGCGCGCGTCCTCCGCGAACCAGCGCAGCAGCGCGCGCTCGAAGTCGGGATCCTCGCTCTTCGGCGCCGGGTGACCGGGCCCCCAGACCGTCAATTGGTCGCGGGTCAACGGCACGTAGTCGCGCTCGACGACCGGCTCCTTCTGGCCGAGCCGGAAGTGCTGGTTGAGAAAGGTGTGGAAGGCGGAGCGCGATACCGCGTTGTAGTTGTGCGGGAAGTGCTCTCCACGGTGCAGGTGCACGTGCTTCGGCGCGCCGAGCAGCGCGTACAGGCGCTGCAGCTGGGGGAAACCCTTGGTCGACATCTCCCGCGTCCAGTCGTTTGCGGTCGTCATCCCCTGCGGCCCAGGCGCGAAGAGCGCGGCGAACTCTACGTTCCCGGTGCCAATGCGGAGCAGCGATGAGTTCTCGCAGGTGCAGCCACCCTGCATCGCGGTGCTGACCATCACGGCGGGGAAGGAGAGCTTTACCCGGGAGTCGATCGCCGCGAGCAGCATGGTCTGCGTGCCCCCGCCGCTCGCGCCGGTGATGGCCACCCGCTCCGGATCCACCTCCGGCAGGCTGAGGACGAAATCGAGCGAGCGCACCGCGTTCCAGGTCTGCAGGCCCATCACGCTCTGCAGGCGCGACTCGGCGGGCGTGCTGTAGAGGCCCCAGTTCTCGACCGTGTTCATCTCCGGCCGCTGCTTGGCGAAACGGTGGATCACCTGCGCCGAGAACTGCCGCGCGTCGGAGTCGCTCAGCATATCCCACTGCCAGACCATGCAGCCCATCCGCGCCAGTTGCACGCACATCGCCTGGAAGCGGCTGCGCCCGCCCTGCTCGAAACGCTCCTGCCCGGTCGCGATTTCCTGGCGCAGCTTGGCCTCGGTCTCCTCTGAGAGGCGGGCGTCCTTCCAATGGCCGTGCGCGAAGAGGACCACGGGCACGCGCCCCACGGGACGCAACGGCCGATAGAGGCTGCCGGTGACGAAAAACCCGGGCGCGCTTTCAAAGTAGACCTTCTCAACCGCATAGTCCTCCCGCTCGATCCGTCCGTGTACGACCGCCTGCAACGGCCCGCGCGTGGGCATCGGCCAAAGGCCCTGCGAAACTGGGCATCGGCCAAAGGCCCTGCGAAACCAGGATTTGCCGCCGGACCTGCGCGCTCCGCGCGGCCCACTCCGCGGCGGTGGCGGGGGGCGTGAACGGGAAATAACCGTCAAGATCCTTCGGAGCCTGGAGACGGACGTCGTCGGGCAGTTGGCCCGGCGGCAGGACCCGCGGCACAACGGCCGGCAGGGAGGTGAGCAGGAGGGAGGAGAGGAGCAGGGCCACGCGCATCCGGCGGAGGAGGTGCGCGGAGCAGAGCAGGAGCCGCGCCCCCGGGCCAAGCGAATTCACCGCCGGTCCGCCCTTGCAAACCCGTGGGCCTCGGACTTTAACCGACGGATGCCCCTGCCTCCGGAACAAGCCTGGTTCCCGCTGAAGACCTACGGGTGGGGCTGGGGTGTGCCCCGCCGCTGGCAGGGCTGGGCGGTGATCACGGCCTTCGTCGCCGCCCTCGGGGCCGCCGTGCTGCTGCTGCCCCGGCACCCAGGCTGGTTCGTCGCCGCAGTGGTCCTCGATGCCGCTGGCCTGATCATGGTGTGCTGGTGGAAGGGCGAACGGCCCCGTTGGCGCTGGGGTCCGGACACCTGAAGGCGGACTCATTTAGGCGGCGGTTGCGCCTTGGCAGCCGGGAGTCCTCCGGCCCAGATTTGGCCACCCTGATGACCTCACGCCGCCTGCTTCCGCTGCTGCTCCTGCCCCTCGCCGCGCCCGGCGCCACCACGCCCGCGCCGCGCCCGAACGTCGTGCTGATCGTCGCCGATGACCTCGGCTACGGGGAACTCGGCGCCTACGGCGGCACCGAGATCCCCACCCCGCACCTGGACCGTCTCGCGGAGGAGGGCCTGCGCTTCACCCAAGGCTACGTCACCGCCTCCGTCTGCGCGCCCTCGCGCGCAGGCCTGCTCACCGGGCGCCAGCAGACGCGCTTCGGCTTCGAGGGCAACCCCATCGGCGCCGTGAACGCCGACCCCAAGGTTGGTTTACCAGTCGACGAGCGCACCCTCGCGCAGCACCTCCGCGCGACCGGCTACGCCACGGCCGCCATCGGCAAGTGGCATCTCGGGGGCACCGCCGCGTACCACCCGCTCCGTCGCGGCTTTGACGAGTTCTACGGCTTCCTCCACGAGGGTCACACCTACGCCCAGCGGCCGTGGAACGGCGGCATCACCTGGCTCCGCCGGCTCCGCCTGCCCGATGGGGGTGAGGGCCGTTGGACCTCCCCGGACGGGCGCACCGTCTGGACCACGCATATGGGCACGCAGGAGCCCGACTACGACGCCAACAACCCGGTGCTGCGCGGCAGCCAGCCGGTCGACGAGCCGCAGCACCTCACCGACGCCCTCACGCGGGAGGCGTGCGACTTCATCGAGCGTCACTCCGCCCAGCCCTTTTTCCTCTACGTGGCTTACAACGCGGTGCACTCGCCGCTGCAGGCCACAGACCGCCACCTCGCTCGTTTCCCGCACCTGCCGGACCTGCATCGCCGGATCTTCGCCGCGCTTCTCGCGCAGCTCGACGAGGGCGTGGGCGAAATCCTCACCCGGCTTCATTATCACGGCCTCGACGGCAACACGATCGTCGCGTTCCTTTCGGACAACGGCGGCGCGAGCCGCGAGCTCACCTCCCGCAACACGCCTCTCCGCGGCGAGAAGGGCTCGCTTCTCGAGGGCGGGATCCGCGTGCCGTTTCTTGTGCGCTGGCCGGAGGGGCTGCCCGGCGGCCGCGTGGAGACGCGTCCCGTAAGTTCTCTCGACCTCGCCGCGACCATCCTCGCGGCCGCTGGGCGCTCCCCCGGGGAGCTTGGCCTCGACGGGGAGGACCTGGCCACCGCGCTGCGGCAACCGGCGCGGGAGCGCACCCTGCTCTGGCGGATGGGTCCCCGGGCCGCAGTACGGTCCGGGGACTGGAAGTTGTTGCGCGACCCCGCCCGCGAGCGCTCGGGTCCTTGGCACCTCTACCACCTCGGCCGTGATCCCGGGGAGACGGAGGACTTGGCCGCGCGCGAACCCGCCCTGGTGCAGGAACTGGCGGCCCGCTGGGAGGCGTGGAACCGGACCCAGGCCGAACCCCGGTGGTGAGCTTTACCTGATGAACCGACTACACCTCCTGCTGCTACCTTGGCTCGCGCTCGCCGCGACCGCCGCCACCTCCGTCGAGATCCGCCCGGAGCCCCTGCCTGGGACCCGGCCGCGCAACGTCATCCTCATTCTGGTCGATGACCACCGTTACGATGCGCTCGGCTTCCTCGGCCACCCCTTGGCGGAGACGCCGCACCTCGACTCCCTCGCGCGGAACGGTGTGCACGTCCGCAACGCGCTGGTCACGACCTCCCTCTGCTCCCCGAGCCGTGCCTCGATCCTCACCGGGCTATACACGTTCCGCCACCGCGTGATCGACAACAACCGCGCGATCCCCCCGGGCACGGTCTATTTCCCGCAGTACCTGCAACGGGCGGGCTACCGGACGGGCTTCTTCGGCAAGTGGCACATGGGCGGCGAGGGGGACCAACCGCAGCCAGGCTTCGACCGCTGGGTGAGTTTCCGCGGCCAGGGCGAGTACCTGCCCCCAACCCCCGATTACACCCTCAACGTCGACGGTCGGCGCGTGCCGCAGCGCGGGTACATTACCGACGAGCTCACCGATTACGCGCTCGACTTCATCCGCGAGCAGCCCGCGGGCGGGAAGCCGTTCTTCCTTTACCTCTCCCACAAGGCGGTGCACGCCAACTTCACCCCGGCCGCGCGCCACGAGGGTCGCCTGAGCCACAAGACTTGGCGCCGGCCCGCGGCGGCCACCGACCCGGCTACCCAAGCCGGCAAGCCCCGCTGGCTCCGCGACCAGCGCAACTCCTGGCATGGGGTCGACTTCCCCTATCACAGCGACCTCGATATCGAGCGCTACTACAAGCGCTACTGCGAAACCTTGCTCGCGGTCGACGACAGCGTCGGCCGGATCCTCGCCGAGCTGAAGGCGAAGGGTGTCCACGACGACACCCTGATCGTCTATATGGGCGACAACGGCTTTATGTTCGGCGAGCACGGCCTGATCGACAAGCGCGTCGCCTACGAGGCCTCCATCCGCATCCCGATGCTGATGCAATGTCCCTCCCTGTTCCCGGGCGGCAAGGCGATCGACCAGGTAGTCGCCAATCTCGACGTTGCCCCGACGATTCTTGAGGCGATGGGCCTTGCCACTCCCGCGCATATGGACGGCCGCAGCTTCCTGCCCCTTGCGCAGGGTCGCTCGATCCCCTGGCGCCAGCACTTCCTCTACGTATACTTCTGGGAGAAAAACTTCCCCCAATCCCCCACCGTCTTCGCGCTCCGCGGCGACCGCTTTAAATACATCACCTATTACGGACTCTGGGACACCGACGAGCTCTACGACCTGCAGGCGGACCCGGAGGAGCAGCGTAACCTCCTCCACGATCCCGCGCACCGGGAGACGGCGGTGGCCATGGAGCGCCAGCTCTACCGGTTGATGGGCGAGCTCGGCGGGATGGAGATCCCGCTCAACCCGCCGCTCGGCGGGTCGCAGAACAAGCGCCTCCGCGGACGGGCCGGCGACCGCGCGGCTGATTTCCCGGCCCCGTTCGTCGTCGAACGCCCGATCAACGACAACGCGCGCTGATCCCCCGGAGCCGCCCCTCAGGGGCGGACGTCCACGACCTCGGCGCGCGGAAAGCGCACCTTCGGGGCCGCCGCGTACTTATCCCCCGCCGCCCGGTAGCCCGCCGCGCAGGCCACGACCGTGCCGTAGCCCGTGCCAGCCAGGCCAAGGATCTCGTCGTACTTGCGGGGCTCGATGCCCTCCATCGGGCACGTGTCCACGCCGAGGAGCGCCGCCGCCAGCATGAACTGGCCCAGCGCGATGTAGCCCTGATGGTCCTGCCACGTGTCCAGCGTGCCCTCGCGGCGCGCCCGCTCGACGCTGCCCGCCATCATCCCGCGGAATTTGGCCAGCGACTCCACCGCCACCCCGCGCACCGCGGCGGTCCGGGCGACGTGCCGGTCGATGTGCGACGCGTCCAGCCCGCGCCGAACGGTGAAAACCACGAAATGCGAGCAGTCTCGCGGCTGGCTCTGCCCGTAGGACGCGGCCTGCAGCGGCTCCCGCAACTCCGGCTGGGTGACGACCACGAACCGCCAAGGCTGAAGCCCGAGGGAGGACGGCGTGAGCACCAAGCTTTCCTCCAGCGCCGCCCACGTCGGATCCGCGATGGCGCGCGCCGGATCAAACTGCTTGGTGGCGTAGCGCCAGCGTAGGGCCTCGAGCAGGTGGGCGGGGGAAGAAGGAGTCATTGAATGAAAGGCGGGAACCTGGGGCGCGCGCCGCCCCGGCGCAAGCCGCGGGGCTTACCGTTGCTCGCCCCAACGCTGCGCCAGCATCCCGCCCGCGACCAGTTGCACCGTGTGATAGACCATCAACGGCAGAAGGATCATCCCCAGGGCCGGGTGCGCGCCAAAGATCAGCTTTGCCATCGGCACCCCGGCGGCGAGCGACTTCTTGGCGCCACAGAAGACCATCGCGATCCGGTCCTCGCGCGCCAGGCCCGCGAGCCGGGCGACGGCGGAGGCGGCGCCCAGCATCGCCGCAAGCACCGCCAAGCTCAGCGCTAGGACGAGCGCGAGGGACCAGGGTCCCTGCTGCCTCCAGACACCCTCTTGGAAGGAGTCGCAGAAAGACGTGTAGACCAGAAACAGGATCACGCCGCGGTCGACGTAAGCAATCCGCGCCTTGCGCGCCGCGAGCCACGCGCCCCACCACGGCCGCAGCGCCTGACCGGCCGCCAACGGCAGCAGTAGCCACCGGACAAGATCCCAGATCACCGGCCCGAGGGGGCGGGTCTCACCTGCGGCCCCAAGGGCGGTCGCCACCCATAGGGGAGTCAGGATGATACCAAGCAGACTGGAAGTGGTGGCGTTGAACACAGATCCAGCGACGTTGCCCCGCGCCGCGGCCGTCATCGCGACGGAGGAGGAGACCGTCGATGGGGCCGCGCAGAGGAAGAACAGGCCAATCCTCAGCGGCTCCGCCAACTGGCCCGCCAGCCCGTGGTACAGCACCAGCCCGAGGAGCGGGAAAAGCAGGAAGACGCAGCTCTGGGCTAGCAGGTGCAGGCGCCAGTGCAAAACCCCGTCGCGCAGCGCGCCGCACGACAGGGCCAGCCCGTGCAGAAAGAAGAGGAGCGCGACCCCAGCCTTGGCGAGCAGGTCCGGCCGGAGCGCACCACCGGTCGCCCCGGGAGCGGGCCCCATCCACGCCAGCGCCGCCGCCGCGACCATCCCGAGCAGGAATCCGTCTGGCCGGAACCTCACCGCCGACCCCCGATCCTCTCGCGGAAACGCTGTCCGATCGCGGCCAGTTCCTCCCGGCCCTGGAGACGTAGCAGCCAGAGCAGCGCGACGTAGAATCCAGCCGCGCCGCTAATGATGACGACTAGGCCGGCCGCATCCGCCGCCAGCCCCGCGGGTGCTAAATGCTGCCACGCGAGGTAAGTCGCCCGGACCACCCCGGCCATCGCGACGGTGGCAAGGAGGATCTTGCCGAGGTCGCGCCAAAGGTGGTGGAACGCCAGGCCCGGGCGGCGGCGCGCTAGGATCAACTGCAGATGCACGGCTTGGACGGCCAATGCCGCGTTACTCGCCAACGCCAAGCCGAGCGTCCCCCACTTGCCCATCAGGATCAGGCTGAGGCCGAGGTTGACGATGAAGCTCAGCGCCGCCGCGCGTACCGGCGTGGCGGTGTCCTTCTCCGCATAGAAGGCGCGCAGGACGAGCGTGGTGAAGGCGAGGAAGGGCAGCCCCGCCGCGAAGATGGCGAGGACGGGACGCATCGCTGCGGTGTCGGCGGGGCCGAATTCGCCCCGTTGGAACAGCACGCGTACGATCGGCTCGGCGAGAAGCACCAGGCCCGCGGCAGCAGGCAGGTTAATCACCAATATCAGCCGCATCCCCTTGCGGTAGGAGGCCGCGAAGGCATCCCACTCCCCAGCCGCGGCGTACCGGGCGATCAGCGGGAAGACGACCGTCGAAACCGCCAGCGTGAATACCCCGACCGGCAGCTCCATCAGTCGCGTCGCCAGATTGAGGATCGCCACCGCCGAGTCGTTGAGGGACAGCCCCACAAGCCGGGAGACGGAAATGTTGATGAGGTGAATCGCCGAGCCGAAGATAGTCGGCGCCATCAAGCGCAGAATCTGCCTCAGCCCGTCATCCACGCCGAGCGCGAACCGCGGTCGCCATCCCTCGCGCCGCAGCGCCAGGGCCGGCACGATCAGTTGCAGCATTCCGCCCAGCAGGGTGCCCGCGCAAAGCCAGAGTATCCGCCCCTTCGGGCTCGCCGCCCAACCGCCGTAAGCGGCACCCGCGAGGCAAAAGATCATCGCGAGGTTGAGCCACACCGGCGAAAGCGCCGGCTCAAGGAAACGGTTGAGCGTCTGCAATGCCGCACTGAAGGCGGCCGCGAGGCAGATGCAGACCAGGTACGGGAAAAGGATCACCGCGAGATCCGCGGCCACCAACCAACGCTCGAGCGCCGGGGCCACCTCGTTCCCGCGCCCCTCGCCGGCCGCGAGCCACCGCGGCACGAACGCCAGCACTAGCATCCCGCCGGCCACAATGCCGCCCGTGACCACCAGGAGCCAGCTGGCGACGCGGTTCACCAGCAGGAGAGCCGCCTCGCGCTGCGCCGCGCGGATTTCCTGCTGCAGCGTGGGCACTAGGGCCGCCGTGAGCGCTCCTTCCCCGAGCAACCGACGGAACAGGTTCGGTAGAGTAAAGGCGGTGTAGAACGCCGAGGCCAAGGCCTCCAGACCGAACACCGCCGTCACCAAGGCGTCCCGCACTAGCCCGAGGCAGCGAGACGCCAAAGTGGCGCCTGCCACGACCCCGATATTCAGGAAGCTCTTGGACACGCCTCCACTTTGCGGAACAGCGGCGCCCACCCGCAAGACTTAGCCGGAACGATGCGCTTGGACGCGGAGCTGCAGGGTGAGATGACGAGCGCATTTCAGCGGCAAGAGACCGAGGAATACCCGCAGGGTATAGCGACCGTGGAGAGCCACTGAAAGGTGCCGCCAGGTTACCTCGATGCGCCCCGACCAAATGCATCTTTCCAGCTCAGGGCACGGGCCCGCGGCGGCGGGCCTCCCAGCGGTCTAGCGCCTCCGCGGTCGCCGCCTCGAGCGTGCGACCGTCCGCCCAGTCCCGTTCCCACTGGGCGACGAGGGCATCCCGGCGCCGGTCAGCCTCCGGCCCCGCCCCCAACACGAACGCCTCCGCCAAGGTCAGGGCCGCATTGCGATAGAAGGGGTGCATTCCAGCGATGCTCCGTCCTAAGTCTACGCCACGGCGGGCAAGCTCCGCGGCCACCAACGGCTCCGTCCGCCGGCCGAGCACCTCCACCAAAGGTGCCAACCGGTCCGCGCCGGCCTCGTCGGCAAACGCGAAGCGCGCCAGCGCCGCCAGAAGCTCGCGCGCCTCCTCCGCCTCAAGGCCCGGGAGCACTCGCTGCCGCAGGTGATAATGCCAGCCGGTCTGCCACCAGAGCTCCCGCTCGTCCGGCTCCCCGAAACGGCCGGGGTAAGCCTGCGCCAGCATCGCCTGCGGATCACCGCCAGCCAGCAGGCGGGCGAGCAGCCGCGGCCATTCGCCGCCCCGGCCCGACTCCGCGATTAAAAAGGTGAACAACCACGTCGCCCCCGCCGCATCCCCCTCGGGTCCAGATGCGCCTCGAGGACCTTCGAGCAGAGGCACCAGCCCGGGTGGCGGCCGGCGCCGCGAGCCCTCGCGCAGCGCATCGAGCCGCGCCCCGTCGGTCCGCGTCTCCCACCAACCCGCGGCCCCGAGTACCATCCAGGAGGCGACCACCGGCTGAATCGTCGCCCCGTGCAGAGCCGCGCCGAGGCGGTGCAAGAGCGCGTCCACCAACGCCACCCGCAGCGCCCGGCCCTCCTGCGCACGCGGACCCAGCCAGAGGGTCACCAGGCCGCCGGTTTCGACCGCGACGCCGTGCGTCAAGGGCGCACCGGGCGTTCTGCCCGGAACAACGCGCACGAATACCGGCGAAGGGAATGCCGGGGGCAGGCCCAGCGGCGCCGCGAGCACGCGCCACCCCTCCTCCGCCGCGGCCGCGACGCGGTGAGCCGTGGCCGCGTCCATCGACGCCACCTCAAAGCGGCCCGCGAGGCTCGCAGCCAAGACCGGCGCGGCGCCGCGTAGCGGCAGGACGGCCAGCAAGCCGAGCACGAGCCGCAGGACATGATTCACGGCCGACCTGGCCGGAGCGTCGCCCCGGCAACCACCACCTCCCGTGCCCCCGACAACGCCGCGCGCAACTCCGTTGGCAACAACAGGTCCGCCGACTCGCGCCCCGCGACCGCGGTCAGCACCGGCTGGCGATGTAGCGCGAGCCCGGCCCCGGCCGCGGCCCACACCAGCCCGCGCCAGCCCGTCTCCTCCGTGTTCGGCTGTTTCGCCCGCACGGGGAATCAGGGCTTTCCGCCCGCCGGCTTCGCCGGGGTCGCGGGTTTCGCGTCACCGCCCTTACTCTCACCACCGCCCTTGCTCTCACCAGCGCCCTTGCTCTCACCAGCGCCCTTGCTTTCACCACCGCCCTTGGGTGCACCGCCCTTGCGGTAATCCGTGATGTAGAAGCCGGACCCCTTAAAGATCAGCCCGCTGCCTCCGCCGAGAAGGCGTTTGAGGCTCCTTTTCCCGCACGAGGGGCAACGAACCAGCGGATCCTCGCGCATTGACTGGAACTGCTCGAACGTATGGGCGCACTTCCGGCAGGCGTACTCGTAGGTGGGCATGACAAAGGCGCGGAGCAAATCGCGGCGACCTGCCGGAGGCGAGGCCGGAGTGAAGGATCATCCCATGCCTAGGCGGAAGCCGCCGGCGACGCCAGCACCCGGCGATAGATTGCCTCATACCCCGGGACCACCACCGCCGCGGAGAACACGGATTCGGCCCGCCGCCGCGCCTCGGTTCCCAGCCGGCCTCGCCGCTCCGGATCGTCCAGCAACGACGTCACCGCCGCCCCCAGCGGCCCCGGATCCGCCGCAGCAACCAGCAGGCCGGAGCTACCGTCCTCCATCACTTCCGGAATGCCGCCCACCGCGGTCGAGACGCTCGGGCAGCCGAACCGCATCGCCTCCAGCAAGCCGAGGCAGAAGCTCTCGGATTCTGAAGTGAACACTCCCAGATCGACCGCCTGCAGATAGTCCTCAACGTCGAAGACGTTCGGCCGCACCACGACCCGCGACTCCAGCCCCAGCCGGCGCACCAGCGGCACGTACGGCGAGAAATCCCCGCCCGCCAGCACCAGCAGTTTCCATCGCCGCCCAGCGGGCACCCGCGCCAACGACTCCAGAAGGAGGTCGAAGCGCTTGACCGGACGGAGATTTGAGAGGTGCACGAGCAAAGGTTCCTCCCCCACTCCGAGCTCCGCCCGCACCTCGGCCCGCGACCGCCTAATCGGCCGCGGGGAAAAGAAGTTCGGAATCACGTCGATCGGGCACTCCAACGCCAGCAGCCGGCGCGTCTCGTCCCGCAGCCATGCCGAGACCGTGGTTACCGCGTCCGACTGGAGCAGCGCATGGCGGATCGCGGGCCCGTAGCCGGGGTCGCGGCCCAGCAGGGTCGTGTCGGTGCCGTGCAGCGTGGTCACGACGCGCGGCGCCCGCTCGGGTCCGGCCATCGCCCGCGCTAGGATCGCCGCGGTGGCGTGCGGCACCGCATAGTGCACGTGCAGCACGTCGAGGGCGTGCACCCGAGCCACCTCTGCCATCCGCACCGAGAGCGGGAGCGTGTAGTCCGGATAGCGGAACAGCTCGTAGTCGTTGATCGCGACCGGGTGCAAGTGGATGCCCGGCGTCGCGGCGGAAAGGCGGAACGGGCGCTCGTAAGTTATGAAGTGCACGGCGTGGCCGCGCCGCGCCAGTTCCTCGCCGAGCGCCGAAGCGAGGATTCCGCTCCCGCCCACGGACGGGTAGCAAGTGATGCCGATGCGCAGGGGTCGCCCGGCGGCCATCTCAGAACCGGCGCGCCGCGCGCGTCAGGCCATCCAGCCCGGTAACCAGCGGGGCACTCGCGGGAAACAACGCCAAGGCGTACTCCACGCCGGCCCGCAGCCCCAGCACGCGTGCCCGGGAGAGCTGCAGTTGCACGTAATGGCGCGTCCGCAGCTGCGTGCTGTGTGCGGTCATCGCGGCAGTCCAAGCGGCCACCACCTCCGGCGCGGAAACATCAACCAAGATGCGGCCGCCCGCAGCGGGCTCGGCCTCCGGCGTGACCGAGTAATGAAAGAGCTGGCCGATGGCGTGCGGCGCGCCGCGGAGGCCTGCGAGCCCGCCAAACCGCGCCAACCGGGCCGCGTCACGCGCGAGCTGGCCCACGACGACGTGATCGGGGTGTTGGTCTACCTCAAGGGTCGGTGCGAGCACGATCTCCGGCCGCACCCGCCGGATCAGGCCGGCCAACGCCCTCGCCGCAGCCGGCCGGGCCTCGAGGGCCGCATCACGCCCGAGGACCAGAAACGCCAGCGTGGCACCCATCAGCGTGGCCGCGCGCCTCGCCTCGCGCGCCCGACCCGCAGGGGTGCCGTGGCTCGCGGCCTCGCCACGCGTGCAGACCACCACGTGGACCGGCCGGCCCGCGCGCGCCGCCTGCACCAGCACCGCGCCACAACCGAACTCGACGTCATCGGGATGGGCCCCGAGAGCGAGGAGCGGGGCAGGCTTAGACGAGGGCTTCTTCCGGGCGGTCAATGGCATCGCGGGGCACGAAGGTGATCTCAGGCGCGTCCTCGCGGCGCAAGTACGCTTGTTCCCCCGCCCCCGCCACGTAGTGGGTGCAGCGGATCACCGACTGCATCCAGCGCAGGCGCGTGTCCCTCGTTGGCGAAACCTGCTCCGCGCCGAAAGAAGCATCCGGCAGCTCCACGTAGGCGTCTCCGCCCTCATGCAGCCGGAACCCGCCGTCGACGCGGCGCGCCCGCACCACCTCGCCGGCGTGCGGCAGGTCCACGAAACAATCCGAGATCGCGCACGCGGCCCGACGGAAACCCGGATCGGAGGAGCGCGCGACGCGGATGCCCTCGAGCAGACCGAGGCCGCCGTAAACGGAGAGGCAGAAGTCGGCAACGTTGGCGCCGTCCGCCGCCGTGAACGCCGCGAGGGATTCGGGCGAAGCGTAGGCCCCGAGCTGACGCAGCATCCCCGCCTGCCACCCCGCCGGGAGAGGGATTCGGGCGAAGCGTAGGCCCCGAGCTGACGCAGCATCCCCGCCTGCCACCCCGCCGGGATCCGCTTCCGGTAAAGCGGCGACCACTTGCGCTGCAGGCGGTTCTCAAACGCGAAGTTGAGGGTTGCCAGCTCACCCGTCCGCCGGTGCCGGAGCAGGGTCTGCGTCTCCCTCGGGTCATGGTCGCTGTCGTGGTAAAAGAAAACGATCTCCCCCCCGAGCTCCGCCTGCAACCGGCGTGCGGTGGTAAATTTCGCCGCGAGGAAGCGCCGGGGAAAAAAGCCGCAGGGCTGTTGGCCGAGGCAGATGACGGGGCCCGCGCTCATCGCGCCCTTTCCCGCGCCCACGGCAGGCACGCCTGCAGCGCCAGGCTCAGGCCGAAGCACGCGCCGCAGCCGATCAGATTGTACCAAAGATAGGAGATGCTGAGCGTCCGGTAGAGAACCAGCACCAGCACCTGCGCCGCGATCGCACCCCAGAAGACCGCGGTGCCGCCGACGCGCCGCGCGAAGAAAGCGACCAAGAATAGCCCGAGCACCACGCCGTAGAAGAGGGATCCGAGGATGTTGATCGCCTCGATCAGGTTCTCCGAGAACCGCGCGAACAGAGCGAAGCCGATCGCGAACAGGCCCCAGCCGGCGGTGAACACCTTCGCCATGCGGACCTCGCGAGCCTCATCCGCAACGGCCCGCGGCCGCAGGTGCCGCCAGAAGTCGACCGCCGTAGTGGTGCCCAGGGCATTGAGCTCACCCGCCTTCGAGCCCAGCGCGGCGGCGAACATCACCGCGACGAGCAGGCCGACCAGCCCCGGCGGCATTTGCCCGAGGATGAAGTGCATGAAGACGTAGTCCGAATCCTTGGTCTTGGCCCGCGGGTCCGCCACCACGAGCGCCGCCTTGGCCTCGCGGCGGACGGTGTCGACCCCCGCCTGCGCCGCCTTCAGGGCCTGCCTCGCCGGCACCTCCACCGCGGGATCACCGGCCTCGCGCGCGGCCAGCCACGCCCGCGCCGCCGCCTGCCGCTGCGCGTGGGCCACACCGTGGCGCTCCTCCAGTTCCCGGAAACGCGCTCCCGCTGGCCCCACGGTGTGCCGTTCCCACTCCGCGCGGTTGAAGAAGACCGGCGCCGGCTGGAAATGGTAAAAGACGAACATCATCGTCCCGAGAAGCAGGATGAGAAACTGCATCGGGATCTTCAGCAGCGCATTGCAGACCAGCCCTAGGCGGCCCTCCCGCAGACTCGCCCCTCCGACGTAGCGCTGCACCTGCGACTGGTCGGTGCCGAAGTACGAGAGCGAGAGGAAGAGCCCGCCCAGCACGCCGCTCCAGAAGGTGTAGCGGCGGTCAGGATCGAGAGCGAAGTCAACCGCCTCCAGCCGCCCGAGCGCCCCGGCCACCGCGAGGCCGTCCTCCGGCAGGCGCTGCCAAAGCAGCGCGAACGCCGCCACCATCCCGCTGAAGATCACGGCCATCTGCCCCTTCTGCGTGAGGCTCACCGCCACGCTGCCGCCCGTCACGGTGTACGCGACCACCAGTAGGCCGGTGCTGACGATCGTCGCGTCGATCGGCCAGCCCAGCACGGTGGAGAGAATGATGGCCGGCGCATAGATGGTTACCCCACTGGCCAACCCGCGCTGGAGCAGGAACAGCGCCGCGCCCAGAAGCCGCGTCTTCCCGTCGAAGCGCCGCCCGAGGTATTCGTAGGCGGTGTAAACGCCCAGCTTACGGTAGACCGGGAGAAACACGGCGCAGACCAGAATCAGCGCGAGCGGCAGGCCGAAGTAATTCTGGACGAAGCCCAGCCCGCTCTCGAAGCCCTGCCCCGGGATCGACAGGAAGGTGATCGCACTCGCCTGTGTCGCCGCCACCGAGACGCCGACCGTGAACCAGCGCGTCCCCTGCTTGCCCCGCAGGTAGGCGTCGAGTTGCCCCGCCCGCCGCGACTTCCAAGTGCCGTAGGCCGCGATGCCGAGCATCGTTCCCAGCAGCACCAGCCAGTCGAGGGCGTTCATCGGTAATGCGCGGTGAACCACACGAGGCCCGCGACCAGCAGAGAGAAGACGACTAGGATCAGCGCGTAGACGTGGCTCCAGCGGGACAGGCCCGGCAGCCCTGGCGGTTCGTCCTCGTCAGGGTCCCGCGCCCGCGGCGCCGGATCGGCAGGGCGCTTCATGGCGCGGGAGAAATCAAGTTGGCGAGCAGGCGGTAGGCGCCCGGCACGCCTGCCGGCAATTGGCGGAAGAATGCGAGCCCCGTGTAAACGTAGCGGCCGCGCCCGTGCCGCGCGACCAGCAGCCCGCTCCGCAGCGGCGCCTCCCCGGGGTCTGCAAGCGCCAGCACCGCCTCCCAGCGGGCCTCATCCCAACTGCTCGGGAAGTACGCCCCCCGCTCCTGCACCCAGCCCGCGAAATCCTCCGGGCCGATCCGATTCGGGCGGTTCAGCACCGGATGTGCCGGCAGGAGGAAATGCACCGGCGACCGTTCGTCGGTCACCCGCAATTGCGGCGCCAGCCCTTGAATCGAGAGCGCGTGCGGCGCGAGGTTCGGGGCCGCCAGGCCATTGGGCCGGTTGTACTGGGCGACCACCGTCCCCCCCTGCTCGACCCACGCGAACAAGCCCGGCAAATTCCCGGCGAGGTCCTCCCGCTCGTTGAACGCGCGCACGCCGATCACCACCGCTTCAAGGCCCACCAGCCCGCCCGGCGAGAGGTCCTTCCCCTGCAGGCGCCGGACCGTGCAACCGAGCTGGACGAGGGCCCGCTCCACGTCATCGCCCGCCCCCGGAAGGTAACCCACCTGCCGCGCTCCCACCCGCACGTCCGCGGCAATCAGCCGAACGACCGCCGGCGGCTGCAGGATCTGCGGCGCGAGGTGCGGGTACCGGATCTCCGCCCGCTGGCCCGCGTAACGCCGCCCTCCCACCTCCGCAAAGAGCCGCAACCGCGCGCGCCCGCCGGCCGCGGGGGCCGTCACGCGAACCGTCACGGAGGCGGGCGCACCCGAAGCGGCGCGGAATTCTGGGGCGGCGACCTCAGCCCTCCACCCATCCTCCGCCTCCGCGACCAGCCGCCCGGCCAGCGGCTCACCCTCGCGGGCGAGTTGGACCTTGACCTCCCGCGTCGCCCCCGGGGCAAACAACTCCACCTCGTGCGCCACTTGGAACACCAGCGGCGCCACCACCGCCACGCCTCGGCGGCGTCCCGCACGCTCTCCGGTCTCCGCCGCCTCGCCCGGCACGACCAGCGACCACGGCTCGCCACCGATTTCCAGAGCGAACGTCCAGCTGAACGCTGGCGGATCCTCCGCGCGGCCAATCAGACTCCGGTCGGCCACCGTAAACAGTCCCGCGGCCCCCTCCTCTTGGAGCCAGTAGGGATGCGTCAACGCCTGATCGGCCGGCACCCGCGCCTCCGTCTGAAGCCGCCAGACGGCCCCGGGCGCGATCTCCCCGCGGCCCTCTGGCAACTCCCGTTCGCCGAGGCGCACCCCGCGCAGCCGCACCGCGACCGCCCCTGCCGCCAGTTCCAGGTTCCACCGCAACGTCGAGCCCGGCACCACCTCGGCCCGGTCCGCCGTCACCTGCGCGCGCAGGCCCAGACTTTCCTGAATGATTCCCTCCAACTGCCGCCGCCGGTCCGCCACGACGGCGTCTGCCGGCAGAGCGTCCAAGCGGCGCCGGAGGGCAAAAAGCGCGGGCACGCTCGCCGCCGGCTGCTCCGGCCGGAACTCGCGCCGCACCCCCTCGATGGCCGCCGCCAGTTCCTCGCCGGCCGGCCCATAGCGGCCCCAAGTCACGTCCACGCCATCGAACAGATCCCGCGCCGCGGGTTCGCCCTCAAGCACGGTGAAGGACTGCTCATTCGACCCCGCCCCGCCCCCGCGCGCGCCGAAGCTGCCGAAACCCTGCGTGATGTGCCGCGCGCGGCTCCGGCCTGCGATGGTCCCGAGGCCCTCGCCTGTCGCCGGATCGGCGCCGCCGATATCGAGCCGCAGCGACCCCTCGCCGCCCCCGCGACCAGGACCTCCGCTGTTCAGGACCACCCGCCGCGCCCGCCACGGTCGCAGCCCCTCCGCGATCTGCTCCGGATAGGCCGCGGGATCAGCCGCCAACGGCAGGGCCTCCACGCCCAGAATGCCCGAGGCGGTGTGGTGCCCGTGCGTGCCGCCGCCCCGCGGGGAAAACCGGGTCACGATCACGTCTGGACGGAATTGCCGGATGACGCGCACGACGTCGCCCAGCACCTCCCGCCGGTCCCAGAAACGCAGCGTCTCCTCGGCCGACTTGGAATAGCCGAAGTCGATCGCGCGGGTGAAGAACTGGACGCCGCCATCGAGTTTGCGCGCCTCGAGGAGTTCCTGGGTACGAGCCACGCCCAGCTTCGCGTCAAACTCGGGTCCGATCTCGTTCTGCCCGCCATCGCCGCGCGTCAGCGAGAGGTAGCCGGTGCGGTAGCCGCGCGCCCGGGCGAAGTAGGTGATCAGGTGGGTGTTCTCGTCATCCGGGTGGGCGGCGACGTGCAGCAGAGTCCCGGTGGTGGCGAAGCTCGCAAGCTGTTGGCGGAGCGCGGCCCCGGGGGCCGGTTCCCCGCCGACGGCGGCGCCGGTGGTCACCAGCGGCAGGATCAGGACGGGGAGGGTTCTCATCGGGGCGGCGAACGATCGGGAATGAGCGCTCCCCGCCGCGCACGCAAAACAGAAGTTCGCCGCGCGCTGCTCAGCGCAGCTCGTAGACCTCAACCAGCGCCTCGCCCGTGCCGCCATCCGCGCCCTTGACCAGCGCGGTGTAGCTGCCCGGGGGCAGCTCGGTCCGTAACGCGGCATCTCGGCTGGCCGCCGGCAGCAGGAAGGCCCCCACGCTCCCAAAAATTGCGGCCAGCGCCGGGTCCCAAGTGTCATTCTCCGCCACCTTCACCCCGGCGCCGTTGTAGATCTCCAGTTTCGGGTCCGCTAGGGTACCCGGCACCGCAAAGGCCGCCAGCCCCGGCCCGACCGCGCGGATCAGCAGCGGCTTCGCACCACTCCCCGCAAGGGTGAAGCCCGCGATGAGGACGTCGTCGCCCGTGCCGACCCGGTTGCGCGCGGACACGTTGATCAGCCGCGCCGCGCCCGCCGGGCCGGTCTCGTAGGCCTCGACGAGGACGACCCCGCCCACTGCCCCCGGCACCTGCGCAGTGAACCCGCCGGGCGTCAGGGGCGCGACTAGCGCGGCATCCCGGCTGCCCGCGGGCAGGGCGAAGGCTCCAACCGCCGAGAACACCGGCGCAAGCCCGGCCTGCCAGTCCTCATTCTCCTGCACGCGCACGCCCGCCCCGTTGTAGATCTCGATCCGCGGGTTCGCCATCACCCCGGGCACCCCGAAGGCCGCCAGGGCCGGGCCCACCGCCCGGAACAGCACCTCCCGCGGCCCCTCCGCCACCGCCACACCTACAATCAGCGTCGCCGCCGCCTCAAGGTTCGTCCGCACCGAAAGGTTCGCCAGCCGTGCCGCGGGACCCGCCGGGCCCTGCACGGTCAAGACCGCCCCGGAGCTGACGATAAACGCCGCGCCCGCGCTGACCCGCACCACGTAGGAGCCCGCATCGGAAACCTGCACCGCGGGCAGGGAGAGTGTCGCCGCCGTCGCGCCCGCCAGCGCCGCACCGTCCTTGAACCATTGGTAGATGAACGGTCCCGCCCCTCCCGCCTGAACGCTGAAGATCACCGCCTGCCCCACCGCCACGCTGCGTCCCAACGGCTCGGTCACTAGGGTCACGGCGCCACCGCTCACGCCCCCGACCACCAGCTTCGCAAAGGCCGTCTCCGACACCGCATCAGCACTCACCCGCACCCCGTAGACGCCCGCGTCCGCCGTCTGCACGGCGGCGATCGTGTACGTCGGCCGCGTGGCCCCCGCGAGCGCCGCCCCATTGCGCAGCCACTGGTAGGTCAGGCCACTGCCAGTCGCCGTGACCGCGAAGCTGGCCGCCTCGCCGACCGCCACCGACTGCCCGAGCGGGCGCGCGGTGATCGCCACGCCGTCAGTGCCAACGGGCCAGACGGTCAACGCCGCTGGCTCGCTGTCCACCGCCCCGCCCGGGCCGCTGACCCGGACCCGATAGGACGCCTCGTCGGCCACCGTCGGGGCCACCAAGGTGAACGCGGCCGCCGTCGCGCCCGGGATCGCGAAGCCATTCCTTAACCAAACGTAAGTTAGGCCGCCGCCGCTTGCGACCACCCGGAAGGTCACGGACTGACCCGTGGCCACCTGCTGCTCCACCGGATGAATCGAAATCACCGGCAACGCCGCGGCGCTAACCGGTACCGCGCGTCGGACCAGGTTATTACCGGAATCCGCGACGTACACCGCGTTGCCGTCCACCGCCACCGCCGCCGGGTAATAAAACCGCGCCGAAGCGCCTACGCTGTTGTCGTCCCCGATCAGGCCCGGGGAACCCGCGATCGTCTCCACCGCGCCCGCGGCCGAGATGCGGCGCACTGTGTGGTTGCCGTAGTCCGCCACGAAAAGATTACCCCCCGCATCGACCGCCAACCCGCGCGGCTGCTGGAAGCGCGCAACTGTGCTCGCCCCGTCGGCGTAGCCCGTCACGCCCTTCTGGCCTGCCACGGTGGAGACCACGCCCGCGGCCGAAATGCGCCGGATCAAGTGGTTCTCGCTGTCCGCTACATAGACGGTCCCCGCCGCATCCACCGCGATGCCCCAGGGGACGTTGAACCGGGCCGCCGCGCCCGTTCCGTCCGCGAAGCCTGAGGCCCCCGCGGCGCCGGCAAGGGTCGTGACGACCCCGGCCGCGCTGATCCGGCGGATCACGTGCGACCCACCCTCGGCCACATAGGCGTTGCCGGCGGCGTCCACCGCCACACCGTAAGGCAGGAGAAAGCGCGCCGAGGCTGCGGGGCCATCCGCCGTCCCCGCCTGCAGGCCAGCGCCCGCGAAGGTCGCGACCACCCCCGCCGCACTCACCCGACGAATCGCGAAGGTTCGCGCGTCCGCGACGAAGACGTTGCCCGCCCCGTCCGCCGCGACGCCCACCGGGAAATTGAAGCGGGCGGCGGCCCCCGTCGCGTCGAGGAATCCCGACTGGCCAAAGCTCCCCGCAAGAGTAGAGACGACGCGGCCCGGCGTAATGCGCCGCACGGTGTTGTTGATGGTGTCAGCCACCACCAGATTCCGCGCCGCGTCGACCGCGAGGCCGTAGGGCGAATTGAAGGTGCCGGGCGTCCCGTCCGCGCCGCGTCGACCGCGAGGCCGTAGGGCGAATTGAAGGTGCCGGGCGTCCCGTCTACGCCGCCCGCCACGTTCGACGTGCCGGCAAAGGTGGTCACCGAATAAGTCTCGGCGCGGAGGGCGGCGGGGCTGAGGAGCGCCAGCAGGGCGGCGGTGGTATGAAGGCGGGGGAGCGGCATCTGCAGACGGGAGGAAACGTGGCGGAGCGGACGTTACGCCGCCACGACACCCGCGGCACGCGGCGGGTGCAAGTCCCCGCTGTGGCGGACCGGGATTCGGCTCGCCGCCCCGGCCAATTTAGCCTTGCTCGCGCCATGCCCCTGTCCCGTCGCTCCTGCCTGCAGCTGCTCCTCGGCGCGGCGGTGCCCTGGGCCGCGCGCGCGGCCGAGAACTTGCGCTCCGCCCCCTCCCGGCCTGCGGAGGGCGCCGATGCCACGGCCTACAAAGGGGCGATCGTCCTCGACGCCGGCAGCGGCCGCATCCTGCTCGCGGACCGCGCCGACTACCGCGGCCCGCCCGCCAGTGTGGCCAAGCTGATGACCTTCCTCATCGTCCACGACCGGCTGCGCCGCCGGGACCTTACGCTGGAAACGCTCGTGCCCACCACCGCGGAGGCCGCCCGCACCGGCGGCTCGCAGGTCTACCTCGCAGAGAAGGAGATTTTTCCCGTCGAGGACCTCCTCCACGCGCTGATGATCGGCTCGGCCAATGACACCGCCGTCGCACTGGCCGTGCACCTCGCCGGATCCCGCGAAGCGTTTGTCGGGCTGATGAACACCCGCGCCCGCGAGCTGGGCATGACCCAGACGCTCTTCCGTTCTCCGCACGGGCTCCCACCCTCCAGCCGCAAGATCGAGGACGGCGACCTGACCTCCCCCCGCGACCTCGCCACCCTTAGCCTCCAGCTGATCCGGCAGACCAACGTCCTCGCCTACACGTCGGTCAAGCAGCGCACCTTCCGCCCCGGACCGAAGCGGATTGAGATGGTGAACCACAATCACCTCCTCGGGAAGGTCGCCGGGGTCGACGGTCTCAAGACCGGCTTCACCCGCGGGGCCGGCTTCTGCCTCGCCGCCACCGCCTTCCGGAACGGGCGCCGGGTCATCGCGGTCACGATGGGCTCCCCGGACAGCAAAACCCGCGACATCAAGATCGCGGAACTGCTGGAGAAGGGCTTTCTCGCGCTTCCGCCGCCTTCGCCCGAAGACGCGCCGGTCCAGCCCGCGCCCAGTCCTCCTCCTCCCCAGCCCATGCGCCACTGCATCTACCCCGGCACCTTCGACCCGATCACTTACGGCCACCTCGATGTGCTCTTCCGCGCGGCGCGCCTCTTCGACCGGGTCACAGTCGCCATCGCCGTCGGTGGGGCCGCGGGGAAGTCGCTCCTCTTCACCGCGGAACAGCGGATGGAGATGATCGTCCCGAACCTCACCGGGCTGCCGAACGTCACCGTGACAACCTTCCACGGCCTGCTGGTCGAGTTCTGCATGGCCAACCAGGCGGACGCGATCATCCGCGGCCTGCGCGCGCTGTCGGACTTCGAGTTCGAGTTCAATATGGCGCTGATGAACCGCCACCTGCAGCCGCGCCTCGAGACGCTCTTCGTGATGCCAAACGAGGAGTTCAGCTACACCAGCTCCTCGCTAGTGAAGCAGGTGGCACGGTTCGGGGGCGATGTGCAGAAATTCGTGCCCCCGAACGTCGCCGCCGCCCTCCGGCAGGCCTACCTCCCGCCTGCGCCCTGACCCGGCCCGAGGTGCCGCCGCAGATGTTCGAGACTCCGCGCCGCGATCACCTCCGGGCCCTCCTCGAAGGAAAATACCTCCACCGAGACCATCCCGTCGTACCTGGTCTCCCGCAGCGCCGCAGCAATCGGAACGTAATCGGTGCCCCCGAAGCCCGGGCCCTTCAGATTGCGGTCGTTCGCGTGTAGGTGCGCGAACTCGCCCCGCGAGGCCCGGATGATATCCGCCACCGGCAACGCCTCGTGGCTCATCGCCCGGACGTCTAAGATGACCCGGAAGGCAGGGGAGGCCATTTCGCGGGCGAACCGCACCGCCTCCGCCGCCGTGTTGATGAAATTGGTGTCCTCCGCCGGCAACGGCTCTAGGCAGATCGTGCACCCGCGCTCCTCCGCCAGTAGCGTCACCGGGTGGAAGACCTCCTGGGCCCACTGCCAACCCTGCTCCGGCGTGATCCCCTCGCCGAGGCTCCGCTGCTTGGGCGAACCGACCACCATCACCGGCGCCCCCAGATCCGCCCCAAACGCCACGAGCTCCCGGAAATATTCCGCGGTGCGCGCCCGCGTGGCCGGATCCGGCGAGGTCAAGTGCAGGCCCTCGGTCTGCACCAACACCCAGTGGATGCCCGCAATGCCGATGCCCGCGGCGGCCGCCGCCCCCCGGATCCTCGCCCGCTCCGCCGCCGGAATGTTCCGGACGTCCCGCGCCAGCGTGAACGGCGCGATCTCCACCGCGTCGTAGCCCAGCCGCGCGCAATAGGTGAACACGTCCTCCAGCCGCCACCCTTGGAAGATCTCGTTGCAGATCGCGAATTTCACCGGATCAAGCGCTGAGGCTCTTGATCAGCTCGATCATCGGGAGGAACATCGCGATCACGATGATGCCCACGCCCACCGCCATGAACACGATCATCACCGGCTCGATGATGGAGGTGAGCGCGGCCACCGCGTTGTCCACCTCCTCGTCGTAATTGTCCGCGATCCGGGTCAGCATATCCGGCAGCGCCCCGGTCTCCTCGCCCACCTCGATCATACTGGTCACCATTCCGGGGAAGATCTTGGTCGCCTCGAGCGGCTTGGCCACGTTGTCGCCCTCCTTCACCCGGTCGTGCACCACGCTGATCGCGTCCGCGAGGTGGACGTTGCCGCTGGTCTCGCGGGTGATCGTGAGGGCCTGCAGGATGGGGACGCCGGAGGCCAGCAGGGTGCCGAAGGTGCGGGTGAACCGCGCGATGGCCGCCTTAAGCAGCAGGTCGCCCAGCACCGGCACGCGCAGCACGATCCAGTGCAGGATCCGCGTGCCAAAGCGGGAACGCTTGAACAGCCAGAAGGCGGTGCCCAGCACGATCCAGTGCAGGATCCGCGTGCCAAAGCGGGAACGCTTGAACAGCCAGAAGGCGGTGCCCCCCACCGCAAGGGTCAGCATCACGCCAAGCAGGTTCTCGCGCATCAAGTTGGCGACCGCCACCACCACCGAGGTCAGCCACGGCAGCGGCTTGCCCTTGAGCATGGTGAAGAAGACCTCCTGAAACTTCGGCACCACGAACACCATCAGCACCGCCATAATGCCGCCCGCGACCACGCTGATGATCGCCGGGTACACCATCGCCGAGGTCACCTTCGAGCGGATCTTGACCGCCTTCTCCTTGAAGACGGAAAGCCGGTCCAGCACGGAGTCCATCACGCCGCCCGCCTCCCCCGCGCGCACCATGTTCACGTAAAGCCGGTCAAAAGTTTTCGGGTGAGCGGAAAGGCCGTCCGACAAGTTCCCCCCCGAGCGGATGGTGTCCGCGAGGTCCTCGATCACTTGGCGGAACGCCGGCCGCTTCTCCTGACGCGCCAGCACCTCCAGGCCGCGCATCATCGGCATCCCCGCCTTCACCAAGGTCGCCAATTGCCGGGTGAAGACAGTCAAACCCTTCTCGTTGACCGGTCGTCCAAACGAGAGGCTGCGGCGGCGCGCGGGCGCGGGCGTACCCGCGGCGGGTAGGGCGATCTTCGGGCCCCGCGCCATCGGCTTGGCTGGAGCGTTGGCCAGGGAGGGAGCGGCGGGGGCGCGGACGGAGAGCTTGGCCATAACGGAGGGAGGTTCAGGTGTACTTGCTCACCTCTTCAAGGGTGGTGTGGCCGTCGAGGATCGAACGCAACCCGTCCTCCCGGATCGTCCGCATCCCCTGCTCGATCGCCTTCTGCTTCAGCTCGAGGGTGGGCGCCTTTCGGGTCACCATGTCCCGCAGTGCCTCGGTCATCCGCAGCCACTCGTAGATGCCTAGCCGGCCCTTGTAGCCGGACTGGCTGCACGTTGGACAACCCTTGCCGTAGGAAAAGGGCCGGTCGCCCACGACGTCGCGCCCCACTCCGAGCTGACCCAAGACCTCGGCGGTCGGGACATAGGTCGAACGGCACTGCTTGCAGATCCGGCGCACCAGCCGCTGGGCCAGCACGGCCTCGAGGCTCGCCGCGATAAGGAATGACTCCACGCCCATATCGACCAGCCGGGTCACCGCGCCCGCCGCGTCGTTGGTGTGCAGCGTCGAGAGCACCAGATGGCCCGTCAGCGAGGCCTGGATGGAGATCTGCGCCGTCTCCAGGTCACGGATCTCCCCTACCATAATCACGTCCGGATCCTGCCGCAGGAACGAGCGCAGCGCCGCCGCGAAGGTCAGGCCCACCAAGGCGTTCACCGGCACCTGCATGATCCCCTCGATCTCGTATTCCACCGGATCCTCGGCCGTCAGGATCTTGAGGTCGACCCTGTTCACCAGTCGCAGGGCGCTGTAGAGGGTCGTGGTCTTCCCGGAGCCGGTGGGGCCGGTGACGATGAAGATGCCGTTCGGCCGCCGCACGATCTCGTGGATGCCCTCCAGCACCTCCGGCGACATGCCCAGCTGGCCGATGTCGAGCCGGACCGCCGACTGGTCGAGCACGCGCAACACAACGCTCTCGCCGAACTGGGTTGGCAGGGTGGAGACGCGCAGGTCCACCTGGCGCCCGCCAATGCCGATCTTGATGCGCCCGTCCTGCGGCAGCCGCCGCTCGGCGATATTCAGGCTGGCCAGCACCTTCACCCGCGAGACGATCGGCAGGGCCAGCTGCCGCGGAGGCGGCGCCATCTCGTACAGGGCACCGTCGATCCGGTAGCGAATCTTGAACTCGTGCTCGAAGGGCTCGAAGTGGATGTCACTTGCCTTGTCCCGGATCGCCTGCCCGATGACCAGGTTGACGAACTTGATGATTGGCGTCTGGACCGCCATCGACTCGAGGTCGCGCTCCGAGAGCTCCCGCGCGCCCGCGTCCGCCGCCACCTTGCCCGTGCTGATTTCCTGCAGGACATCGTCGATCGTGTCCTCGTCCTCGCCGTAATGCTGCCGGATCTGGACCTCCACCTTGTCCGGATCCGCGAAGTGCAGGCGCACGCTCCGGTCGAGCGCGAAGGACAGGTCGCTCACCGCCTGCGTGTTGAAGGGATCCGCGACCAGCAGGTCGATCGTACGCTCGTCCGCCCGCAGCGGCATCACTCCATAGTCGCGGGCGAGCCGGCCCGTCAGCGCCGCAATCGCGTCGCCGGGGAACTGCGCCGGCATTTCGGCCACGTAATCGTAGCCCAGCTGGTCGGCAATGCGCCGCAGCAGATCCTCCTTCTCCAGCAGGCCGAGGTCCACCACCACGTCGGCCAGGGACTTGCCGGTGGCCTTGTGCTCCTCGTTGAGCTCGTCCAGCTGCGCCGTCGGGACAAGCCGGTGCTCCTTCAGGAAATCGTAGATCGCCGAGCTGTGGGACGCGAACATGGGGTCAGAGGGTCCGGGGCCGCCCGCCGCCGGGCAGGAGCTTCTCGCGCATCAGCTGCGGGTCTTGCGCCAGGTCGATCGCGTCCTCCGTGCGCACCGAGCCCCGCTGCACCAGCGCCGTCAAGTGGTTATCGAGCGTAATCATCCCGAGGCTCGCCCCGGTCTGGATGTCCGAGGGGATGCGGAACGCCTTGTTGTCCCGGATCAACGCGGCGATCGACGTGGTGTTGATCATGATCTCGAAGGCCGGCACCCGGCCCCCGCCAACCTTGCGGCACAACACCTGAGAAACCACCGCCACCAGCGAGGAGGAGAGCTGCGTGCGGATCATCTCCTTGGTCTGCGCCGGGAACGCGTCCACGATCCGGTCGATGGTCTTCGCCGCGCTGTTGGTGTGGAGGGTGCCCAGCACTAGGTGACCCGTCTCCGCCGCGGTGATCGCGGCTTCAATGGTCTCCAGATCTCGCATTTCGCCCACCAAAATCACATCGGGATCCTGGCGCAGGCCGCGGCGGATCGCCTCCGCGAAGCCGGGCACGTCAGTGTGTACCTCCCGCTGGGTCACTAGGCAGCGCTTGTGCGGGTGGAGGAACTCGATCGGGTCCTCAATGGTAATGATGTGGCCGTCGCGCTGCTCGTTGATGTAGTTGATCATCGCCGCCAGCGTGGTCGACTTGCCCGAGCCAGTCGGCCCGGTGACCAGAATCAGCCCCCGGGTGCGGTGCAGCAGCTCCCGCACCTTGTCCGGCAGGCCGACCTCACGCAGCGACATCACCCGGTTGGGGATCTGCCGCAGCACGAGGCCGTAGTTCCCTTTCGCGCGGAAGGCTGAGACGCGGAAACGAGCCTGCTCACCGAACGCCAACCCGAAGTCCGCGCCGCCCTGCATCCGCACCGAGCTCAGGTGCGTCTCCGACGTGATCGCCTGCATCAGTCGCTCCGTATCCGCCGGGGTCAGCGCCGGGCCGTCGATGGGCGTCATCGCGCCGTGGACCCGCAGCACCGGCGGCTGGCCGACGCTGAGGTGCAGGTCGGACGCGCCCTGCTCCACCATCAGGTCCAGAAGATCGTTCATCTCGTACTTCATCGCGCGGCGTGGGCTCAGATGGAGTCGCCGACGGTGATGGACACGACCTCCTCGATCGTGGTGAGGCCGCCGGTGACCTTGCGCGCGCCGTCCTCGCGCATCGTCCGCATCCCGAGCGCCCGCGCGCGCTCGCGCAACCGCTGGGTGCCGACGTTCGCGTAGATCATCTTCTGCAGCTCGTCGTTCACCACCAAAATCTCGAAGATGCCCATCCGGCCGCGGTAGCCCGTGGCGTTGCACTGCCCGCAGCCCTCCCCCTGCGCGAAGGTCGCGTGCTCCGCCTGCGCCGGGCTGATGTTCAGCGCCCGCAGTTCCCGCGCGTCCGGGGTGACCGCCCGCTTGCAATGCCGGCAGATCTTGCGGACCAAGCGCTGGGCCATCACCGCCCGCAGCGAGGTGGACACGAGGAACGGCTTCACGCCGATGTCGATCAAGCGCGTGACCGCCCCCGGCGCGTCGTTCGTGTGCAGGGTCGAGAACACCATATGCCCCGTCAGCGAGGCGTTGATCGCGATCTCCGCCGTCTCCAGGTCCCGGATCTCACCCACCATGACCACATTCGGGGCCTGCCGGAGCATCGCCCGCAGGGCCGCCGCAAAGGTCATGCCCACGTCGTGCGACCACATTCGGGGCCTGCCGGAGCATCGCCCGCAGGGCCGCCGCAAAGGTCATGCCCACGTCGTGCCGCACCGGCACCTGGTTGATGCCGTTCAGCTGGTACTCCACCGGATCCTCCACCGTGATAATCTTCCGGTCCGGCTTGTTGATGTAATGGAGGCAGCCGTAAAGGGTCGTTGTCTTGCCGGACCCGGTCGGGCCCGTCACTAAGAGGATGCCGTCCGGCAGCGCGATCAGCCGCTCGAAGGTGGCGGCGTCGTCACTGAAGAACCCCAACTCGGGCAACCCGAGGGTGAGGCCCTCCTTGTCCAGGATACGCATCACGATGCTCTCGCCGTGCACCGTCGGGAGCGAGGACACGCGCAGGTCCAGCTGCTTCCCCCCCACCCCGATCTGGATGCGCCCGTCCTGCGGGATGCGCTTCTCGGCGATGCTGATGTTCGCCATGATCTTCAGGCGCGAGAGGATCGACATCTGCAACCGCTTGGGCGGGTTCTCCACCTCGATCAGCACGCCGTCGACGCGGTAGCGGACCCGGAAACGCTTCTCCAGCGGCTCCACGTGGATGTCGGACGCACGGCGCTGGATCGCCTCCAGGATCAGCTGGTACACCAGCTTGATGATGGGCGCGTCGGCCTCGGTCGCATCGGCCGCGGGCGCCGCCTCGCCCTCCGGCGCCACCGCCTCGTCCTCCTCGTTCTCCGCCAGCTTGTTCAGGAGGTCGTCGATCGAGCTCGCGTCCTTGCCGTAGAACCGGTCGATCGCGGCCACGATGTCCTCCGGCGTCGCCACCACGCAGTCCACCGGCAGCTTCACCAGGTAACCGAGGGCGTCCGTGCCGTCGGTGTCGAGCGGGTCGGCGATCGCCACCCGCAAACGGTTGTTCTCCTTCGCCAGCGGCAACACCCGATGGCGGGAGGCCACGGCGCGCGGCACCAACTCGAGCACATCGGCGCCCACGCGCAGGTTCGCGAGGTCAGGGGCCATCGGCAGGCCGAACTCCGCCGCCAGCAACTCCGCGACCTGCCGCGAGGTCAGCACGCCCTGCCGCTGCAACACCTCCAGCACCCGCGCCGGGGTGCCGGATGCGTCCGGGGCAGCCATCGGACCGGCCTGCAGCGCCCTCGCCGCCGCGACCTGCGCCGGCTGCAGGACCCCGCGCTCCAGCGCCAGATCGACGATGAAATCATCAGCGGCGGCCGTGGCGGGGGAACCGGGGGAGGAAGGGGTCATTGGTCGAAAGGACGGTCGAAGGGGGATTACTTCGGCGCGAGGCTGAGCAGGAACTCGGCGTTGGACTTGGTCTTCCGCAGCCGCGTGATGAGCATCTCCATCGACTCGATGGGCCCGAGGCCCTGCATCGCCCGCCGCAGGCCGTAGATGCGCTGCAGCTCCTCGGGATGGTAAATGAGCTCCTCCTTGCGGGTCCCGGAACGGTCGATGTTGATCGCCGGGAAGATCCGGCGCTCCACCAGGCCGCGGTCGAGGTGCAGCTCGGAATTGCCCGTGCCCTTGAACTCCTCGAAGATGATCTCGTCCATCCGCGAGCCGGTATCGATCAGCGCGCTCGCGATGATCGTCAGGCTGCCGCCGCCCTCGATGTTGCGCGCCGAGCCGAAGAACCGCTTCGGCTTCTGCAGGGCGTTCGACTCGAGGCCGCCGGACATCGTCTTGCCCCCGTTGCCCGCAAGGGCGTTGTAAGCCCGCGCCAGCCGCGTGATGGAATCCAGCAGGATCACCACGTGCTCCCCCTGCTCCACCCGCCGCCGGCAGATCTCAATCACCATCTCGGCGCAGTGCACGTGGCTCTCCGGGGTCTCGTCGAAGGTGGACGACACCACCTCGCCGTGGGTGTGCCGGCGGAAGTCCGTCACCTCCTCAGGCCGCTCGTCGATGAGCAGCAAAATTAGCTTCACGTCCGGGCTGTTGGCCGAGATCGAGTTGGCGATATTCTGCAGCAGGATGGTCTTGCCGGTCCGCGGCGGCGCCACGATGAGGCCGCGCTGGCCGAAGCCGATCGGCGTCAGGATGTCGACCGCCCGCATCGACACGTCCTTCACCACCTCCGGGTCCTCCAGCAGGATCCGCTTCAGGGGATAATACGGCACCAGCTCCTCGAACGGCGTGATCGCCGCGATGTCCGCGGGCGCCAGCCCCATCACGCGGTCCACCCGGATCGCGGACGGGCAACGCTCCCCTTCCCGCGGCGCCTGCGCGCTCACCTCGACCCGGTGGCCCCGCTTCAGGCCGTACCGACGCACCAGCGACTCCGGCAGGTAGGTGTTCTCCGGGAACAGCCGGTAATTCACGTGCCCGTGCACGATGAACCAGCCCCGGTCATTCTGGTCCAGATGACCCGCGTCCCGCAGGCTGCGGCCCGTGGCCGCCGCGAGGCGGAAGAATTCGGCCAACAGCTGCCGCCGCCCCGGCGAACCCTCGATGACAACGCCCTCCTGGCGCAGCCGCTGGGCCAATTCGTGGGCGTTCAGGGCGTGCAACTCGGCCAACGCCACCGGTTCCCCGCCCGACGCGTCCAATTGCGCCGCCTCGGCATCCAGGGCCGCGACGTCCGCGAAGCGGGCCGGATTGGGCAGGTGACGTCCGCGAAGCGGGCCGGATTGGGCAGGTCCCCAGAGGACTGCGGCGCACTCGGCGGCGGCATCTGCGGCGGGAACTGCTCGCGCCCACCGCCTCCGCCGTGGCCGTGGCCACCGTGCCCCCCGCCCTGCCCGCCCCCTTGCCCGCCGCCCGGCTGCCACGGCCCGCCGTGACGGCCCCGCTTGCGCTTGCCGTGCTTCCAAAAGCCCCGGTCACCGCGGTCAAAATGACCTCCCTGCCCGCCGCCGCCGGCGAAGCCTCCGCCACCCTGCTGCCCACCCTCGGAGGGACCGCCCTCCCCGGCCCCGCGGTCCGGCGCCGCTTCGAGCCCTGGCGCCGACTGACCTTCCGGCCGCTCGACCCGTTCCGGCTGCTCCGCTCGCTCCACCCGCTCGGGGCGTTCGTGGCGTTCCGGCGCGGGCGGCGGGGCCACCGGCACGACGGACGCCGCAGGCGCGGGAGCCACCGGGGCCGGCGCCTGTCGAAACGAAAGGGTATCTTGGACCGGCCGGGATGTTTCCCTGGCCGCCGGGGTCGCGGCGGGCGAACCTGCCTCCACCGCACCCGCGCGCGGACCCCGGCGCGTCCGTCCCCGGCCCGCCGGCTTGGCGGGCGTTTCCGTCGCCGCTGGCGCTGGCGCCGGCGCCGCCCCGGCTCGGCCACGCGAACGCGTCAAACGGGACTTTTTCTTGCCCTCGCCGGCAGCGGCGCGGGCGGAGGACGGCGAGGCGTCATCTGCGGAAGGCGGGAACATTGTGGGAGAAAGGGAGGCCGTCGGACCGCGAAGCGTCAGACGTAGGGGGGAGCGGTAAGTTTCAAGCCGGGGGCAGGCTCCGGACGAGCCGGCCCACCTGAGCCTCGAGGAATTCCGGCGCCCCGTCGTTCCACAAGACAAAGTCGGCCAGCCCGATCTTCCGTTCCTGGGGCCACTGCACCCGGATCCGTTGCGCCGCCATCTCGGGGGACAAACCCCGCTCGACGACGCGCATCAGCTGGACCCGCGGAGAAAGCGCGACGCACACCGTGAAATCAAACCATTTCTCGAGCCCCTTCTCGAACAGCAACGGCACCTCGACCACCCAACGGGTGCCCGCGCCGCCCGCCGCGAACGCCTCCGCCCACGCCGCCGTGACCCGCGGATGCAGCAGCGCCTCCAGCCATTCCCGCTCGGCCGGGACCGGGAAAACCCGGGCCGCCAGCGCGGGCCGGTCGACGCCTCCGTCCGGGGTGAGGATTTCCACCCCGAAGCGTCCGCGGAGCGCGCCGATGATCCCGCGGTCGGTCAGCAGGCGTTCCCGCACAATCTGGTCGGAGTCGAGGCGGCGGAAGCCGAGCGCCTCCAGCCCGCGGGCCGCCGCGGACTTGCCGCAGCCGATTCCTCCCGTGATCCCGAGCTTGAGCATTATGACGAGCGTGACGCGCCGGCTGGCGGCGGCAATTCCTTCCGCGCTGCAATTACGGGACGCCGGGGGGCAAAAGGAGCATTGACAAGCCCGGGCGCGGTCTTGTCCATCATCCTTCTCCGCTCCGGCCTTTGCCGTCGGAAAGCCACTGCCCGGTAGCTCAGTGGCAGAGCAGGTGACTGTTAATCACTTGGTCGCTGGTTCGATCCCAGCCCGGGCAGCCA